>SDBT01000717.1_pt1 | contig 53943 bp, 36 predicted proteins | sample 2277101 | NCBI WGS metagenome assembly SDBT01 (sample SAMN10404973, study PRJNA504765) | marine sediment metagenome | isolation source: marine sediment core GS10_PC15, 103 cmbsf | place: Arctic Ocean: Southern Knipovich Ridge | collected 2010 | reverse complement strand
CTGAACCTCGGCGACGCCACGACGGCTGCGTTCGGCGACATCCTCATGACCGAGCAGGTTGGTCGCGGCGGCAGGCCAAGGGCCTGGATCACGATCGCGGGTGACTTCTACTACACCGCGGCCAATCCGCTGGCCCTGGAGTGGGAGAAGCTCTGGTACGTCAGCAGGGTAACGTGGAGCCCGGGCTACTGGGTGAAGCTGGAAGTGGTTCCCGAGCCTGGCACCCTGGCGCTGCTTGTGGTCGGCGCGATGGGGATTCTGGCCCGACGGAGACGCAAACGCGTATAGAGTCGCCAGGTTTGACCGAGAAGATAAGCGGGCCGGCATTTGCCGGCCCGCTTTCATTTGCGTGCCCAACTGCCAAGGTCACTGCCGGACGAACCGGCCGTGCCACCCGCCAATCACATATACTTGTCCCAGCCCTTACGGGCGGTGCGGCGAAGCAGCTCGTTGGCCTTGTCGCTGTTGGTGAACTTCAGTGTCTTGGGATCGAACTCGAGCTTCTTCTTGCCGACGCGCTCGGCTACGACACCCAGCTGAATCACGGCCGTCATCGGGCCGGCGTACTGGAAGTTCGACTTCGGGTAGTCCCAGGGCTTCTCGCCCCGTGCGGCCATCATGAATTCCTTTTGATGGCCGGGCGAGCGCTCCAGAAGCTGCTTGGGCTTGCCGAATTCCTTCCTCTTGGTCTCGGGGATGAGGCGGGGGCTGTTGTTGTAGTCACCGCTGCACAGGATCGTGCCCTGCGTGCCGACGAACATGGTGCCGGTTCCCGGAACCCTGAGGTTCTTTTCGAGCTCCTCGGGGCGTTTTGGCTTCTTGCCGCCGTCGTACCAGTACGCCTCGAATCCCGGACGCTTGTCCGTCTTGGGGAAGACCCACTTGATCACCTCGGACTTGGGGAAGGTCTCTTCGTTGGCGCCGGTGTGTTCGAGCAGCTCGACAGTGGTCGGATAGCCCGGAGTCATCACCTGGAACAGGGCGTTCATTGTGTGGCAGGCCATGTCGCCCAGCGCGCCCGCGCCGAAATCATAAAAGCCGCGCCACTTGAACCCGTGATACACGCCCTTCTTGAAGGGCCTCATCGGCGCCGGGCCGATCCACCCGTCCCAGTACAGCGAGTCGGGAATCGGATCCTCGCCCGCGGGACGCGGTATGCCCTGCGGCCAGATCGGGCGGTTGGTCCAGGTGTGGACCTCCTTTACGTCGCCGATGGCGCCGCCGTGGACATATTCGTACAGGACCCGCCAGCCCTGGCCTGCGTTGCCCTGGTTGCCCATCTGGGTGGCGACTTTCTGCTTTGCCGCCTCGATGGCGAGCTGTTGTGCCTCCCAGCCCCCCCAGGTCAGGGGCTTTTCGCAGTAGACGTGCTTGCCGGCCTTCAGTGCCCGCATTGCCGCGGGGAAGTGGTTGTGGTCCGGCGTGGCGACGACGACCGCATCAAAATCGTCGGCATTGTCCAACATCTTGCGGTAGTCCTTGTACGTCTTGGCGTTGGGGGACCGCTTGGCGGCCTTGGCAAGCGTGTTGGCGTCAACATCGCACAAGGCAACAATTCCTTCGCCGCCGGCCCATCCCAGGTGAGCGCCACCGCGCCCGCCGACGCCGACCATCGCGTATCTGACCTTCTTGGACTCTGCGGCACCCAGGATCGTGGGGCCGATCAGGGTGCCCGCGGCTGCGGCCGCCGATGTCCGCAGAAAATCACGGCGTGTAACATTATTGGACATAATTCTCTCCTCTGCTCGGTAAGCGAAAACCTATCAGGTCGCTGAATCCAAACCGACTACTTCCATGTGCCTGCTGGCGATCCTTAAGTCGTCGAGATTATATTCCCCCCGGCGGCTCCCACAAGAACTTTTTATGGGAGAGGGCGGAGGCAATCGCAAACGGGCAAGTCGGCCACTACTTCTTCCGGTGCTCTTCGACGGCCCGGTCGATCGCCATCCTCATGAAATCCTTCGCCTCGATTATGGACTTCGCCTGGATTGCCTTCTGCCGGAGCTTCTCGTAATACTCGTTGGTCACCTTGATGAACTGCTGCTCCCACAGAATCCTTTCGATATCCTCTTGCGCGTCCTCGTAGCTGGTCTGCCTGCCCGACTGGACCTGCTTGGCCTTGACGATGTAGTAACCGTTGTCGATCTCGATCGGCCCGGCCATCTGGCCTTCCTTCAGCTTGAAGGCGATCTCCTCGACCCTTTCAGCCTTGAAGCTGCCCTTGGGCATGAGGTCCCAGACGCCCCCGTTGGCGGCCTTTACCCCGCGAGAAAAACGCTTGGCCACCTCGGCGAAAGGCTGCCCGTCGACGAGTTGGTCCACGGCCTGGTATATGGCCTGCTTTGCCCTTGCCTTGGCGGCCTTCAGTTCCCTCTCGGTCGGCCTGGCGGTTCTGTCGGACAGGAAGGCCCTGACGGGAGCGGCGATGATCTGCATCTGCACCTTCTCCGGCCTGGTGTAGTCCGCGCGGTGGCTGTTGTAGTATCGCCACAGCATCTTGCGGGTGACGACGATGGACGGCATGAACCTGGCACGCTGATAAAGCCTCATGGTGAGCTGCTTTCGCTGCTCGCCCATTGCGTCTTTGAGCGTTGTGCCCTCGCGGATGAACCTGGCCTGGAGCTTCTGCCTGCTGCCTCCAGCCTTGACTATCAACTCGTGGAGGGTCTCTTCCATCTCCTTGGTTATGCTCTCTTTCTGCTGGTCGGTGAGCCGGTGTTTGGCCTCGTCCAGGACCAGGTGCTGGCGGACCTGTCGCCGCACCTCCTCGATTATCATGACCGCGATCTTCTGGCGGTAAGCTCTCTCGCTGATGCTGACCGGCAGCTTAGCCAAATCCGGCGCAATAGCTTTCAGGATATGTTCAATGGTAATGAAGTGGTCGTTAACCTGGACCATTGAGGCGGCCACAACTTCGCCGCGGATCGGCTCCGTCGCCCGGGCGGTCGTGGGCGTTACCGGGGCGATCTCGACCACCGGTCCCAGCCCGGTTTCAGGCACGGGCTTGATGACCAGTCCCGGCCCGGTTTCAGGCACGGGCTTGATGACCAGTCCCGGCCCGGTTTCAGGTACGGGCCTGATAACCGGTCCCAGCCTGGTCGTCGGCCTCGTTGCCGGCTTCGTCTCCGGCGCGGTCACGAACAGCCCGTCCTGCGGCCTGAGCACCGACTCGTGCGTCGGCGACACGGGCGCCGATTCTTTCTTGTCGGGCGTCTTCACGCCGAGCATGGGGCCGTTCTTCTCGAACCACGCACATCCGGTGATAATCCCGGCCAAGATGATCGCAACCAAGGTGAGCTTGTCTTTCATTGCAGGTCCGTTCATCACAGCGGTCGGCAAGAGCCGATATCCATCGCCTTGCCGGCCTCGTTACCTTGCTAGCGGAAGGATTCCCACATATATCATACCTGCGGCCGGGCTTGTTGCAACCGCTTTAGCAGGACCCTCAGGAGCGTGGGCATCTCCATGCATGCCTCGCCGGGGCGCCAGTACACGGTCTTCTCGTCGACCAGGCGCACGGTGCCTACGGCGCCTTCAAACACGCCTCGGGCAGAGTCCATGTCACGAACACTGAAGACGATGTCCGGGTCCATCCGGATAATGCTGTCGATGCCGGCGGCCGCCGCACGCACGCGAATCTCCGCCGCATCCAGCAGCGTATCGACCTGCGTCGGGACGGGCCCGTAAGCATCGACCAGATCGGCGCCGAGCTGCTTCAGGTCGTCGGGTTCGCAGCATCGCACCAGCCGGCGGTAGATCTCCATCCTCTGGCGCTGCGAGGCGATGTAGCTTCGCGGAATGTACGCGTCGATCCCCAGCTCCACGTGCGTCTCGCGGCGAGGCGGCATGGGCTCGCCGCGGAGATCCCGCACGGCGTCGGCCAGCAGCTCGCAGTAGAGCTCATAACCAACCGCCGCAATGTGCCCGCTCTGCTGGGGGCCCAGGATGTTGCCCGCGCCGCGAATCTCGAGGTCCCGTATCGCAATCTGAAACCCGGCCCCCAGGTCCGAGAACTCCTCGATCGCCTTGAGTCTCTTGGCCGCCACCGGAGTCACAGGCCGGCTGTCCGGCAGCAGCAGATAGCAGTAGGCGCGGTGCTTGTACCGCCCTACCCGCCCGCGAAGCTGGTGCAGCTCCGAGAGGCCGAATCGATCCGCATCGTGAATGATCATCGTGTTGGCCGTCGGGATATCCAGCCCGGACTCGATGATCGACGTGCAGACAAGAACGTCGATGTGGCGGTCCACGAATTTCAGCATGGTGCTTTCGAGCGTTGCATCCGGCATCTGCCCGTGAGCCACGGCTATGCGGGCCTCCGGCACGAGGGCGCGGATCCTTTCGGCAAAGGGCTCGATATCCATCACGCGGTTGTGGACGAAGAAGACCTGGCCGTCGCGGTTCAGTTCCCTGAGGATCGCCATTCGCACCAGCCTCTCGTCGTAGTGGCAGACCTCGGTGCGTATGGCCCTGCGGTCCAGAGGGGCCGTCGTCAGCGAGCTTATGTCTCGCAGGCCCAGAAGGGCCATGTGAAGCGTGCGAGGTATCGGAGTAGCCGTCATCGTCAACACGTCCACGGTCGCGCGCATTCGCTTGAGGTGCTCCTTGTGCTCCACGCCGAAGCGCTGCTCCTCGTCGACGATAACCAGGCCCAGATTCGCAAAGGCCACGTCCTTGCTCAGCAGCCGGTGCGTGCCGATGAGGATGTCGATCTGCCCGAGCTTCAGGCGCCGGAGAATCTCCGCCTGCTGGGCCGGTGGGCGAAGACGGCTTATTACGTCCACGTGAACCGGGTAATCCGCGAAGCGCTCCTTGAACGTCCGTCCGTGCTGAGAGGCCAGAACCGTGGTCGGCACCAGCACCGCCGCCTGTCTGCCCGCTTCGACAACCCGAAAGGCCGCACGCATCGCCAGCTCGGTCTTGCCGAAGCCCACGTCGCCGCAGAGCAGGCGGTCCATCGGCCGGGGCCGGCCCATGTCCTTGTCGATGTCCGCCATCGACTTGGCCTGGTCTTCCGTCTCGGAGTAGACGAACTCCTCGGCGAACTGTCTCTGCCAGTCGGTTCTGGTGGGGTAATCTATTCCCTGGTCGGCCTCGCGCAGCGCCTGGACGCGGAGCATCTCGGCGGCCAGGTCACGGACCGCCTCACCGACCCGCTTCTTCTGCCTGGACCACGCCAGCGAGCCGAGCCTGCTCAGGGTGACGCGCCGTTGCTTTGCGCCGATGTATTTCTGGATCAGGTTGATCCGGCTGGCCGGCACGTGAAGCACGGTGTTCCCGGCGAACCGCAGCGTGAGGTACTCTTCGCTTCGCCCGTCGCGCTCGAGCGTCCGCAGGCCGTCGAACCTGCATATGCCGTGCCCGACGTGAACCACGTGGTCCCCTACCTGCAAGTCCAGCAGGGAGTTGATGGGCCGCCCCATGCGCACCCGGCGAATGCGCCGGCGCCTCGCGTAGCGGTGGAATATCTCGTGATGCCCCACCACCACGAGCTCTTCGGCCGGCCAGTGAAAGCCGCACTGCACGTGGCCGATCCGCGTCTGAATCCGCGGGGCCTTACCCGCGGGCGACGCGGCAAGAAGCTCCTGGAATCGGCTGGCCTCCGCAGGGTTCTCACAGAAGACCCACACCTGGGCTGAGGCGGCCAGCTCGCCCAACTCGCTCAGGGCCTCGGCGGTGTTGAGCGACAACTGCTGAAGCGACCGCACGCCCAGATCGAGCAGGTCGTCGATGCTGTCTTTCGGGCGGAACGCGTGCAGGTGCATCTGGGCAAACGCGCCCAGGGCCGCCAGAACGTCCTCGACGCGATGCATCGACGACGGCGCGCCGGGGGCGATAAGGTCGCTGTGAATCCGATCGTAAACCTCCCTCGCAAGGTCAGCCACTTCCCGCGGCTCCGGTATACAGACTATCGTATCCGCGGGCAGGTAGCTGGTGAGCTGGGCGGCCGGTGCGGGGCCGGTTTGGCCGCCAGGCGCGGGCGCCGTCAGGGCCGGCTGCTTCCCCCAGGCAAGCAGGTCATACGAGGCAATCTCGCCTGTGCTTCGCAGCGTGTCCAGGTCGAACCGGCGGATCGACTCGATACGGTCGCCGAAGAACTCAATCCGCAGCGCCTGCGCGACACCCGGCGGGAAGATATCGACAATGCCGCCCCTGCGAGCGAACTCCCCCTGCTGGTCCACCTGCTCGACGTGCTCGAAGTCAGCCTCAACGAGCCACCCGGCCAGATCGTTGGGGCTGAGCTCGCGGCCCTTGCGAAGCTCAAGCCGAGCCGCGGCCAGGGCCTCACGCGACGGCACCGGCTGAAGAAGCGCCATCACCGGGGCCACGATGTAATCCACCGATTCGTCGCGCTGCTGCGCGGGCTGGGTCAGCAGGTTGCACAGCCGCAGTCGCTCGCCGACGACCTCGTCGCTGACGTGATCGCTGCCTACGTCCACCTCCCAGGCGGGAAAAATCTGCGCGGCCCCGCCGGTAAAAACCTCGATGTCGTCGGCGACCTCATCGGCGGCGTCCAGGTGCGAGGTGACAAAGAGCACCGGCCGGCCGGCCACTCGCCCCAACGCCGCAGCCGCCAGCGCCCCAGCCGAGCCCCACACGCCGGTGAGCTTAACCGCCTTCGCCGCGGCGAGGCGCTCCGCAGCCGCAGCCAGCACCTTGTTCTTCAGTACCTTCTCAAACATTGATTCGTGAAACTCGTGTCCCGCCACGGCGGGTCTTCGACATTCGTGAAATTCGTGTCCCGCCACGGCGGGTCTTCGACATTCGTGTAATTCGTGGACACTAAATGCGCGCACGCGCACGCCCGGGCAAATCTGAAAGACTGCCCGCGGCGTTGCGTCGCCCAACCACTGATTATTGTCACTGTACGGCCTGCAACGGCCATCCGGCTCGGCCGCTCCGCTCGGCAGTATAACTTGCCTTCACTGCCCCCACCAGCATCCGCAGCCCCTATTTCACTCGCACGGGGATGTCGTCTTTATCGGTGTCCTCATCCTCGACCCCGCCGTCATCTATCATGTTCGGCCCGAGGCTGTACAGCAGATACCCCTTCCCGATCCGCTTGTAGATCAGCGGTTTGCCGGCAAAGGTATCCTGGGGAATCTGTTTCAGGTACTCCGGCCTCAGATCGCTGAGTGCGGCCGGGAAATTCCCCTTCTCTTTCCGATACGCTCCCAGAGCCAGGGCAAGCTTCGCGATCTCCAGGCGCATGATGCATCGGTCGTGATTATCCCTCAAAGAGATCGCAGGTAATATCATTGCCACCAGCACCTCGCCCAGACTGCCTCGCACGCGGGGCCGCCGCGCTCCACGGCGCGTGCGCGCCATCGGGAGCTTCTTCTTGATTTCCCGGATCAGGCGAGCAAGCCAGCCAGGCCTGACGCGTGCGTAAAGCTTGCAATGGTCCAATTCAAGCGTGCGGAAGGCGGCTACACTGTCGGCGTAGTTGGGCTTGCACTGTGCCTCTTCGTACCTGTTCAACCATGCGTTGATCTCGCGAAGCTCCCGGTCCCACTCGACCCCCCCGCGTGGGGACCAAGACACCCCGAGCAACTCAAAGGCTTTGTCGGGGCCCTTTCTACGGCACACCCCCACCAGATCCAGGATACACAGCCTCTCGAACAAAAGACCCTCCGAAGGGCTGGCAACAACCTTCGGAAGCGCCTCAAGTTCAGCGAGGAAGTCCCTCTGCTGGGCCGCAGTCAGCTTTCCGCTCGTTGCCAGGGCCGCGTCACCTTCGCAGACAGTCCCTTCAAGAACCAGGGCGAAGAGCTTATCTATAACCGTCCACCCCTGCCCCACCAGGCGGGCCAGGCGATGGGCGGCCAGGAGGTCCCCGCACGCCCCATCAGCGTCTCCGCGGTGCAGCTTGTTCATCGCTCGCGAAACGTACATCTCGCCCGCCTGGATCCACTCCGACCAGATGGCAAACTGGACGTCCATCATGCACGCGGGGTCGTACTCAGACACCAAGGGTATGTAGTACCTCGGGCGCTTTGCGGCTTGGCCGACCAGGGCAAGTCGTTCCTCGTTCGCCTTCAACCAGGCCGCTGCCGCAGGCAGCTCATCGGCTGACCAGGGGCCAGCCATAGCCCGCTTCAGCACCCTTTCGCCCTCTTGCCACACATCGTCCTCAACGGGACGAGTCGTGGCCCCTTTCGGTACTCCCTTGGGCCATATGTCCTCGACAACTTCTTTCAGTCTGCGCCCGGCCAAGCCCTCTTCGGGAACGGGCTCCATCTGGAGTATCTCGAACACGCGGCTCCGCGTGGACTCGCGTATGATATCCGCCCCCCAGGCCCGGAGCAGCAGTGGCGCGGCGTTGTTTTCGGGCGTGACCCCTTTGCCGAAGCGCTCGTTGAGGGCGGCGACGTAATTGACCGTCCCGTCGGGATTGAGAGGCCCCGTAAAGTAAGTCGTATCCGGCGAGACGGTGAACGGGTATTCACGCTCCGGCCAAAGCGCCCACGTGCCCACCGCCGCGACCAGCAGCACAAACACCCAAAACCAGTAGCTGCGAAGTAATTTCCGCACTCGCGAGCCCCTACTTCACCCGCACGGTGATGTCGCCTTCGTCGGTAGCCTCATCCTCGACCCCGCCGTCATCTTTCATGTTCACCCCCACACTGTAGAGCAGATACCCCTTGCCGTCGCGCTTGTAGATCACGGGCTTGTCACTGAACACATCGCGGGGGACCGCTTTAATGTAGCCCGGAACCAGCGCGGCCAGCTTTGCGGGATACTCGTCCTTCTCCGCCTTGAACGCCGCCAAGGCAAGCGTAACACGAGCAAGGTCGTATCGAACAACAGCCCGGTATCTAGAGTCAGGCAAGTGCGAAAACACCGGGGTCAGCAAGCGAATAAATATATTCGACAGTGCATCAGTCATAACCGCCTTGGAAGCTCGCCCCCCGAGTCTCCCAAGGATCAGCTTGATTATCGCTGCGGGCCCCCCGGGTTTCATCTGCCGCAGTTCACTTATGAGCCCGTTTACGGCTTCCTGTCTCTTGCGGCGGTCCGGCTCCCGCACCGCGGCAACGATGCGGTCGTACCAGCGATTGAAGTTCCGGAGCATACGGTCCCAGTCTATTGCCGTGCCGAAGTACTTTTGCGAAGCAAGGCGCCCCGAGACTGTGCCGTCCACCGTGTCCCCGGCGTACAGTTGCATCACAAAGTCGAGCATGAATAAGCGCTCGCCGTGATCGAACGCATCAATCACATCCGGCATTGGGCCCAGCGCATCAAGCTCCAGCAACATCCGCCTGGCCTGGTCGCCTGCAAGGCGTCCGGAGTTGGCCAAGGCAATGGTCCCTTCAGTAGCCTGGGCGTCCACGGCCAGAGCAATAAGCTTATCCAAAAGCAGTGGGGGTTGGGCAAGCAGGCGCGCTAACCGATGCGCGGCCAGAAGGTCCGCTGTTGCCCCGTCAATGTCGCCGCCGTCCAGCTTGAGCATCGCCCGCGCCGACAAAGCCTCTGCGAGGTCTAAGTACGGGAGGAATACGGTGAATATCTCCACCGTCCGAGGGTTTGAAGACTCGCTCACCTGCGGCAGGTAGTATCGCGGGCGTTTCGAGGCCTCGATAATGAGCGAAAGCGGCTTTTCGTTGGCCTTCAGCCAAGCGGCTATCGCAGGATGATCAGCGGCGGACCAGGGGGTCTTGCACAGCGTATCGAGCATGTCCTGGCGCTTCTGCCAGTCCATGTCCTCAAGCGCCGCGGCAGCGCGCGATTGCGGAGTGGCCGGGGCCAGGTGGTCGTCCAGACTGGCGAAGGAGTCCCTCCCTTGCGGGAGTTGTTCGATTCCAAGCAACTCAAGCTGCTTGTCTCTGACGGAATCGTCCAGCACATCCGGGTCCTGGAGGGCCAGAGCAGTGCGCGATTGCTGAGCGGCCGTGGCCAGGTAGTCGTCCAGCTTGACGAAGTAGTGCCCATCCCGCGGGAGATGTTCGATCCCAAGCAACTCAAGCTGTTGCTGCCGAGCCCACTCGGGGAACAGCGCAGGACCGAACGCTCTGATCAGCAGCGGCGCGGCATTGTTTTCGGGCGTTACGCCCTTGCTCATCATCCCGTTGAGCGCGGCGACGTAATTGATGGTCCCATCCGGGTTCAGCGGGCCGGTAACGTACGTCGTCTCGCGCGAGATGGTAAATCGGTTCTCGGTGGGCCAGTGGAGAATCAATCCGACGACAACCAACACGCCGAGAACGATCAGAACCCTTCTGCCCCTTTTTTTCTTTCGCGGCCCCTTTTCTTCTTCCATTTGATCCACTCCGGTGGTCATAGGTCGATTCACTTCACGCGTACCGAAATGTCGTCTTTGCCGGCGGCCTCATCCTCTACCCCGCCGTCATCTTTCATGTTCGCCCCGACGCTGTAGAGCAGATACCCCTTACCGTCGCGTTTGTAGATGAGCGGCCCCTCGGCAAAGATATCGGCCGGGACCGTTTTGATATACGCCGGCGAAAGCTCCGAAAGCTTCTGCGGATACACGCCCTTCTCGGCCTTAAACGCCGCCAGGGCCAGAGAAAGCTTAACGAGCTCCAGCCGCATTGCGGCCGCCTCACGGTTGCTTATCGCGCTGCTCCCGATGGGCATCGATGCGGTCAACATCAGGCTCGTCATCATCTGTGTTAACCAGCGCCTGGTTCCCCGGCCACCCACCAGACCCAGAACCACTTTGACGATAGCGAAACGCTTCTGCTCGGCCGTCGTCCTCTTCAAATCCTCATGTACTGCATCCAGGGCCTCACACCGCTGGCGGGCGGTTGGCCTTTTGCAGGCTTCGGTCATCCTGTCGTACCAGTAGTTGACGGTTCGAAGCATGTAGTCCCAGTCCAGCGCGGCTGGGGAGCCCTTCCGTGCAGGGGAGGCGCCCTGGTCTGTCGACTCCAGCAGCTCGTCCGGGTCTCCGCCGCGGTAGATCATCATGACGGAGTCCAGTGCCGTCATCCTTTCCCCGCAGTCATACCCAACGGAGATGTCGGGCATCGGCCCCAGGGCGTCGAGAACTCGCAATTGCGCCTTGGCCTCGGGTGGGGTGAGTTTCCCGCCGGCGACAAGGGCCAGCTCCGCTTGGCAGGCCAGATTCTCAATCCCGGTGGCACACACCTGTTCCACGAGCATTGGACGCTGAGCGATGAGTCGTCCCAGGCGGTGAACCGCAAGAATGTCCGCCAATGATCCATGTACGTCGCCGGCCCGCAGTCTCAGCATCGAGCGTACGGCCAGGGCCCTGCACAGTGGGAAGGACGTTTTGAAGCTGAAGACGTACGGCTCAGCGTTCATCAGCATAGGCGGAGAGGATGGACTGATAAGAGGCACGTGGTATCGAGGGCGGCCCGAGGCTTCGACGACAAGGGACAGCGGCTTTTCGTTGGCCTTCAGCCAGGCCGCAATGCGAGGATGCTGCTGGGGCGACCACGGCGTCTTGACGAGCTTGTCAAGAAGATCGTGCTGCGCGTTCCACTCGGGCGTACCGTACTTGGGGCGCAGGGAGGCATCCGGGCCGTCGCCCTCATATTCGTCCAGTTCCGTGAAATAGCTCCCCTCGACCGGAAGATCGCCAATACCCAGTCGCTGCAACGCGGCTTGCCTGATTTGCCGGTCGAAGACATCCGGCCCGAAGGCCCGCACAAGCAGCACCGCGGCGTTGTTCTCGGGCGTTACGCCCTTGCTCATCATCTCGTTGAGGGCGGCGACGTAATTGATGGTCCCATCCGGGTTCACCGGGCTGGTAATGTACGTCGTCTCGCGGGAGATTGTGATGTGCCGCTCGAGCGGGGGGTAACTGAATATGATCGCGCCGCATACGATCGCGGCAAGAACAAGCAAACCGATCACCAGAAGAATCGTTCGCCTGGAGCGAATGCGCTTCCTGTGGCCCGGTTGATGGTCTGCGGCCGCCATGAATGCATCTTCGGCGATGTGCCCGACGATTGCAATGCCGCCGCGCAGCGCCTACTTCACGCGCACGGTGATGTCGTCTTTGTCGGTGTCCTCATCCTCAAGGCCGCCGTCATCCTTCATGTTCGGCCCGACGCTGTACAGCAAATACCCCTTGCCATCGCGTTTGTAGACGAGAGGTCCCTCGGCAAAGATATCGGCCGGGACCGTCTTGACATACGTCGGCGAAAGCTCCGAAAGCTTCTGGGGATACTCCCCCTTCTCGGCCTTAAACGCCGCCAAGGCCACGGCGATCTTCGCAACCTCCAAGTGCATCACGGCTTCGTCGCGCTCGTCGGCACTAACAGTCACGACTGGCAGCAGTAGGCAGACCACAACATCTGAAAGCCCATCGCTGAGGAGGCCCCTGCCGGCCCGGCCGAGAAGCTTCCCCGCGAAGATCTTGTTGCCCCCATTGTCAAACGCATGGACCTTGAATTGCACCACATCATTCTTGAGCACTTCGGCGGCCCTGGCCCTCTGGATCGGGTTCCGCCGCCGTTGCACATCCACCATACGGTCGTGCCACCGGTTGAGCTCTCGGAGCATTGGGTCCAAATCAGCAATCATTCGGTAGCACCATTGTGGGGCAAAGCCGTCCTCATCCAAACCATCGCCCTCGCGCCAGCGGTATAGGACCATCACGCAGTCCAGGTTCATGAACCGTTCGCCCTGATCGATGGCCTCAGCTACGTCCGGGATGGGGGGCAGGGCCTGCAGGCCGGCCAAGAGCCGCTTTGCCTGCGCCGGCGTGAGCTTGCCGCTGGCGGCAACGGCGATTACGCATCGCGCAGCACGGCGCTCCACAGCAAAGGCGATGAGCTTGTCTATCACGAGCGGCGGCTGACCCAGCAGCCGTGCCAGGCGGTGCATTGCCAGCATATCGGCGATCGCTGCGTCGGTGGCCCCCCCATGCGCTCTGAGCATGACCCTGGCCGATATGGCCTCGTCAAGCCAGTCATACGTGAGCCTGGGCCTCAGGACGGCATCGATCAGCTTTGGCGGGGAGCAACAACTGACGAGGGGAAGATAGTATCGGGTGCGCTTGGTGGCCTCCATGGCAAGCGAGATTGGCTCTTCGTTGGCCTTGAGCCAGGCAGCGACGGCAGGTAGCTCATCGGCCGACCACGGGCCCGCCATAGCACGCTTCAGCACCCTTTGGCTGTGTTCTTCCACATCCTCCGGGCTGGGACGAGTCGTGGCCCCTTTCGGCGTTCCCTTGGGCCACATCTCCTCGACAACATCTTCCAGGCCGGACCCGCCGAGGCCCTCTTCAGACACAGGCTCCATCTGGAGTATCTCGAACACGCGGGCCCGCACGGGCTCGTCTATGATCGCTGCCCCCCAGGCTCGGATGAGTAGCGGGGCAGCGTTGTTCTCGGGCGTCACGCCCTTGCTCATTCGCTGATTCAGGGCGGCAACGTAGTTGATCGTGCCGTCATCATTGAGCGGACCGGTTATATATGTCGTCTCGGGTGAGATTGTGAAATGCCTGTAGCTGGGCCAGCAGTAGTTGTACACGAGCCCCGCAACAAGCATCAGGCCTATCACCAGAAGGATCACGCGCTTGGCGCGCTTTTGCCTCTTTTCTGCAGGCTGATCGTGTATCCCCGCCATGAATCTATCTTCCGTGATGCGGCCGCCAATTGCAATGCCGCCAGCCAGGGCCTAAAATCCACGCTCACCACGGGAGACTGCTGATGAACGTGCTGCTTACAGGCGGGGCTGGATTCATCGGGTCGCACGTGCTGCAGGCGCTGGCCGCGGCCGGGCATACTTGCGTCGTCTACGACAACCTCTGCAACGGCCATGCAGCCGGCGTATCCGCCCACAAGCTCATCGTCGCGGACGTAGCTGACGGCCAAAAGCTGCGTGCGGCAATGCGCGAGAACAGTATCGACACGGTGATCCACTTTGCAGCCTTTATCGAGGCCGGGGAATCGGTGGCCAAGCCGGACAAGTATTTTCGGAACAACGCGCTGGGCGCCTTGGAGCTGCTGGAGTCGATGCGTGAGTGCGATGTGGGCAGGGGAGTCTTCAGTTCGTCGGCGGCGGTCTACGGCATGCCGGATCGCATTCCCATCGAGGAAGACGACCGGCTGCGGCCCATCAACCCCTACGGCGCCAGCAAGCTGTGCGCGGAGCTGATGCTGCGCGGCTACGCCCAGGGCTACGGGATGGGCTTTGTGTCGCTTCGCTACTTCAACGTGGCCGGCGCGGACCCCGCCGGTGACATCGGCGAGGACCACGATCCCGAAACGCACCTGATACCCCTGGTGCTGCAGGTGGCGATGGGGAAGCGAGAGAAGATCCATATCTTCGGCGACGACTACGACACGCCGGACGGCACGTGTATCCGCGATTACATTCACGTGTGCGACCTTGCCGACGCACACGTGCTGGCGGCCGGGGCCGTCGAGAACGCAAACGTCAAGGTCTACAACCTCGGCAACGGGGATGGGTTCTCCGTCAGGGAGGTGATCGAGACGTGCCGCGAAGTGACCGGCCACGAGATACCCACGGAGGTCGCCGTCCGGCGTGAGGGCGACGCGGCGCGGCTGGTGGCCTCGTCAAAGCGGGCCTCGGGCGAGCTTGGCTGGCGGCCGAAGTATCCGGACCTGAAGACAATCATCTCCCACGCGTGGAAGTGGCACAGTTCGCATCCGGCCGGATACGACACGGATTAGTATATGGCCGCGGAGGCGCGGAGAACGCAGAGAGAAGATTTTGGTTCTTTTAGTAGCAGGAACGTTCGCATGCGTCCGCGGGACCCATTCTTTGGAGTGCGGTGCCCAGGCACCGCTTTGACTCTTGATGCCGCTCCGCAGCAAGTGACAGGGGCGGTCCGCCCTTGGCGGACCGCACTCCAAATGGCGACAGTCGCTGATAAGGCTTTGCCTCAGCCACAGATCGAGCTGACAAAACCTTAATCTTAGAATCTCTGCGGCCTCTGCGGCTCCCCAAGGGACAAGTCTGCGGCTATCACCTCTTCGTGGATGAGGCGTCGCTGGAGGGCGTAACGTAGGCCGTGGCGCAGAGCTTCAACGCCCGCTCGACCGGCATGTCCACCTCGCGGATACTCTCACGCGACACAAAGACCGTGATTCCTCCGAACATGTAGCTGTAGGGCAGGTAGATTGCGACCTTGGGGCCCTCGGAGTCTTCGGGGTCGAAGCCGGCGGGGGCCTCGTTGGTAAGTATGGCCAGCATGGACATGTCGCTGCCTGGCGCCTTGTACCGCACGACCTTCCCCATGCGCTTGGAGTCGCCGCCGAAGAGCTTCAGCAGGTCGCGGATGGATTCATAGATGGTCTTGACCCCCGGGACGTGGGCAACCAGCCTGTCGAGTCCGGCCAGCATCCATCGGAACACCCAGAAGTGGGTCAGCAGGCCCACCAGGTAAATCCCGATGATCACCACCGCCGCGCCGACGCCCGTCGGCAGATCGGGGTCGGCAAAGAGTTTCCTGCCCATCTGGTCGAGCGAGCTCCCGACAGCCCAGACGGCCCACGCGGTAACGCCCAACGGGGCAAGCACCATCACCCCGGCAAGAAGTATTCGCAATTGCTTTTGCATGATCGTTCTCCTTCTGTTGATGTTTAGTATATGGCCGCAGTCGCCGACGCTCCAAAGCCAATTCCGCCTTCGCAGCCGTTCCGGCTGCGAAGGCGGGAAGCTATGGCGACGGAGCGAGCCGCGGAGGACGCAGAGATTCCAAGATTTTGTCGGGACCACTGTCCGTAAGTCATCCCACCTCTAACCTCCCACCTCTAACCTGCTTGCGGGTACCACTATTGTCTTGCTCTCAGCGGAAAAGGCTCTATATTAGGCGGTTCTGGCTATGTATGCGGGAGAGGATTATGGCAGCCGCGACACCACAAGATATTCGTAACATCGTATTACTCGGGCACGGGGGCGCGGGTAAGACAACTCTTGCAGAGGCCATGCTCCACGCAGCCAAGGTCACGGGGCGGCTCGGGTCCGTCGATGACGGCACCAGCCACCTGGACTACACCGACATCGAGAAGGAGCGCAAGCACTCGGTGGACCCCACGGCGGTCCACCTGGACCACGCAGGCAAGACGATAAACATCATCGACGCGCCCGGTTACCCGGACTTTATCGGCGGGGCGATAAGCGCCGTGGGCGGTGCGGATACGGCCGTGGTGGTGATCTCGGCGCCCGCGGGCATCGAGGTGAACACGCGCCGGCTGGTCAAGCTGGCAAGAGATATGTCGCTGGCGATGGCGATCGTGATCAACAAGATCGACGGCGAGAACGTGGAGCTCGAGCGTCTGCTGGGTGAGATATCTGAGACGTTCGGGCAGGCGTGCAAACCGATGAACCTTCCGACCGACGGCGGCAAGGCCGTGGTGGACTGCTTCTCGCAGGACAGCGGCTCGGCGGACATCGGCGACGTGGGCGAAGCTCACACCCAGCTCATCGAGAACATCGTGGAGTCGGACGAGCAGATGATGGAGGCATATCTGGGCGGCGAGGAGATACCCCCCGAGAAGCTCAGGGACGCATTCGCACGCGCGATGGTCGAGGGCACGGTTGTACCGATACTGTTCACCGTGGCAAAGGCGGAGATCGGCACGGCCGAGCTACTGGATGCCGTCGCCGGGTACTTTCCCTCCCCCGCGGATGCGGCGGCCGCCGCACCGGTCCGCGGCGGAACCGGCGACGACGCCGACGAGGTCCCGGTAAAGGCTGACGCCGCCGACGACTTCGTCGCTCAGGCGTTCAAGATCACAACGGACCCGTTCGTGGGCAAGCTTGCCTGGATCCACATCCTTCAGGGCACGGCAACCGGCGAGACCAGCTACCATCTGAGCGACAGGAAGAAATCGACAAAGATCGGGCACCTGTTCAAGATGCAGGGCAAGGAGACCGAGGAGGTCAAGCAGGCGGTGGCCGGCGACATCATCGCCATGGCGAAGGTAGAGGAGATCCAGGCCGGCGACGTGCTGCATGCCAAGCAGACGCCCATGTTCCGCGCATCGCCTCCGAGCCCCACGCCGATGTATTCTCTGGCGGTGACCCCCAAGAGCCGCGGCGACGAGCAGAAGATCTCCGGCGCGCTTTCGAAGCTGGCCGAGGAAGATCCCACCTTTGTCTCCACCCGCGACATCCAGACCAACGAAACGGTCATCTCCGGCATCGGGGACCTGCATCTTCGCATCATGCTGGCCAAGATGAAGGTGCGATTCGACCTGGATGTGGACACCAAGCCGCCCAAGATCCCCTACAAGGAGACTATCACGACCAAGGCCGAAGGCCACCACCGCCACAAGAAGCAGACCGGCGGCGCGGGCCAGTTCGGCGAGGTCTACCTGCGAGTGGAGCCGATGGCGCGGGGCGAGGGATACGAGTTCGTGAACGACCTTTACGGCGAGTCGATACCACGCCAGTACCTGCCGGCGATCGAGAAGGGGATCAAGGACGTGCTGGCCGCCGGCGCTGTGGCGGGATATCCGATACAAGACATCCGGGTGAGCGTCTATGACGGCAAGCACCACCCGGTGGACTCGAAGGAAGTTGCCTTTCGCGCAGCGGGCAAGTTCGCTTTTATCGACGCGATCAAGAACGCCAAGCCCACAATACTCGAACCGATAGTGAATATGGAGATCACGGTTCCCGCAAGTCACATGGGCGACATCGCCAGCGACCTTTCCGGGCGCCGGGGCAAGATACTCGGGCAGGAAATGCTCCCGGGCAACATCTGCCTGGTGAGGGCCCAGGCCCCGCTGGCGGAGGTGATGCAGTACAACAGCCGGCTCCGCTCCGCAACGGGCGGACAGGGAAGCTATACCATGGAGCTGAGCCACTACGATCCGGTACCGGCCAACGTACAGCAGCAGATAGTGGCTGCGGCCTCCAAGGGCGAGGAAGAAGAAGAAGAGTGACCCCGAGCGGCCGGTCGGGCCGTGTCCGACGCGGCCCCGAGCGTTAAACTATTTGAATTAGTCCAGCCGAGAAACAAACGGCACAGCAGGAGCAGGAAGATGCCTCGTCGATGCCCATTGACAGGAAAGCAAACCAGCAGCGGTCGTACGTACGCCCGTCGCGGCAAGGCCAAGTACCTCGGTGGCGTGGGACGCAAGATCACCGGCAAGACAAAGCGGAAGTTCAGGGTGAACATGCAGCGCGTCCGCGCCGTTATCGACGGCAGTGTGGTCAAGATTAACGTCTCGGCCAAGGCCATTCACACAGGCTTGATCCAAAAACCGCTAAAACGCCGGTACACCTCGCCGGAGGACCAGGAGGCCAAAGAACTGGAGGACCAGAAGGCCAAAGAGCCGCAGGACCAGGAGACAGAAGAAACGGAAGAAGAGACGGAAGAAGAAACAGAAAGTTCCGACTAACCCCCGATAAGAGATCGCGCCAACAAGTCCACACCGCCCGCCTGAGGGGGGTTTCCTTCTTCAAATCCCGCCCACCATGACAAAGGGCCCGATAACCTCCAGGCGGCTGAGTTGACACGCAAGGGCCGGTCGCCGATCATAGGCCGTTGAAAAGCACAGGCGCCATGAACAGGACACTTATAAAGGATGCCCTGATGGACGTTCCCGTCGGCCGGGAAGTGACGGTGGCCGGATGGGTCAGGACGCTTCGCAGCAGCAAGGGCGGATTCAGCTTCATCACGATCAACGACGGTTCGTGTCTGGCCTGCATCCAGGCCGTGGCCGATAACAAGCTGCCCAATTACGACAGCGAAATCGTTCAGCTCACCGCCGGCTGCTCGGTCATTGTCACGGGCAAGCTCGTCGAGAGCCCCGCCAAGGGCCAACGTGTGGAGCTCCACGCCGACGAGGTCCGGCTCATCGGCGCGGCCGACGCCGAGCACTATCCGATCCAGCCCAAGCACCACACTTTCGAGTTCCTCCGGACGCAGGCTCACCTTCGCAGCCGGACAAACACGTTCGGCGCGGTGGCCCGCGTCCGCAACGCGATGTCCGCAGCCATACACGAGTTCTTCCAATCGCGCGGGTTCCTCTACGTAAACACGCCGATAATCACCGCCAGCGACTGCGAGGGCGCGGGCGAGCTGTTCCGCGCGACCATTTTCGATCCGGCCAAGTGTCCCACCGTCGACGGCGGCGACGTGGACTGGTCCCAGGACTTCTTTGGACGACAGACGTACCTGACTGTTTCCGGCCAGCTCGAGGCAGAGACCTACGCCTGCGCGCTGGGAAACGTCTACACGTTCGGCCCGACGTTCCGCGCTGAGAACTCAAACACGCCGCGTCACCTGGCGGAGTTCTGGATGGTCGAGCCGGAGATGGCGTTCTGCGACCTGGCCGGCGACGCGGACCTGGCCGAGGAGTTCCTGCACTTCATTTTCGGCGCCGTCCTCGAAAGATGCGGCGAAGACATGGCCTTCTTCAACAAGCGGATCGACAAGACCATCATCGAGACACTCACGCATATTGCCGAAAGCAGCTTCGAGCGGATTACGTACACCGAGGCCGTCGAAATTCTCACAAAGGCCGAACGCCAATGGGAGTTCCCCGTCGAGTGGGGAAACGACCTCCAGACCGAGCACGAGCGATTCCTCACCGAGGAGACCTTCAGCAAGCCCGTGATAATCACCGACTATCCATCGAGCATCAAACCGTTCTACATGCGCCTGAGCGACGACGGCCGCACGGTGGCCGCTATGGACGTGCTCGTGCCCAAGATCGGCGAGATCATCGGCGGATCGCAGCGCGAGGAGCGGCTGGACATTCTGACCGAACGGATGAAATCGACGGGGATAGACGCCGAGGAGTACTGGTGGTACACGGACCTGAGGCGTTACGGCACGGTTCCGCACGCGGGCTTCGGCCTGGGCCTGGAGCGGACGGTTCAGTTTGCGACCGGCATGGCCAACATTCGTGACGTGATTCCGTATCCGCGAACGCCGCGCTCGGCGGAATTCTGATGAAAGTCGAGCTGCATCTTCACACGAGCCGCTACAGCGCATGTTCGGATGCTTCCCCGCGAGAGCTTATGTCTCAATGCGTGTATTGCGGTTACCAGGCCGTGTACATCACCGAACATGACGCCGTCTGGAACGCCAGGGAAATCGATGAGCTCCAGAGCAAGTTCCCGCAGATCAAGATCTTCGCCGGCGTTGAGCTGACCATCTGCTACAGGCCGCTGCAGCACTTGGTGGTGCTCGGGACAAACGATCCGCAGTACGTCCAGATCGGCGACGATATGGAGGCCGCGGTCGCCAAGGCCCGACGGGAAGGACACCTCAGCATCCTGGCCCACCCGTTCCGCTGGGAAAGCGCCGAGACCTTCCTGGACCCGCAAAACCTGCCGGACGCACTGGAATACGCAACGTGCAACCAGCCCCTGGCCAGGCATCTGCGGGAGGTTCGGGCGGCCGCCGAAAAATTCATGCTGCCCACCGTCAACACCGGCGACGTGCACGCGCTGGATTTCATCGACCGGTACTGGATTGAGACCCACCGGCCGATCGAGACAGCCGGGGACATCCGGCAAATCGTCCTGGAAGGTGCCTACCGGAACGTGGTCGCGGAGCACCTGTAGCACTGAAGCGGGCGGCTGCACGGCATGGGAGGATCTCTCAATTGGTAACTAAGGGGGAATTGGAAATCGTTTCTATCTCTGCCGGTAGACGATTCTGCCCTTCGTCAGGTCGTAGGGACTCATTTCGACCAAGACCTTGTCACCGGGCGTGATCCGGATGTAGTGCCGGCGCATCCTGCCCGAAATATGTCCTATGATCTCGTGGGTGGTCCCGCCGGTGTCGATCTCAAGGCGGAACATCGCATTGGGAAGCGACGCCTTCACCGTTGCCTCCACCTCGATCACACCATCTTTGGCCATGTAGGTCCCTTACGCTTCCACACTCAGATCGGCCGCAATCAACAGGCCGCATTAGATCAAGCCAGCTTGCGCCCCAGAGTATAGTGCCGTTTCACCGTTGAGTCAATCATCGCACGAAAAATCGTCCCATGCGTTGACATGAGAAGGTCTATCGCCAATCATAGCCTCTTGCCGGACGCCGCTGACGGCTGCAGGAGAAACAAGATGAGCGGGAATATCGACCTGGACCTGGTACGCCATATCGGCATGCTCAGCCGCATCGAGCTGACCGAGGAGCAGATCCGCGACCACAGCGTTCAACTGGCGGCCATCCTCGAGTATTTCGACAAGCTCAACGAACTGGACACCGACGACGTCGAGCCGATGGCACACGCCCTGGAGATTCAGAACGTTCTGGCGCCGGATGAACCGGCGCAGTCCCTTTCGCCGGCCGACGCCCTGGCAAATGCCCCCGACCGCGACGGCGACTTCTTCAAGGTTCCGAAGGTCATCGGGAATTAGACGATGAGCGAGATAACCGATCTTTCCGCCGTGGAGCTTCGCGATGCAATCGCCTCCGGTAACGTTTCCGCCGTCGAAGCCACCAACGCATACCTGGCGGAGATCGAGAAACAAGAGCCGCAGATTGCGGCGTTCAACGAGGTGTCGGCCGAGGGCGCGCTGAAACGCGCGGAGCAGATCGACGCCGGGCGCAAAGAGGGAATGCAGCTCGGCGCCCTCGCAGGCCTGCCCGTCGCAATCAAGGACAACATGTGCACCACAGACGGCAAGACCACGTGTTCGTCCAGGATTCTTGCTCAGTTCCAGGCCCCTTACACAGCAACGGCCGTCGAGAAGCTCATCGACGCCGGCGCCGTCATCATCGGAAAGACCAACATGGACGAGTTCGCCATGGGCTCCTCCACGGAGAACAGCGGCTTTGGGCCAACCCGCAACCCATGGGACACCGCCCGCGTGCCCGGTGGGTCGTCTGGCGGCTCGGCCGCCGCGGTGGCCGCACGCCTGTGCGCCGCAGCCTTGGGCAGCGACACCGGCGGGTCAATCCGCCAGCCGGCGGCATTCTGCGGCGTGGTGGGTTTCAAGCCAACGTACGGCAGGGTCAGCCGGTACGGCCTGGTTGCGTACGGCAGCAGCCTGGACCAGATAGGCCCGATCACCCGCGACGTAGCCGACTGCGCCCTGCTGACGGGGACGATATCGGGACACGATCCGAAGGACTCCACATCGATCCCCAAGGAGGTGGGCGATTATCTCGGCCGGCTTGAAGACCCCATCGAGAACCTCCGCGTGGGCCTGCCGAAGGAATTCTACTCAGAGGCCCTCGACGCGGAGATAAACTCGTGTCTGCGCGAGGCCGCCAAAGTCTACGAGTCGCTCGGGGCGGAAATCATCGAGCTCTCGCTGCCGACCAGCCGCATCGACGTGGACGCCCGCGGCCGCCTCAGCTCCTACGCCGTGGCCTGCTATTACATCGTCGCCATGGCCGAAGCCTCCAGCAACCTCGCCCGATATGACGGCGTGCACTACGGGCACCGCACCGGCGCCAAGGTCGATAACATTATAGACATGTACTCCCGCAGCCGGGCCGAGGGCTTCGGCCAGGAAGTGCAAAGGCGTATCATGCTTGGCACCTATACCCTGTCCAGCGGCTACTACGACGCCTACTACCTCAAGGCCCTTAAGGTCCGCCGCCTCATCAAGAACGACTTCGACAGGGCCTTCCAGGACTGCGACGTGCTGCTGTGCCCCGTGTCGCCCACGACGGCGTTCAAGCTCGGCGAGAAGACGGCCGACCCGCTGACGATGTACCTGGCCGACATCTACACGATAAGCCTCAACCTGGCGGGTTTGCCGGGGATTTCGATTCCAGCGGGCGTGGGCGCCTCCGGCCTGCCGATCGGAATGCAGCTGATCGGGCCGGTCTTCAGCGAAGAAACCGTTCTCCGGGCCGCGCGGATGTACGAAAAAGCCTCCGGCGTAACGCGTCTGAAACCAGCGATGGTCTAGGCCCCAGGATTTTGCAGGATGATCGAGACGAACGACACGGTCGAGCCGGTGATAGGGCTTGAGATTCACGTCGAGCTGGCGACGGCGACGAAGATGTTCTGCCGGTGCCGCAACAACTTCGGCGACCCGCCCAACAGCAACGTCTGCCCGGTGTGCATCGGCATGCCGGGGGTGCTTCCGGTGATGAACCGGAAAGCGATAGAGCTGGCGATGAAGGTCGGCCTGGCCCTGGACTGCGAGGTGGCCGAGCTGACCAAGTGGGACCGCAAGAGCTACTGGTACCCGGACCTGCCGAAGAACTACCAGATCAGCCAGTACGACCTGCCGCTGAGCAGCAACGGCCATCTGGAGGTTGTCCTTTCTGACGGCTCGACCAAGAAGATCCGCATTCTGCGCGCGCACCTCGAGGAGGACGCCGGCAAGAACGTGCATGACAACCCCGCCCACACGGCCGTCGACCTGAACCGCGCGGGCGTGCCGCTGCTGGAGATCGTATCCGAGCCGGACATGAACAGCGTCGAGCAGACCATGGCCTGCGCGAGGGCCATGCAGCGGCTGGTCCGCTGGCTGGGCGCCAGCGAGGCAAACATGCAGATGGGGCATATGCGGTTTGAGCCCAACATCAACGTGCACATCACGCGCGGCGGAAAGACTCACAAGACGCCCATCATCGAGGTGAAGAACCTCAACAGCTTCCGGGCCCTTGAAAACGCCGTGCAGTATGAGATCGATCGCCAATACAGCCAGTGGCAGAGCGATCCCGACGGCTACAGCCTCCAAAAGCAGGGCAAGCAGAACCGCGGCTACGACGATGCCACCGGAAAAACCCTCTTCCAGCGGTCCAAGGAGGAGGCGCACGACTACCGTTACTTCCCCGAGCCGGACCTGGCGCCGGTCGTGGTCGACCGGGACTGGCGCGAGTCCGTCCGGGCCACCATCGGCGAACTGCCGCTGGCCAGACGAGCACGCTACATGAGCGAATACAAGCTCACTTTCAAACAGGCCGACGCCCTGACAATGGACGGCCCGACCGGCGACCTTCTGGACGCCTCCACAAGCGCGGGCGCCGACCCAAAAACCTGCACCAACCTGCTGCTTGGGCGCGGTGCCGCCATCGCCAACGAGCGCGGCTGCACTATCGCCGAGATCGGCCTGAAGGCGGACGCCCTTGCGGAGCTGGCCAAGATGCTGGCGGCCGGCGTGGTGAACGCAACGGCCGCGGCCAAGGTATTTGACAAGACGGTCGAAACCGGGCGCTCGCCCAGGGCGACCGCCGAGGCCGACGGTCTGCTGGCCGTGACGGATGCCGATTCGCTCGAGAAGTGGGTCGATGAGGCGATCGCGTTGAACGAGCAGGCAGTGGCCGAGGCCAAAGGTGGGGGCAAGAAGCAGAAGAAGGCCTTCGGCTTCCTGATGGGCCAGGTGATGCAGAAATCAGGCGGAGCGGCCGATCCTGCCCGGGTTCGGAAGATATTGCTGGGCAAACTGGGCTGCTGACGCCTGCGGAGCCGCCCGGGGTAACGACGCGGTGGGGAAAACACCTTGAAATTGCCGATAGAAAGGGGGATAATACCCTTGGGAAGCAATCCACAAGAGGAGTCCGGCCATGGCACGGGTAGTCCAACAACAACGCAAGGCGCCGCCGTATGCTCTTATTATCTTTGTGTTCCTGTTCCTGGTAGCCACCACACTGGCGGTCTATCTATACATCGAGCAGGACAAGGCTATAAAAGACAGCCAGGCCAAGGAGTTGGAGACGGAGAAGCTGGCCAGCGGACGCGAACTCAACGACCCGATAATCAAAGAGATGATGAGGGCGTATGAAGAGAAGGTCCGCAACAGGAAGCCCCGGACGACCGTGGTTGGTAAACTGGTCGAGCAGGTCAACGAACTGACGCAGAAGATCAACGGGGTAGTGACCACTCCGAAGGACGCGATCGCCAAGACCGACGCCCTGTACACGGAGATCGGCGACAGCGGCGGGCTGATTGAGATGGTCCGTGGCGCCTACAAGCAGCGCGACGAAGAGAAAGAGGCCAGAGACAAGCTCAAGACGGAGCGCGAGAATGCCCTGAAAGAACGTGACCAGGTCAAGATTTCGCACGGTAACCTGGTGGAACAGCACAAGACCTGGAGGGAAACCAGCAACGAGGAGATGAAAACGGACAGGGAGAGCTTCAAAAGGATGACCGAACAGCAAGACAAAGGGCACGTCGAGGCCAAGGTCGCCTGGGATGTCATCCGGCAGGACAAGGACAAGAAGGCCGCGGGACTGATGGACCAGCTCCATGCCGCCGATACCAAGAAGCGGCAATTGCTGCAAACAATCGCCGTTCTCGAGGACAAGATACGCAAGATGAGAAAGCGAGTCGAAGTAATCACCAAACCGGACGGCAAGGTACTCAGTCTGGCCGATGGTCGCTTCTGCTTCATCAACCTAGGCGCCAATGACGGCGTGGAAACGGGCTTTGCGTTCGCGGTCTATCCCCAGACAGGCATCCCGAAGGACGGCGTGAACAAGGGCAGCATCGTCGTCACGAGCGTGGGACAGGACGTCAGCCGCTGCCGCGTGACAAGGCAAAGCAGGACCAGCCCAGTGATCCCGAATGATCTGGTGGCCAATGTCGCTTTCGACTCGATCCGCAAATGGCGGTTTCTGGTGGAGGGCGACTTTGACCTGAACGGTACGGGAGAGCCGACGCCGGAAGGCGCCGTGGAAGCCAAGTTGCTTCTGAGGCGGTTTGGCGCGACCATTGCTGAAGAGGTCGGTGTGGACGTTGACTTCGTTGTCCTGGGGGTTGAGCCTCCGACCCCCGCCAGACCCGAGGAAGACGCCGCGGCCCAGATCTGGGAAGCCTGGCGACAGGCCGTGAAGAAGCAAAAGCGATACAGCCAAATCAAGAAGCAGGCCGGGGCCCTGGGCGTCCCCACCCGAAATAGAAACTGGCTCCTCGACATGACCGGGTACACGCCTATCAAAGCGCTGAGGGAAGTGGCACGGCCATGATGCTATCCCGGCGGATCTCATCGGTAGGGCCCAGCGCAACCATCGCCATCACCGCTCGGGCCAAGCAGATGCAGGCCGATGGCATCGACGTGGTCAGCTTTGGAGCGGGCGAGCCGGACTTCGATACCCCCGATTTCATCAAAGCCGCCGCCATGGCCGCCCTGAGGGAGGGCGACACCAAGTACACGCCCCGCTGCCACCTGGCCCTGAAGGAGGCCATCGCCCACAAGCTGGCGACGGAAAACGGGCTGGAGTACAGCCTCGACCAGATCGTTGTGACCTTCGGGAGCAAACATGCACTGAACAGCGCCTGCCAGGTGCTGCTGGAGCCGGGCGACAAGGCGCTGATCCCCGCCCCCTACTGGAACAGCTATCCGGAAATGGTCAAGCTGGCCGGGGCCGAACCGGTCATCCTTCCAACGCGACTCCAGGATAACTTCAAGATAAGCCCGCAGCAGGTCCTGGACGCCGCCCACGGAGCCAAGGTCCTGTTTCTCAGCTCCCCGAGCAACCCGACGAGTATCACCTACACGCCCAAGGAGCTGGCCGCCATCGCGCAGGCGGTGCTTCAGACCGATCTGATCGTATTCTCCGATGAGTGCTACGAGAAGCTCATCTACGGGAAGACAAAGTTCGTATCGTTCGCCACGCTCGATCCGCGTCTCCCCGAGACGACCGTGACCTTCAACTCCCTGTCCAAGCCCTTCGCAATGACCGGTTGGCGACTCGGATGGCTGGCCGGACCCAAAGATCTGGCCGATGCCGTCAGCCGTCTGATAAGCCACCAGACAACCAATCCCGTTAGCTTCGTCCAGGCTGCGGCCGTAGCCGCGTACACCGACCCCCGCAGCGGTCCGGCCCTCGAAGAAATGCGGCTCGAATTCGAGAAGCGGGCGCGTCACATGACAGAGCGTCTCAGCGCCATGGAGGGTGTGGTCTGCGTCGAGCCGACCGGGGCGTTCTACTGCTTTCCGGATGTCAGCGCCCACTACGGGCGGACACTGGGGGGCGTGGCCGTGACCGATTCGATGAGCTTTGCGAAGGCGGCCTTGGAATCCGTGAAGCTCGCTCTCGTGCCGGGGGCCGTCTTCGGAGAGGATGCGTGCGTCCGACTGTGCTTCGCCGCAGGCATGCAGCAGATCGACGAGGGGCTCGATCGTCTGGAGAAACTGTTGGCCTGACCGCGTCGGGTGGGGCCATCACTTTGCGCAGGCGTGATGTACCTTCCAGAAACTTCGCCACGTAGCCGCCGCCCGATCCATTAGACCCATGTTCTGCAGAGCCAGCGCAAGCGAGGCCCGAATCTGCTCGTTGTGCGGCGCGCCTCCGGCGGCTGTTTCCATGTGGCTGACGGCCTGATCAAACAGCCGCCGCTCCGTGTACAGCAGGCCCAGGCGATAGTGCAGGTCAACATAGCCCGGCTTCAGCTCCAGGGCCCCCTTGAACGTCTCGATCGCTTCGTCGGCCATGCCCACTTCCTGCTGGCATATGCCCAGCTTGATAATCGCCTGGACATACGTCGGGTTTATCTCGACCGCCTTGGCGAACTGCTCCATCGCCTCACCGGTCCTGTTGTCCGCCCGCAGCAGCACCCCGTAACGATAGCGGACGTCGGCATGGTCGCCGCGCTGCGCCACCTGTTCCGCGTGGCGATCTATCTGCTTGTGAAGGAGGTCGTCATTATCCAGGTCGATTTCCGCTATGGGCACGTCGTGGCCGCTGCGGAAGCTTTCGAGAAACTCCTCGGCCACTGCGGCCTTCAGCTGCAGCCGCGCCATCTCAGACAACAGCAACGTGGAGTTGGGCTCGATCGCGGAGGCCAGGTCGAAATTGTTGATCGCGTCGGCCTTCTTTCCTGCGGCCAGCTGCGCCACGGCCAGCCCAACATAATTGGTCATCGCCCTGTCGTTGATATCAGCGGCCTGGTGGAAGGCTTCGGCGGCCTGGTCCCACCTCCCGCAGACCAGGTGATGCGTTCCCAGCTTGACCGTAGCCTCCAGATAGGTGGGCTGGATATCCAGGGCCGCCTCGTAATACTTCTGGGCGGCGTTGTCGTCGTCCACCTGCGTGTACAGGTCTCCCAGGCGGACGAATATATCGGCGAACGGCCCCTGCCTCTTGGCCAGCGTATGCAGTCGCTCGATGGCCTCACGGAGTCGCCCGCCCGCCACCAGTGCCTCGACCTCGTCGTCCATCAGGGCCCAGTTCTCCGGCTCCATGCTGATGGCCGTCTCGAATTCCTCGATGGCTTCATCATATCGTTCGCAGCGGTAGTACAGGTGCGCCAAGGCCGAGCGGATCCACGTTTCCTGGGGCTCTTCCTGCCGCATGATCTCATACTGCTCGATCGCTTCTTCCGTCTCGTCAAGCACCATGCTGACCACCGCCAGACGCTGGCGGGCCGGCATGAAGGATGCATCCTTTGCCACCGCGTCACGGTAGTACTCCGCCGCATCTTCCGGACGCTGCGTCTTCTCGCAGCAAAAGCCGATCGCGAACAGGACCGGCGCCTCGCCCGGGCGTATCTGATTGGCAATCTTCAGATGTTCCAGCGCACGGTGAGGCCGGCCGCCTTCTTCGTAGGCCGCCGCCAACGCCACACGACCCGCCAGGTAGTCAGGATTCTGACGGCACGCCTGAGAGAGATGCTGAATGGCCTCATCCACCCGCATCGCCCGCAGATGCGCCAGGCCCAACTGGCACTGTATGTCCGGCCAGTCCGGGTGCTCGCGGCAGCACGCCTCAAGCTCTTTCATGTCCTTCGGAGAGGGAGACCAGTAGTACCTGTCGAGCACGTCACCCAGCTCGTTCTGCAGTCCGCGGCCGAGTAATTCCAACAGACAACTCACTTCTCACTCCTTCGTTATGCTGCCATCGACGCCAGGGCTTCCGCGGCCGGCGCGTAGTGTGGATTCAGCTGCAAGGCCCTGTCCAGGTGCTTCCTGGCCGCGTCACGGGCCTTTCGGCGCAACATCAATTCCGCAACCTGAAAGTGCACGTCAGGGTAATCCGCGCCGCAGGCGATAGCCCGGCGCAGGTACTTTGTGGCTTCACTGTGGCGCCCGTCCTGGCCGCAGAGCCTACCGATCTGCAACAGCGCCCGGACGTAGGACGGGTTTATCTCGACGGCCCGCCTGGCGTAGTTCATGGCCAGCTCCCCCCTGCCCAGGCGATGGAAGATGCCGCTGCAGTAGTAGTGCAGATCCGCGTAGTCGCCGTGCTCGGCAAGGGCCATCTGAACGACCCCCGCCAATACCTCGAACAGCTCGCCGTCGATCGCACTTGCCGGCAGGGCCAGGAAGGCCTCGATGAATGCCGGCTCGTTCATGATATACCGCGCCAGCTGCCGGATCTGCGAGTCGCAGGGCGCCTGTCCCGGTTCCGGCAGTCGCAGGACCACATGGTGGCCTTCCTGGCTGGCAGCCTTAGCCGCAAGCGCCAGATGATATGCGAGCATCAGGTCGCCCGGACGAAGCTCGAATGCCCGCTGGAACAGTCTTACCGCGGCCTGTACGTTGCCCTGTGCCGCCTCTATCAGTGCCAAGTGGAAGTGAGCGTCACAGCTGGAGCAGTCGGCTTCGACGGCGCTTGTCATCGCCTCGCGGGCCTGGTCATATCGTTCCTCGGCCGCATAGAAAAGCCCCAACTGCACGTACAATCTGCTATCCGGGCCCAACTCGCGCAGTCCCGCGGTCAGAGTCATACAGGCTTCGACGCGCTTTCCCGCCCGCCACTTGGCCTGGGCCAGCTTACGGCAAAAGGATGGATCGGTGCGCCTGGTCCGCTCTGCCCGCTCCATAGCCGCCACACACATGTCATGGCGGCCGGTCTGGGCGTATAGAGACGCGAGGTACCCCGACAGGTCCGCCTCGCTGCCGACGCTCTTGGCCGCAGCCAGAAGATGCTTTTCGGCCTCCTCGAAATGCCCTTTACGAAGGGCCTCGATACCTATTGCCCGCTGCGCCATGGCGGCATAAAACCGCGCGACGTTACCCAGCATGTCGGTTCTGGCCGACACGCTCGTAAGTTCAGCGACAGCCTGCTCATATCGCCCTTGGCGGTAGAGGTCAATGCCCCGCGCGTAGCTTTCTTGGGCTGCCCGGGTGTGCTTGTGTTCCGTCCGTTTGGCCATTCATCCTCCTGAATTCATATCGGCATAGCTGCACGCCGGATGAAACAAGGAGGTGGCCGATTTGCGTCATAGTGGGACCGCTGCGGCCCCACCGATCGGGTTACTCGCCGTCGCCGGCGCTGCCGCTGAAGTCGCCCGCCGTGCGGATACCATGGGTCCAGACGTAGTCGATGTAGTCGGAGCGTTTGGCTACTTTGGTTGTCGGCACATATATGATGTCGCCATCCTCGAGCCACACGTCGTGGCAGGGCTTGCTGGAATCGGCCAGCACTGGTTCGCTGGTAAGCTGCCTGCGTTTGCGGTTGTCCAGCAACCTGTTCAGGTTGATTATCGCCGCCTGCGGGCGGGGAAGGTTGCGGTGACGGATCAACATGACCTTGCTGAGATCAACCTTACCGGGGATATAGCCTCCGGCCTGGGCAATAGCCTGGAGCAAGGTAATTTCCGCCGGCTTGACAGCTTCGCCGCCCCGGTTAAGCAGCGTTCCCGGAATTCGGACTTCACCAAGCACATGGACCCGTATGGGCAAGATGCTCCCAATGTTGACGGTAACTTTGACCTCGTCCAGGCCGAGCGACTGGTAGGCATCGTTGAGGTCCCCACGCAGTTCCGCCAAGGTCCTGCCCGCCGCCCGGGTGCCCGAGATGCACGGCAGCGAGACAGTACCGTCAGACATTACCGTGATCGGGAGGCTCTGGCCACGGGACGCAACCTTGGTCACTTCCTTCAGCCTCGCGATCTTCCCTTTCGATTCCTTGATGCTGACTGCCACTATGGGGTTCTTTATGTACTCGGAATACCGCCTGGTCAGGTCGTCCTGGACTTCATCAATTGTCCTGCCCGACGCGGGCACCGCCCCGACCAGGGCCATGCGCAGCGTGCCGTCGGAGCGCACCTTCTTTGTCTGGTTCAGCGGCCACTCGAATGGGAAGCGGATCGTCACCACGTCATCTATGCCGAACCTGGCGGGTCCACCTTGCCCGTTTCCGACGTTGTAGGCTATCTCAAGCTGGTCGCCCTCACGCAGAAGGTAGTCGCGGCGCACAACGTGTGCGGCGGGCACCTGCTCCGCCGACCAATTCTCCTGCGCAAGCGCGCCGGGCTGGGCGGCGGGTGTCTTAATCCGCCTGCCCTCACAGCCCGCCCATGCCAATGCCGCCACCAGTCCCATCGCTGTAATCACATTTCGAAGAGTCATGCTCTACCTCGTAGTTACCACAAACGCATCATTCACGTGCAGTTTGACGCCGGCCAAAGCCTCGACGGCCTCCTTGTACGCCGCATAACGCCCAACCTGAACGATGAAATTCAGCTTCTGGCGACCCAGAAGCGGCTCGACCGTTGCCGCCAGGTTCTTGCCCCGAAGTTCCTCAGCGAGGGCGTCCGCCCGGTCTTTCTCGTTGAATGCACCCGCCTGAACAGTCCAAGCCCGGCAGTTGGTCCGCCTTGCCGTGCGCATCGCAAGCTCGGTCCCGCGGAAGAAATAATCCAGGCGGCTGAACTGGAGGTCTGCATCAAGCCACCTGCCTTGTCGCTGAAGCACGCAGCCGAAGCGGTAGTGGGAATGATCCGCGGGCTTCCTGCCCCGATCCGTCGACTCCAGCGCCCCAGCGTAACATTTGCCCGCCCGGTCCATGTCGTCCTCATTCCAGGCCATGTCGCCCAGGGCGTTGAGGGAATGGGCCCGTATTTGCCTGTTGTTGGTCCGGTGGGCAGCCTGGCCGAAGTCGACCTTCGCGCCCTTGGTGTCACTCAACTTCAGCTTTGACAGGCCTCGCAGATAGTAGCCCTCTCCTGCCCGGCGGCTTCTGCCAGCCTCTTTCACGAAGGCGTCCATCTTGGCCACGGTCGTCTGATAGTCGCCTCGTTTGTAGGCTTCGTTACCCGAATGAAGAAGCGCCTTGGCAGTCAGGCTGAGGTGGTTGTTGCAGCCCAGTCCCGTGCCGGCTACACAAAGAACCATCACTGCAAATGCCCGGTATTGCTCACGCATATCCGCACCATGCGCGCGTTGTTCGCGCGGTCCGACCTTGTCTGATCGGATTACGCGGTTTTCATCGGCTATAGCGCGTCGAACACTTTAGAGGGGATATCTGGCCACAGAGCCTTGACGAAGCCGGAAGCGGCCCAAATCAGGTGGCAACACTAACGCAACTCTGAGCAACACCCCCTCGGCCGGCCCCAACGCCGAGGCCGCACCTAAGGCCTTGTCGCAAAAGACCTTATAGGCCTCCGTCTTTTTCCGCCCCCAAATCGGCAACCAATCGTCTCACCGTTTTGTTGCCGAATCTTGCCAGCCACGCCCCCATGTTCAACCTGTCGCGCATCGAGACGGCTGAGCCAACCGGCCAGATGTTCGACTACGCTGCCGCAGACTTCGACCCCAAGGCCTCAGTTTCAAGGGACGATTTAGGGTATCTTGTACAAGCGGCTGATGACTACACCGGCGCACAGTTTGGAGGAACCGGCCAACACGCTTTACATGCTAGCCTTGAGCAACGACAATGACCCAGCGGGCGGGAACGGGCACGCATCCGGGGCCGTCACCATTGACCACTGGGTAATCGACGCCGCCCTCGAGGATTTCAAAATCGAACGCAAACGGCGCGTGGGGTTCCACGTGGCATAGAAAGGACATACGAAATGCCGAAGAATACGATGATCGTGATTCCGGACGGCGAGGTTGACCAAGCCCGCTACTGGGACAACAAGACCGGCAGACGGGTTCTTCATCTTCTCAAAGAACCTACAGGGCCAAAATGCCGGGAGCACTCCAAGGTCCCGCTGGGATTACCTGGAATAATACGAAGCTGTGCCTGCCAAGACGACGGGACCGTCAAGGGCCGCCTGTGGAAGGTCAGCGCTCGCCGCTCGTACGCCGTTAAGAGCGGACTACCGCCTTGGGGGCAGATTAGAGGAAAAGAGCACAGCTTTGCCGATGCATTCTTGTCTTCTGCTGTTGTCAACATGAACGACACTATCCCGCCCGGAACGAAACGCTCAAGATCAAGCAATCGAGAGCTCCTGCGGGCTGCTAAGGGCCGTTGGGATGATCGGAGAGAGAAAGTTATTTCCCTGAAACCAGATGTTGTGATCTGCGGTGGGACATACTGGCTGCTCAAGCGACTGCTAGACGAAGACAATGAACCGTACGAGACACCGGACAAGGCAGGAGCACGACACATTGTCTGGCAGGGCATACCATTTGTGTACGCCTATCATCCGGCTTTCTCCAACAAGAAACACCCTCAGGAGTACGGTGAGTTCCGGAGTCGATGCCTGGCAGCCCTTGCCACATGACCCCGGACCCGAACATAAGGAGAATCAGAATGATAGAAACGTTAGGGCAAATCTGGAAACGGAACATCAAGAGGGACTATCAGGAAGGCACCATCATTAATGAGGCGACCCTGCAAGCAGCCCTCTATCACCATCTGAGATCGGTTAGTTCTCACGAAAAGGAAGTTCACGTTGTTGCCGAGGTAACCCGGTTCTTGGGCGAAGACACACGGAAAGGGATACCGGACCTCGTGATCTGTGATCCCGATAAGCGGACCGTCGAGATCGTCATGGAACTCAAACTGGACCCTGGCCGCCTCAGGTACGAACAGGACATCAGAAAACTTGCCCGCTGGGCAGCCAAGGTGCAGGCGCAACCCCGCCATGAGATCAGGGATGTATTCACGGTCAATCCCGGGACGCTTTGCTGGACGGACTATAAGAACGATGAGAACGATAATTCTATTTGGTATCGCCTCAGCGCCAAGACACACTGGGTCTTCGGGGGGATAGGGACAAGCAAGAACAACAATAACGGCGCATTCTCGATTCCTGCTTTGAGGAAGGCAGCCGGTCGCAAGAAGAATATTCCTTGGGAAAGATTCTGGTTGTTCGCCGGTGAGGCCCCTGGGGAGTCCTCGAAGATCGAAACGGAGTTTACGGTTACGCCCTTCTCTGACGGGCGTTAAGAGCGATGTTAGAGAAACCACACAGAATCGGCAGATCACTTTACGAAGTGATGGAGAGTATACAGGGATGTCAGGCGCCTGTGCGATGTGGAATTCCCGGTGACTGTGCGGGTCTTGACCAGCTAACCGGCGAGTTCCAGGCCGGACAGTGGGTTGCTTTGGCACGCCAGGTTGGAGTCCATAATAATGACCGAATTGCATGAGGCGGTGGAGGCTGGAGACATCGACAGGGTTGAGCGGCTAGTCAAGGGGCTGGCGCCCGGGCCGGAGGGCATTGAGGCCCTTGAGGGCGCCGGCTGGACGGCTTTGCACATCGCGGCGAAAAACAACTGCATCGAGATTGCCGAACTCCTGCTCAAGAACGGTGCCGACGTTAACGCGCATGGGGCATATGAGCCCATCCACATGGACATTGCGGGCACGGCTGACGTGCAGGAGCTTGCTGAGGATGTCCTCGCCCAGGCTGCCCGCCGGGATGTTCCATCCTGCGCCGGCCCGACGCCGGTGCATTTGGCAGCTTCGTCCGGGCACACTGAGATGGTCCGGCTTCTGCTGGGCCATGGTGCAGGAATGGACCTTCTGGTAGCTGCCGCCATCGGCGACATCGACGCGACGAACAGGCTGCTTGAGGAAGATGAGGATGTGAACGTCCGCGATGCTGACATGGATACGCCGCTGCACTTCGCCTGCCGGGAGGGGCACGAAGCAGTGGTGAAGGCCCTGATTTTGCGGGGAGCGGATGTGAGCGCCAAGGGAGAGCATGGGCTGACGCCGATGCAGCAGGCGTTGGCCAAGAGCCCGTTCAGCCCTTCGAAGGGAAGTGCGGCAGACTACGTATCGGTCATAAGACACCTGTTGGGAGCGGGAGCCGAGGCGACGATTCACGTGGCGGCGGCTCTGGGAGACGCGGCCCTGTTGGCGGATTTGCTCGGCCGCGGGGTTGACATCAATGCAGCGGGAGACGGCTTCTGGAATCGCTCCCCCCTTCATTATGCTGCTGATTTCGGGCAACTCGAAGCCGCCAACCTGCTCATCGAGCGAGGCGCATCACTCAACCCACAGGACATGTCCTGGCGGACGCCGCTGGACCTGGCTGAGGAGTCTGGGCATCGCCATGTGGCCGGCATGTTGCTTGAGCGAGGTGCCAAGAGGGGTAAGAAGACTACATGAGAGATGTCGGTGAATTTTGTAGCCATCGATTTTGAGACGGCGAATTACAGCCCAAACAGTGCCTGTGCCGTCGGCCTTGCCGTCGTGCGCGGCGGCAAGGTGGCAGAGACCTTCGCCAGCCTGATCCGCCCGCCGGAGCTGGATTTCAGGGCCGACTTCGTCGACATCCACGGCATCACGCCCGAACAGGTCGCCGACGCGCCGACCTTCGCAGACGTCTGGCCGGGCCTACTCAGCCTGATCGGCGATGGTCCGCTGGCGGCCCACAATTCGCCATTTGACATGCGAGTCCTCCGTGCATGTCTTGACACCAACGGCATCCCCCGCCCTGCCGTAGCGTGCCTCTGTACGCTCAGTTTGGCGCGGCAGGTCCTGCCGAAACTGGCCAACCACAGGCTGAACACGCTTGCGGCCCACTTCGACATCCCTTTGGACCACCACAATGCCGCTTCGGACGCCATCGCCTGCGCCCACATGGCCCTTCAGTTAGCCTCCCTGGCAGGACCACACATAATCCAGCGCCTGATGCGGCCTTTTTGATAGACCGAGTCGAGCAATGGGGGCTGGCCTCAGAACCTTCCTGTCGTAACAGTGCAGGGGAATCATATGCGTGCATGAGCGTCGCGGGGATCAAAACGAATCGTAGTGAAAGGCGGATCGAAGGGCAGGCTACCAAGCAGCCTCTTGACACACCCTTGTGCTCCGGGATATGTTCTTGGCGGATGCCGTCCGGCTGATCGGGCGGCAAGTTCGTCGTTTCACCCTCAAGCTTGGATTGGAGAATCAAATGAAACGGACAGTATTGCTGTTAGGCGTGATGTGTGCGGTGCTTCTCGCCCCGGCCCTGGCTGCCGGCGCGGAAGAAGCCATCCAGCCGAAAAAGAAAATCGTCCTATTCGACGGCAAGACCTTTGACGGCTTGGTCCGTCACGTGCGAGGAGACGGCGACGTCGAAAAGACCTGGGCTATCAAGGACGGCGTCCTTGCCTGCACCGGGCGCCCGTCGGGCTACATCCGCACGGACAAGTCATACAAGAACTACAAGTTTCACGTTGAGTACCGCTGGCCGGGCAGGACGGGCAACAACGGCATCCTGGTCCACATGACCGGCGAGGACAAGGTGTGGCCCAAGAGCCTCGAATGCCAGGGCATGTTCCGCAACCAGGGCGACTACTTCTCGATCGGCGGCGTCACCTTCAACGAGCACAAGATCAAGGGCCACCGCTCCGGGGGCCGCCGCGTCATCAAGTACAACCCGCACAACGAGAAGAAGGCCGGCGAGTGGAACGTCTATGAGGTGTGGTGCGTGGGCGGCACGGTGCGCCCGTACGTTAACGGCAAGCTCATGAACGAGGCCACCGACTGCTCCGTAACCGAAGGCAAGATCTGCCTCCAGAGCGAAGGCGCTCCCATCGAGTTCCGCAACATTTACGTGGAGCCGGCCACCGACAAGCCCTGGCCGGTCGTCCCGACCAAGAAGACGGTCCTCTTCAACGGCAAGGACCTCACCGGCTGGGTCCGCTTCAGCCCGAACGACAAGCGCGGCCCGGACAAGAAGTGGACGGTGGACAAGGTCTGGTCGATCAAGGACGGCGTGATCCACTGCACCGGCAAGCCCAACGGCTACATCCGCACCGAGGAGAGCTACGCCAACTACAAGCTCCACGTCGAATGGCGCTGGACGGACAAGCCCACCAACAGCGGCGTGCTGCTGCACCGTACGGGCATAGATAAGGTGTGGCCCAAGTGCATCGAGGCCCAGCTCATGAACGAGAAGGCGGGCGACTTCTGGATACTCGGCGGCGCTACCCTCAAGCACGGGGGAACCGTTAAGAAGGGCAACGGCCCCAAGAAGAACCCCTCGAATGAAAAGCCGCCGGGCGAGTGGAACAAGTACGACATCGTCTGCGACGGCGGGACCGTCAAGCTCACCATCAACGGCCTGCTCCAGAATGAGGGCACGGAGGCGAATCCGTCCAGCGGGCCTATCTGCCTCCAGAGCGAAGGCAGCCCCATCGAGTTCCGCAACGTCTATCTTGAGCCGCTCGGCAAGAGCAAGCCCGCCGACAAGCCCAAGCCCACCGACGCCGGCAAGGACAACGTCATCTTCGAGGACAGCTTCGATGCCAAGCCCGGCAAAGGGTGGACGTGGCTGAGGGAGAACCCCAAGACGTGGCGCATCCGCGAGGGCGCTTTGGAGATTCACGTCGAGCCCGGCGTGGCCAACAACGTCAAGAACGCCCTTGTCCGGACGGCCCCCGATCGCAGCAAGGGCACCTATGCCATCGAGGTGACGGTCACCAGCAACACAAAGCCCACCCAGCAGTTCGAGCAGGCCGGGATCACCTGGTACAACAACGGCAAGCCCGTTTTCAAGCTCGTCAAGGAGCTCGTCAGAGGCAAGCTCCTCATCATCCCCGGCGCCAAGCCCATGGACAGCAAGTCGGTCCAGCTTCGGCTGATCGTTACCGCCAAGGGGTGGACCGCCCAATATCGCCCCGACGGCAAGGGCAAGTTTCTCACCGCCGCCAAGGGCCGGCTGCCCGCGCCAGGCAAGGACCAGGTCAGCATCCAGTGCTACAACGGCCCGGCCGACGCCGAACACTGGATCGGCTTCGACGACTTCCGCATCCTGAAGCTGCCGGACTGATAGCACACAACGCCCTGGCCGCAACGGACCAACCAGATTGACTTCGCCGGGCCACAGCGTACACTCAAGGCTGGGCGGTTTTCGCGTCCGTTCCACTGTCTGTCCAGACCAGGAGCATCGCTCGATGAACAAGCGCAATCTGCGATCGGCCAGGGGGATCGTTCTTGTTGTATTGATGGCGGCGATATCGGCATCCGGCCTGTCCGCATCGCCCGGCCGGTCGGATCTCGCGAAGGGATTCGCCAGCCCGCCCGACTCGGCCAAGCCGTGGGTCTACTGGTGGTGGCTTGACAGCAACGCCAGCAAGGCCGGTATCACGAAAGACCTGGAGGAAATGAAGCGCCAGGGGATCGGCGGCGCGCTGGTCTTCGATGCGGGCATAGGTAAGACCTCGCCCGTGGGCGCAAAGTTCATGAGCGACGCCTGGCGCGAGTTGTTCAAGCACGCCGCCCGGGAGGCCGACCGGGTGGGCCTGGAACTCAGCTTCAACATTTGCAGCGGCTGGAATGCCGGCGGCGCGTGGGTCACGCCCGAGCACGCCCTGAAAAAAATCGTCTGGAGCCAGACGCGCGTGCGAGGGCCCTCGTCCTTTTCCCAAGCACTGCCGAAGCCCCGGGCAGTGGGCGGTTACTACAAGGACACAGCCGTTCTGGCAGCCAAGCTGCCCGCGTCGGGGGGGGACGACCGCTCGGCAATGGAAAAGGCGTCGGTCAAGTTGACGGCCGGGTCGACCTACCAGCAGTACACGACCGCCCTGGCCCTGGACCATAACACCGCGTCCCGGTGGATATCTAACGGCGACAAGCCGGGCATGGGCCCCACTGAGAAGAAACCCGAGTCCGTCCGGTTCGACTTTCCCAAGCCGTTCGCGGCGGCGGGACTGTTCATCGTGCCCTACGAGCACTGCGGCCCGCGCGACTGCGAGCTTCAAGTCTCCCAGGACGGCAAGAAGTTCAAGACCCTGCGCCGATTCACCGCCGCGGCGAACAAGCCCCAGACCATTGCCTTTGACGAGGTCCGCGCGAAGACCTTCCGCCTCGTGATCACGTCCTCCTATCCCTTCCGCGGCAAGGAGAACTGGAACGTGCAGATCGCCGAGATCCAGTTGCTGGCCAAAGGCGAGAAGCCGCGGAAGCTCAAACCGTCCACCACCGGGCCGCCGCTGGACAGCCGTTCGATCGTCGACCTGACCGACAAGCTGGACGCTTCCGGGCGGCTGGACTGGAAGGTCCCCGAGGGCAACTGGCTGATCCTCCGCTTCGGACAGACGCTGACGGGAAAACGAACGAAGTGCGTCAGCCGCGGCTCCGGGGGCTACGAGATCGACATCCTGAGCACCGAGGCGCTGGACATGCACTTCGCGCAGACGGCCGCCAAGGTGGTGGCGGATATCGGCCCTCTGGCGGGCAAGACGCTGAAGTACCTCCACGACGACAGTTGGGAATCGGGCGAGCCGAACTGGACGCCCCGCATGCGCCAGGAGTTTCGGCGCCGGCGCGGGTACGACCCGCTGGTCTACCTGCCCGTGCTGGCCGGCAAGACCGTGGACAGCGCGGCGATATCGAAGCGATTCGCTCGCGATTACCGCCGAACCCTCGCCGACATGGTGGCGGACAACCACTACGGGCGCTTCCGGGACCTTGCTCGCCGCTCGGGCATGGGCATCCATCCGGAATCGGGCGGGCCGTTCTTCGTGTCCATGATGGACGCCCTGATGAACCTCGGACGAAGCGATATCCCCATGGGTGAGTTCTGGATCCGAAAATCGGAACCGAACGGGAAGATTTGGTATGTCGATCAATACCCGGTCTGCGACACGGTGAAGCAGGCCGCCACCGCCGCACACGTGTACGGCAAGAAGCTATGTCAGGCCGAAGCCTTCACCAACATGGGCCGCAACTGGGAAGAAGATCCCTACATGATGAAGGCCATCGGCGACCAGGCACTCTGCGCGGGCCTGACGCGCATCATGCTCTGCTTCTACGTCCACCAGCCGTACCTGGACATCAAGCCGGGCTACGAGTGGCCCGGGGCCGGCACGCACTTCGACCGCAACATCACGTGGTGGAACCAGATTCACGCGTTTACCGGCTACATCTCCCGCAGCCAGTTCCTCCTGCAGCAGGGCCTGTTCGTCGCGGATGTCTGTTACTACGTCGGAGAGGATGTCCCCTGCTACGTCCCGGCCAAGACGAAGATGAAGCCCCCCCTGCCGACCGGACACGACTGCGACGCGATCAACTTCGAGGTCCTCATGACGCGTCTGTCGGCCAAGGACGGGCGGCTGGTGTTGCCCGACGGAATGAGCTACCGGCTGCTCGTGCTGCCTCAGCGCGACACGATGACGCCGGAGGCGCTGGGGAAGATCGCCTCGCTCGTGGAGGCCGGCGCCACCGTGGTCGGGCCCAGGCCGGCGCGCTCGCCCAGCCTGAAGGACTATCCCAAGTGCGACCAGAAGGTCAAGACGCTGGCCGACAAGCTCTGGGGCGACGTCGACGGGCAAAAGGTCAAGCAGCGCAAGGCCGGCAAGGGCCGCGTGATATGGGGCAAGACACTACAGGAAATCCTGCACGCCGACGGGGTCAAGCCGGATTTCGAGTTCGTCAGCACGCAGAAGGGCGCATACCTCGATTACATCCACCGTTCGACCAGCGATGCCGAGATCTACTTCGTGTCCAACCAACTGAGCCGCACCGAGAAGGCGCAGTGCACGTTCCGCGTCGCCGGCCGGCAGCCGGAACTCTGGGATGCCGTCACCGGCCGGATGCGAGACGCCGTCGCCTTCAAACAAACGGGCGACGGCCGCACGACCGTGCCGCTGGAGCTGCCGCCGCGCGGCTCGATCTTCGTGGTGTTCCGCAGGGCAATCCCCGCGTCGCGGAACGGCCCAGCCGCCACGAACCACCCAGCCTTGTCGCCGGCGATGGAGGTCAAAGGACCGTGGACCGTAAAGTTCGATCCGAAATGGGGCGGACCCGAGCAGATCGTCTTCGAGAAGCTGGTTGACTGGACCAAGCGGCCGGAGGAGGGCATCAAGTATTACTCGGGCACGGCCACGTACCACAAGACGTTCGACCTGCCCAAGGGCCTGCGGCAAGGCGGCAAGCGCGTGTACCTGGACCTGGGCAAGTTCAAGAACGTGGCCCAGGTTCGCCTGAACGGCAAGGACCTCGGCGTGGTCTGGACGGCGCCGTGGCAGGTGGAGATCACCGGGGCCGTCAAGCCGGCGGGCAACAGGCTCGATATCGACGTCGTCAACCTCTGGCCCAACCGGCTGATCGGCGATGCCAAGCTGCCGATCAAGAAGCGCCTGACGAAGACCAACGTCCAGAAATTCTACAAGGGCAATCGCAAGCCGCTCGAATCCGGGCTGCTGGGACCCGTGCGGATCCTGGTGGGCCAAACCGTCTCCGTGAGACGTTAAGTCCATCGCCCAGGGGAAAGGAGAGCGAAGACCAATGCTAAACCGCCGCTGTTTCCTGAAGTCGACCGTGGTCGCCGGCGCCCTGGCCGCAACAGACCAGGCCTCCGCCGCACGCCGCCAGGTGACCCCCGACCAACTGGAACGGGCCGCCAAGGCGCCGATCCTGAAGCTGGACGGCCTCAAGTCGCCCGTGAAGATCGCCTCCATCGAGCTGCTTCGAGGGCGGGGAGTCTATTTCACCCGCGCGCGGTCCGTTGACGGGGCCGAAGGTCTGGCCGTCACAAACAATCGGGCTGCGTACCTCTATCCGATCTTCAACAAGCTCGTCGCGCCGTTTTTCGTCGGCAAGGATGCGCGCAAGTTGGAGTCGCTGATCGACGGCGTCTACCTCACCCGCAGCAACTACAAGCTGTCGGGCGTGGCGCTGTGGTGCTGCGTGGCGTGGGCGGAGTTCAGCCTGCTGGACATGCTCGGCAGAATCGCCCGCAAGCCGGTGGGCGAGCTGCTCGGCGGGGTGATCCGTCGCAAAATCCCGATCTACGTCGCCAGCGGCCGGCGCAACACCACGCCGCAGCAGGAGGTGGCCCTGCTGGCCAAGAGCATCGAGCGGGTCGGCGCGAAGGCCGTCAAGCTCAAGGTCGGAGGGCGGATGAGCAACAACGCCGACTCCATCCCCGGGCGCAGCGAGGGCCTTATTCCGCTGGCCCGCAAGACGCTCGGCGACTCGATCACCATCTACGGTGACGCCAACGGCTCATACGATGCAAAGAAGGGCATCGAGATCGGCAAGCTCATGCAGGACAACGGCTACGGGTTCTTCGAGGAGCCCTGCCCCTTCGACCACCTCGACCAGACCAAGCGTGTGGCCGACGCGCTGAAGATCCCCGTCGCCGGCGGCGAGCAGGAAACCAGCGCGCGGCGGTTCCGGTGGATGATCCACAACGGCGCCGTGCAGGTGGTGCAGCCGGACCTGCACTACAACGGGGGATTCATCCGGGCCGCACGCGTTGCGCGGATGGCCGCGGCGGCTGACCTGCCCATCGTCCTGCACATGTCCGGCGGCGGCGTGGGGGACGTCGACGTGCTTCACTTCGTCTCGTGCACGCCGAACGCGGGCGACTTCCAGGAGTACAAGGGCGGCGTCGAGAAGTCCGGCAAGTGGTACGATCCGCCGCTGAAGCTCAAGGACGGCGCTGTGACCGTTCCGTCCGGCCCCGGCCTGGGCCTGCCCGCCGGCGCAGCGATCTTCCGCAACGCCAAACCAATCGCCTCCGCGTGAGGCATGGGCCGGGAGCGTTGCACGCCCGCGGCAAAGCCCGTATGATAACCCCGGAAGCGAAACGACAGGACCAGAAGAACTGGACAGGAGATAAGGTCATGGCAATCACGCGACGAAGGTTCTTGACGAGCAGCGCAGCAGGGCTGGCGGGCGCGGCCTTGTTGGGGGAAATGACAACGGCTGAGGGCGCAGAAGCCGGGAAGATCCGCATCTCCGCGAGGCACTTCGGCAGCAACCTCGCAAAGGCCAAGGAGGCGGGCCTGGATGGCGTCGAGGTGGGCGTCGGAGGCCCGAAGGACAAACTCCAGATCGCCGATGTCGATCTCCGCAAGAAGATCAAGGAGCAGATGAAGGCCACCGGCCTGGTCGTATCGAGCCTTTCGATGGACCTGCTGAACGGCCACCCCGCGGCAACCGACCCCAAAGCCCCCGCGTGGTTTCGCCAGACGATCGAAGCGGCGAAGGACCTCGGCGCCGGCGACATCCTCGTGCCATTCTTCGGCAAGGGCAACCTGCTGAAGGGCAAGGAGCTCAAGAAGGATGCAGTGGACGCCCTCGTCAAGCGGATGAAGGAGATCGCCCCGGTCGCCAAGGCCGCAGGCGTGGTCCTGGGCCTCGAGAACACCTGCTCGGGCAAGCAGAACCTCGAGATACTCAAGCGAATCGACAGCGATGCGGTCGGCTGCTACTACGATATCGGAAACTCCACGTACCGCGGCTACGACGCGCCCGCCGAGATCCGCCTGCTGGACAAGCGGCTGAGCATCTTCCACTTCAAGGATGGGGGGCACTACCTCGGCGAGGGCAAGGTCAAGATGAAGCCGGTCGGCGAGGCGATCAAGGCGATCAAATACAAGGGCTGGATCGTGCTGGAGACGTCCTGTCCCTCGAAGGACCGCGTGGCCGACTGCAAACGCAACGCCGAGTTCATCCGCAAACTGATGGCCTGACCGCCGAACAAAAAAAGGGGACATTGGGACTGTTGAAAAGGTCGCCTTCTGTTAAGCCTGAAGGGCTTGGATTCATCAGCCCCAGGCAACGCCTGGGGTATTGACGTGCGCCCACATCGAAGTCCCCAGGGGACGCGACCCCTCGGCGACAAGGGCTTGTATCGCCCTTTCAGGACTCCATGCGGTGGGACCCAAGGACCCGGGGCGTTGCCCCGGGCTTTCGAATTTGAGCCCTTCGGGCTCCGATGGATTCGCGGCCCGGATTTTTTCAACAGCCCCAACGCCCCCTCTCTTGCTCAATTGCCGCGCTTTGTGGCCGGCCCCTTATCCTTGGCTGCGTCTTTCTTCGCCGCCTTTTGCTTGCGCTCGTATTCCCTGTACGACCGGTTCAGTCCATCCGGCCAGGCGAACCGAGGGGCCTTCTTGGGATCGTACCCGGCCAGGTGTCCGCCATATTTGCGATCGACCGGCCGCCGGTAACGCCACTTCGAGTTGCGGAACTCCCCGGTAATCAGTTCGGCCAGATCAGGGTCGTATTTGCGCAGCTCCTCTCTGGTGTTGACGTGGTTGTGGTCGTGATCGGGCAGGCGGTTGGTGTCGAACCACGACTGGACGCCCTCGGCCCAGTACTCCGAACGGTTGTTCGCCGCGTACTTGCCTTTCCAAAGCCCCTTCTTCATCGCCTTCTCGTAGAGCGCCTTGAGCTTGCCGTCGAAACTCTTATCGACCAACTTGATTCCCACGTGGACGGCGTGGGCGAACTCGTGAACCAGGATGCTCTCCTGGCGATACGGGTCGCCGGGATAACCAAGCAGGTTCTCCTCACCGCAACTGACCGCCGGGCGTTGCCGCGTGGGGCCCAGGCCCCGCGCACGGCGGTCCCAGAACTTGCTCGGCTTCATGCTGCTGTATTCCGGGATAGCGGTGGTCATCTCGGTTGCGCCCATGACCACGAACCGGACCTTCTTGTCAATCAGCGCCTTGCGGACGCGCGGCCGGTCCTCAAGCATGTGATTGATCAGATAGGCCGCTTCCAGCAGGGCGTAATCGGAAACCTTCTTTGAAGCGAGCACCGGCAGCCCGCGGGCGCTGGCGTACTTCTTGTAGAACGCATCGAGACCAAGCGAATCGCGAACCGCCTTGGGGATCTCAGTAACCTTGAGTTCCTTGGCGGGCGGGTCGTCGGGATACGATTTCGGCTCGCCCCAGACTTGCTTCATGATCTTGACTATGGCCGGATCATCTTTCTTCTGCCGCTCCCTTTCTTCCTTGCGGCCGAAATATCGTTGCGTCACGGCGCAGAAGTATTCCGTGTGTCTGCTCCTGGCCCAATCCCGCGGCCGATACGCCTTGCCGGCAACGGCATTCTTGTAAGCCGCCAGGATCCGCCCGTCATTGAAGCCCAGGACCCGATCGTGATAGCCGTGGGCCAACTCGTGCAGGACCACGGAGCTCTTGCCCCTGTTTGCGTAGGCGGCAGCCCGGCTGAACTCCACGCACTGGTGCTTGGCGGGGTTGAAGTCCATCTTCTTCAGCCAGCCCATGCCCGGATGGTAATGGAAGGTGGGCGTTCTTCCCCGCGGGCCGTTGGTCGTGTCGACCTCCAGCCAGATGGGCACCTTGATCAGCTCCTTCAACGGGCGATCCGGGATCCGCGCCTTCACGTCGGCGAGGTCCTCCTTCAGCTTCTTCAGGACCTTTGCCCCGACGTCCGCATGCTTGCCCTTGAGCAATCCGTTGTTGACGTAGACCTTCCAACCCTCGACGTTCTTGATCGTGTAATTGGAGGTGGGCTCATAAGCAGGTGCAGCCGCCGCGAACACGAGCGATGCGAAAAACGCAAGCGTGGTGAGCTTCATTGAAGTTTCCTCTCCAAACGGGGCGTGGACGGGTTCTGATGCGAACATCGCAACTCTCCACGGGCCTTTGGCCTTGCCAAAGTACCACCCGCAAGCGATTGTCCCCATTCTCGCACAATCTCTAAACGGGGTCAAATACCCCCTCGCGATAGCCCGTGGGCCCGGCTTGTGGGTCAGTTCGCGCTGTGGTACACTCGCCCACAGAGGGTAGTACGCATTCATAGGAGATGAACTATGACCCGCACGAACAAGAAGCGCGTGACCCGGCGAGGATTCCTCAGGACCACCGCGGCGGCGGCCGGCGGGCTGGTAGCGGCGCCTTACGTGATTACCTCGACCGCCCTGGGCGCCAAAGGCCGGGCCCCGGCGAGCGAACGCATCGTGATGGGCGGCATCGGGCTGGGCGGCCGCGGGACGAGTGACCTGCGATGGATGATGAGCGAACGGGACGTGCAGTTCGTCGCGATCTGCGACGTTCGCAAGGTCCGCCGCCAGGCCATCAAGCAGATGGCCGACAAGAAATACGGCAACAAGGACTGCGCCACCTACCGCGACCTGCGGGAGTTCCTTGGGGCCCGCGCCGACATCGACGCGATGCTGATCGCCACCGGCGACCGCTGGCATACGCTGGCCTCCATCCTGGCCATGAAGGCCGGCAAGGACGTCTACTGCGAGAAGCCGGGCTCCCTGACCATCGCCGAGGGCCGGGCGCTGGCGGACACAGCCAAGCGGTACGGCCGCGTGTTTCAGACCGGCACGCAGCGGCTCAGTGAGGCCAATTTCGTGTTCCCCACGGAGCTGGCGCGGAACGGCAGGCTCGGAGCTTTACACACCGTCAGGGCGCACCTGTGGCCTCGCGTGCAGGATGTGACCAGGAACAACATCTTGCCGGCCGAACCCGAGCCGGGCAAGGAGGACCTGGATTGGGACCTGTGGCTGGGGCCGGTGCCCTGGCGGCCGTACAACCGCGGCTACGTGGGAGGCTGCGGCGCATGGGGAATCTACTGGGATCTGGCCGCGGGCATAGCGGGCTGGGGAAGCCACACCATCATCCAGTGCCAGTTCGCGGCCAAGGCCGAATACTCATCTCCTGTTGAATACACGTACCCCGGCAACAGTTCCGGCGACGGACTGATCGCACGTTTCGCCAACGGCGTCAAGCTCGCGATGTCGTTCAAAGGCTGGCGGGGCTCGTGCGGGGTACGGTTCGAGGGCAGCGAGGGGTGGGCGTCGGTGGCGGACGGCTATGGCAGGCCGGATGTCTCCTCGCCGGCGCTGCTGAGGGAGTACAAGAAGGTGGTGAGCGATTACGCGGCCCAACATCAGCGCCCCCTGAATCATGCGCGTGATTTCCTGTCCTGCGTGAAGACCCGGCGTCTGACCGTGGCCAACCCCGAAGCCATGCATCGATCCATGACCACGAATCATGCGATCAACATCTGCCTGTTGCTGCGGCGCGACCTCAAGTGGGACCCGGTGAAGGAGGAGTTCATCAACGATCCGCAGGCCAATCGGCTTCGCTCGCGCGCCCTGCGGCAGCCCTGGCGGATGTGAGAATCGCCCGGGCGGCGGCATCAGACAGCAACACGCCTGCGGGCGGCTTGTCGGCCAGTTCGCGCTCTGCTATAATCGATGACCAAGGGTAATATGCATTCATAGGAGACGAACTATGACCCGCACTAACAAGAAGCGCGTGACCCGGCGACGATTCCTGAGAACCACCGCGGCGGCGGCCGGCGGGCTCGTAGCCGCACCTTACGTGATTACCTCGACCGCCCTGGGCGCCAAGGGACGGGCCCCGGCGAGCGAACGTATCGTGTTGGGCGCCATCGGCCTGGGCCCGCGCGGGACGGGCGACCTCGGCCGGATGATGGCCGAGCCCGACCTGCAGTTTGTCGCCATCTGCGATATCCGCAAGAGCCGGCGCCTGGCCATCAAGGCCAAGGCCGACCAGAAGTACGGCAACAAGGACTGCGCCATGTACCGCGACCTGCGGGAGTTCCTTGCCGCCCGCGACGACATCGACGCGATGCTGATCGCCACGGGTGACCGCTGGCACACGATGGCCTCCATACTGGCCATGAAGGCCGGCAAGGACGTCTACTGCGAGAAGCCGGGCTCTCTGTCCATCACCGAGGGCCAGGCCCTGGTCGAGGCCGCGCAGCGATACGGGCGCATCTTCCAGACCGGCACGCAGCGGCGCAGCGAGGCGAATTTTGCCTTCGCCACGCAACTGGCCCGAACCGGACGGCTGGGCAAGATCCACACCCTCAAGGCCCACATCGCAAGCTGGAACCCCAGACCCAGTTACAACTGGCTTCCGGCCCAGCCCCTGCCCCCGCGCGACGAGGTGGACTGGGATCTCTGGCTGGGCCCGTGCCCCTGGCGCCCATACAACAGCAGGTACGTCAGGGGAGGTTGGCGAGGGTACTACGACTTCCACAGCGGCGACATGGGCGAGTGGGGCAGCCACACCATAAGCCAGTGCCAGATGGCGATCGACGCCGACGACACCTCGCCGGTCGAGTACGACTATCCCGGAAACGACACCGGCGAAGGCATGGTGGCCCGCTACGCCAACGGCGTGAAGCTCGTCCTGGTGCGAAGAGGCTGGCGCGGCTCCTGCGGGGTCCGCTTCGAGGGATCCGAAGGCTGGGTCTCGGTGGCCGACGGCTATGGCAGGCCGGACGTGTCATCGCCGGCCCTCTTGAAAAACTTCAAGGAGATTGTGCAGGACTACGTGGCCGAGACCCGGCACCCGATGAGCCACGTGCGGGATCTGTTTGACTGCATCAAGACGCGCCAGCAGGCGGTGGCGCACCCCGAGACGTCGCACCGTTCCATGACCACCTGCCACATCGCGAACATCTGCCTGTTGCTGCGGCGCAACCTCAAGTGGGACCCGGTGAAAGAGGAGTTCATTAACGACGATGAGGCCAATCGGCTTCGCTCGCGCGCCATGCGGCCGCCCTGGCATCTGTGAGAAGCTTGTCCGGGAAGTCTCAGACTGAGCACCCAGCCGTTGCGTTTCGGGAAGGAAGCATGAGATTGGGACTTGATTTGGATCTCGGAGGGTGGCACGGTTGGCTTGTCCAGCCGTGTTCCCGCCTGGGGGTTCTCGTTCTTCTCTTGCTGGCGCCGGCGACACGCGCGGAGGAAGCGTCCAAGTTCCAGCCGCCGAAAGGCTACTACCAGGTAGCCGAAGATGATTGCGGCACGAAGGACCAGACGCACGTCGTGGTGGGCAAGAGCTGGGTGTATCCCACGACCATGGTCCAGGCGCCGCAGCAGTACCGGACCATCGTCTTTGACAACAACGCGTGCATATTCCGCTACCTGAAACCGAACCCCAAAGCGTCCTACAAGGTGGACGTGGTGTACCTGGACAACGGCGGCAGGGTCCAGCGGCTCGAAGCCAACGGAAAGCAGGTCCACGGCGACCTGAAGCTGCCCGTCAAGCGGCCCGGGCGTTTCGTCTACGATATCCCCAAGGCGGCCTACGCCGACGGCAAGAAGCTCGACTTGAAGTTCATCAGGGTCGCCGGGGCCAATGCCCTGGTTTGCTACGTGCGCATCTGGTCTACGGACAAGACGCCGCTGGCCGGGCCCTCTCCTGCGAAGCGTGCGGCTCATAAGCCTACGTCTGCAAAGCTGCCGTGGGGAATTACCGATCCGATCGAGCAGGACTGGGTCAGCCAGGATCGGCTGGCCCGAGCGTCGGTTCAAGCGGTTGTGGCCTGCGTCGACAAGCATCTGCGTCGCGGCGAGCGGATCATGGCGGACCTTCGTCAGTTGGACGCAAAGCGGCTGGCAACAGACACCGAAGCCTTGCGAAAGGCAACCAGGTCCCGCGATGCACTCCTTGCGGCGAAAAACATCGACGCTGAGGCGTGGAAGAAGGTGTATCTGGCTACCCGGTGGGCCATCCGTCGGCTGGCTTTCAAGAATCCTTTGCTGCATGACGGTAACGGCCTGCTTTTCGTGCGCCGGTACCATCCGACGCGCACCCATCAATGTTCGCGGCGGCGATCCCGCTATAACAAGCTCGGCGGCGAGATCTGCATCCTGAAAGAGATCCGCCCCGATGGGAACGGCCAAATCGTATCCATCACCAAAGGCAAGTTTCCCAACGGCATGTTCTCCAGGCCGGACATCTCGTTCGACGGCAAACGGATACTATTCGGATTCGCCGCCGCGGACGTAACTGAACCCACAAAGAAGCTCCCGAACAACTATCTGAACAAGTGCTACTACCAGAGCCTCGGCAACGGGACGTATTTCCAGGTCTGGGAGATGGCCTTGGCGGAAGACGGTCCCGCGCCGCGGCAGATTACGAAGGCAAAGCGACTGCGCGAGGAAAGCACCGACCCGATCTATCTGCCCAGCGGCCGCATCGCCTTCATGTCGCCTCGCGCCGGCGGATTCGTTCAGTGTGGTGACTGGGCCTGGGCGGACTGCATGTTCACGATGAGGCCCGACGGCACGGATATCCGCCAGACAACGCTGGCCAAGGAAGGCGAATGGGATCCGTCGCTTATGGACGACGGCACGATCATGTTCACCCGCTGGGAATACGTGATGCGGTTCTGGAGGCCGACCCAGTTGATCTGGAACGCCCGGCCGGACGGCACGAACCCGCGCGTGATCGCCGGCTTCCTCACTCGCGAACGCAACTACGCAATGTCCCGTCAGATTCCTGGTACTAGCAAGGTCGTCTGTGTCGAGGCGCACCATCACAACGACGGCAGCGGCAATATCCTGATTGTCGATTTGAAATACGGCCGCGACAACAAGGCCGGTCACGAGGTCCTCGTCAGGGGATCCGCCGACTGCCCGTATCCGCTGGGCGGCCGGTCGACCAGGCCCGGGGCGGGAAAGTACTTTCTTGTTTCCTATGATCCCAGCGGCCATGGGGCCAGCGACAATCGCGCGGCCGGGGAAGTTGGGATATATCTCGCGGATGTATACGGCACGCTCGAGCTGATCTATCGCGACCCAACGATGTCGGCCATGTTCCCCATGCTGATCCGGCCAAGACACAAGCCCCCTGTCATACCCGAAGTTGCCCCCAAGGCCAGCCAAACCGGCGGTGTCTTCGTCATGCAGAACGTTGACAAGGGATTGCCGGAATCGATGCACGGTAAGGCGCGTTATCTGCAGATCGTGGAGGCGCACGAACGCCGCATTCGGACGATACCGTGCAACCTGTGGTCCGGCATCGGGGGGTTTGAGACCAAGACGGTCCTCGGCACCGTGCCGATAGAGGCTGACGGGTCGGCCAGTTTCCGCGTGCCCGCCGGCAAGGCTGTCTTCTTCTCCGTGCTCGATGAGAAGTTTCAGGCGCTTCATACGATGCGCATGACCACGGACATAAAACGCGGCGAGAGGATGGGGTGCGTAGGGTGTCATGAGCCGGTCGGTACAACACCCAGCAGCAGTGGAGCATCACTGGCATCGCGACGCGCTCCATCCGAGATAAAGCCGCCGCCGTGGGGAGTGCAGACGTTCGGTTTTCCCAAGCTCGTCCAGCCGATACTGGACAAACACTGCATCAAGTGTCATGACGGGGCCAAGGACAAGGGCAAGGACAAGGGGCCGGACCTTCGCGCCGGAAGCAAAGAGGCCGAGGTCTTCGTCCCGAACGTCTACACCATCAAGGGTGAGGGATACAAGAAGTTTTACAAGTACAACTCATACTGGAACCTCCTGAAGTACATAAAGCGGGCCGATATCAACCAGTACTCTACCCCGCCCGGCACGTGGGGCTCGCGCGTAAGCCCGCTCATGAAGCATCTGTCCAAAGGCCACAAGAAGGTCAAGCTCAGCCAGGCTGAATGGCGTACGCTCTGCGCCTGGATCGATTGCAACGTGCCCTATCTCGACGACTGGCGAAAATACTCCGTCGATCCGGAGGTGCGCAAGATGGCGAAGAAAGGCCGGTAATCCGTAGGGAACTCTTGATGAGTGACAAGCGGATTGACGTCAAAGCCGAACTTGTGACCAGATACAGACAATTGGCCTGCATCCGGCTTTTCCGAGCAACCATCGGAGCAAGCGGGGTCCTTTCCGTGATACTCTCGGCGGGCGTGGCGGCGGCTGCGGCTCCGGAAAACCTGGCGCCCAAGGCCAAGGTATGGGCGAGTTCGCAGTACAGCGATACATGGGCGGCCAAGTATGCGATCGATGGAAAGGTTCCAACGGGCGGGCGCGGGAAGGATGCAAAGCAGGCCTGGGCCATCAATCGTGCCAAGGCGGGTGACAAAGCGGAATTCACGCTCCAGTGGCCGCAGCCTGTGGCAGTGGCGACAATTGTATATTGGGGCCGCACCGGGAGCCTCATCTCCGAATGCTGGAAGGATTACGAGCTATACCTTGATGATGACCCAAAACCGACGGTCAAGGGTACATTCAAGATGGCTCGTCATCCGCAGCGCATCGATATTGACACCCGACAGGTCCGGAAGATCCGGCTGAAGTTCCTCAACTCATACGGGCCCTGGAATCCCGGCGCCTCGGAAATAGCGGTCTACTCCAAAAAACCTTCCGACGAACAACTGGACTGGTTCCCCCTCAGCGGAAATGCACTCCAGGAACGTATCAACCTGGCGAAGAAGGAACGTGCCAATCTGTCGAAGGTGGCGGCCACCATTGGGGGTAAGGTGGTTTTTCTGAAGGGCACCCGGCCGCATAACCAATTGGACTGGCAATCGCCAATGATTGTGCCCCCAACGTCCACTTCGGGGATGAGGGCCCGCAACTATATGGAAGTGGGGAATCATACTCACCGCGTCTATATCGAAAAGGACACGCCGGGCCCCGCCAACGTGGGCAGCGGGATGTACATCCTTGATCCTGCTCGGTCCGACTTCAAACCGCAGCTTCTGGTGGATGCCGGCAAGGGCTGGATCGGGTGCGCGATGAGTGCGTCCTATGACGGGAAAACCCTCTATTTCTCCATGGCGCCGGAGGGTGACAACTTTTTCCACATCTACCGCGTCTCCACCTCGGGCGGCAAACCCGTGCAACTGACCAGGGGGACTTTTCAGGACGCTGATCCGGAGGTACTTCCCGATGGAAGAATTGTTTTCTGCTCAACACGATTCGGAAGCCGGGAAGAATATCATGCCTACCTGGTCTCCACTCTCTTCACGATGACCGCCAAGGGAAAAGACATCCGCGCGATAACCTACCACGTGGTCAATGACCGAGAACCCAAAGTCACCGCAAATGGCAAGATTGTGTTCGTGCGCCAGGACAACTTCTTCATGAACGCGAAGATCGAAACGGAGATTCATCAAGTTGATACGGATGGCACGGGCGGATTTGTGCTCTTGGGGCAAGACGTGGCAGGTAGTGGTTACAATCGCTACACGATGCACGAAGTGTTTCCGAAAGCCATCGGCTTCTTGTCTCCCAACGGACTCAATTTCAAGCGGGAAGGAAATGCTTTTGGCAATCCCACACCTCTTCCCGATGGTCGCGTGGCGGCACTGTGCGCCCCCACTGGAAAGTGGTCCCCAAACCACCCTTTCAAGAAGCATGGGATTGGCATCGTGGTCTCGAGTTCGGGCGCTTCCGCAATCGACGGCATGCCCGTTAGTACAAGCAAACCGCTTCATGACATCTCCGCCCTTCCGGATGGCCGCCTGCTCTGTTCCACTCTGGACCGTAAATCGTTGGGAATTGTGGACTTAAGAACCGGCAACGTCTCGTCATTCTATATTTCAAATCGGGAAGATATCCAGGCGCCTCTCTACGTGGGGCCCCGAAAGAAACCCGTGAGCAGGACAATTCCCACGCCACCGCGGGACACCGGCCGTTCCACCGGCTTCTTCTATTGCCAGAATGTTTTCCAGACCAGGCAAATCCACGCGGATCTCAACCGCATCAAAGCCATTCGCGTGTTTGAGGGCCGACCGTTAACGATTCGCATGTTGGCATGTAATCCATACCACGGCGGCGTCAATCACATCGGCACGGAAGCGGTCGAGCTGGGCGTCGCTCCCCTTTATCCCGACGGTTCGTTCTACATCGAAGTGCCTGCCGATCGGGCCCTGGCGTTTCAGGCCATCGATGCGGAAGGCCGGGCAGTGATCAATGAATTATCCTGGATCTATGTGCGGCCGGGCGAACGTCGAGGCTGCGTGGGTTGCCATGCAGGACCCACACAAGCTCCCAAGCCGGTTAGAGGCAATGCTTTGGCGGCGCGTGCGCTGCGACTCACCGGCGAGGGAATTCCATTCCGGTACAAAGCCAACGCCCTGGCACATGGAGGTGTCACCGGAAGTTCGTTGGATCGCATTCGCGAAACCAAGTCCATCAACCTCTATCCCTATCCCCATCCGCGCTCTGACAAGAATGCGCCTCCCTTGCCGCCGGGACGCACCACCACCAGGAAAACACTAACCGACCTGCTGCGGAAGGGAACTGTCGCCGAAAAGACATCCGCAGCCAAACACCTGGCAATCCTTCGCGACCGGTCCGCTGCTGCGGCCTTGATAAAGGCCATGCAAGACTCACGCGCCGAGGTGCGAATGAACGCTGCCATGGCTCTTGCCGCCTGTGGCAATCGCCAGGCCCGCGATGCCTTGCTGAAAGGAATACTGGATACGGATGTGCATGTTGCCCTGGCCTGCAATATCGCTCTGGCCCATCTGGCGGGGCACAACGAACAACTCAAGGATGTCAAGCAAAGCGACTTCAAACAATGCGC
>SDBT01000716.1_pt1 | contig 53958 bp, 52 predicted proteins | sample 2277101 | NCBI WGS metagenome assembly SDBT01 (sample SAMN10404973, study PRJNA504765) | marine sediment metagenome | isolation source: marine sediment core GS10_PC15, 103 cmbsf | place: Arctic Ocean: Southern Knipovich Ridge | collected 2010 | reverse complement strand
TTTCTCCAAATTTAATTAGAATGTCTATGCTAAGTGAATCAGTTGATTCGTTTAGTACAGGAGCTGTAGTATCTTCTATACATGAACTAGGTAACATAGGTTCAGAAAGTTCAGCAGCTGTGTGGTTGAAACAGGTTATTCCTATAGACACAGATTATAAAAGATTATGTAAATTGAGAATAGGTATTTTAGGAGTGTGATTTAATTGGCAAAAAAATATGGTTTATCAAAAAGTATTTCTTCTACTGCAGATGCTACGGGTAGAGTATCTGATTTGCCTTTATACGCTACCAGCAAAGACAGATTTACGTTTGTTGCGGAATTTGAAGATATAAGACCCGATGAAGCTTTTAGTACTTTAGATTATGATGGTGGAGTCCAACGCCAAGTTGATTATAATTATGGGCCTATGGTTGCTTTTATAAAAAAATTTACTATCAACATTAAGGATGATATTGAGTATAAAGATGAAGACACTGAATTAGTTCAATTTAAAATAAATGACGTTGAGTTAAATAGTGAACAATATACTATCAGTAGGTCAGACGATGAGACTACTTTTACTATAGTACATGAGCGGCCTCCCTTGAAAAGTCAATTAGATACCACCGGTAAAACAGCTTGGGTAGATTACGTAGATCCTGCAGATTCAGATCCTACTAAATTTAAATATTTTTTATTTGATCCTGTAGAAATTACTATAAGAGCAAAATATAGCAAATCGTTTTTAGACTCCCTAAGCGAGGCGGCAAAAACACGACTTAGTCAAAGGATTCCTAAAATAGAAGAGGAATATGATATTAGTAATTATAGTTGGGATGAGATAACTCCTATAAAGCTTTATGATTACTGGTTAACGGAAAGAGTTGAGTATTTATTTAGATTTAATTATTCAGGTAATTTTGATTGCATAAGTGATGTAGGGAACATCTATTTTTTTCCTTCACCTTTTTGGTTATATCAAAACCATTTACCTGATGAAAGCTGGGTTTTTCCTGTAGGCAGGAATATAACTCTTACAGGATTAGTTGCTTCACTTATGTTGCAGCATATGAGATTTGCTTCTTACTACAGTCAGCACAGAACCGGTGATGCACACAATAGTAGTATTAGTACAGAAGATATGAAAAAAATGTTTGGTAGGGGGTGGGATTTAGGAGGAGGAAATTTAGATTTAATATCTTGGGACGGAGTAGCTCTTGAACCTATTTTTGATCGTAATGGGAATCCCGCAGGTTTTAAACAACCTAAAGGTAAATATGTAAAACTAGGTAGTTCATCTGATGTAGCTCCTATTTGTTATGGTTGTAATAGACATCCTAATTGGATGACTCCTATGGAACAAAATAGAGTATTAGAATGCGTAGATACTAAATTTTGTGAAGAGTTAGAACGCCCCCGCCAAGTTATAGATACGATAGGTCCCATGTCTATAGAGGACATTCCACGTGAAAGCCCTGAAATTGAGGAAAGTGAAACTGGTTATATGACTGGTATTGGAAGAAAACCTGATTATCCTACTACCATTAAAAGAGAACATTTTGACAGATTTTTTCTTTTATTTTCCAACGTTAATATTCCTCCAGATTTAAGTCCCTATATGTATTTACATTTAAAGGGAAGTGTTAGAGTGGTTCCCGAACGGTCTGATATGTCTAGAGTGTTAGGTTCAGATAATTTAGCCGGTCATGTAGAAATTTGTCCTAGAAGATCGGGAGGTAACGGTGTAATAACGTCTAGTACTGATGATATAGATGGAACTAAATTATCTAAATTGGAATTTGGTGTTACTGATCAAGAAGGCGGTACTAGAATTGTTGAGGATGATAGATACCCATACAGATTCCGAAGTATAAAAAATTACAGAGACCAATTTAGAACTGTTTTAACAGATTGGCATTGGGATAAATTGAATATGGTTAAGGTATATACTGTACCAGACTTTCCTGTGCGTATTCAAACAAAAAGAGCTTATAAAAGTTTAGACTACATTAGAAGTGCTACTTTATATGTTGTAGAAGAACGTACTTATGGCGGAGGCGGGGGAGGATCGCTAACCGTAGGAGGGGGAGACCCTCCCGGCAAGAGGTCTAGAAACTGTTGTAATTATGTTTTACCTATGCCTCAAGCTGATTGTAGATGCCCTGCTTACAGTACTACGTTTTGGTCAGATCCCAGCGGTTCCAGAAGTATATGGCATTATTTTGCGGTGTTTTCTAATCTTCCTGTTCCAGACTGGATGTTAAAGTATTATTCTATACAGTTAGGTCTGAATAAGTTCTGGGGCATGTTCGTACGTCCTGGAGATCTTCCTAGAGGTGCCAGAGTTAAAGTACCTTTAATCGCAGGGATAGGGACTCATAGACATAGAATAGCGGGTTCCAAGTGTGCTCCTCCTTTTATTGGCCCAAATTCTGGACACTATGGTATATATGGAAAATATCTTAATGTTCCTTTAAACGATATGGATCCTGATGTAGCACAAGGTCTTTTTGAATCTCTTACCAAGCCTGCTGAAGGTAATCCTTGTTTTGAATTACCTACTTTAAATGGATCTAATGATATAATCGTCGGTTATGCTAGTAAAACATTTAGAATAGGTAGTGAAGGTTCTAGTTCTTCTTTTCAGTGGATAGGGGATGGCAGATACATTCCAGGAACGTGGTGCCAAGAAGATTTAACTCCTGGTTACATTCCAGAGGATGCTCCCTTGCATTTTAAAATAGAAGACTGGCGGCCGGGAAGAGTACCTTTTAGCGATAATTATAATTATCTTTATGTTAATGCTGGAGGAGATTGGACTAATACTTTTGCAAGTAATAGTACTGTGGGAGGATGGTTCGATTACAATTTCCATTGCGATCACACTTTTACTTTTGTAGAAGGTGAGTACAGTCCTTGTAGATATAATGAATGTTTATGAGGTAGAAAGGAGATATAAATGAGTATATATGAGTCAAACGGCGATATTCTAAATGAAAATGGTATTAGCTTCGCTGATCCTGATCCTCCTGTGGGCGGTTGGACTGATAGTGATAATTCTCCTGGTGTAAGTACTGATAATGAAAATTTCAGTGGCGCTGTTTGTTTTAAATTTGATAGTGGTGCTGGTGTTCCTGATCCTGGCGATAGTGCATATAGGGTTCTTAATGGAGACTTTTCAACGCCTGTAAATTGTGTTGCCGAACTGAGAATATATCATTCTGACCTAGGAACGCGGGCCAATGCGGATTTTTTTCGTCTTACTGTTACTAGGGCAGATGTTAGATTAAACATGGCTTTTGCATCTGACGGTCTTTTTATTCATAATGGAGCTGGCTGGCAATTAATTAATTCAGGTTGGGTTCAAACAGGAATTTGGCAAAGGTGGGTTTTTGACATTGATTTTAGTATTCCCGCTTCTGCTAATGTTGATATTTATCTCGATGACGTGTTTAAATCTAATGAAGATTGTAGTCAAACTTCTTCTTATACAGATGGTCAGATAACTTTTGCTCAATATGGATTTAATACAGCTAGTCGGCTCTCTTATGTAGATTATTTAAAAATTGGAACCGGTTTTTATATTCCCACTACATCTGTAAGTGGTACTAGAGATGCAATAGTAGAAGGAAAACCATATGATGCGCTAAGTTCTATTTTACAAGGTGTTTCAACAGATGACGTAGGTGCTGTAATGCGTAGTGTTATAGCTTCTTATCGAGGTTCTATTGTACAGGGGTATATCCATGATAGAGTTCCAGCTATACTACAGGGTGTTATAAGTAATAGTATTAATGTTGTAACATTAGGCGTTACTACATCTTTTCGTGGAGCTGTGGTGTTGGCTATGAAAGGTGCGATTAGTGATATTTCCAGTATTATAGTGGGAAATGTTTTTAGTAATTTAAATTCTATAATTCAGAGTGTTTCATTTAATTACAAATATGCTGTAGTAAGAGGAAAAAGTTACTACAATGTAGAAGCTTTGATAGTAGGTACTTATATAGCTAATGAAGCTAATGAAAATATTGATGCTGTTTTGAGAGGTAAATATTATATAGACAGATATGCAACAGTTAAAGGCAAATCTCATAATGATATTAGAGCATTAATTTTAAGTGTAGTCTGTAATGAAGTAGAGGCTGCCATATCTGGTAACGTTTGGTCTAACAGATTTGCAGTAGAAAGAGGAATATTGTATACCGACCAATCTTCTGTTATAGAAGGTCATCTTATAAAAACAGATTTAACCTTTAAATATAACATAAATAGGGCATCTTTTGATTATTACTATGCTTTAACTAATATGAGCACGACTTATAAAACTGCAGCAAATAACTCATTTTACGAAGAAGATTCCAGTCCTATATATATTTATTATGGTTATGGTCGTGAAGCTTATGAATATTATCCTAGCACTGAAACATTAGTACCAGCTTATTCAAATGTTCCATCGGATGCAGAATGGGAGATTAAAGTGTATGCTAATACTATTGATAATAGAAGTGAGCGTAATGCTGTTATTAAAAAATTAAGTGAGGTAGATTTTGATGCCGAAATAAAAGCAGCTTTTTCTAAAGTAGTTGATCAAAGTTATCATACTTTTAGTATTAATTTAGGTATTGCTGGAATAACAGACAGTGTGTATGCTATAATGAGAGTTAAAGCTACTTCTAATAGAGTATCTTGGATTTTGGGTAAGGATTTCCCACTTTATATCATTGGTACTGATTTTGGTGTTTATAGCCTGTTGACTACTACAAGAAGGATAAAAATTGTTGAAGCACGTTTGGCAATTATAAGAGGATTGGTCTACCCCTTTAGTTTAGTATATGGAATTTTACAAGGTGTAACTTTTAACAAATTAGTAGAAGGTATTGTAGAAGGAAGGAAGTTTTCTGAAATTAGATCTTTAATAGGCGGCATAATGTCTCCCAAAATAGACGAATTTGGTATTATAAGAGGGTGTATAAATTGTGCAGTAGACATATATTCTTATGGTTATGGAGTTGAAGAAGGTAAAAACGACTTTGTTATATGGCTGGGCACTAAAAGTTCCACTGATAAATCTTTAGTTCGATATGAAGAAGATTACACAGGACTCTGGACTTCCAGGATAATGTTAGGTACATCTAATGAAGGTTATTATTTTAATTCTACTACTGATTGGACTATAAACAATATTGCTGCTTTAAGAGATGTGTTAATTTTAGGAGTAATTACTGATAGTGTAAGTGTTTTAATTACAGGGTCTTAAAAAATGTTTTGGAGGTTTTAATGTAATGGGATACAGTATACCCCACCATATTGAATATAATCTACAAACTGGTCATTTTGAAGTTAGTAATAATGTTAGAGATGTAACTTTTATAAGTGGCAGTTTAGCTGTTGTGGCAACTAATTATGGCATTGAAGCATTTCCGCAAAATCAATATGAGAATTATGGGTATATTACTATATCAGGGGGATTTGATAGAATTGAGCATGCTTATAACAACGTTTATGCTTACAGTTCTACTTTAGGAACTGTGTATCGTACTACAGTGGAAGATCTTAAGAATGCAAATGGTTCTGCTAGTAGCTTGCAAGAAGTTTATCCTATAAGAAATATAAATAATTGGGGAGATACTACATCAGAATATGTTAAATTTAATTACAGTGGAACTAATACTATTACTATTTCTGGAGGAGGGTGTGTAATAACAGATAGCAGTCCTTCTGCTGATAAAGCTTTTGTTAGTTATAGTAGACAGTTAAAACTACCTTTTAGTATTAAAAATAGAGTAAAAATAACTAATATAGATTATAACAGCTCTGTTATAGATGGTTTACTTTCTATAAGTCATAGTGTTGCAGGAATAAGTACTATTACCCAAGGAATCTTGAGAGCTTCCTTTTATAATTTTGTTGATGGGGCCAGTTCTGCTAGAATAGGGTTGTATTATAGCGATGGTATAAATAATTGGTATTGGCATGATACTAATAGTGAGTGGCATCCTAGTAATTATACAGTTCCGTTTAGTTATAATGTATATAATACATTTTATACAGTAGAATTAGTAGTTACTTCAGATGGTAAAGTTGTTTTTAATATATATAATGATACAGAAACGTTAATAGAGAGTGTATCTACAACTGATGATCATGCCTCATCAACCAATAATTTAGTTTCTAATAGTACTTTTGATAGTGATACCAGTGGGTGGTTGGCGGAAAATGGAGCCTCTCTTGATTCTGTAACAGATCCAAAGGGAGTAGGTACAGATTGTTTGAGAATTACTAGCAGTGGTATAGATAATCCCAAAGCTACTCAGAACGTATGGTTAATGGCTGGAAGGTCTTATACAATTTCTTTTAAACAGCTCCGAGGAACTGAAGCTACAATTCAAGTTTACGTAGAAGTTGGTTCCAAAAATTATGGATTTATCACTATGGAGGCAACTACTAATTGGGGCACTACAACAACAAATTTTGTGTCTAATACTACAGGGTACGGAAAACTAAGTTTAGTTCAAATTTCATCATCTAGTTTCGGGGAAACTAGTTATTTTGATGATGTAGAGCTTACGTCTGGAGGTGACGAAAAAATACCACTATCTTCCGTTCTATGGGGTTGGTTTGGAGATAACAGAAGCTCTGGTTGGATTACTGGTACGGCTTACTGTACTTATTATAGTGATTATTTTAATGTTTACCCTTACTGGGTTGCCTATGAACCTATTGTAAATGATTTGGATCTGGTTAATATAGGGAGTGATACCTACTTAGGAATAGCTTGTGATGATGGTAGAGCAGGAGAAACTGGCCGAGTAATAATTATAAAAAACGAGGATGAATCTAGTTTTGAAGAGTTAGCTGATTGTCAAACTGTTGCTGAAAATTCTTACGCGCCCAGGTTTATAAGATTTGCAGAAGAAGATGTTTACTATCAACTCGGATTGGGATCTAATAGCTATTTATATGGCATAGTAAATTTTTGGTCTGATAACGATTTAATGATAAATAGGGACTTAATATTTAGTTCTGAAACCGGTTTAGTATTTAATTCTACTATAAATGATTTAGCAGTTTATCTTAATACCTCTTATGATGGGGAAGGAGATTCTTTGTTTGTTGCTACAGATGATGGAGCGTGTGTTATTTATCAACATAGAACTGATAGATTTAAACGAAACTATTTTTCTTTGGGCCACGAAAACATTATAATGCAAGACAGCTTTATAAGTTATGATGTAGGCTCTGCTCCAGATTGTTGGACATCTACCGTTAATGACAGTGACAATCAATCTATACGTGTTTTATATGATACTGGTGATTATTATTACGGAGCAGGTGAGTTTATAGGAGGAATAACACAAATAGATAAATCTACTTTAGATAAGGTTAGAGATGTCGTTCCAAATCCAACTAATTTAGGATGTCAGTCTATTGCCGTTGACGATCAATTTGTTTGGAATTCTTATGAAAGTGATACTACTCCTAAATATCATGGTGTAGTGCGTCATTTAAAAGACAGTTCAGATTACGACATAGTCAGAGTTACAGAGTGGGGAGATTCCGCAAATTTAAATATTGAAGGTACTATGGGAGTAGATTTAACTCATGTATATGTTTCTGTTACCAACTCCATGTACGCTAATTATGATTACCCTATTTTGGCTAAGGTTGACAGATTTTCACTAGATTATGAATTTTTTCAATTAACAGGTTCAGGGATTCCTAGTTCTGCAGGTCAAGGGCATGCTACAAGCCATCATATTTATGGTGTAGCGGTAGATAGTGATTATGTTTACATCTTAGATTTTTGTTCCATTGGAGCGTGGAATGCCGGGCCTCATTTAATAAGATGGAATAAAAGTACCGAACGGGTGGATAAAGTTTTACCTAATTTAGGAGACGTAGGTGTAGTATACACAGATGTAGCACGTTATATTTATTTAGATGATGATTATCTTTATTTTTCTTGGGCATATAATAAAGCAGGACCTATACGCCGTATAAATAAAAATATGGAAAGTTCCACTTACGAGGATGGGGGTGGAGGTGATTCAAGTAGTGATATTTGTGTAGGAGAAGATGTTGTTTATGGAGTTCCCAAAGGATCATTTGAGTTTTCAGATACTAGATATATTAGAGCTAACTTTGTTTATAAAGATGATTGGGACACTTCTGATTACAATCTTTATAGGATAATAGAATGGACTTTAACTCCATTTGAACTTGAGGATGCTAATTTTAGAATAGTTTCTATGGATGCTAATTCATTGTATGCGTCGCGTTTCCCCTATGCAGGAAAGCAGCCTTTTAATCTCAGAGTGGATTATAATTTTGTTACTACTGTAGATGCCGGGGTCCCTCCTTATACGGATGCAATATATAACACCCCTTCTTTGCATTATACTTTAATAACTATAGGAGATATGACCGGTTATGATTTTTCTAGAACTTTTGGATCAGCTTCTAAAAATAAAGTATTAGAAATGTCAGATTTGTCTGATACTACTAATATTAGTATTAGTAGGCACTTTAAGGATATTGCTGTAAATAATAATTATGTTATTAAATTTAAATCTAAGTTGAAAAGAGTTAGTCCTTTTTATATGGATTTAAAATATAATGGAAATACTGCTTTAAAGTTTAAATGGGATTCAGACGGTTATATATATAAATATGAAGGGTCTTCATGGGAAAGTTTTTCTATAGCCAGCGGGTCTTACAGTAAATCTTCTTGGTCTGAATATAAAATTGAAGCCTTTGTTAATTCTAATTCTTTTAATTTTTATATAGACGATGTTAAATATGAAAGCACAGTAAGTGGAGCTTTTAGTAACAATGTTGATTCTTTAAATGAAATATCTTTTTATACAGATAGTGGATATACACAACTTGCTTATATTGATGGGGTTACTATCTACGATTATAATGAAGTAGCTGAAGATTATAGTATTGCTATTGATTATCCTGTTTTTCATGGCATAACTAATAAATCTAAAAGCGTGACTAGAACTATTAGTTATAATCGAGGTGGAGCAGAAGTTATGGTTTATAATTATGATCCTGTTTTTGGAGGCAGCATTTCACAAGTTAATTTAAACATGGCTAGTGATGGAGTGTGTTTATATGCGTACTATAGTACAGCAGCTCCTATGGGTCCTGAACAAGTTGATATTAATAAGATGGGTGTATTTAACAGATCTGAGGTTCTTAATGCCTCATCTCCTGACAATGTGTGGGTTTGCGGGGATTTCGGACTTAATACATTTAATAAATGGGATTCAATATTTCATATAGAAAGTATACATGTTAATGACATTTCCTATAATTATAATAATAAAATAGTTACATGTGCGACTAAAGGTGGTTTAGATATTCTTAACTTGGGTTATGCTGGTTTAGGAACTAGATCTTATGTGTCATTACCAAATGGTTGTTCTAGTGTTTATAATTCAGATTCAGGTATCTATTTTAATTCCTCGTGTCATGGTGTGTTGTTTTTATCCGAGTCCGATTACTCTTCATATACGGAAGGCGAGGAACTCTATTTTCTAGCGGAGGAAAAATTTAATTACGCGGAGAGGAATTTATCTAATAATTCAGTCAATTGTATTCATGCGACTAATGACGGACTTAGTTTATTAGTGAGTACGGAATCGGGAGTTGATTTTATAACATATAATGTAGACAGTAGTTATGTTCCTACAGATTATGCTTGGTACAGTTTACATCTTCCCCAAGGTTCAGATAAATGTTTTATTTCCCCCAAAGGAGATCGTTATTATAGCATAAGAGGAGAAGGTTTAGCAGTTAACTACGCATCTCCTTTGCCTAGTGGAACTTTATATGACGACATTGAAGGTCAAGTAACTACAGGAGGAGACCAGGATCTTACTATAGGTAGAGGAGTGCATATTAAATGGCGTAATAACATTTGGAATGATTACCAAAAGGGCCAGAAAATTTATATAGAACATACAGGACTGATACATAAAATTGAGGCATACGTAAAAAGAGTCGGAAATCCAGATCCTTTAAGATGTAGTATTTATGATTCAACTGCTGGGGGTATTCCCGGTTATGAACAAGTTTATACAGAAGTTTCAGGCGTAGATACTACGTATTCATGGATTGAATTTAATGTACCTAACTATAAGGTATTAGCTAGTGATCCTGTGGGAGGCGACTATAACCTTGTCTGGTTAATGTTTACTCAAAATAAAATGGATTGGGATAATTATTATGTAATTAAAACTGCTACAACATCAACTTATACTCCTTTTGGAATCAGTAGTTCCGATGGCGGGCAAGGAAATATGTATCAAACTGATTCAGGAACTGGATTTTTACTCACATCTGGAACTTGGGGTCTTGCTGATAATTGGTCTATTCCTTGGTCTCAAATTTATACAAAGATGTATCTCAGTGATAGATGGAATACTGAAGGTTTATGGAATTCTTGGGATCATATTTATACAACTTCTGGAACTCCGGCCTTGATAAGTTCTAATATTAATGATATATATATTTATGAAGGAGCCAGTGATTATAGTACTAATCAAAATTGGAACAAAATTTATTTAGCCACAGACAGTGGTGTCCAAATTATAGATGAAAGAAGAACAGATATAACATTATCTAAGTCAACACTTATAGGACTTGAGGGGGCACTAGGGTATGACCGAGCATTAATAAAGGGCTCAACATACAACTCTACTGCGGTATGGAATTTGGAAGAAGAGGGTAATTTTTATGTTGGAACTAATGATGGATATGAGGGCGGAGCTTTTAATGCTATGAATTTTACACCTCCTATTTATTTACAGGATTTTTTAACAACAGACCTGGGAGGCGGTTATGTACCAGATCTAACTTTATATTCAAATAACATAAATGATATAGAAATTATTTATTTATCTGGACTTAGATCTTTAACTGTTTAAGAATAAAAAAAGCTTGATATTTTAAATTTGTTGTGATATAATAATAAATAGAAATAAGGAAAAGGTCAAGGAGGTAAAAAATGAATTTTGTAATTCCCGTTTATAGTTTGAAAATAGCTAGTCGATTAGTGCATGATATTGCTAACACTAAATCAGCTTTTTCAAACGGCGGAGCTGTTATAAAAGCTGAGAAAGACAGGGTTGTTTTCTATGCTTTTAACAATGATAGCTTCATTGCTGTTTATATTGAAAATGTTGAAGTTGTTAGAACTGGTAAAATATGTACAGATGCTGATTTATTGTCTTCTTTTACCAGCGCTATGCACGATTCCAACAAAGGAAAATCAAACAATCCTGAAACAGATCCAGTTGTTGCCACTTATGATGTTAGTGGAAAATTTTTACGATTGTCCACTAGAACAAAATATCCTACCGGTGAAATAATTCCTCAAATCAGAGAACTACCAACTTCTAATCCTGATACATTACCTACTTTATTTGTCTTTGAAGGAGAAGATGCTATTAAAATTCCCAGTTTAATACTGAAGGAAGGTTTAAGTAAAGTTTTATATGCTATTAGTGTTGATACAGAACGGCCTGCTTTGCAAGGTGTTTTGTTTAAAAGCGATGGTAAAAAACTCTATATAGTTGCTACTAGTGGACGGGAGTTAATAGAGTATACCAGAGATTTAAAACTTCCAAAATTTGAACATTTAGTTAGCCATATATATGCTAATAAGTTAGCTAGGATTTTAGATGCTTCGGAAGATGTAGAATTTTATTTTGCTAATGCTAAAATGAATGTCAAATGTGGAAATGTAGTTTTGTCTGGAAGATTAATATCTAATACTTTTCCTGATTATACTAACATTTTAGCTACACACAAGCACTCATGTGTTTTTAACAAACTTACCTTACAAGACAATATTGTAAACATGAGGTTTGGTTTGGATGAAAAAACTGCACGAGCTTCTTTTAACATTTCTAAAGGAATCCTTAAAATAAATAGCGATAGTAAAGTCAAAGTTTATAATGAAGGTATAAAAGTTATGAATTATAAAGGGTCGCTTAAATTTGACTGTAATGGGTCTTTTTTATTTAGAGCTATTGATAGAATTCCGGGTAATAAAATAAGAATGTTATTTTCTTCAGCTGAATCTCCCATTATTTTTAGACCACATGAAGAAGAGGTTAAATTGTTAGATTACGATATAGTTACTTTAATAGTACCTATGAGGGCTCCCTAATGGATGATTTAGAACAAGGAGATATATTCAAAAAAATAAAGCGTAGTGGAAGGAAAGAGTCTGGTGCTTTCAAATTAGTAATATATTTCTATAAGGTTCTATCTGTGAAGAGGGATAGAAATATTTATAGTACAAGCCAAGCTATGGATTTAACCCTATCGAAAAAATTTTTAAATGTAATTAAGGAAGAGTTAGAGGTCTTTCCATCGGAAGCTTTTGAAATAGCCCAAGGAATGATATATGATCTAATTACCAATGAAGAAGATTTTAAGTTAAGATTTCCTGTTTCTAATTTAGGTATTTTAGGACAAGCTAAAATGCGTTTTATTACCGAAGAACTTTTTAAACGTAAAAAACTTAAAGAAATAGACGATACTCCTGAAAATTTTGATGAAATATATGAACAATCTTTATTGAAAGAAGAGAAAGATGGTTATAAGTATGATTTAAATAAAATGTTGGAGGATGAATAATGGTTAAACAATTGGATGCTGATGCTGCACCACCTAAAGAATCTAAGATAAAAATTCAAGCTGACCCTTCAGAAATAGCTATAAAGGCAGTACAGAAAAAGTGGCCTGAAATATTTATCAGTACTGCTGATGAGTTGCCTGATATTCAACTTGTCAGTACTGGATCCATAAGTCTTGATTATATTTTAGGTGGGGGTTTGGTGAGAGGGAGGTTAGCAGAAATTTTTGGTCCAGAACAAGGTGGAAAAACTTCCCTGTCTCTTATGATTATCAATAATTTTTTAAAGGAATATTCGGAGAGAGTATTATATAATGACGCCGAGTTCTCTTTAGATCCTAGATTAATTTCAGGTTTCGGAGCCGATCCTAAAAGAATTACTGTTATAAAAGAATTAGAAGGGCCTAAAAGTCTAGAGGCTTTTATAACTTTGTTAAAAAGCGGTGATTATGGTGTCGGTGTAATTGATTCAGTGGCTGCTTTAATTCCAAAAGAAGAAATTAATGCTACACTAGAAGATGATACTATTGGTAGACATGCTATAATGATGCAAAGGGCTACTAATAAACTAGTGGGTTTGATTTCCAGAGCAAATATATTAGGAATTTATATAAATCAAATAAGAAAGAAAGCCATGACCTTTGGAGATCCTGAGACTACTACAGGAGGCCATGCTTTAAAGCACTTGTATTCTTATAGAATTCGTGTCGAGGGTGGATTGACAAAAGGTTCTAGGATTTTAAATAAAGAAGGTGTTGTAATTGGACATACAATGAAGATATTAGTAGCAAAAAATAAGTTGGCCCCTCCATGGCGTAAGGTTGAGCTTGATCTGATTTATGGTAAGGGTTTTGATTTAGCTAGTGAGCTTCTTACTTTATCTGAGGATTGTGGATTGATAGAAAAATCAGGAGCGTATTACAATTATAATGGTGAGAGAATAGGCCATGGAAGGGATAATGCTTTAGAATTTCTTAGAATAAAAGATGATTTATACGCAGAACTTAAAGGAAAAATTTTAAGCTCGTTGAGAGGCGGTAAATATGACTCAGAAAAGTTTGAGCAAGATGGCGGAGAGAACACTGAAACAGTTAACGAAACTTTTCCTGAACTACAAGATTAATACTGAGGAATATTTTAACTATAAAGGGCAAAGATTTTATTTCGATTTTTTTATCCCAGATTTAGATGTAGCTTTTGAATGTCATGGAGAACAGCATTTTAGATTTAACAGTCATTTTTATGAAACACCAGATGATTTTGTTTTTGCCAAGCGGAGAGATAGACTTAAAACAGAATACGCTTTAAAAAATGGTATAGCCTTAGTTATTATAAGATACGATGAAAAATTAAGTAATCAGGAACTGTTAAATAGAGTATCTAAATCTTTTTTGGAGTTGAGTGGGTAATATTGAAAGAAAAAAAACATATTTTGTATAGAAAAAAAGAATATACAAAAGAGGAAGGGGGATGGATATTCCCGGAATATATACAAATAGCTTGTACTTGTAATCACTTATCTATGACCTATAATTTGAAATATAGTACAAAATTTACTTGCTGTGACTGTGGTGCAACAGCTATATTGGAGGAATTAAAATGGAAATAATGGATAAAGATATGAAAGAGCATTTAAAAAATAGGTCAAAAGAATTACTACTTAGCAACGCTGTTTCCATTGATAGAGAGTTTATATCTGAAATTTTAAATTTTAAACCGTCTCATTTAGTTAGCTTACCAAAGAAAGAATTATATACTTATCTTATTGCTTTATGTCAGTATTCAATCTATCTCAATTCTCAAATAAGTTTTACCAGTGCTAAACATTATATTGTTAAGAAAAAATTTGATATGTTACTTACTAGGACTACTTTGGAAAAAAAGCCTAAAGGAAAAAATGAAGCGGAAAGAAAGCGATTAGTAATTGATGAAGAAGAGAGGCTGCAGAAGCTAGAATATGAGTCGGTAAAGCTTGAGGCAGAATTGAAGATGATTAGTACTGCTGACCGTCCAATTACCGAGTTCATAAATGTTCTTAAAAAAATATTAGGAGAGGCGGATGGAACAAGAAAAGAATACTAAGGTTCAACTTAGACATGATTTCGCAAATCCTGGTGTGGAAGCTGCTGTAGCGGCTCTTGTTTTGCAAAATCCCGATCTTCTGTTGGACGTGGAAGTAGCCTTACACGGATTAGGGTTTCTAACAGATATGTATCAGGAGCTTTTCAGACATATACACCGTTTATATCACGGGGGAAACACTGTTATAGATATAAACCTCCTTAAAACAGAAATTGAGATGAATAGTAGTTTGGATAGGGTAGGCGGGCTAGAAACACTAAAAGCTCTTTACGATAAGTTAGTTGACCAGGTTAATTTTAATTATTATCTGGACACAGTTAAAGAGGCAGGTTTGAAGTATAGACTTTATATTGAAACCAATAAAATACGTGATGACATCTACGAAAATAAAAGTAGTAGCGAGGATACTAAGACAGCGGATACTTTAATAAGTGAAGCAGAGCACGGTATCTTATCGATTGCCCTTGGGTCTTCACAGGCTGAAGAACCAGTGGATTTGGCTGACAAAGTTGATGAAATATTGAAAGAAAGAGTGGATAATCCGAAAAAGATAATAGGACTGCCTATGGGATTTCCAATACTTGATGACGCGATAGACGGCCTCCAGCCCGGTAAGTTATATATTATTTCAGGGAGGCTAAAAGGCGGAAAATCCATTTTTTTATTATCCACAGGTGTCAATATAGCTTATAGGATTAAAGATTGGAAAAATGTGCTTTATATAGATACTGAGATGGAAAAAGATGAGCATTTATTTAGGTCTTTGGGTATGTTGTCCGGTGTTCCTGTCAGATCCATTGAGAGAGGAACATATTACAGCGATCCTGAGTCTAGAAATCGAGTTGATCAAGCCAAAAAGATTATGAGCAAGGGGCGATTTGATCATAAGTATTACCCGTCTTATACGGTTGAAGGAATAGGATCTATCGCTAGAAAATGGAAAAAGAAACATGATATTGGATTACTTATTTTTGATTATATAAAAATACCTCATGGACAAAATTCTAAAGTTATTGCTGAATGGCAGCAGTTGGGTAATGTCACAACATATCTAAAAGAATTATCGAAAGAGCTCCAGATACCTGTTATAGCTGCAGCCCAATTAAATCGTGAGGCAGATGAAAAGAGCAAGGTTGCCACAAGGATGGTTGGTGGGAGTGATAGAATACTCCAATTTTCAGACGTCGGAATGGCTTTGATAATGAAAAGTTCTAAAGAAGTTAAAGAACAACCAGGTGGGATATGGGCAGGCAATAGAAGAGTATCTGTTATAGCAGCTCGTGGAGGTGGGGAGCACAGGGGGATTGATCTTATATTTTATAAATCTCAGACGCGCTTAGAAGAAGTAAAGAGAGAATACCAAACAATGATAGATCAACAGGAAGAGCCAGATGAGTATGAGGAAAAAACCAATGGTGTACAATTTCCTACCCCATATATAAATGAAGGGGACCCATTTGTAGTATGATAATTTATAAAGTTACAAATAAAATTAACGGTAAGATTTATGTAGGGCAGACTGTTGGGGATTTAAAGAGAAGGAAGTCTGTACATTTAAGTAATGCTAAGGCTGGTAGAGAAGATAATTATTTTTATAATGCAATTGGTAAATATGGTTCAGATAATTTCAATTGGGAAGTGTTAGAAGAGTGTAATGATATCGATAAGTTAAATGAGAGAGAAGAATATTGGATTAAGGAGTTAAATACTATTTCTCCTAGTGGCTATAATTTAAGATATGGTGGAAAAAATAGTTTATATAGTGAAGAACATAAAATTAAAATGTCTGAATCTAAACAAGGGAAAAATCATACCGAAGAAAGTAAAATAGGGATGAGAAAAAATCACGCGAATTTTAACGGGGAAAATAATCCTTCTGCAAAATTAACCGAAGAAGACGTAATAGATATTCGTAATTGGTATGAAGAAGGAATGTTACAACGTGAAATTGCTAAAATTAAGAATATAACACAGCGGCATACAAGCCTTATATTAAACTATAAGAGATGGAAACATATTTAAGGAGATCTTGTGACATACAATAATAAAAAAATAGTATTAGAGAGGATAAAAAATGTAGTAGACCCAGAAATGCTTATGTCTAAATTGGGGTTTCAAATAACCGGTAAAAATAATCGAGAAATTAGAGCTAGATGCAAGATCCACGGAGGAACCAATAAGACATCTTTTGTTATGAGCAGAGTTTTTAAGAAATGGGTTTGTTTTTCTAATAGTTGTGAAGAAGAGTTCGGAAAGGACGTAGTTGGTTTAATACGATCAGCTACAAGGTGTTCTTTTACAGAAGCCTTAGATATGTTGTCTTACATGACAGGTATTTCTCTTGATGAAGAAATAGATGAAAAAACTTATAACAAATTTGTAGCTGAAACTGAGAAAGCACATCTTGTGAATGAGAATAAAATCGTTAATTTAGAGGATAAAGAATTGCCTGTGGATATTAGCGATTATTTTTCAAAGATGTCTAAAACTAATTCTAAGGATTATTTTATTAAAAGAGGTTTTACTCAAGAAGTATTAGATTATTTCGGTATAGGCGGAGTATATTTTGATTTTAAGGGAGTGGAAAGAGCAGTTATTCCTGTCCATGATGCTAATGACAGGCTTGTTGGTGTTCAAGGTCGTAGAATGGATGGTGTGGAAAGTGATGATAAATATAGAACAGAACGGTTTAAGAAGGGAAACATTCTATATAATCTTAATAACGCTAAAGAATTTTCAGGAGAATTGAAAACCTTAATTTTAGTTGAAGGAGTTACAGATGCATGGTCTTTGTGGATGATGGATTATTACAATGCAGTGTCAAGTCTGGGATGTAAAATAACTAAAGAACAGGCTTTATTAATCCTTAAATATGCCTTGAATTTAATAGTAATTTTTGATGGAGATGAAGAAGGTAAAAAATCTGCTGATAGAGTAGAGAATATTTTAGGTAAAACTGTTAATATTTACAGAATAGATTTACCTGAAGGTAAAGATCCAAGTTCGGGGGATAAAAACTGGTTAGATGGTAAACTTAGATCTATTTATAAGGAGATAACTTAGTGAAAGATTACTATAAAATTTTGGGAGTAGCTAAGGATGCTGATCAGGAAACTATAAAGAAAGCTTATAGAAAATTGGCTATGAAATACCACCCTGATCATAATCAAGGGGATAAAAAGGCTGAGGAACAGTTTAAGGAAATTACTGAAGCCAATGAGATTTTATCTAACCCTAAGGCTAGGCACGCTTATGATAATCCAAGTCCTTTGGGAGGATTTAATCCTAATGATTTCTTTTCCGATGGATTTTTTAATCAGTTTTTTGGGAATTTTAGGAGACCTACAGGACTGAGAGTTACCAGAGGGCAAAACTATAATGTTACCTTAGAAATTTCTTTATACGATGCAATATGTGGCACCACAAAGAAAATAAAACTTAAAGATGTTGTATCTTGTTATCATTGTACTGGATCAGGGTTTGCTAAGGCAGATATGTGTAAAACCTGTAATGGTTCTGGTAAAATAGTAAAAGAACAAAAAAGCCAAATGCTTGTTATGAGGCAGGAGTTTCCTTGTCAAGCATGTAGGGGTAAAGGACAAATTCCCATAGAGTTGTGTGATAAGTGTAAAGATGGAAGGATAGAAAAGGATAGGATAGTTGAATTTGAAGTAAAACCTGATACTGGTTTTGGACAAAGGTTAGGTTTAAAAGGACAGGGAGGTAAAAGTTTGAACGGTGGTCCTCCCGGTGATTTATTTATTACATTAGTATTTATGTTACCGAAAAAGGAAGATCTCACCGAGCAACAACTAAATCTACTTAAAGAGGTGAGTTCTATTGGAGAAAATATTATGTCTTGATATTTCGTCTGTTTCAACTGGTTATGCGTTTTTTAGAAACGGAAAACTTTTAAAAAGTAAATGTGGTAAAATGACAATTGATAAAAAGTTTAGTTTAGGAAAAAGATTAAATATATTTGATAAAAAGATTTATGACTTGATTTTTAAGAACAAACCTGATATAGTTATAATAGAAGATACATATTTAAGAAATGTTTTAACATTAAAAACTTTATCATATTTCCACGGGGTTGCTTATAAGCATATTTATAATCTATTAGATAAAGATCCTTATTTTATCAGTGCTGTAAAAGTCAGAAGTATCTTAGGTGTTATAGGAAAACAAGGAGCTTTTGATTGTGTTAATTTTTTGTATAATTTAAACTATAATTTTAAAGACCATAATGATATTACAGATGCTATAGCATTGGGTGAAGCATACATAAGGATGTTAAAAGATGGCGGGGAAAAGAAAACCAACGGAAAGACAATTACTTCTAAAAGAAAAGGCAAGAAGGTTAAAACAAAAAAGAAAAATAAGTAAAGTTATTAGGGTGGATCATTTAAGAAAGCTAGACGATTGGGACAGGTCGGTGTGGTGTAGTAAATACGATATGTATATTTCAAAGGGAGCATGTTTAAATAGATATTTTATAACCAAGTTAAAATTTTGTGTTAGATGTAAATCAGTAGAAAGTTATTATGATGAGTTGGAAGAAGTAATAAAGGAAAATGGGAAGGTTGGAAATTAACATGTTAATTTATAAAGTTGTTAATAAAATTAATGGTAAAATTTATGTAGGCCAAACTATTAGAGGTTTGGAAAAGCGAAAGACTGAGCATCTGAATGATACTGTCAAGGCCAGTAGTTTTCCTTTTCACCTTGCTCTTAAAAAATATGGGAAGAATAGCTTTTATTGGACGGAGTTGAAAGTGTGTAATTCTATTGAGGAATTAAATGAAAGTGAGGAGTATTGGATTAAAGAATTGGGTACTATATCTCCCAATGGATATAATTTACAGACCGGAGGAAATAATTTTTTGGTTCATGAAGAAACTAAAACGAAGATGAGAGAAAACCATGCAGATGTTAGTGGGGAAAATAATCCTATGTACGGTAAAAAACGTCCTGAGCTTTCTGAGAGGATGTCTGGGAAAAACCATCCTATGTATGGAAAAAAACGGCCTGAACATTCCAGGTTTATGTCTGGAGAAAATAATTCCATGTTTACAGCAAAAAATCATCCACAATTAAAACTTACTGAATCAGACGTAATAGATATTCGTAATTGGTATGAAGAAGGAATGTTACAACGTGAAATTGCTAAAATTAAGAATATAGCTCCAAGTAGTGTTAGTGATGTAGTAAATTACAAATCATGGAAACATGTAGGATAGAGAGGAGGAGAAATAATGGATGCAAAAGATATAAAAAATTTATCCGCCACAAAGATTAAGAATTTTCTACAGTGTGGATTAAAGTTTAAATATATTTATTTTTCGGACGTAAGAATTGAAGTTACATCTAAGTTCTTGATTTTCGGGAGAATTATCCATAAAATTTTGGAGATAATGGATAAGATATTAATTGATGAATGTAGAGCACCTACTCAAGATGATTACGATTATGCTATTAAAAAGTATATGTATTTATGTGTGGAGCAGGATTTAAATGATCAAGAACTGATAAATACCGGAAAATTTATGGTAAATAATAAACTTAATACTTTTAATCTTTCGGAAAAAATAATATCGTTGGAAAAATTTTTTCCAGAGAAGGGAGAAAAATTTAATATAAATGGTGTACCAGTATCAGGCGCTATTGATAAGATTGTCGAAATTGACAAAAATACTTTGGAGATCAGAGACTATAAAACAAATAAAATGGCCATGACCTCTAATGAAGCTCTTTACGATATTCAGATTAGTATGTATGATTCTGTAGCTAGAAAATTGTATCCTAGTTATGATACTGTAATTCTTACTTGGGATTATTTAAGACAAAATATGAGTCCCTTACGTATTATCAAAACAGCTGAGCAGAGATCTACTTTTCTTGAGTACTTGAAGGCTCTTTACGATAAAATTCTTAGGACAAAAGAAGAAGATTTAAAGCCTAGAATAAACAAATTTTGTGGCTGGTGCGATTATAATAAATTGTGCCCAGCTTACGAGGAATTTTTAGAAAAAATGGCTTCAGTTGAAATGTTACCCCCTGAAGCCATGACTGAAGATGAGTTTGTGATAGAATGGAAAAGAGTTAAAGGTTGGGGTACCTTGTTAAAAGGCAGAAAAGAGGAATTGAGATCATATGCTTATAGTAAAACTAAAGAAACTAACTTGGATATTAGAGGTAAAGATTTTACAGTTTATCCTACTCAAAGTAGTAGAAATTTTTATAGTGCTAGGGATTTATTTAGTATTATTCCGGAGGATGATTTTGTTGATTTAGCATCATTAAACAAAAAAATGTTAGACAACTATGTAGAAAGTCATCCAGAATTTATAGATGCTGTTAAAGATGCTGCAAGGGTTTATTATATAGAGCCATCATTTAGAATAAAGAAAACTACGAAATAAGAAAGGAATGGACAGATGAAAGATGAAAATTTAATACATAATATTATGAACAAACAATCTGTATCACCTACTACACCATCTAATAAGAGGAAAAAATTATTATGCTATACTGATAGTGTTCAGTGTGCTACAGGTTTTGCCCAAGTGGCCAGAAATATTTTAATGGGAGTTCAAAATTCAGGCAAATATGATGTTATTCAACTAGGTATTAATTATTGGGGAGATCCTCATGAATATCCTTTTCCAATTTATCCTATGGGAATAAATAAACAAAACGATCCCTATGGAAGAGAAAAGGCTAAACAAATGATTATAGGTCTGGATTGGGATATTCTTTTTCTATTACAGGATACTTTTATTTTACAGTTTATAAGAGAGTTGGTTCCTGATTTAAGACGACAGGGCAGAAAAGGTCCTATAGTGGTTTATGCACCAGCGGATGGTGAGCCTAAACCAGAGTGGATTGAGGGAATATCTCATGCTGATGTGTGTATTGCCTATACTCAATGGACTAAGGATGAGTGGATAAAAGCTTATCCTCCTATAGAAAGTAAAATTGCAGCTGTTTTACCTCACGGCGTTAATACAAATCATTTTTTTCCTTTACCTGAAGAAGAAATACAGAAATTTAGAGGAGGTTATTTTGGCAAGGTAGCTGGTAATTTTATTTTTTGCAATGTTAACAGAAATCAACAGCGTAAAGACATACCTAGAACTTTAATGGCTTTTAAGAAAGTTTTGGAAGATAGGCCTAACGTGTCTCTTTATTTACACATGTCTCCTAAAGATTTGGGATGGGATTTGGCTCAAGTCGTTAAAACGCTAGGTTTGGATCTAGCTACTGATGTTGTTTTTCCTGCTAATTTTAATGTAAATCAGGGATTTCCTTTAGACGTACTAAATAGGGTTTATAATTCTATTGATTGTGTGATGTCAACTACATTAGGAGAAGGCTGGGGTTTAAGTTGGATAGAAGCTATGGCTGTAAACAAGCCGGTTATTTATCCTGATAATACTGCTATAACAGAAAACTTGGCAGAAGGAAGAGGGTTGTTGGTAAAATCGGGAGAGGATTGGGACCATCATAACATTATTTGTAATGATTTTGAAGTTATTAGGCCTATAACTAATCTTGACGATTTAATAGAAAAGATGATTTATTGTGTAGACAATCCTGAGAAAATTAAAGAAATGTCTAATAAGGCACATAAATGGGTATTGGAAAATCTTAAGTGGGAACACATTATTCCTAAATTTATAAAGATTTTTGATGATGCTCTTAATATGGATGAAAAAAAAGACCACGAGGTGGATGTTTTATGATACCTTTTTATACTGAAGGAAAAACGATAGATGAAACATGGTTTAAATTGTTAAAGGGCATAGTTGATAGTAACTTTACTTATGAAGTTCCTATTGATAGAGGTTCTTTTGAGAAAGAACACATTAGAACTCAATTTTATCATGCCACTTTTATGATAAAAAAACCAGCTGGATTAGTTGATACACCTGATAGACTGGTGGTTACTGTTCCTGCTGGTGCCGTCCATCCCTGTAGTATTGATTTTTTACATAGTTATTTTATAGATAATTTTTTTAATCCTAATAAAAAAGATGATGAGGATTATACTTATGGCCAGCGTATGTTTACTCATGATCAGATTTATAAGGTATTGGATATGTTGAAGAAAACCCCTCATACTAATCAAGCAGTTCTTAGAATATCTGCTCCAGGGGACATTGATCTAGAAGATCCCCCTTGTCTCTTAGCTATTGTATTTAGGGTGTTTAATGGTATATTAAACTGTAGCGTTATTTTTAGGTCGTGGGATCTTTTTGGTGCATGGCCTGCTAATATTGGAGTTATACAAATGTTGAAAGAGTTTTACGGAAGTGAGACAGGGTTAAAAGATGGGGTTATAATAGGATCATCGCATGGGTTACATACTTATGATTATCAAAAAGGGGAAGTTGCAGGAAGACTTGGAATGAAAGGATGGTAATAAAATGAAGATAGCATTAGTAGGGTTTGGTTACTGGGGACCAAATTTATGCAGAAATTTTCAGAAGTATGCTGATTTGGAATATATAATAGATAGTGATGAAAGTAAAAAAAAGTTAATAAAAGAAAAATACCCGTCTGTTAAATACAGGAAAAAATTAAGCACTGTTATTGATAAGGTAGACGCTGTTGTTATTGCTACTCCTCCACATACGCATTGTGAATTAGCTACACAAGCATTGAAGAACGGTTTGCACGTATTTGTTGAAAAACCTATGACAGTTTCTGAAAAAGATGCTAGATTCTTGACCAACCTAGCTACTTTGTCTAATCTTAAATTAATGGTAGATCATACCTTTCTTTATGCTCCAGAAATAAATAAAATAAAAGAGTTACTTCCTGAAATTGGTGAAATCGTTTACATACATGCTACACGAGTTAATCTTGGAAAATTTCAACGCAGTAATATAATCTGGGATCTCGCCCCCCACGATTTTAGTATTTTTAACTATCTTATTGATAGTGTTCCTGTCAAAGTTAGAGCTTTTGGTAAAGATATAATTCAAGAAGGTGTAGTTGATACCGCTTATGTTAACGTAGAATATAGTAGTGGTGCTTTAGCGTCTATCCATATGTCTTGGATTTATCCTCATAAAGGAAGAGAAACGGTTATAGTGGGTACGGAAAAGATGATAGTTTACGATATGCTGGCGGAGGAAAAGATTAAGGTATATGATAAGGGAGTGAATATGGACAAGAGTGCTAATAAGGGGTTTGGAGAGTATCTCCTTAGTTATCGACATGGTGATATTTGGTCCCCTTTTGTGGAAGTTTGTGAGCCGTTGGATATAGCTTGTAAACATTTTATTGATTGTATTGAAAATGATACTGAGCCTTTGACTGATGGACATAATGGAGTAGCGGTTGTTGAATTATTAGAAGCAGCACAGCTCTCTATTACTAGAGATGGTACTGCTGTTGAGTTAGAAGAAAAATTTATATTATAAGAGCGGGGAGGGGGTATTTTGTTGATTTATAAAGTTGAGAATAAAATTAATTACAAGGCTTATGTAGGTCAGACTATTGGAAATTTAGATAAAAGGAGGATTGGTCATATGTCTCGTGTTTGTAAAGGCTGTAATTTTCCTTTTCACAACGCAATTAGAAAGTACGGTAAAGGTAATTTTGATTGGGAAATAATAGACGAGTGTAGTAATATTGATGAATTAAATATAAGAGAAAAATATTGGATTAAAGAATTGAATACTTTGGTTCCTAATGGTTATAATTTACAGACTGGTGGAAATAATTCCTTAGCTCATGAAGAAACTCGTAAGAAACAGTCTGAAGTAAAGAAAGGTAAAAAACGTGGGCCTCACACAAGAGAACATCGTGAAAGGTTGTCCAAGTCTCATAAAGGAAAAACTTTATCAAAAGAACACCGTAGGAATATATCTAAATCCCGTGAAGGAAAAAAACATACTGAAGAAATGAAAGCTAAAAAGAGTGAGTTATTTAAAGGAGAGAACAATTCTAATGTTAAGTTAAAAGATGACGACATTAAAGAGATACGTAAATGGTACAGAGAAGGTATGAGACAGGTTGATATAGCTAAATTAAAAGATACGTCAAACCAAAATATATACTGTGTAGTAAATTACAAAACATGGAAACATATTACATAGGAGGTTAAATGAATACAGAACCTTTACATTTGAAATATAGGCCACAGGAATTTAATGATGTCATTGGACAAGACGCAATAGTGGAATCTATAAGGCAAACAATTCCTAATCAAAAATTTTATCTGCTCTACGGGCTGCGAGGGACGGGGAAAACAACTCTTGCATATCTTATAGCTAATACTTTAGGGTGTGAAGGCAAGGGGCTTGTTAGAATAAATGCATCATCTCGTAATAAAGTAGAGGATGCTAGAGCCATTGAAAATGATTGTAATTATCTCCCGTTCGAAGGAAAAGTGTCTGTGTACATTTTCGACGAATCACATCGTCTTACTCCCGATGCCCAAAACGCTCTTTTAACAGTTCTTGAAGAACCTCCTTCTCATGTATATTTCATTTTTTGTAGCACAGAGCCTAATAAACTTTTAGCTACTGTAAGATCTCGTGCGGCTTCATATGAATTTAAAGCTGTTTCAAACAGAGATATTTCAGTAATATTAGACAAAGTTTGTCAGAAAGAAAATATTAAATTATCCGAAGAAGTATGTAAATTAATAGTGGATAATTCTGAAGGTATCCCTAGAAATGCTTTAGTAATGTTAGACCAGGTTAAGGGATTGGAAGATATCGAAAAAATAAATGAAATAATTTTGCTTAGTAGTGAAGATGAATCAGATGTAAGGGAGTTATGTAGAGTAGTTTTTAAAGGTGAAAAATGGAAAGAAGCTCTCAGGCTTGTGGACAGATTAAATTCAGATCCTGAAAAGATACGAAGGGCTCTTTTAGGATATTTATCTGCAGTTCTGAGAATGAAGTTTAGTAAAAGTGAAAATGTTAAACCTGATCCACGTGTAATAAAGATGATGGATCTTTTTCTTGTACCGTTTTATGATACAGGGCTTCCTGGTTTAATACATGCCTTGGCTAAGATTTTTAGTAAAACCTATTAAAGGAGATTATGATGGTAAAATTAGAAGCTATAAAAAATAATGGAAACATTATAATTTCAGAAGATTGTTTTGAACATCTACTTAATTGTTTAGATAATCAAAAATTTATGTCATTACCAGACGTACAATCTAAACGGACTATAGAAAATATGCAAGATCCTATTGACGATTTTAACAAACAATGTAGGAGATTGTTACACGGAGGAAAAAATGACTGAAATAAAAATGACCAGTAAATATGATGTATCTATTATAGGATTTGGGGAAATAGGAAAGCCTCTAGGGCAGCTTCTAGCTGGGAGATTTTCAGTGTATCCTATGGACCCGAAAGTTTATCCTGAGTATACAGGAGATCAAATTACATGTAACTTTTTACACATATGTATACCAGGGAGTCTTGATAACTTTAATGAAATAGTTTTAGAATACATTGAAAAATTTGAACCCAAGTATACAATTATACACAGTACAGTTATTCCCGGAACTACAAGAGCTATAGAGGAATTAGTTAAGAAATATTCTAAAGAAGAATCACAAGAAACTTGTAAAGTAGTTTTCTCCCCCGTTCAGGGAAAACATGCTGATAATAAAATGAAGCGTGAGATGCTTAACTATCCTAAGTATTTAGGAGCAACTTCTCTTGAAATTGCTCAAACTGTTAAAGTGCATTTAGGAGAAATAGGATTTGATGTTCTTATAATGAACAATCCTGAAGAAGCAGAGTGGAGTAAGATAGTGGCTACCAGTTATTTTGGATTGATGATATCTTGGGCTCAAGAAATGGAAAGACTGTGTGATAAACATGAATTGGATTATAATTGTATTACTCACTTTTTTCCCTTGGCAGATGATTTTACACCTCCACACATCCCCGGTATTATTAGAGGTCATTGCGTAATCCAGAATTTAGACTTGTGGGAAAAAGTAGGAAAATCTGACTTTGTAGATTTGATAAGGAAATCTAATGAATTGAAAATTGACAGAGAAGAAGACAAAGATAAAACTAATCCTGTGAAAATAGAACCGCTTAAAGATCCTACGGGAAATAAGAAGCTTTTATCTGAAGCTAAAGTTCTTACTGACAAACTTGAGGCTTTGGGGAAAGCTGTAGATAAAGCACGTTTGGAGGTATAAAAATGAAAGTTCCCTTTGTAGATTTTAAACGGATGCATGATCCTATACGGGAAGAGTTAAATGAAGTAATAAATGAAGTAATAGATAAAGGAGCTTTTGTAGGAGGTCCTTTTCTTGAAGAGTTTGAGGAAAATTTTGCTAAGTATATAGGTACTAAATATGCTATAGGAGTTAGTAGCGGCACGTCTGCTCTTGAGATAGTTCTCAGAGCGTTAGGAATCGGCCCAGGAGATGAAGTTATTCTCCCCGCTTATACCCCCTTTGTAGCAACTGCTTTTGCTGTCTCTGCTGTAGGCGCTAAGGTAGTATTGTGTGATGTAGGATTGGATAGTTATACTATAGATGTACAACAGATTAAAGGACTTATTACAAAGAAAACCAAGGCTATTATACCTGTCCACCTTTATGGTAACATGGCGAATACTATTGGTTTAAAGAATATGATAGACGCTGTAAATCTTATAAATCGTAGGGATATAGCTGTTATAGAAGACTGTGCTCAATCTGTCGGTGCTAGTTTTCTTGGGTACAAATCAGGGAGCATTTTTGATGCTGGAGCGTTCAGTTTTTATCCAGCTAAAAATTTAGGATCTTTTGGAGAAGGTGGTATAATAACTACTAATAATTCTGTTATAGCAGATTTTGCTAAGATATATAGGGATCAAGGGCAGTCTAGAAAATATCACCATGATTTAATTGGACATAATCATAGGTTACATTCTTTACAAGCTGCCATTCTTAATGTTAAACTTAAGTATATAGATGAATGGAATATGCAAAGAATTAAAGCTGCGGAACTTTATAATATGTTATTTGCAGAGTGGGATTCTTTTGAGTTACCTAAGCCTTTGCTTAGTTCTAAAAGTCATGTGTATCATTTATATGAGTTAGGTGTCTATGATAGAGAAATGCTTATAAAACACTTAGACATAAAGAACATAGGTTTTGGATTACATTATCCAAGTCCTGTTCATAAACAAAATGCGTACAATAAAGTCAAGATAGAAGGAAATTTTCCTATTACAGAACAATTATGCAGATCTCTTATTTCATTACCTATTTTTCCTTATATAGAAGAAAAGGAAGTAAAATATGTAGCGGAAACTATAAAAGATTTTTATGCTAGTATGCATTAAAGGCGAGGTAAATTATGAAAGAACGAATTCTTATAACAGGAGTTACTGGTCAAGATGGTTCTATTTTAACAAAACAATATCTTGAAGAAACTGATGCACTTGTTTATGGATTAATTAGGAGATCTAGCACGAATAATTTGTGGAAGATAGAACCTTGCTTAGATAATGATAAGTTTGAAGTAGTAGAAGGTGATATAACAGACATGGCTTCATTAATTAAGATATTTAGGTTAGTAAAACCTGATAAAATTTACTCACTTGCTTCACAAAGCCATGTAAGAATTAGTTTTGAAGAGCCTCTTCATACTTTAGAAGTAACAGGAAAGGGTCCTGTAAATATTTATGAAGCTGCTAGGAATGTATGTCCTAATGCTAGGATTTATCAAGCTAGCAGCAGTGAACAATTTGGAAGTGTGTTAGAAACTCCTCAGACAGAAAAAACCCCTTTTAACCCTGTTTCTCCTTATGCGGCCTCGAAGGTTTACGCCCACCATATGGCGGAAGTATATAGAAGATCCTATAACATGTTCATTTCACAGGGAATTTTATTTAATCATGAGGGTCCTTATCGTAGTGAGAATTTTGTGACTAGAAAAATAACTAAAGGTGTAGCCAACATTATAGCGGGTAATCAAAAAACTATAAAAATGGGTAATTTAGAAGCTAAACGTGATTGGGGGTTTGCGGAAGATTATTGTCGAGGTCAAAAATTAATATTAGAATATTCTAAACCCGATGCTTTTATTTTAGCTACAGGAATAACCCATTCTGTTCAAGATTTTCTTAAGATATGTTGCGGACTTGTAGGGTTAGATTGGGAAAAAGTGTATGAAAAAGATGAGAGATTTATACGGCCTTCGGAAGTTAATCTATTGAAAGGAGATGCTTCTAAAGCTAAGAATATCTTAGGATGGGTTCCAACTACACCCTTTAATAAGATGGTTGAGAACATGCTTAGGTTTGATTTTAAATTAGTAGGATTAGAGCTAGATGATTTTATAGGAAAACAAGGAGTAATAGAAAATGAAAGGAATTAAATTTATAGCTCCCTTCGAGGATAATTCTGGATATGCAGAATCGTCAAGACAGTTTATTAAAGGATTAGTAAAACTTGGTATCCCAGTTACTATAAGAACTATTTCTTTTGAAAACAGTCATCCTGATTTAGGAAAAGAAACTAGTGAATTACTTCATTCTTTAATTAATAAGAAAATAGATTATGATGTAGTATTAATGCATTTGACTCCGGAACATTTTCCTCTTTTCAGGGAAAAAAATAAGTTTAATGTAGGCTATTCTTACTGGGAGACTTCAAGAATTCATCCAGAATGGGTCGATCATTGTAACTCGATAGATGCTGTATTAGTAGCGTGCGAATGGAATGTTAGCGCATTTGTAAATAGTGGTGTCAACGTGCCTGTTGTGAAAAGTCCTCCAGGCATAGACAGTGCTGAATTTAATAATGTAGCTCCTTACGAAATAAATGGATTAAAGGATGATGTGTTTAAATTTTACTCCATTTTTCAGTGGACGGAAAGAAAAAATCCTTTAGGTTTGTTGAGAGCGTATTGGAGTGCTTTTAAAGCTGAAGATAATGTTGCACTGATATTAAAGACTTATCGTTTTGATTATAGTCCAGAAGAAATTGAATATATTAGAGGAGAGGTTAGTAGAGTAAAGACTCTATTTCCTCTCCCCCGCAAACATCCTCCTATCTATCTCATTTCAAAGATGCTTAGTAGGGAAGAGATAGTTAAATTACATGCTTTAGGAGATTGTTTTGTTTTATTTCACCGTTCTGAGGGCTTTGGATTACCTCATGCAGAGGGAGCTTTATCTGGAAATCCTGTTATTGCAACTTCCTGTGGTGGTAATACTATGTTTATGAAAGAAGACAATAGCTATTTAGTAGATTTTAATTGGAGTCCTTTTCACTCTATGCCTTGGATAAAATGGTACCAATCTGATCAACTGTGGGGTGAACCTAACATGGAACAAGCTGTAAAAACCATGCAACATGTGTATAATAATCAAGATGAGGCAAAACAAAAAGGATTAAAACTTAAAGAAAAAGTTAAAACAGACTTTAATTGGGCTGTAGCAATTAATAATTTAGTTAAAAATATAGATAAATTGATGGAGGGAAAGTAATGACTAGTATCAGTTGCACCATAATAGCGTGGAATACTATTAGGTTAGATTATTGTCTTGAGGGTACTATCAGAAGTGCTCTTGAGTTTGTGGATGAAGTATTTGTTAATGAAGGGAATTCTTCAGACGGTACAAAGGATTTGTTGGTCTCTTTACAGGAAGAATTCGGTAAAGATGTAGTAAGATTTGAAAGTAGGGACTGGAAGCATGACAGGGCTTTTCAACAAAGAGAGAGAAATTACGCTATAGAACAAGCTAAAGGAGACTGGATATTAATTTTAGATGCGGATGATATGTTTCATGAAGATAATGCTCTTATTATTAAATCTTTGGCAGCTACTTCTTACTTGAATTTTATAGATTTCAAAGTTTTACACTTCTATGGATTGCCTTCTTATATTAACGGAAATATTAGTTGGTATAATCATCATGTCAGGATGGGGAGGAAATCTGCTAATTACAAATTTAGAAATAATCCAGGAGGTTCTTGTTGTGACATATCAGCTGGTAAACCTCTTAGTTCAGTACATGGTCGTCAAGGACGTGATATAGCATATTCTAGTGTACCTATACATCATTATGGTTGGATTCGTTCCGCAGAATGTATGGGTATGAAATATGAAAAGTTCAAAGGCTGGTATGCTAATGATGAGAAATATTTTGAAGGTTATTTAGACTCTGAAGTTCCTTTTGATTATCAGTTTGAAAGATTTAAAGATAGATTGATAGAGTTTAAAGGAACCCACCCCAAATATTTTGATAAGTGGAAAAATAGTAGAAAAAGGTTGCTAAAATATGTTCCCGGTGAAACAGAGCCTCCTGATCTAGAGAATTCTCCCCACGCTCCTTTCAAAGAAACTATAGACAGGTTTAATAAATGATGAAAAAATTAATTAAATGGTTTTTTAAAATACTAGGTATAAAACCAAGAAAAGAAGAGATTTCACTTAAAGAGAGTGACCATATAGAACTTTCAGTAGTAATTCCAATGTTTAAAGCTAAATACATAGGGTGGTTACCATTAGAAGGTCTTATTAGGCAAAAAAACATTAATTTTAAATGGGAGTTAGTTATTGCAGAGGAGCTTGGAGGAGATGCTTTCGGTGAAAACAATATCCGTGCTTACGAAGACAGACTCAAGGCTGTAGGATGTGTTAAAATTGTATATAAAAGTTTAAATAAATGGATACCTTTGTCCAATAAATGGGTACTCTTGGCAAATATGTGTGATGAAAATTCTAGAATACTTGTATTACATGCTGCTGATAATTATTCCGCACCTTTAAGACTTGCTAGACATCACGAAGTATTTACTAATAACAAAGTTCATATGCATATACCAGTGAAAGCAATTTACTATGATATTTTAACAAGAAAAACAATCTTACATGCTGCATATCCATCGAAAGACTGTGCTGCTAGAGCAATGTTAACGTATGTTGTAAAAAATTTGCCTAAAGAGGCTAATGTAAAAAGAGGAGTAGATGGTTGGCTCTTAGAAACTGCTCGAAATTTTATTAACGGTGAAGATGTTTTTAAGATTTTTTATGACAAAGAAAATAATGATTGGCAATATGGTTTAAATACGTACGGGTTTAATAATATTATGGATAGGTATAAAGATTTTAAGGTTATAAAAGGTAGATTTAAAAAATGTCCTATAGATGTAAACAATACTATACCTAAGGAAGTTTTAGACCGGTTGTATGAGTGTAGGAAGTTAGTAGAAAAATATAAAAGAGGAATGCCTAAATAAGAGTATGGTGAATTAGAATGAGTATAGAACTTTCAGTAGCCCTTCCTATGTTTAGAGCTAAATATATAGGCTGGTTGCCTTTAGAAGGTCTTATAAGACAAGAGGATGTGGATTTTGAGTGGGAATTAGTTGTAGCAGAAGAGTTAAACGATGAAACTTTTGGTGAAAAAAACATCCGTGCTTACGAAGACAGGCTCAAGGCTGTAGGATGCGTTAAAATTGTATACAAGGGTTTGGATAAATGGATACCTTTGTCCAATAAATGGGTACTCTTGGCAAATATGTGTGATGAAAATTCTAGAATACTTGTATTACATGCTGCTGATAATTATTCCGCACCTTTAAGACTTGCTAGACACTGCGAGGTATTTACTGATAGTAATGTTTGTTTGCATATACCATCAAAAGCAATCTACTACAATATTTCGACAGAGAAAATAATTCTACATGATACAAACATGACTAAACGTAAAGATGATTGTGCTGCTAGGGCAATGTTAACAGATGTTGTTAGACGTATGTCTAAATCTGGTAGAAGGAATGGAGTGGATGGTTGGCTTAGAGGGGCCGCTAAGAGTGTGTGTAAATCGAATAAAATAACATTTGGAATTTTTTTCGATAAAGAAAATAATGATTGGCAGTATGGCTTAAATACATATGGATTAAATAATATTATTAGGAGAGAAGAGTTTATAAAACTTAGACCTCCTTTTAAAAAATGTTCTATAGATATAAATAAGACTATACCTAAAGAGGTTTTAGATAAATTAAAGGATTGTAAGAAGTTTGTAAATAAACATAAGAAAGGTTTTAAGTCATGAAAACTATGATTGGAAAAGGAACTAAAATTTGGCACCCCAATAAATCTAATGTGTATCCTGAAGGCGTTATTATAGGAGAATATTGTAATATAGGAACTATGGCAGAAATACAAAAGGGCGTTATAATAGGTGATAGGGTTAAAATACAAGCCTTCGCGTTTATTCCTGAAGGAGTTACCATAGAAGATGATGTTTTCATAGGCCCTCATGTTTGTTTCACCAATGATATGTATCCAAGAGCTTATATTGATTGTCCTTATACAAAAACACTGGTTATGAAGGGAGCAAGCATAGGAGCTAACGCTGTTATTTTACCAGGTATTATTGTAGGTAAAGATGCTATGGTAGGAGCAGGTTCTGTTGTTACTAAAAATGTTCCTGATGGAGCTACTGTAGTAGGAAATCCAGCAAAAATATCGGAGGTTAAAAAATGAAGATTGCATTTGTTTACATGAATAATGCTGCAAATACAGGTAGAGGCGCTGGATATGTCCTGGCCTCGATACCACCTGAGCACGAAGTTAAATTTTATGACCAGACTCGTGATATGGAAGCCTTAGCTTTATCTATTATTAAAGATAATTTTGATTTATTAATGATATCTAGTATGACTTTACTTTGGCATAAAGCTGTTAATCTTATTAAGAATGTTAAAGCTAAGTGCAACATTTCTGTTTTGGTGGGAGGAATACATCCTACAATAATGAATACTGAAATTTTAGAAAAGCACTTAGACATTGATTTTGTTTGTGTGGGCGAAGGGGAACAATTCATCAAAGATTTTTTATTAAATTATAACAGTGAGCTATTACTCGATATTAATAATTTGATCTATCGTAAAGATGGTAAGATACATTCCAATCCTCTTGGACCTCCAACAAATTTAGCAGAGTTACCAAAATTTCCCTGGGAATCTTTTTTTCATAAAGTAACTGGTAGATATATTTATGTAACTGCGGCTAGGGGCTGTCCCTTTAATTGTACTTATTGTTGTAATGGAGTATATTTAAAATTGTATAAGAATAATTATATTAGAAATCGTCCAGTGGGCCAAGTTATTGATGAGCTTAAGCTACTGGAAAGTAAATATAAATTTGAACTGTTTTATTTTGGAGATGACATGATGTTTACAGATTTAGAATACATAACAGAATTATTCACGGCTATAAAAAATAATTTGAAAAAACCTTATGGTTGTATGGGAAGAGCAGAATATGTCAATGAAGAACTTATAGATTTGATGCAAAGAACTGGATGTGTGTATACAGGATTAGGAGTAGAGTGTGGGGACGAGGAATTTAGGAGAAAACATTTAAGGCGTCATATGACAAATGCACAACTTATAAATGCTTTCAAATTGTTAAAGAATGCTAAAATTCAGGTGACTTCATTTAATGTTATAGGCTGGCCTTTTGATAATGATGATGAGCTTTGCAGATCTACCGTGGAAATTAACAAAAAGATATCTCCAAATATTTGTCAAGTAACGTGGTTTTATCCCTTTCCAAGAACTGATATGTATAATTATTGTATTGATAATAACTTAATAGGTACAAAAAATATTGGTACCTATCATAGAGGATCTACGTTGAAGATGCATGAAGGAAAACCTAGCGACCCAAAAGCGTATTTACGTAAATTTGGAGGTGTTAAATGAGGTTATTGATAACATGTAAATCTAGAAGTGGTAGTACTTTTTTTATAGGTGTTTTGAATCACCATTCTGATTGTAAAGTAGAGATGGAAAGATTTATATATAGAGCTGATAGAGAGATGGAAGGTCATATTATGAAAGATCCTTCACTGATGAAAGCCTTATCTAAGAAAGACCAATTGGAATCAGAAAAGATAATTTTAGGTGATACCAGTAAATTTAAAGTATTTGGTGATAAAAAGAATTGTACGTTTATACTTGATGATATAGTTAAGCCTTTTAAAGTTATTTATTTAATTAGAGATGGACGTGATGTAGTATCTTCAGAGAAAAGAAAGCCCACAACGAGATGGTTAATATCAGGTAAGTCAGTAAAGAATCTATCTAAAGACTGGGCATTTGAAGTAGACTATTGGTTGAAAAATAAGCATAAGTATGATCAATTAACTATAAAATTTGAAGATTTGATTAATGTTCCTGGAAATACATGGTCAGATGTGGCTGATTTTTTAGGGATCTCGTTTAGGCCTTTAATTGAAGAACACCGTGCTGTAGTTAAATTGAACGGTGATCGTGAAGGCTATCATAGGTCTGTTAGAAATAATGGTGGTAACCACATAGGTTATTATAAGCAGCATGTTCCTAATTGGGAAGAAGAATTTCATCCCTCAGCTATAGAAGTTTTACATAAAATTGGATACATTTAATCAGGAGGATAGAAATATGAAAGTAATTTTAAAAGCAGATGATTTTCGTTCTAGTCGTAATTGGGAAAGATTTATAAATTATTTAGATAAATATGGTATAAAAACTTCTATAGGGATTATAGGAGGGGGATATGATGTTGGTTCTGTTTTAAAATTATATAAAAATGGGCATGAACTTTTTAATCATGGATTTTCTCATGCTAAAAATGAATTTAAAAGAAGTTATGATTTACAGAAAAAAAGTTTAATACATACACAGAGTAAGTTAAGATCCAATGGTATAGTTCTACAGACTTTTGGGGCACCTTGTAATGACTTTAATGAAACTACTATAAAAGTTGTAAATGATGTCGAAGATATTAAAGTTTGGTTATTTGGTATTTCAGATATTTATTGTTTACTATATAATAGAGAATTTAAGAACAAATATTCCAAAAAATTAGTACTAGAGAATAAAATTGTTCCACTAATACCTCACAGTCATAACATTTTAGAACATCCCACACATAATCCTGATTATGACTGGTTCATTAAAAGAATGGAAGAGTTGAATGATGAAGAATATTTACTTATACAATTACACCCTTTAAGTTGGAATGATAAAAGATTTGATATTTTTAAGAGATCTATTGATTACATGTTAAATAAAAATTGTGAATTTTTAACACCTATGGAATATTATAAATTTAAGGAGGTATAAATGAAAGTTTTAATAATTGCTCTAAACGATTGGGCTAATGTAGGATATGGTATAGATATGGCTCTCAGATCTGTAGGGATAGACTCTATTTGTTTGAAAAAGGTTAAACACGCATTAGGGTATCCTGTACAGGCTAAGGTGTTTAATGAAAAAGAGATTGGACGGTATGCACTTGAAGCTGATATTCTACAGTTCATGCATAGTGATCATGTTAATCTAGGCATTGAGGACCAAAAAAACCAATATGATATTAATAAAGGTATAGCCGTTTTCCACGGTGGATCTAAATATCGAGGTTCTGTCAATAAGCTTAATGATTTTTGGAATAGTAAAATTGGACTTGCTTTAGTACAAACAGGAGATTTATTAGATAAAGGCGCTAAAAACGAAGTTTGGTTTTTACCTCCTATAGATACAGAAGGTTTGCAGCCAGTTTATAACAGATCTATATATAATAGGAGAGTAATTGCTCATTGTCCTTCACAAGAGAATCAAAAAGGAACGGGTGAATTTAATAAAATAATGATTAGGTTAAGTAGTGATCCAAAGTTGAGAAATAAATTTGTGTATAAATTTGGAAAAAAAACTGATTGGCCTAAAAATATCGAACGAATGAGTGAAAGTGATATTTATTTTGACGCTTGTTGTCCTGAATTGTACGGTAAAACTTATGGTGAGTGGGGAATTTCTGCTTTAGAAGCTAGTTGTTTGGGTAAGGTAGTTGTAAGTCATTTCCTCAGTGTTGATAGATATAAGAAAGAATTTGGTAAAGAGTGTCCCATTCAACATGCTAATAATATGAAACAGGTTGAACAGCAAATAAGAAGGTTAATTTTAATGCCTGAAAAAGAGTTTAGTAATTTGCAGAGGAAAACAAGAGAGTGGGTAGTTGAAAATCACAGCTATAAAGTAGTGGGTAAAAAATTGATTAGTATTTATAATAAGTATTTAACATGGGAAGGAAAAAGCTAGAATTAGTTTAACTATGCAAAGAATAATAATAACAGGGTGTGCAAAAACAGGAACGACCTTATTGCAAAGATTATTTACTTCATATGCTGATATTATAGTATTACCCAAAGAACATAAGCTATCTACTCTATTACAATATAAGAGTAATATAGTAATTAAAAGAAAATCTCCCACAATATTAAGTGAAGATTTTTCACCGGCAAAAAAAATGTATCAAAAAAATTTCGTCCAGAAAAATAATATTAAGATAATAAATATGATAAGAGATGGTAGGGATGTTATTTGTTCTGATGGAAATATTGTACATCCTGACAGATGGGTAAGTTGTATGTTACAAAGAGAAATGTTCCGTTCTATAATAACTTTAGAAATAAAATATGAAGATTTAGTAACTAATCCTAATGATATACAGGACAAAATTACTAAAACGTTTAATTTTAAACCTATCTATCGTTTTAATGATTACCCTAATTTTGTACCTCTAGAATTTAGAGGGTTAAAACCCACTATTTATAGACTAAGATCTATTGGTACTAAAAGTATAGGTAAGGGAATAAAGCGTTATAAAACCCGTAATCCCAGTCCATTGTTTGAGAAATTAATTGAGGAGTATATTAAAGGAGAGAGTGTATATGCAACATTTTAAGAAAAAGAATCTAGCATTTTTTCATAAGGTGGGGAATATAGATGGCTATAAAAAATAATAAAGTTGCTCTGGTTTCTGATTTAGCAGCATGTAAAGCAGCATTCGCTAAAGTAAATATTCCTTGGATAATTCAAGGAGGAATAGTATTAGGGTATGCTAGACATAAAGATGTTATGTCTTGGGATACAGATTTGGATTTAGGAGTTTTTATTGAATTAACTACTAAACAACGACAGACACTCTTTGAGTCGTTACGTAGTAATGGTTTCAGGCTTGGAGCTAGAAAAGATTTTGTATGCGGAGCCCGTAAAATTTCATTTAACATGTTTTTCTTTCATAAAAAGGGAAATTTTTATGAAGCTTTCCCCTCTACTATGCCTAAATTTAAGTATATAGAAAAGGCTGAGTGGCATGATGAGCCTCAAATGGTAGACTTTATTGGTGATAAATATCTTGTACCCAATCATGTGGAGGATTGGGTAGATGCTCATTATGGGCTGGATTGGAAAACTAATATAATAAAAGATCATAGTGTATATTTAAAACAAAAACGAGGAAAAAAAAATGATGTAACAGGTTGGTTTAAAAATAGAAGAAGAAAAGATGGTAATTTATGGTGGCCAGCCCTTCTTAAAACTAATGAAAATATAAAAGATTTATTACCATGAAGTATGAAATTGTACCCATAAGTAGGTTAATTCCTCTTGAGCAGGTATTTCCAATTCACCTTAAAAATTTAGAGGAAATGATAGACAGAGATGGTTTTATTTTAAAGGCTATTATAATAGATAAAAACACTGGTATTATTTTAGACGGAAGTCATCGTTATGTTTACTTTTTAAAGAAAGGTTTTAAAACTGCTCCGGTTCATCTAATTGATTATGATGATGAAAACATTCGTGTTGGTACTCGTCTAAGGCACAGGTTTTTAATAGAAGAAGAAATTAACATAAGTAAATATGAATGTAAAAGACGTGCTTTAAAAGGAGATCTTTTTCCACCAAGAACTACAAGACACTTCTTCCCTTTTAGAAAAGTAGATATATCTTTACCCTTAGATCAACTTGAACAAGGATCTGTTGAGAATGTAACGCATTTAATAGCTGATGTGGATATAAGCGAAGAGATAGCAAACAATGAAGAATACATAAACGAAATAAATGAAGAAATTAAAATTGTAATAGATTATTTATCAGAAGTATCACAGACAGAAGCATATTTAACAGAACAGATTGTGTTAATGAAACATTCTAGAAAGATAGCATTTTTTCCTGGTAAATTTCACCCTCCTCATGTAGGTCATATACTTACCATTCTAAGTATCTTACCTGAATATAGTAAGGTCATTGTGGGTGTAACAGAAGATTGTCCAGAAAACAAAGTTACTAATGCTAAAGAGATAGTAACTACTTTGAATTCGTTTTTTAAAAATTTTGACACCGTTGATGTTTGTTTTGTACAAGATGTATTGGTAGAAAAAACTGATTTGAAAGGCTTGCCTAATTTTGATGTGTTAGTTTCGGGTAACGAAAAAGTACTTAAATGGGGTGAGAATAATAACATTGATTCCAAGTACATCCCTCGTTCTGAGGGTGCATTCTGTAGTGGCACAGAAATTCGTTTAGTTTTGAAAGGAATAAGCAATGATTAAGAAGACGTTGGGAATTTTAGGAGGAATGGGACCAAGAGCTACTGCACACTTCTATGGACAATTGGTAGATCTTACACAAGCAGAAAAGGATTGGGATCATTTACATGTAATAATTGACAGTGATGTACATATACCCAGTAGGACAAGAGCTGTTTTATATAAAGAAACTTCTCCAGTCAAAGGTATGCGGAAAGCCTGCTTTCAGCTTATGGATGTAGGTTGTAAATACATAGGAGTGCCATGTAATTCTGCTCATTATTTTTATGATGAAGTAGTTGCTGGTTATGATATACCGTGGGTTAATATGATTAAAGTAGTAGCTGAGGAATTAAAAGATTTTAAAAACGTTTTAGTTTTAGGTGGTTATACTACAATTACTAAAAAGACATATGATGAATATTTGGACACAACTGTATACTTGTCGGAAAACGATATAGTATATAATATTATTGAAGGTGTTAAAGTAAACAATACCACTGAGAGGTTGTATAATTTATACGACATAGTACATAGTTTATATGATAGAATAAACTGTATGGACGTAGATTGTGTACTATTGGCTTGCACAGAATTACCCATAATATTAAAGCCAGAACAATTTAAATGTGATATGATTGACGGTAGTGAAGTTTACATTAAGAAACTTATAAAAATATGCGGAGGTAACATTAAAGATGAGTAAGGTTGCAGAAAAATTTTGGGAAACAAGAAAAGAATATCCTCCTGTTACTTGTAATTTTCAAAGACGTTATCTAGATTTAGGTATAATTTTAAAACACATAGATGGTGTAAATTCTATACTAGATTTAGGATGTGGTGAAGGACAAGTTTTACTAATGTTGAGAGAGTTGACAGATATAGATAGTTATTATGCGTATGATTTATCTAAGGCTTTTATTAATAATTTAACAAAGCGGTGGGGAAACCTTCCAGGACTTGAAACACAAGCTGGTAATTTTATAACAGCTGAGAAGTTTCCTAAAACCGACATGTGTATATGTATGGGTGCTATGCTTTATGTTTTTAATGATGATGATTTGAGATGTATGTTGGCTAATTTAAAATCTAAAGTGTTTATATGTCGGGTGCCCTGTAATTTAGAGGATAGTAGGTTGGAAATAAATAAATTTTCTGAAGAATATAAAGATGATTATGCCGCTGTTTATAGAACTATTCCAGAGTACATTTCCATTTTGTCAGAATCTTTTGACATTAAATCTATAGATCGTTGTTACCCGGATGAAATTGAAAGTAAGTTTGGTTCGAAACAATTTTTCTTTATAGGTAAAAGGAGGTAATTATGAAAGGTGTTGTTGTATTACCAACAGCTTACAAAGGTAGAACTTACAGAGCTGAGAATATGTATATTAAATTTTGTAAGAAATATAACTTTTCAATGATATATTCAGACGCTCCAAATTTAGATGGTTATGATGTGGCCATTACTGTGTGTGTGCCTTATCATAACAGACCGGGAATACCACCCGGGTTACTTGATGCTAAATGTAAACTTATAAGTCATTTTGGAGATTTACAATGTTGGGGTAGTAAAAAGTGCGCCAAAAATAAGAAAATTTTATTTGATAAATATGATTTGCTTATAGGTACTTACTATGAAAAATTCAGAGAGTGGTACCCCCAACACATTCATAAATATGTTCATTGGCCACAATATTTTGGTCCGTATGAAAGATATAAAGATATATCAATAAATCCTAATCCTAAAATGAGATGTCTTATGATTGGGTCTCATGGAGGTCCTGCGTATCCTAGGAGGAAACATGTCGTTAATACTTCAAAAACTCTTCCAGATAATGGTAAGATAGATGTTGTTAGAGGAGTACCTTTTCCTAAATACCCTAAATATGTTAATAGATATTTTTGTGCTCTTGCGTTATCTAATAGGTTCAATTTTCCAGAAACGAAGTATTTTGAAATTCCAGCAGCTGGAGTATTGATGTTAGCAACAGAAATAAAAGAATTAGGGTTGTGCGGACTTAAACCTAATGTTCATTACATTCCGGTTACAATTAAAAACGTGTTTGAGAAAGTGAAAGAGGTATTAGATAATCCAGATGATTATATAGAAATAAGAAATAGAGGTACAAAATTCGTACGCGAAAATCATAGTGATGTAAACAAAATTGATTCATTTCAAGAAATATTTGACAAATTGGAACCAGGAATGCATGAAGCATTGTTGCGTTGAATTTAATTAAGGAAAAAAATATGTCTGTAGACCAAGGAGGTTAGAAAAAAACATGATACCTTTATTCCGTCCTTATTTTGACAATGATGAATTAGATGAAATCAAAAATGTATTTGATTCAAGATGGTTAGCGCAGGGTACAAAAGTAAAAGAATTGGAGAGTTTAATTTCTGAGAAATTGGGAATTAAACACGTAATTATGTGTAGTAGTTGCACGACCGCTTTACATCTTGCACTTTTAGGCGTAGATATAAAACCAGGCGATGATGTATTAGTTGCGGATTATACATTTCCCGCTACAGGACATGCTGTAATGCATTGTCAAGCAAGACCTGTTTTTATAGATATTGATTCAGGAACATATAATTTAAACGTAGAAGATGCTGTTAATAAATTGACATCTAAAACAAAAGCAATAATTCCAGTACATACTTTTGGACAGTCTGCTGAAATGGATGAAATAATGTATTTTGCAAAACATAACAATCTTCATGTTATTGAGGATGCTGCATGTGCATTTGGTTCTAAATACAAAAATCGTATGGCTGGAACTATTGGTGATGTCGGATGCTTTTCTTTTCATGCGACCAAGGGGATAACTACAGGTGAAGGCGGGTGTGTTGTCACTAATAACGATAGTATAGCAGAGAAAGTAAGAAACTTGCTTGTATTTGGTTTAAAGACCGGCACTTCCTGGGATAGAGAGAAAAGTGATGATTTTTTAATACCTACTTTCACAGATATCGGGTTCAATTATAAAATGAGTGACTTATCAGCAGCGTGTGGGGTGGCTCAAATTAGAAAACTAGATATGATTATTAATAGGAAAAGAGAACTAGCTAAGTACTGGGATAGTAAACTAAAGAACATTTCTCACATAAATGCTCCATTTATAAGATCGTATAATTATCATAATTATCAAGGATACTGTACATTACTGGATGCTTGTATTAATAGAAATGGTGTTATACAATCTTTGAAAGATAAAGGGATAGGTTCTCAAATTGGAACTTATAGTAGTTTTATTCAACCAGCTTATAATTCAAATTATAAGTGTCCTGTTTCATTAGATGTTTATATCAGAGCATTAAGGTTGCCTTTATATTATAGGCTTACTGAAGGTGATATTGATACAGTTGTTTATGAACTAAAAAAAATAATTAAAGTGGAGGCGAAAAATGCAACAAGGTAAAAATTTTAAAATTGGTGAATATAATATTATAGATAATGATGTTGTGTTTGGTGATAATGTAACAATAGGTAATTTTTGTCATATTAAATCTGGTACTATTATAGGTAATAATACTACGATTATGGATTATGTGAAGTTGATGCCCGGTACTGTCATAGGTAACGATTGTACAATAGATGATTATGTTAATACCTCAGGTTATGTAAAGATAGGTAATAATATTCGTATTAAGAGATGTTCTATGATAGGACAGGCAGTTGAGATTGAGGACGATGTGTGGATAGGTTCTTGTGTAAAAACTACTCGTATAAAATATCCAAAAGTAATTAGTGAAAAGGAAGAGAAAGAAGAATGGATAAAAATTTGTAAAGGAGCTATGGTAGGTTCTGGAGCTATAATACTGGCTGGTGTTACTATAAGTGAAGGTGCTGTAATTGCTGCAGGTGCTATTATAGCGAAAGATTGTAAACCCTATGGGATTTATCAAAGTAAGCGAGCAGAACTTGTAGGCTATAGAAAAATTAATAATGATTAAAATTAAAAAATGGGACGATGTTCCAAACGACCAAATGAAGGAGTTATTTCTAGAGAATCCATATCCTCTGTATCGCAGTACTCCGTTAAATAACGATCTGATGAAAGAACATATGTTTATGTTAGCTAAAAAATCAGCTTCAATAAATGATACTTTAGTAGTACTAGTAGATGGGGTTCCTGTGGCAACGGGCCAATTTTATCTCATTCCTTACCTCAGCAAGTATTGGAATATTCCTATCGGAGGTTTTGGACATATTGTAACTAGGGATGTAAGTGATGCAGCAACAGATGTTTTTGTAACGCATTTAATTGATTTAGCGCCTAAAGCCAGATTCGTATCAGTTACTATTCCCGGTCAAAACATTCCCCTTGTGCGTTCTTTCGAAAAGAAAGGTTTTGTTTATGCGGAAGGATTTATAAACATGGTAGGTTCTACTAATTATTTTAGGGAACAGTTTTGTCTTTCAGGTTTGGTAATTAGAGATCTTATTGAAAGAGACTTTGATGAAATTGATGACGCATATAAGAAAACATCATTCCCTAGTAGATTTATCTCAGATGGAAAATTTGATCCTGAGAAATCTAGAGAATTATATGTTCACCGATTTAAAGAGGTTTATGATAAATGTTTGGGAAAAGTATTTATTGCTGAGTTAGAAGGAAAATTTGCTGGAGCTCTTATTGGTATTATTGATAAAGAAATGGTTAAAACAATTAAAGTGAAAACTAACATACTATCTGGAATGGGAATCATTATCCATTCACGTGCAGCAAGACAAGGAGTTTCTATGCATATGATAGAGCACAGACAAGATTGGTATAAATCTGAAGGTGTAGAATATGTTAATCTTGGAGCAAATTTTAATAATAGACCTATGATTTTAGGATTGGGTAAATTAGGCTTCAAGTATGGTTCTCTTGATATGGTATTACATAAATGGTTATAATGGAGGTAAAATACAAATGACTCTGAAAAATAAAACAGTATTGGTTACAGGAGGAGCAGGATTTATAGGATCAAGGCTTGTTATCGAATTGGTCAAGAAAGGATATTTTGTAAAGGTTCTGGATAATTTAAGCCGGGGGTCTTTAGATCAAATCTCACCTCTTATAAAATCTAAACAAATAGAGTTTATTAACGGTGATATTAGACATAAAAATACTGTAGATAATGCCATGAAAGACATAGATTTTGTTTTTCATGAAGCAGCTACAAATATAAACAGAAGTGTAAAATATCCTGGAGAGTCTTTTGATATAAACTTCAACGGTTCTTATGTAGTTTTCAAAAGCGCAAAAGATTATAATGTTAAGAAAGTTTTATTTGCTTCTTCAGCCTCTGTATATGGTCAACCAGATGTTTTACCTATGAAAGAAGATAGTAGACTTAAGCCGGTTACTTCTTACTGTATTTGTAAACTTTCAAGTGAATATTTATTGCGTTGTTTAGATTTAAAATTTATAACATTTCGATACTTTAATGTTTATGGGGCCGGGCAGCGAGTAGATGCATATTATACCTCCGTCATCAATGTATTTTTAAATAATCTTTTAAAAGGAAATCCTCCTATAATTGTTGGAAACGGCAGCCAGTCAATGGATTTTGTTCACGTTGATGACATTGTTAATGCAAACATTTTAGGTCTTGAAAGTACTATTGAAAATGAAGTTTTTAATGTAGGAAGTGGTGTATCAACTACGATTAAAGAATTGGCTTATAAGTTGATTAGTTTGACAGATAAAAAAGTTGATCCTATATTTAAATCTCGTGAAGTTATTGTAGATAAAAGAAGAGCAGACATTCAAAAAATCCAAAAATCTCTAGGTTTTATACCCGAAGTATCTTTGGCGGATGGTTTGCGTGAAATTGTAAATAAAAAAGCGGGGTTGAAATAATTGAAAAAAAACGTTCTAATAAAAGGCTTTGGTAAAATGGGTCAAATATATTCAAAGTACTTGAATGAATTTGATCTAAAATGGGATTATTATGACCCTTTTGTTAATGGTGGTTTGAAAAGCTTGTCTAAGGTTGGTAAGTATAGTCATATAATAATCTCCACGCCGTCTGAAAATCATCATGCTTCTTATAGAAATTTAAGGGATTTGGGTTTTAAAGGGCGTATTTATATTGATAAGCCAGTGGTTATTGCGGATAACGATATAAACATTTTCGCCGATGAAGATTTATTTTGTGGTATGACAGAAAGATATAATCCGGTGGTTACTGAATTAAAAGCACTTTTAAAAATAGATAAATTAATAAGTATAAAATTTATTAGGTACTCAGTTGTCCCTGATAATATTAAAACGCCTGTGATTTTTGATTTAGGTATACATGACCTAGATTTATATTTATATCTTTTAGGCTTTGATAAACTTCCTGGTTTGCATGACGTGTTTGAAGAATCAAAAACTTGTCATATTTTAGCTAAGCAGGATAATGTTTTATCTACGTTCGAGTGGAGTCATGAAAGTCGTAAAAGAGAAAGAAAAATAACTGTATTACAAGAAGATAAAGTGTACGAGGCCGATTTAATAGACCAAACTATTTTAGTTTATGAGCCTGGAAATATTATAAAGAATTTATATGTTAATAAAGGCCAGTCTTTAGAGAGAGTAATGAAACATTTTTTGGAGGGAGGTAATTGTAACGCTAAGTTAGCACACGAATTTATGTTTGATATTATATCAAGGAAAAGGAAATAAAATGACTAAGACGAAGAAAGTTTCAGCATGCTTGTTAACTTTAGATGAGGAATACATTTTAGATCTAGTATTTAAACAAATAGAAGATTATGTAGATGAGATAGTAGTCCTAGATGGTGGTAGTAAAGACGGTACTGTTAAAATAGCTAAAGCACATAAAAAGGCTAAAGTGTATGTTATACCTCAACCCAATGGAAGATATGAATCGGGTTGGAACGAGGGGTATCGTAGGAATATTATAGAAGATGCTGCTATGGGTGACTGGATTTTATGTTTAGGGTGTGATGAATTTATAACTGATGATTTTTATGATAACCTGGGAGATTTTTTAGACGTAGGAGAAGAGACAGTAGGATGGGGATTTTATAGAATTAACTACCTTTATAGTTTAGATTATCATCTTCCCATCCATCAACCTCCAAATGGGGGCGAAGTTAGACTTTATAGAAATACTTCCAAACTTAGATGGACTACGGGTAATAAACACAATTTCATAAGATATAATAACAAAGAACTTATCAAAGATTGTAATCCTCCTTTGGTTTATAATACTAAACTTTTAATACATCATGTCCATAGGGTAGGTATAAGAGGAATGCCTGCTATAGATAGACGGTCTCCCAAAGAAAGTAGAATTGTCCCTGAATTTGAAAGGATAGAGAAATTAGAATCAAATGTTAAAAGTGGAAAAATACACCGCTACAGTGAAAAGAAATATAGTGGTAGAATGGAATATCCTAAAATATTTAAATCATTTAAATCTTGATTTTAATTTATAATGCGTATATAGTTAGTTATAGAAACTTATTCAAAGGAGATATGATGAGCGGTTTATTTGGCATCGATGATGGCGGTTTATTACCTCTTAACATAAATCGTGAATTTATAACAGAAAATTCTAGAGCAGAAGAAGTTTCTAGAGAGCTTAGATCAAAAAAAATAATAGCTCTTGATACGGAAACAACCGCACTAGATCCGTATATGGCCCGTTTATTAATGCTACAACTTTCTGATGGAAAAAATGCTTATGTCATTGACGCAAGGAAAGTAAATATAAGTATTTTCAAAGACATGTTAGAAGATAATAGAATTCTAAAGATAATACAAAATGCATGTTTTGATTTAAAGATATTAAAAGTTCGCAGAGATATAACAGTACAGAATATATATGATACTATGTTGGTTGAACAGATTATAAATGCTGGTATTAGTAGGAAGTGTAATTTACAACTGTTAGTTAAGACTTACTTCGGCTATTCCTTAGATAAAGAAACACGAGACACCTTTGAGGGTTTTAACATCAATCGAGAGTTTAACAAGCAGCAGATCCATTACGCTTCTGATGATGTGGCTGTACTATCAGAGATTTATAAGAAACAACTATCTATACTTAAAAGAGAGAATTTGATTGGCACAGCTAAGCTAGAGTTCGATGCCGTTCCTGCTATTGTTGAGATGGAAACATGCGGTGTTAAAATAGATCATGAACAATGGAGAGATATCTTAAAAGAAACCAGTGTTTCCAGAGGTTGTAAGTTAGCAGAAATACGAGATGTTTTAGAACCTTTAGCAGAGCAACCTGATTTATTTGGTCATGTCTCAGTGAATATCAATAGTCCTGAACAAATGGTTGGTTACTTTAATAAATTAGGAATTGATATCTTAGATACTTCAGATGATACACTTAAAAATTTAGAACATCCTTTAGCAGGAATGTTATCAGAGTACCGAGAATATGAGAAAATATTAACTTCTTTTGGAGAGGACTTATTATCTAAAACTAATCCTATAACAGGACGTATTCACCCACATTATCAACAACTTGGAGCATTTAGTGGTAGGTTTAGTTGTTCTAATCCAAATCTTCAACAAATACCCTCAAACAATCGCTACAGACATTGTTTTGTTTCTCGTCCTGGTTTTTTAATAAGTACAGCAGATTATTCTCAACAAGAACTTAGAATAGCCGCATCTGCCTCCAAAGATCCTATATTTATGGACATGTTTTTTCAGAATATGGAGGTTCACAGCAAAACTGCTGAATTTATATTCGGTGTTCCTTGGCAAGAGATAAACAAGGCTAGGAAAGATGAAAATCATCCCAAACACAAAGAATATAAAAGAATGCGAGGTGTTGCTAAGTCGGTTTCTTTTTTAAGTCTTTACGGTGGCCAAGCTTACGGACTTAGCAGACGATTGGGTGTAGACGAGCGGGAAGCTCAAAACATATTGGATAAGTTTTACGCTCCAATTCCAAAATTAAAAGCTTTCATGAAACGCGTTGCTGAACGAGCAGTTCTTAATAAGTATGTTGAAAATCTGGGAGGAAGGAAAAGATACTTTCAAATACCACACCCTTCTGATTCTGAATTTAATAAAATAAAGAGTAAAGTACAAAGAGTAGCAGTTAACCACATTATTCAGAGCAGTGCTGCTGATATGATGAAAAAAGCCCTTGCATTGTTTCATAAAATATACAGAGATAATAAGAATGTAAATCTAATGCTGACGGTGCATGATGAAATAGCAACTGAGCACCCAGAGGAAGATTCAGAGGAAGTAGCTGTTAATTTGAATAAGGTAATGAATGAAGCGTTTAATATGTATTGTAAGGATGTCCCTAATGAAATAGGTATTGTACAATTTCCTCACTGGCATAAAGATTAAAAAGGAGAGGTAAATAAATGACTGATAAAACTAATGATGATTTTAAACCTATTCAGGACTCTGGAGAAAGACAGGAATTTAATACAGGCAGTGTCCGGGATACTAGAAACGGAAAAGGAAGATTTGATCTTGTAACCCCCTTTGCTATGCGCCGCATAGCACGTCATTATGAAAATGGAGCGGTTAAATATGGTGATCGTAATTGGGAAAAGGGTCTACCAATAATGCGATACTTAGATAGTGCTGAACGCCATATTAACGATTTGAAAGTAGCAATGTTGCTGGGAGAACAGACCGAAGATCACGCGGCAGCCATTGCTTGGAACATGTTTGGTTTTATGCACACAGAAGAAATGATAAAGATTGGTAGATTATCAAAAGAATTAGATGATAGGCCCCAGTCTTACCAAGAATACTATAATGATAAGGAGAATGTAAATGGCGGTACTAACTGAGGACGCGCTCACTGTTGCAGTGCGGAGATATTTTTTAAATGAGGAAGAGGGGTGGGAAAATAACTGTAGAAGAGTAGCTAAGTTTGCTGCATCGGCAGAAGTTCCTGAAAAGATAGCTTACTGGGAAGAGAAATTTGCGGAAATGATTTTTGATATGAAATTTTTGCCGGGGGGAAGAATACTAAGAAATGCTGGCAAATTAAAAGGTAATACTTTTAATTGTTTTGTACTAGGAGTTGAAGATGATATTGTATCTATTGGAGATTTACTGAAACATTGTCTGATAGTCTGGGCTGATGGCGCAGGTGTTGGAGTTGATTTTTCTCCTTTAAGACCAGTAGGTGCTTCTCTAAAAACCAAAGGAGGAGAAAGTTCAGGATTGGTTTCCTTTGTTACGGCTGTAGACCACATTGCTAAGACCATTGAGACAGGTGGAAGTCGTAGAAGCGCGGCTTTGGCAATGGTTAAAGTTAACCATCCTGAAGTAGAAGGCTTTATCAATGCTAAATTAAAGGATGGAGTTCTTTCTAATTTCAATATTTCTGTTGCAGTTAATGAAGAATTTTTAACTGCCGTAGAAAAAGGTAATGGTACTAAATGGGATTTAGAATTTGGAGGAAGAGTTTATAAAACTGTTGACGCTAAAGAATTATGGCAAAAAATTATGTTTAATATGTTAGAGCATGCCGAACCAGGATTGATTAATGAGAGTAATTTAGTTAAGAATAACAGCTATTTCTTCGATCCAATATCTTGTGTTAATCCTTGTTCTGAATTACCCCTCGGTGTATGGGCTGCTTGCTTGCTAGGAAGCTTGGTACTACCTTCTTTTGTTAAACAAAAAAATACTGATTTAACAGGTCTTGCTGAAACTATAGAAACTGCTGTTAGATTTTTAGATAACATTATAGATGTAAATTATTATTCCATCCAACAAGTTGAAAACAAAGTTAAGCTAGGCCGTAGGCAAGGGCTGGGCACTATGGGACTTGCGGACTATCTTTTTAAAAAAGAATTAAGATATGGTAGTCCAAAGGCTCTTTCAGAAATAGAGAGGTTATATAAATTTATAAGGGATAAAGCATATGAATCCTCTGTTAAACTGGCTATCGAAAAAGGTGCTTTTCCTAGATTTGACAAAGTAATGTATGGCAAAGCGTCTTTTATTAGAAAGCTTCCAGCCTCTTTACGTAAATCTATTAAGGATCACGGATCGAGGGCTGTAACAATATTAACTCAACCCCCAACTGGTTGTTTGGTAGGAAACACATTAATTCCAAGCAACAAAGGTCTTTTACAAATAAAAGATTTTAATAGTATAAATACAACTCACCCAATAAAAATAACTTCTGATTTTGGAATTTCTCACTTTAAAAAATTCTATAACCAAGGTGAAGCAGAAACTTTTACTATAGAAACTAAAAAGGGCTATTCACTCCAAGGTACAGCAGACCATAGGGTACGTATATTATCTGATGGTAATGGTTATTTATGGAAAAAGTTAGAGGATTTGGAAAAAGGTGATTGGGTGGTAATGAAAAAGAATTTTATCATAGACAGGAAAACATGGGTTAGAAAAGAAGTGGCGGAACTTCTTGGGTTTTATATGGCGGATGGCTGGTGGACAGTTAGTGGGCGTGGTAGAAGACTTTATTTTTCTATACATAAAAAAGAAGTAAATTATGTTTTAGATCTAATTGAAAAATCATTTGGTTCTACTTTTGTGTTAAATCCTATTGTTAGAGATTTGGGAGATAAATCTGCTCGTATAGAAGTAAATTCTAAAAAACTTTTTGACTGGTTTGATAGATATGAGTGTGTAAAAAAGGGAGCGGTAAATATATTTATACCAGACATTATATTATCTTCTTCCAAAGAAGTGATAGGTGGTTTTATTAAAGGTTTTTTATATGGTGACGGGCAATTTAATAAAAAATATAATGTATTTAGATTTAATACTATTTCTAAAGTTTTTGTTAAGCAATTACAGACTGTTTTATTAGGGTTAGGATTTCCTTCCCGTTTGAGAGAAGAACCTATTAATGATAGTTTTATGGCAATAAAAGGTAGGGAAATAAAACAAAATTTTCCATGTTTTAGATTGGAACTCTCAAACCATTATAGTAAAGAATTAAGTAATTTCATAGATTCTAAATTTACTATTCATGATGTAAGTCCTAGTTTTGAAATTGTTCCTTTATTTCCCGATGAAATAAACAAGCTTAAATCTGTAAGAATTAATAAGAATAAAACTTTTACCACGAAAAGTAATTATCTTAATAATGAGGTTGATTCTAATTGGTTTATATTAAACGATTTGTTTATAGATATAATTGATAACGTTTGTAAGTTAAAAGTGGAACGAATATACGATATTGAGATTTACGAGAAGACACATACTTATGTTGCTAATGGTTTTATTACTCATAATACGACGAGTTTAGTTGCAGGAGTTACATCTGGTATAGAGCCTTTATTTTGCAAGGCTTATAAAAGAAAAGATAATATAGGGGAAAGAGTTTATATTCATCCTTTATTTAAAGAATTTGAGAACAGCGAAATCCCTGAATGGTTTGTAGATACTTTTGATTTGGACCCTGTAGATCATTTTGAAATTCAATCAGTGATTCAACGCTTTACGGATGGGGCAATTTCAAAAACCGTGAATTTGCCAAAAGAAACAACAGTAGAAACTCTTAATGATTTACTTTTAGAATACATTTGGGATTTAAAAGGTGTAACAGTTTACAGGGATGGTTCTAGAGAGGGCCAGCCGTTGGAGCCGCTTGAAAAAGATGAAATAAAAGAATACATGAATAAAGGAAGTAATTCCTTAATGGAAGAAGATGTAGAATGTGCCAGTGGTACTTGTGATATTTAAATTTTAAGGAGAAAAATCATGAAGGTAAAATGCAATTTATGTACCAGTTGTAAAAGTGGATTTTGTAGTAACATATCCAAACTTAAAAAAGGTAAACCTATAAAAATGACAGCCAATAAAAGAAGATACTGTGATTACTTTAACTTAGATGAAAAAGAAGCATTACGCATTCTTAGTATATCTAAACCCGAATCTACTATGAGACCTGATTATTTTTGGATGGATAGATGTCAACGTAAGAAATTAAAAAAAGAATATGAGAAAGAGATAGGTAATACGTATCTTTCACAGTATTCAAGTACTGCTACTACAGAAGAAAATGTTACAGAACCAACAGAAAACAAAGAGGTAAATAATGACGAAAAATTATTCTAATAAGGAATGTGTTAAATGTAAAAAAGAAGAAGTGTGTGACAATGTAGAGTTTTATGGTTTTATTAAGATCAGACAGAGATTAGAAGACGAATATAGATCTGTTCCTTTCTGTATTTGTTATGAATGTGGAAGATTGGGTAGTTGTGAAGATGAAGATTTATTTGTAAAACCAACCGAAGGAGTGATTTATGACATGTCCTAACATGGAAGAAGAGAAAAGATTGTGGGATGTCGGTTATAGATTTATAGCAGGAGTAGATGAATGCGGCCGAGGGTCTCTCATTGATGATGTAGTTGCTGCATGTGTTCTTATCCCCTTTAAGTGGTTTCCTATTGAAGGACTAAAGGATTCAAAAAAATTAAGCGCAGGGAGAAGAGAGTATTTGGCAAAATTAATATCCAAAGAATGTATTTACGGAATAGGTAGTGCTTCAGCTGAACAGATAGATGAAATAGGAGTACATAAAGCTACGGAAGTAGCAATGATAAGAGCAATACAAAGTATAACAGCAAACAAAAGTCATATAGATTTTATACTTATAGACGGACCTATTGGTTTAGAAATAGATATTCCTCATAAGGGAATAATTAAAGGAGATAATAAGTGTTGTGTTATAGCTGCTGCTTCCATAGTTGCAAAAACATATAGAGATAGACAAATGGTTTTATTAGCTGAGCAATATCCAGAATATGGATTAGATAAAAATAAAGGGTATGGAACTAAGGAACATTTAACAGCAATAAAATCTCATGGTATAAGCAGGTTGCATAGAAAAAGTTTCAGACCTTGTATGGTTAAACAGGATTCCAAAAAAGAAAAAGAGGGTGAATTAATATGACACACACATTAAATATGACACACACATTAACAGGAAATTTTTATATAGGACCGGCTATAGCAGGTCCAGGTAAACTTTATGGAGGTAGTTATGGAAATGGGAAGCTTTATGAATGGAATGGTACAGACGATTGGATAGAAGTAGCTCCGCAATTAGGAGGGGAACCACGTATATATTCTCTAACTGTTTTTAATGGTAAAATTTATGGAGGTACTTTTGCTGCTACACTCTACGAATGGAATGGTACCAATTTGTGGGTAGAAGTAGCTCCTAAGTTGGGAGCTGAAACACAAACAATTGTTCTTGCCGTTTATAATGATAAACTTTATGCAGGAACGGGTTCAAACGGAAAACTTTACGAGTGGAACGGTACAAATGCTTGGACAGAAGTAGCACCTCAAGCAGGTGGGACTGAAACATACGTATATTCTCTAGCCGTTCTTTAATTTGTAAAGGAAAAATAGCGCGGGAAAATAAAAGGAAAGGAAAGAATTATGAAGCTTATCATTTTATTTCCGGAATTATATTATGAGTATAAATACTTAGATAGCATAGATGAGGTTGTTAAAAATTTAAAGGATCAAGACAGATTAGCTGTAGTAACTATGGACATTCTTTCTTATTTTGCTGATATAAAGTTAGAAGGGTATGGATACAAATCCTACTTTAAACAATTAATAGTATGTAAAAATAAAATTTCCAGGATAACAAAAAAGAGTAAGCATCTTGATTACTATAGTGATTTAGATAGTTATTTTGTCTCAGTGTATAAGAAAAAAGATGTAAAAGGTAGTAAACTAGCTCTTGATTTTGTAGATAGAGAAGAGTGGAAAAAAGAAGCAGTAAGGATATGGGACATAAAAGAATTTTCAGCGGAAAACGAAGACATTAAAAGTTTAATTTCTTTCTTACAAAAATTTTTTAGTGAGGGACAAGTTGAATTACTCATAGAGCCTAAACCACAAAAGAGTTTTGAATGTAATGAGAAGGGTAA
>SDBT01000715.1_pt1 | contig 53962 bp, 34 predicted proteins | sample 2277101 | NCBI WGS metagenome assembly SDBT01 (sample SAMN10404973, study PRJNA504765) | marine sediment metagenome | isolation source: marine sediment core GS10_PC15, 103 cmbsf | place: Arctic Ocean: Southern Knipovich Ridge | collected 2010 | reverse complement strand
GGGTATGACCTGAAAGTCGCGACCGGGGAGGGATGAAACGGGGAAAAGTTAGGATCCGCAACAGTTCAGGAAACTCGAAAGAGAAATTACCGGGAAACTGTCATGTGGGGTGGGGAAAGTAAGATTTTATATATGTTGATTAATTAGAGTATCGAGAGCAATGATTATTACGCTAATTACGCTCTATGTACAAGCACTTATTAATACATTATATAAATCATCACAATATACATGCATATACCATATATTGTATCCTTTATAGAAATGGATATACATCAACATACTGTCGTGGCAAATAGTCCGTGTAATATATATTTTATGACACGATAACAACGACCCATACGTGTAATTATACTAGTCCCTGTATTATTCCTCATAAGATATGTTAATATCAATAATTTTTATGGATGATTTTTGTATGCGTCGCTCCAAATACTCAAGCAAATCTTCTTGAATTGTTTCTCCAATCAGATCATTCTCGTCCTTCTGATCTAATCCCTCACTTTTCGACTGTTCCTCAGCATCAGAAAGCTGTCGCTTTAGTAATTCCACTTCTAAGTTTAATTTTTCCCGCGCCAGTCCAATTGTTGCTGCCTTTTCAACAATACGAAGGAATAATAGAATTGCAGACAACGCAGCAGTCGACAGTCCAATCACCTGGACAACAAAGATTAGTGGTGATCCCATAGTGAGTTCTAACAGCTGCAGCCTTTCAAAATCATCCGGACGCCATGCATCTCTATAGAGTGTAAAGCGGGATCTAGGTTGGTCAGCGTATTGTGGATCAGCCGCTAAACGAGTGACTTCATATATCATGTTAAAGTCCCCAAGGAAGTTACTTGTTTCTATCAAAGTAGGAGACTCACCGATATCTGCAGTAATGGTGAAGGTGATTCTAGATGGAGTGTTCACTACTAGTTCCCTATCCATTTGTGCTTCCCCTCAATTCATACTTGTTCAAGTTTACCGTCAGTCATAAAGCTGTCCAGAATCTGACAAGTCCCTCATAGGACTTATGTGTTGACACTATTACGTGTTAATTCGAGAAATGAGAAATCATCAGCTCTATTCTTTAAGAGCGCATCAATAGCTAGAATCCAATTCGCTTGGTAGGAGGAGCTGTCGTCCCTGAGTTCAATCCCGACATCTAATATCTCTTCAAGGTGGCTCACAGCATTCTCAAGAATCGATTGCGCACTAGCTGCGCAGTCCAGTGGGTTATCTTGAGATGCGATTTCAGTTGTACTCTGAATAATCATATCTACTAAATGTTTGTTAGCTGACCACCTTGACCATTCGGCTCCTCTTCTACCTATAAGTTCTTCCGAGTATTCTGTCGTTGTGAGTATCCTGTCTCGAAGATCACTCGGTAGCTGCTCAACTTCATCGGGATAGATAATTGTTCCCCAGAGAGATTTGGAGAAGAAGCGTGGTGGAGCGTCACTACCTCCACCTTGCCCTTCTGATTCCTCCCATCGCTCACGAGAGAATTGCCATAGGTTTTGCCAATGTCCAATTGCACATGCAGTGGCTCCGGAACCGAACGATAGCAAGGCTTGGGGACCAGCGAATGCCTGCAAGACTGGTTTTCCCGTACATGCAAGGCTTAAGCAAGCAGAGAGACAGTTATTTACCTCATCAACAGAAGATGGAATTCGTCCGTGTGAATACTCAAAAGCAAAATACCATCCATCAGCAGGGCGACGCGACGCAGTTGCGAGAGTCTGATCAATCAAATCCTTTGTAGCAATTATTGAATGCCCCAATACAACAGTGGCATATGTTGGCACTGATAACGCATCACCAGCCCTTTTCCCTGCTAAGAATAACTTTTCATTAAGAGCATCAATATCTTGTCGACCAGCTTCATAGACTGCGCTTGGAGCAATTACTGCATCAGTGCCCAAGTTAGCGTTCGCTTCAATAAGTGCAGCTGTGAGACTGTCTAAGGCTGCATCCTTCAAATTTCCCAGACTGGATATTGTCATACGGAATTCATTCGTTGGATATGAATCAAGCTTTGAATTGCTATACGCTGGTAGGAAGAATTGGGGATCGAGCAAGACATCCGCACCAAAATCATGGTATTGATCCGAGTATTTTATTGCAGAGGCCGATGCTAAGTCCTTTGGACTGATAATCGCCCCAACTCCCTTCCCCTTCTCAAGCATTTCTGCGACAAGTTTCTGACTCCGGTCTCCCATCTGATGCCAAGGTCCGCGCTTCATACTTGCTCTCCAATATTTGCCAAAATGCTGCTTACTTGCGTCGCTTCAAATGGACGATGAATTCTATCCTTCGCTAATAGCTTTCGTATCAGAATTTTGATCTGTGAGGGGAGGCCTGTAAATGCTGGCGACTTATAATGCTCCTCAGATGTGCAGACATTATCCTGAAGTTCAGCATAGGAGGAACAATTCTCTGCAAAAGGATGATTACCAGTCAGGCTTTGGAAGAGCAGTATCCCCAATGCAAATAGATCAGTTCGCCGGTCAATTTCCCGCTTCGTATCTTGGAATTGTTCTGGAGCAAAGTAATTTGGCGTTCCAATTCCAGCACCGACACTTGTCTTTGTGAGGTCCGGAAGGTCCAAATGTCTAGCTAAACCGAAGTCAATAATAACTGGGGTGTCATCAGGACGAAGGCGAATATTGGAGGGTTTCAGATCACGGTGAACTACATTTATACCATGAATTTGGGCAAGCCCTTCACAGATCCCGTTTATGACATCGATTGATCTTTTGATTTCCCAGGGCTTACCAGCAGCATACTCTGAGGCTAAATCATCCCCTTCAATGAACTCTTCAATCATATAATGGCGTTGTTCCTCCTTGGTGGAGGAAAACGTGTATTCAACAAGCCTAGCAACATTGGGATGGTTTATCGATTGAAGGGCAAGAATTTCACGATTTAGACGGTCGATTCCATATTTGGGTGAGATGAGCTTTAAACAATAATCAATTCCTTCATTGTCTCTAACATGAAAGGCAGCTTTCTGTTCACTAGGTGTTAAAGCAGAGACAACCTCATATTGAGGAAAATCCGTCTTCACTTTGTCGAGAGGGACGATATATGGCATTCTTCGATTCCTGTACAGTTATTGAATCTGCAATGTGAGATGCAATTGTGTAATAGTATTTCCATACTTTCCTATTGAAGGATCGAGATTTAAGAAGAACTCGGATTTTGTCAAACCCACCAACAGCTATCAAGCCAATTCCCAGCGTGCGAAAAACCTCAGTGTCCTGAATCCTAGAGGCTAGGTCGATCGGTAGCGCAACATACGAGCCTGAAGAAAACAACCTGTTGCGGGCTGCTTGGCTGACAGCCTTTTTCCAGTTAGCTACCTTAGCTTCAATCGTAATAACATCTGCCAATACATCGCGCCATCTCTTTTCGAGTGCATATTGTCCACTGGATTCTTGAATAATACCTGTCTCAACAAGTGCATTTATCCGGTTAATAAGCCCTGCCATAGATCTGTTAATACGTCGGCTGATAGTTGCCACCGAAGCGGATCGCACACCATGAAGATAGCTAAGTATTAATGGATCAAGCAGATCATGACGTCCGAGATCATATACTCTCTCGTCATAGTTCACGACTGTCAGGTCTGGCTGCCCGCCCCCTATCTTCAATGATCCTCCAATCCAGAGGGGCCCTTTGCTTGGCACTAAATCATGAATGTTGTGAATAATTGTGTCTTCGAGTAATTCCTCCGCACCGCCATTTCGTGATCTATAATAGACTGTGGCGTTTTGCATGGACTCCTTATTCAACACCACAATCTCCTTAATCATTGTCTAGAAACATCGGCAGTGCACTGCCTCATCGATGGGTTTCATCAATCCCTCTGCTACATCAAAACACCTTTATACGACTGATTACTACCGAACAACCAATCTATAAATTCAGAATACTAGTTATTGGTGACTATTTCAGTGCAAATCCGGAGAGTCAACAAACTGAATAGCATATCCGAATGACGCTGAAAACAGTGCATTAGCACCAAATTAGTACGATTTCAATTAACAAACTTGATATTCCAGCACCAAACACGATTAAGCCTCAGGCCATTGGTTATTTTGATCCGTACAATGAATCCCTCAATCTCTGATGTTTTGGACTCGATGTCCAATGTGCGATATTAGAACAATATTAATGGGTATCTTTATCTATCTTTCTATACTCTCTCTTCTAAATTTATCAGAAGTTTTTCAAAGATCAGATGGGTTAAATATGCATCTATCGAAGCATCATGTGCTTCATCGCTGCTTTCATTGATATTCAACTCGTCAAGGCATACTGGAATAGCATAACGCAATCCATAAACTCTCATGGAGAGAACTCGGAGTGCATAATCTCGGTGGCTCTCCCTTGCAGACCGATAGAGACCCATCTTCCATCCTTTATATAGAGCTGCCGTGTCAATAAAATCATCTACGTCTGGAGCAGCAATTCCAAGTCGTTGTGCTTCGGCAAGCATGAAAGGAACGTCGAATCTATGAATGTTATGCCCTACAGACATAGGGGTTTGCTTTAACAATTCGAATAAGCGAGCAAGACTCTCTTTGGGGTCTATTCCATTATCATCAATATCTCGATTACTAATGCCATGCACAGCTTCAGCTTTAGGATGGATTCGTACCTCTTGGCGTACGAGCCAACCATCCTGGCAGGTGACGGTCTTGTCGCATATTTCACAGATTCCAACCTGAATAATTCTATCAGCATTGACATCCAGACCGCTCGTTTCAAAATCAAATACAGTATAGTCACCCATAACTTTCCCCTAGTTATATCTGAGAAGGGAGTTAAGCGTTCATGATTCCCTATTCACAAATCCCTGCTCTGCCGACGCCACCTCTTCCCCACATCTGCCAGGTGTTCATCAGTAATCGGATTGCCTTGCCATCCTTTATCAAAATCTATGTCCTGAGAGCGTGGCAATGGTTTACCGCCTTTGACTAGATCGTAAATCATAATACGGGACGGCAAAACAGCGGCTTGTCCCACAAATATTGCTTCCCGTCGACGGAGCCCGGAGAGCACTTTTGTCAATCCTGCAAGTGAATCAGGCAGTATTCCCTGGACATGGATACGGTCAGAATCGTTCGTGATGCGTAACACGATCCATGAATTGCACTGAGATAGCACGGTCGCCTCAACCTCACTCGGTCGCTGCGAAACGAGCATCAGACCGATACCGTACTTACGACCTTCCTTAGCAAGCCGCCGAATAGCATCTTGAGCGGCTTCATATTGTGCTTCCCCACGATTCGGCACATAACGATGTGCTTCCTCGCATACAAGTAGAACGGGATTGCTCTCACGCTCATCACGTTTCTGCCAGAGTTTCACAGAGAAAAGCATTCGAGCAATAACAGAACTTGCTGCGCCTGCAACTTCATTTGGGATGCCAGACAAGTCCACTATTCGAATAGGATCAATATCCCCAAGGAACTGTTTAATGATTCCCGGCAAAGGATCAGTTTCCTCATCCCATTCTTGCATCATGAATGCTAACCGGGAATCATTCCTTAGTACTTCAATTTTGTGGAGTATTGAGTTCCACGAATCCTGTTTGCTCGCCTGCGTAGGTTTATTCGTGCTGTTTTCTATATGGTAGATCAATCTTTCAAGTCGATACGGAACAGGTGAATCAACGTCTACATCAGCCTCAGTTAATCCCACGGCCTCCGCAGCATCACGCCTGGCTAACAAGAGAGCAGTCTTCACAATATTCGCTTGTGAAGTCGCGACGAATTCAGTTTTCCCAATAAGAAGGTTTAGAGTCTCCTGGAAACTAAGAAGCCAGTACGGAAGGTTAAGCGACTCCTCATCAGTGCATAACCGGACATGATCTGGGAAAGCTGCACCGTATTCATTGTGCGGATCAAGAACTACAATTTGAGGATGCCAGTCTTGGTATCCTGCATCTTCTCCCCTGTCAAGAATAGCATGCAAGATTGCAGCAACTGTTCCAGACTTTCCGGCACCGGTAGACCCCAATATCGCAGTGTGCTTGCCAAGAAGCTCGTTCATTTCGGCATAGCAGGGAGTACCACCAGTACCCACATGGTGACCGAGAAGTATTACTGGGCCTGTCCCTCCGCCGTACACAAAGGCGAGTTCAGTATGAGGAGTAAGGTAGACCTTTTGCTGAGGCAAGGGAAAGGTGCTGATACCACGCTCAAAATGTAATCTCCACTCGCCTTTGTCAAAAATCCACTCTCCCTCGCCGAATAGGTTAGCCTCAATGATGCGTGCACTTCCGCTTGATTCTGGGGGAAGTCCCTTCTCGAGTTCATACTCGGACTTCATTCTGAGACGCCCAACATATCCGAATATCAGTTTTGCACCATAATGTATCTTGATGATCGAGCCGAATTGACCAATCGGATAGATGGTCCCGCCGAAAACCCGTGTTAATTCGGTAATCTTCGGATCCAGTTCGGCAATAATATGAGTCCCGTCAACCTCAATTACGGCGCCAATTTCCAAATTTGAGATTGGCTCGTTGGGATTTCTATTCTCGTTCATCTTTCACCTCCCAAGAGCCTTGCTAGAAGCTCGAACTTCCACCATGGTGTTGCATCACCTAATGTGAGAGCCTCACCACCATGAAAAAAGCCCATGTTAGCGTATACTCGGACCTGTTCAGCAATTGCGGAATCGGATAACCAATCCTTCAATCGCCCTTCAGGCTCGTCTGTATGCACAAAAGCCGCAATTGTAAGTCGGCCCTTCGACTGGTACAACGCATTCTCAATCTCTACATCAATATGTGAGTCCCCAAAACTATATCCGCAGATTGCGAGAACCATTTCCCTCCCTTCACTTGGGCAAAGGGTTTGTCGCATAATTTGGAACATCTGCGCGAATGGATCACGCTGTGTTTCCTGGTATTTTGTTGCGGCGGGGTAGATGAGAACCTGGTGTTGCATAGATTCGGTCTTGATTCCCGATCTTATACGCCTCGGTAGCGAATCATCCTCAAGAAGGCACCAGTCAATTGATCCATGAATCTTGAAAACTCTCGTGGCCTTTCCATTTGTGTGAAAGGTGTTCGGCTTCCACCAACCAGTTGCACCACCTGTGAAGCCGTCAAAATACATAACACACTCAAGCCCCAACGCATCTTCTACAAGCGTGTCATAGTTTAGGACGAAGTAGTCGACACTCCTAGTAGTCTTCCCTGCCTGTAAAGAGCTATGGATTGCTCGGATGAACTGCTGGTGCGCTGAAACATCAACTAGTTTGTCGCCTATGACAGATGAAATAGCTCCCTTTATTTCCTTCAGCGCTAGTATAAGTTCAGTAGCATCTCTCTCCTGATCTCCGACATTGATATTAGAGTATTTAGCGCCACGCTGGGCTCTTCTCTCAGCAATTGAGAGAAAATCAACAATTTCGCTCATGTAGTCTTCGATTGTAGCCGATTCTGCTCCGGAGAATATCTCACAAACTTCGTCGAGAAGTTTCTCTGTTCCGTTACTGATTTTTTCATGTTTAATAACTTCTTCCGTCAGCTGTGGCATTAATGGTAGCCCAGCCTCTTTAGAGCACCCGGCTCCAAACAGGAATGCAAGACGACTCTGCGAGAGCAACTCTCGCATGTCTTGTACGACATCCTTGAGTTCGGGTGAGGAAAAGAGGGATAATTCGTCACTCATTCTATTAATCCCTTCTGCTTTCTAAGGCAAACAATGCCCTAATTTTATTAAATAAAATCGATGGTGATTTCCTCATAACGAGGATAACAATTGGCCATTTGTTGTACCCTAGATATCCATTTCACATTACCCAGGTGGTGTCCTTCGCACATTATCAGTGAAAAAAGTGGGGAGCTCCGGATATCCTGCACCGTTGTCATCCTTTACATTAGCCAACCTATCCGTCCCGATACATGAGTGTCAAGATGACAAAACGACCCAATGTTCCTTGGTGTCCGGATTCTTGGAAGTGAATCCTGCGGCGGGCAGTGATACCTTCTTCTTTTATGTTACAGAGTTATCAGCGGCGTTCCTGCCTAGCAGGAATGATGAAATTCTATCAGTTTGATGAATTGAATTACAGCATTCTTGGCATGCACTAATTGTGCACTACTCATATGCATCCAACAAAGTAAAGGCCCCCAAGAATAGAAATATGTTCTTGAGGGCCTTCAAGTTAATCTGGTCGGGGCGACTGGATTTGAACCAGCGACCCCCTGAACCCCATTCAGGTGCGCTACCGGACTGCGCCACGCCCCGACGAATTCAGTAATATAGACGTAATACCGTTCCTCTCAAGCCTTGAGTGTCTTGAGTCAGAAATGTCTCCCCTACCCTTTTGTCGAGGACTTGCTTCCCGACTTCGCGCCGGTCCTGGTGACCTCTCCCGGCAGCTCATCCATCAGCTCGATGATCTCCCGGACCTCCTCGCGTACTGTTCGAAGCATATCGAGGGCTTCCACCTCTTCGAAGCTTAGTTCCATCTGCTCAAGGTATGATTCGGAAGCCTTCTGGAGCTGGCGGCGGGCACCCTCGATCGTGAAGCGGTCATGATGGAGCAGTTGCTTGATGAGAAAGAGCAGCTTTATGTCTTTGTCACGGTACGCGCGGTTCCCCCCCCTGTTCTTGAGGGGGCGAAGCTGGGAGAACTCCGTCTCCCAGTACCTGAGGACATGCTGCTCGAGATCGGTCATCTCGGCTACCTCAGAGATGCTGTAGTATACCTTGCTCACTTTTGTCATCATCAACCCCGGTGGTGTTCCAGTTCAGGCTTCAGTTCCCGTGTCATGAGCTGCAGCACGGCTTCGCTGGGATCCCGACCATCGAAGAGAACCTCGTACATCGCCTCGGTGATCGGCATCTCAACGCCCGTCTTTACGGCAAGCTCCCGCGCGCTTCGTACCGTGTTTACCCCTTCAGCGACCATGACCATCCCGCTGAGTACCTCTTCCAGGCTCTTCCCACGGCCGATCTGCTCACCCACATACCGGTTCCGTGAGTGTCGGCTGATGCAGGTCGTGATCAGATCTCCCATGCCAGAGAGACCCGCGAAGGTGAGCGGATCCGCCCCGAGCGCACTGCCGAGTCTGCTGATCTCCACGAGCCCCCTGGTCAGCAGGGCGCCCTTGGTGTTGTCACCATATCCCAGTCCATCGAGCACACCGGCCGCGACCGCTATAACGTTCTTGAGCGACCCGGCGAGCTCCACGCCAACCTGATCAGGGTTCGTGTAGACCCGCAGGGTGCTGGTGCTGAAAACTTCCTGCGCGAGCGCGGCCGCCTCGCCGTCCAGACTCGCGGCCACGACGGTGGTCGGGATCCCTCCACTTACCTCTTCGGCATGGCTCGGGCCGGAGAGCGTGACCGTTTTCCCCATGAACCTCTCGGGCAGGATCTCGTCGAGTATCTCACTCACCCGCATCGTGGTGCCCTGTTCTATCCCCTTGGCGGCATTCACGATCAGTGGTGAGCCCTCAATGAACGGTGCTGCCGCTGTCGCGGTGGAGCGTACCACCATCGTCGGCACCACGAAGAGGATCACCTCCGCTCCTTTGAGCGCTTCCCCGATATCGCTGGTGATGAGGATCGATCCGGGAATCGGGACTCCCGGCAGCATCTTCTCGTTCACGCGCTTGCGGACGAGATCCTCCGCCAGTTCAGGGAAGAACTCCCACATCCGCACCGGGTACCCTTTCCCGTCGAGCAGTACCGCCAGCGCGGTACCCCACGACCCGGCTCCCAGTACAGTGACCCTCATGCCTCCCCGCCCTCCCCGCCCTCTCCGTTCTTCGAGTTCCTGCCGAGACGGGGTTCCTCACCCCGCAGGATCCTTCCGATGTTCGCCCGGTGCGTGTAGAAGATCAGCAGACAGAGGGCGATACTGAACCATAAGATTTCCAGAGATGTTGAACCGTCCGGGTTGGTCTCCCACACCCATGTGGCAAGAGGAAGGATGATCGCCGCCGACAGGCTCGCGAGGCTCATGATCCGGATGGTGAAGAGCAGGATGAGCCAGACGACGAGCGCCGCGCCCAACGCCGCCGGAGCGATGAAGGCGAGGGCGCCGATTGCCGTCGCCATCCCCTTCCCGCCTCTGAAACCGGCGAATATCGTCCAGATGTGTCCGGCGACCGCTGTTCCACCGGCCAGGATCATCATGATGTCAGCCGACAATTGAGGCGTCGCGCCGACCTGAATGCCGCTGATCACCAGGACCGCGACCGAACCCTTGGCCACATCCACGAGAGCAACGAGTATGGCCGGCCCCAGCCCCAGAACGCGGTAGACGTTCGTCGCGCCCGCGTTGCCCGAACCGTGCTCCCTGATATCCAGTCCGCCCGCCACCCTGCCCACTATGATTGAGGTCGGGATGGACCCGAGCAGGTAGGATAGAACAAGCACAAGAAAGACTGTCGTCACGGTTGCAATGTCCTCGTTGAGATGATGTCGGGCACGATCAGGTGTCGGGTGGAGCCATCGTAAGGCTCCCCCGGACGGGTGTCAAGTCTTGGCCCGGAAGGAAAGTCTGATCGGAGTTCCATCAAAGTTAAATGCTTCCCTGATACGACGTTCCAGATACCTCTTGAAGTTCGGCTTCACCTTTGACGGATGGTTGACGAAAAAGACGAAGTGAGGAGGCGCGACCCCCGTCTGGACCGCGTACGAGATACGCACCTCTCCCATGGCGGGCGTGATCGACTCGTTCCCCTTCAGGGTGGATGCCAGAAAATCGTTGAACTGTGATGTCGGGACCCGCTGGTTCCGAGCGTCCGCGGAACGGAGCGCGAGCTCCAGGACGCGGTGCACACGCTGTCCGGTCAGAGCGGAAATGAACACGATCGGGACAAATCCGGCAAAGGGGAGCTGGCGACGGAGATCCCGCTCAAACGCCTCGGCGGTGCCGGTTTCCTTCTCGATCAGGTCCCACTTGTTCATCACGATGACGGTACCCTTGCCCCGGTCAAGGATCCGTTCGAGGATCCGTGAGTCCTGGTTACCGAGACCCTCCGGTGTGTCAATGATCAGCAGCGCCACATCGCACCTGTCCAGACTCTTCAGGGCGCGCAGGGCACTGTAATACTCGATGTTCTCCTTCACCTTCGTTCGCTTCCTCAGCCCGGCGGTATCGATCAGGTTGAGGTCGCGATCCCCCATTCTCACTTCAATATCCGCGGCGTCCCGCGTGGTTCCGGCCATCTCGCTCACGATCACCCGCTCGCTGCCGCAGACGGCGTTCACGAAGGAGGATTTCCCCACGTTCTGCCTTCCCAGGACGGCGACCTCGATCGGCCTCTGCGGACCCTCACCTTCCCCTTCCTGCACACCCACCGGAAAAGTGAGAGCGTCATTGTCGGGGAGCATCTCCCGGAGCCGCTCCAGCAGAGCATCGAGCAGGTCTCCACTTCCCCTGCCGGAGATGGCCGACACCGGCCACGGTGTTCCCAGCCCGAGCGCGTGGAACTCATGGATGCCGAGACCCCGCTGCTCGTTATCAACCTTGTTGACCGCCAGCACGATCGGGCAATCCGACTGGCGCAGTTCCACGGCGACGGAATTGTCGAGGTCGGTTACTCCGGTTTCGACATCCGCCACGAAGATGATCAGTGACGCTTCATCGATGGCGACCTGGGCCTGGGCCCGGATGGCGATCTCCATCGGGTCTTTCGAATTGGGTACGAGTCCACCCGTGTCGACCAGCCGGAAGCGGGCTCCGGCCCATTCGGCGTGCGCGTAGACACGGTCGCGCGTCACACCCGGCACCTCATCCACCACGGCCTGACGCCGGCGGATGATCCGGTTGAACAGCGTTGATTTCCCCACGTTGGGACGTCCCACTATGGCAACCAGCGGGGGTATGGACATCGCACGCTCCTCGGGGTTCATCACACGCTCTCAGCGATCACCGGGGTGGTACCCACGGGCAAGCGCCAGCAGGTCCTCAACCAGATCGTAACTCCCCTGCTCCACCCGGCATGGCCATCGGGATGAGAACTCAGCCAGGCTCACGTCATCGAGGAACAGTCCGTCATCATTCGTGCAGTTGGGGGGGAGCAGTACGCGGTCGCTCTCCGCCAGATCGACCGCATTGAGAGCCTCGGTCAGGCAGTGGGATGAGAGCAGACCGGTGGTCGTCACGCTCCTGCCGAACAGAGTGTTCTCTGCCTCCACCAGCGTGAATGAGAACCCTTCCAGACAATCGAGCCGTTCGAGCAGGTAACGGTCGAAGAGTTCACGGCCCATCCCTCCCGTGCAGGCAAACATCCGCATGATCCGGTCATTATGGAACCCGGCGTCTCCCAAACCGGCGATCAATTCCTCCTGACGTTCCTCGAAACGGGAAACATACGCTCTTCCCATTCCGACCCCGTTCTCCATCTGGGGGAACTCATCGTACCACGAGTTCCCGGGAAGAGGTACTCCGCAGGAGAGGTAGAACTCATCAGCGAGATAGACAAATCCGTTCCCGAACCGTTCCCGGAACTCCCGCCGCCATGCCTCGCAGGTATCGATGACCTCGCGCATTTCCTCCACCGTCGGCCTTCGAAGCGTGGTCAGCCCCTCCCGGTGATCGGTCAGGCCTACCGGGACCATGGCGAGCGATTCCACCCCGGGGAACCGGTCGGCCAGGTCGAATACGGTTTTCCGGAGGTGCTCGCGATCGTTCCACTCCGGCACGAGGACGATCTGCGCGTGTATCCGGATCCCGCCCTCGATGAGCCTGTCGAGCCGTTCGGTCAACGTGGCCGCCCTGCGTCCCCGCAGCATGCGTGAGCGAAGATCAGGATCGGTCGTGTGGACCGAGACATAGAGGGGACTCAGACGCATCGCGAGGATCCGCCGGAAATCAGACCGGCTCAGGTTATCAAGCGTCACGTAATTGCCATGCAGGAACGAGAGCCGGTAATCCTCATCCTTCACCCTCAGCGAAGTACGCACTCCGGGAGGGTTCTGATCGATAAAGCAGAAGACGCAGTCATCTCCGCATGTCCTCGGTCCCATCTCCTCGAACTGGAGGCCGAGTTCAGCCGGCACTTCACAGGTTGTGTCAAAGGAGAGTCGCTCACTCCCTCTCCTGACCTCCAGATGGAGATCCACATCGGATGCGTGATAGAGGAAATCGATATAATCCGAGACGGGGTGACCATTGATGGAGAGAAGTTCGTCACCTTCACGCATATCCAGCATGTCGGCCAGGCTCTTTTCCCGGATAGAGACGATCTTCATGTCACTGACTCCGATCCAGAACCGTCAAAAGAGAAGAGAAAATGGAGCGAGCGACGGGGCTCGAACCCGCGACTTGCAGCTTGGGAAGCTGCCACTCTACCGGCTGAGTTACGCTCGCTTATCAGGCAGAGAAATATGTTCCTGCCCCCCTCACGTGTCAACCTTGACAGAGGTGAGAGGCAACCGGATACTGGGAATGAACCCTATCAACCCCTGTGAGGCCTGGCGATGAGGTTTGCATTGCTTACGAGACCGCTCTTCCTGGTTGCCGCCCTGATCATCTCCCTGCCGGCCACTGCCGGAGCCCAGAGAAACGCCCGCGAGATCATGAGCGATCACTCATGTATCCTCCAGGCGGGAGATCTCACGATCCAGTTCATTTACCTCCACCCCGACTCACTGGGCAGGGAGGTCGCCAAAATGGTGCTCAGAACGGATGAGTTTCTCAGATTCGAGCAGGAGAGCAAGCGTCTTCAGGACAAAAGGTCACTCCTGGCCTTGAGAGTGACGCCATACCGGGACGCGAGATTCGACCCCACTCAGATCAGGCTTACCGAACGAGAGAATTTCCACCCCGTCGGTTTCATGGATCTGGTCGATGTGCATGGGCTTTTCACGAGCACGGTCAAACGGGGAGATAACATATTCGGCTTCATCAAGGTTCCCGAGCGAATCGATTTCCGGCGGACCATCACGTTCAATTATGAGACCTATCGGACCACGTTTCTCCTCCCCCTCAAGTGGAGAGAGAGGTACTTCGATTTCATCGGTGCGCTTGTCCGGTAGGATCCGGGATACCCGTTCTACAACTCCAGTGGAAGGAAGAGGAAGATGCGTTTGAAACTCTGTCTGGCTGCTTCACTCATCATGCTGCTATCGGGCTGTGCCGGCTTGATGAAGATGAAATCCAGGACCCAGGAGCCTTCAGGTGACCAGCAGGAGGAATCCTCCGAAGAAGGCCTGAAGCCGTACGGCGAGGTCATTACCGACGAGGCGGTGAGCGACGAGGGAATCTTCACGGTTCACCAGATCGATGAGAAGGTCTATTACGAGATCCCGGCCTCGGGATTCGGCAAGGACTTCCTCTGGGTAAGCAGGGTATCGGCTGTCCCGACCGACCAGGGGTACGGCGGCCAGAAGATCGCCACACACGTGGTGCGGTGGGAGCGACGGGATGAGAAGGTATACCTGCGCAGTTACCTCTACTCCGTGGTTGCCGATTCCACCGAACCGATATTCGAGGCCGTGGAGAACGCAACCTTCGCGCCGATCCTCGAAGCGTTCGATGTCGCGACGATCCGGATGGACACGACCGCCACGGGAATCGACGAATACGTGGTGATCGAGGTCTCCGGTCTCGTCACGGGAGATCTTGCTGAATTCAGTCCGAAACGCCGGTTCGAGGCGGGCGGTCTCGACAGCGATCGCTCATTCCTCGACTACATCAAGAGTTTTCCCGAGAACATCGAGTACGAACAGGTTCTGACGTATAACAGTTCCGGGGACGGCCCGTCACTGTCACTGGTGATGCATCACAGCATGGTGCTCCTGCCTGAAGATCCGATGATGCCCAGGCTCCATGACGCCCGTCTCGGGTTCTTCAGTGTGAGAAGGACCGACTTCGGCACCTCAGAACAGCGGGCGGCCAGCAGACCGTACATCACCCGCTGGCGACTGGAGAAGAAAGATCCGAGTGCCGCGATCTCCGATCCCGTGAAACCGATCATCTGGTACATCGATCCGGCCACACCGCAGGTCTGGAGACCATATATCAAGCAGGGGATCGAGGACTGGCGGGCAGCGTTCGAACAGGCAGGATTCAGCAACGCGATCTTCTGTCTCGATCCGCCTGATGATCCCGACTGGGACCCGGAGGACGCGCGCTTTTCGGTGATCCGCTACCTGCCGTCGACGACCGAGAACGCTTCGGGGCCTCATGTGCACGATCCCAGGACCGGCGAGATCCTCGAAGCCGACGTCCAGTGGTACCACAACGTGATGAACCTCCTGCGCGACTGGTATTTCGTGCAGGTCGGCAATCTCGATCCGAGGGCGGGCAAGCTCCCCCTGCCTGACGAACTGATGGGACAGCTGGTACGGTTCGTGGCATGCCATGAGGTGGGACACAGCCTGGGTCTGCAGCACAACATGCGCGCCTCGGGATCGTATACGATTGCACAGATGCGAAACTCCGATTTCGTCCGCCAGTACGGATACACCCCGTCGATCATGGATTACGCCCGGTTCAACTACGTCGCCCAGCCGGGTGATGACGTGGCACTGATCCCGATCGTGGGTCCGTATGACAAGTACGTCATCGAATGGGGATATGCTCCCATCCCGGGCGCCGTGACACCGGAGGATGAGAAGGAGGCGCTCAACCGCATCGCCATCCGCCAGGAGGAGAATGAGCACCTGCGGTTCGGGCACGCCGACGGGGTGGACCCGAACGCCCAGACCGAGGACCTCTCGAACGATCCGGTCGCGGCCACCGAACTCGGCCTGCGCAACATCGAAGCGATCGCCGATATGCTCATGGAGGCCACGACCCACGATGGAGAGGACTACGACGACCTGGAGGAAGTATTCGGACGCCTGGTCGGCCAGCGAAATCAGGAGCTGAGACATGTGGTAACCGTGGTGGGCGGTGTCCATCACTTCTTCCGCAATGCCGGCACCGAAGGGGAAGTCTACATACCGGTCACCAAAGTAAAGCAGAAGGAAGCAGTCGCTTTCCTCAACCAGCATGCCTTCCAGGTGCCCGACTTCCTGCTCGACCGGGAGATCCTCCGCCGGATCGAATCATCGGGGGCTATCGAGCGCGTGCTCGCGGGGCAGCGCCGGATCCTGGCGGGACTCTTCAGTCAGTCCCGCGTGGAGCGGCTCATCGAGCAGGAGGCACTGCTCGGACAGGATGCCTACAGCCTTGAAGAACTGATGGCTGATGTGCGGAGCGGTGTGTGGAGTGAGATCACCGCGCGAAGCGTGCAGATCAACACGTTCCGCCGTGGCCTGCAGCGGGCATACCTCGACATCTACGATCAGAACCTCAACGGCGAGGACGCGCCCCATACCGACATGAAACCGCTGATCCGGGGTGAGCTGCATGAGCTGGACACCCAGCTCGGGAGAGCCCGCGGACGGGCCGCCGACCGGATCACCAGGCTGCACATCGAAGACATGAGAGTGCGGGTAAGCAGGATCCTCGACCCCCCCGCCTGAGCGCCGCGGGGGCGGGATTCATTCCCGCCAGCAGGCAAGGATTTTCGCCGCCGTCTGCTCGGGTCCATCTCCGGACCCGAGCACGATCCGGCGTGCATCAAGGGTTCGGAACCAGGTGAGCTGCCGCTTGGCGTAGTTCCGGTGTTCCTGCCGGATACGCTCGACGGCCTCTTCGCGGGAAAGTTCTCCATCCAGATGCCGGTAGAGCAGGTCGTACCCCAGACCGGTCAGGCCGGGCGCGTCCACCGGGATCCCCTCCGACCTCAGAGTTGCCGCTTCCTCAAGCCAGCCTGAATCGAGGAGTGACACCACCCTCTCATTCAGCATCCGGTAGAGATCGCTCCGGTCCCGCTCGATCAGCACCTGCCTCCAGTCGGCCTCAAAGAGCGGCATGCTCCCCCTGCTCTGCTGCAGTTGTGACAGCGGCACGCCGTGCAGTTCGAAGACTTCCAGCCCCCTGATGACCCGTTGTGTGTCTGTCGCCGGGATACGCTCGGCCCACCGGGGATCGATTATGGCGAGTTCGGTCCAGAGCGCCTCCACTCCCTCCCGCGCCAGGCGATCGAGCAGCCCGGCCCGCACCCGTTCCCGCTCTTCAGGATCGACGGGGGGCTCTTCGAAGAGTCCGTCGGTGAGGGCCCTGATGTAGAAACCGCTCCCCCCCACGACGATCGGTAGTCGTGAGCGCTCGACAATCTCCTTGAGGCAGGCGACCGCTTCCGAGGCGAACTCACCCGCGGACCAGCTCAAACGGGGATCCCGCACGCTCACCAGATGATGGGGCACGCGTTCCGTGAGGTCACTGCCGGGAGCCGCGGTCCCGATCTCAAGGCCGCGGTACACCTGGCGGGAGTCGGCCGAGATCACCTCTCCTGCGAGTTCTTCGGCCACGATGACCGCCGCCTCGGTCTTCCCCACACCGGTCGGTCCCGCGATGATGAGGACGCGCGGTCTCATCTGTCGAAGCGGAGATCGAGTTCCTCGAGACTGAGGATCAGATGGGTGGGCCTGCCGTGAGGGCAGACCTGCGGTTTCTCACAGGCGAAGAGACGGTCGACGAGCATCCTCCGCTCCTCCGGATCGAGTCTCTGACCGAACTTGATCGCCGCCCTGCACGCCACACTCGCGGCAACCTTTTCATGTACGCTCCCCGTTCCTTCTCCACCCCTACCCAGATCGTCGATGATGCCGAGGACCACTTCCTCCTCATTTCCGGCCCTCTCGAGATAGGGCGGGACCGCCTCCAGGGCGACGGTGTTGCCGCCGAACGACTTCAGATCGAATCCCACTCTTGCCAGGACAGAGGCGAACTCTTCAACCACGGAGGCCTGTTCGACGGAGAGTTCCAGCAGGCGGGGAAAGAGGAGCTGCTGGCTTGCCGCGGGCGCATCGGTCAGATGACGGAGCGACTCTTCATAGAGGATCCGTTCATGCGCGGCGTGCTGATCGATAACGATGATCCCGCCCGTGATGGGGGCAATGAGATACTGATCATGAACCTGCCAGATCAACGGATCATCCGAGAAATCCGATCCGGCTCTCGCAGATTTCATCCTTCCCTCCCTGGCATCTTCATGCGCAGGGGTTCCTTCAGTGACCTCGAACAGCGAAGCCGCCGCGTCCTTCGTATCGGGCAGGAGACCGGTAAAGAGTCCGGTATGATGCCAGGGCAGATCGGACTCGCTCACTCTCCGGTCAACTCCCGCGACACCGCTACCCGCCCCGTTGCTCCCCCCCCTGTTGACGCGATCACGATAGAGCGTCCGGGTACCGAGTTCCCGCCCGAGAGCCTCGCGCACGCCGGTGATCACGAAGTCCTTCACGCGTGCCTCATCGGTGAACCTGACCTCCCGTTTCGCCGGATGGACGTTGACATCCACATCGGACGAGAGGACTTCGAGGAAGAGGCAGGCGAAGGGGTATCTCCCCTGGGACAGGAGCTCTCCGTATCCGGCAAAGAGCGCATAGGAAAGTCCGCGGTGATTGACCGGACGGCCGTTCACGAAGACGTGCACCGCTCCCGCGGTCCGGCGGGAAGCCACCGGAGCTCCCAGCACTCCCCGCAGACGCAGATCGTCCAGTTCCGCCGCCAGCAGTACCGCCCCGGAGAGCGCCTTTGAGCCGAACAGCTCGGCCGCGCGCTGTCTCAATTCCCTTCCCCCGCGCAACCGGAAGACTTCGCGCTGATCATGCCGCAGCGTGAAACCCACATCGAGCCGCGAGAGGGCCGCTTCTGTTACCGATTTGACGATGTGGCGGTATTCGGTCTGTACGCTCTTGAGGAATTTGCGTCGTGCGGGCACATTGGCGAAGAGATGCTCTACCCGGATCGTCGTGCCCCGAACCCGGGCCACCGGCTTCTCTTCAATTACCCTGCCCCCCTCCATCACGATCTGCAGACCCTCCGGTGAGTTTCCATCGGAGGTCTCAAGGATGAAGCGGCATACCGAAGCGATACTGGGCAGTGCTTCGCCCCTGAATCCGAACGTCTCGAGCGTGGCAAGATCCTCAACAGCAGATATCTTGCTCGTGGCATGGCGTTTCAGGGCAAGACGAGCGTCCTCGACGCTCATGCCGCTCCCGTCATCCACGACTTCGATAAAATCCCGGCCTCCGCTCCTGACCAGGATATCTACCGACCGCGCCCCTGAGTCGAGGGCGTTCTCAACAAGTTCCTTAACAACCGAGGCCGGCCGTTCAACCACCTCCCCGGCCGCTATCTTGTTAATCACACCCTCCGGCAGTATCTGGATCACGTGATCCTTCCGCCCTTCATCACCGCGGTGTGGCTGGCGGAATGAGGGAATAGACCGGCACGCGACTGATGCCGGCAGGCACATCGATCACGAAATCATCTGCGGTGAATTCCGGGTTCGCGGTACGACTCACCACCTCGAATTCCAGTTCGAACTGGTCGCGGGGATAGTACAACACCACGTGCTGGGGAAGTCGAGCCCTCCTGAAATTCCGGTAATTCCGGTACGAGATCTCGAGAAAGATCTCTCCCTGCTGATTGACGCGAACGCTCTTCCGGTAATCAAGTTCCGGTCCGATCGTGAGCAGAAGGCGTGTTCCGTCAGGCTGGTCTACTGCGATGATGGCATGATCCGCCCTGACGTCGAATTGACTGGCGTTCGCAGCCAGATCCACCGGGTCGAGAGCCAGAGCCGGGCCGAGCATCATTTCGAGGAGAACGGTCCGATCAAGGGACATACCCTGGTAACCGGGTTTGTTCTCATCCCCGGTCTCACCGACCAGCACCACCTGCTCGGTCGGCATGTAGATCTGTACGGAACCGCCTGCGATGACCCCCTGCACCACGATCCCACCGAGCATGACACTGACATCAATACGGATCGAATCGGGTCCCGCGTACAGCAGAACGCCTCGGGCTGAATACGCGCCGTTGGCGCTCCGCATGAGGATCGTACCGTTGGTGCGCAGATCCCCGACCTCACCTGCCCGTTCAGCGGCCTGCTGGAGGATCCTCTCCGGCCCCAGTTCCAGGAGAGTGTCGGGCGCGAGTGTCCTGTAGTGAGCGCACCCGGAGAGGATGACGGCCAGACAGACCATCATGAACCTGCTGCGTCTCATCTGCTTCCTCCCCCCACTCCCCCTCCGACCAGAGCGGATATGGGCAGGAAGCGCCCCGAGGTCAGTCCCGCGTCGAGTTCGATCAGATAGAACGCCGCGACCCGGTTCTGACGGTTGATCAGCCAGGCGTCCTGAAAGACGAGGCGGGCCTCTGCGTATTTCCCCGAATTCAGCATGATACGTCCGAGGTTGGTCAAAACGGTATCCTTTACCACCCGGGCATCCCGGGATCTCGCGGGATCATCGAGGGCTTCGATAACGCGATGTAATATTTTCTCAGCGGTTTCAGCGTCACCCTGATCGTATTCGACCTGAGCGAGCCTGTACATGTAGTAGAGGTAGTGTTCTTCGAGAAGGTCAGCCGCCCGGGGGAGAAGCGATCGCAGGGTTGCGGCGATATCGGAGGCGTCCCAGAGCACATTGTGAAGACGGTCATAGGCAACCAGCAACTGGTCGATATACCGCTGAATCGAGGAGAGATCATCCGGCCGGGCCCGGTAGAGTCGCCCGGCCTCTTCGAGCGTCGCCAGTTGGCCGATCACACCGCTGCGCAGTGCCGCCGCGCGTGCCTCCTCATCATCAGGCTCAGCCTCCAGCCACGCCGCGGCGGCCGAGGGACCCAATCCCGGAAACATCCCGCCGGTCCGCCGAATGTTAAGCTCCATCCTCTGGAGTTCCAGCGGTGTCGGCTTGCGTCCGTCCAGATATGTCGTGAGGGTCAGGCCGGTGTTCCGCATCGTCCGGTGCCGCTCGTCGAATCCCAGGTAGAGCGCGGCCTGCTCGTTGAGATAGAAGGCCTTCGGCGCCTGGTACTCCAGGTAGGGGAACTCATCAAGATTCAGACGTCCGCCGAGAACCACGAATTCCGCCATGCGGATCGGGCTCATGATCTGATGGGCCAGGAGACCGAAGAGGTCATCTACGCCCACCCGCTGGAGGCCGGCTTTCACTTCGGGCAGATCGAACGCTGCCGCAGCGCCCTCGAAATCCCACTCGATCGGTTGAACGCTTCCCACCAGAAGCAGATCGGTCGTCGACATGCCCCAGAGTGACACGTAGGGAAAGACCTCGGAGAAGGTCACGAGCACGCTCTCGAGTGTCTCGTCGCTGATCTCGTAGACATGGATCCACTGCGCCACCACCCCACCCGGTTCGAGTCTTTCCTTCAGCGTGGTGAAGTATTCCAGAGTGAAGAGACCGCCGATCCCCGCGATCCATGGATTACTCGGTTCAGAGAGAATGAGATCGTATCGCTTCTCCGGACTGGTGAGGAGGTAGGTCTTGGCATCCTGCATGATGAGTCTGACCCGATCATCCGCGAGCGGCTCTCCGTTGAACTCCTCGAAGAACCGGTTTGCCTTTACCACTCCGGATGAGATCTCGACAACCTCCACCTCCTCAACCGGATACCCCAACAGGTGACCGGCCGTCTGACCGCTTCCCAGGCCGATGATCAGCGCCCTCCCGGCATCGGGGACCATCATCGAGGGTATGGCGGCGATCATGGTCTGTGTGAGCTGGTCGATCAGATGGTTGCTCGCGTCCGCCTTGCCGTTCACCACCAGCGAGGTGTACCCGTCCTGTTCAAGTACCGCCACGGTGCCATTCACATCCTCCTCGTAGAAGAGCACCTCCATGTTCCGCAGGGAGTTCATGTACTGTTCGCTAATCGCTCCCTCCCGGTAACGCTCACGGAACACACCGGAGGCGAAGGTGGCCAGGTTCCACGCCGGCAGGAGGTAGATACCAGCGAGAAGAACAGCGCCACCTGCAAACGCCGTTTGAAGCGCCCTGCGCGGGATCTTCGGATTGAGTGAGAGAACCCAGAGACCGAACGCGATGTTGATGCCGATCCCCACCTTGAGGGTAAGCTGGACGCCGAGCCACGGCAGAAGCAGGAGTCCGCCCAGGAGGGCTCCGAAAATCGTTCCCACGGTATTCACGGCGAACACCCTGCCGACCGGCCGTCCGATCTGTCGCGAGAGGCGGGCAGCCACATCCGAGGCGAATGGCAGCACCGCCCCCGATGCGAGCGTGGGCGGGAGCATGATGGCGAGACAGAAGATATATTTCAGGAGTTCATGAACAGGATAGCCCGCCTCCGTCCGGGCAATCATGCTCTGCAACTTCAGGAAGATGATCGGTAATTCAGCGTAGAGAGGCAGTGCGATCAGAAGACTCACACCGATCAGAAGCTGACTCACCCCGAAGAAAAGAAAGGGCCTCTCGTACCGAAACAATCTGCGCGCGATGAGTGATCCGAGCGCGATGCCGGAGATGAACGCGGCCAGCATCAGGGTAAATGAATAGGTGCTCGATCCCAGGATCGTCGAGAGCATGCGGATCCAGGCCACCTCGTACATCATCACGAGGAAGCCGGAGATACCGGCACCCCACACCACGACGCTCGCCCACCGATTCAGGATAACCGGCTCGATACCCTCGAACTCGCGTGCGCCCTCTTCCCGCCATACTTCCTCCCGCCACACCTCCTCCCGCCACACCTCCTCCCCGGTGTCCGGGGTGTCCGGCTCATCCCCAGTGTCCGGGGTGTCCGGCTTATCTCCAGTGTCTGGGGTGTCCGGCTCATCCCCAGTGTCTGGGGTGTCCGGCTTATCCCCGGCGGCCAGCTCATCTCCGGCGGCCACCGTTTCATCCGATTCCTCTTCATCCCCGGGTGCCGTGAAGAGCCATCCGAATCGCCATGCGGCCAGAAGCCCGATGCCTGCAAAGATATTGAGAGCCGCCGCGGTCGTGAGGGTCGCGCTCAGACCGAGGGCCGGGATCATCGCGAATCCCGCCAGGAGAGCCCCGATCACCGCCCCGGTACTGTTGATGAAGTAGAGGCCTGCCACGCTGGTTCCCGTCTGCCGGGGAAACCGGGTGACCGCCCTGGTCAGGAGCGGCAGTGTACCCCCCATGAGAAACGTCGATGGGCCGAGCAGGAGGATCGAGACCAGGAACCTGTTCAGAGTGCCGGTCAGACCGGTGCTGCCGAGCAGCGAGACAAGGAAGAGAAAGAGCGCGCTGCCGGCGGCAAAGAGCAGCGGGAAGAGGAGCCCGTAGACTCCGATGGCCATCTCGAGGTAGGTGTAGATGACCAGAGGTTCCCTGAATCGATCGGCGAGGCGGCCGAACACCCAGGCTCCGAGGGCGAGCCCGCCCATATAGGCGGCCAGCACCATGACGTGGGCATATGCCGTACCCCCCAGCACCAGGTCGAGATATCGAGCCCACACAACCTCATATACCAGACCCGCCATGCCGGAAATGAAGAATGCACCCCATACTGCGGGCAGAAACCAGCGGGTACGCTGCATCAAGAGCCTCCGGAAACGGCAGTCAGGGGGCGGATCCAGGCGGACTTCCGAATCGGGAAGCCGCATCGGGTCGATTCAACTCTCCAAAGTAATACACCGCAACCGGGTTGTCCGGTACAAGCCGGTAGGAATCCCAGAAAGCCTCCCGGGCTTCGCCGTAGCGCTCGAGTTTCAACAGTACCCTGCCGTAGAGCTCGAGCACGAAGGCGGGAACCGCTCTTGGATCGAACGATATCGCTACCTGCACCCTGATATCCTCAGGATCGGTTCCCAGCATCTCCGCCAGCGCGTCGGGGTCGGCCGCGAGCCCGATTTCATCAAGGGTCTGGCGCAGGGTGACCCTGGCATCCTCGTACCTGCCCAGATCCCAGGCTGTCCTGCCGCGTTCGAACAGGTAGAATCCCCGCTCCTCCTCCCCGACAACATCGGCGGCCCAGGCGAGAACCTCGAGGAGTCTCACGGCAAGATCTTCAGCTCCGTAGCTGCAGCTCTTCACCTGCCCGTATGCGACCAGAAGTACGTCGGCGTACTCAACGACAAACTGCGACTCCAGCGGATTCTCCCGAACCTTGCGGGCCGCCTCCTCGATACTCTCCAGGATCTCGTTGATCTTCCACTCATCGGCTGTCTCCGCTGCCTCCGCCGAAAGAGGATCCAGCCTCTGCCAGGCGGCCGTCACCGATGCCATGAGCCGGTAATCGGTCACACCCATGTGCCCCAGGAACGCAGCCAGCCCCGAGAGTTCCGAGACCGTGGGCTCCCGCTCCCCCATGTAGCGGCGCAGGGTCAGGCCGCTGTTCCGCAACGTCATGAGCCTCTCGTCATTTCGACTGAACAGTTCCGATCGGGAGCGGAGGAAGGCCGCCTTCGGCGCGTGATACTCGAGAAAGGGTGAGTCATCGGTATTGAGCGGCCATGCAATACTCGTGATCTCGTTAACCCTCGTCGGCCCCAGCATCTGCCGGTTCAGCAGGGTATAGAAATCGTGAATATATATTCTTTCCAGGTCTGCTTTTACGGTACTTCTCTCAAGCATTGCTTGAGATGCTCTGAGGTCCCAGGCAAAGGGGGCTGGACTCCCGACCAGAAGGACATCTCCCGGCGCAAGACTCCAGACCGAGACGTACGGGAACACCTCATGAAAGGTCATCAGAACACTGGCGAGGGTTTCCTCTGTCTGCTGATATGAATGGATCCACTGGGCTACCAATCCACCCAGCTCAAGGTGCTCCCGCAGGGTCATGAAATAATCAAAACTGAACAATCCGCCGATACCGGCTATCCACGGGTTGGACGGTTCTGAGATGATGAGGTCGTACCGGTCCTCCGGGCGTGTCAGCAGATAGGTCTTGGCATCCTGCCTGATCAGTTCGGTACGGGGATCTTCGAGGGGGCGTCCATTGATATGATCGAAAAAGTGACTCGCCTCGATCACCCCGGGTGAGATCTCCACGATCTCGACACTGCTGACGGGGTAGCTGAGCAGATGGCCTGCGGTCTGTCCCGAGCCGAGTCCGACGACAAGGGTGCGCTTCGCGTCAGGCACCATCAATGCCGGGATCGCGGCAATCAGCGTCTGGGTGACCTGGTCACCGATGTAGGTACTCGCGTCGGTCTTCCCGTTCACTACAAGGGAATGGTTCTCCTCGTACTCGAGGATCGCCACGGTCCCGTTGATGTCCTCGGTGTAGAAGATGAGGTTCTGGATATCGTATTCAGCCTGGAATCGCTCCCGCGCTTCCCCGCCGTCTCCCCGGGTGTGAAAGGCACCGAGCGCAAGCGCCCGCAGATCCCAGGCGGGTGAGAATCGGAAGAACATGATCAGCAGAACGGCCGTCCCCGCGACAAGGATGCGGATCCGTCCTTTCCCGAGGCGCGGATTGAGTGAGAGGATCCAGATGCCGAGCGCCATGTTGATCACGATCCCGATCTTGAGCGTGAGCTCAACGCCGAGCAGGGGAAGCAGGAGGAGCCCTCCTCCGAGTGCGCCGAATATCGTTCCCATCGTGTTGACCGCCCAGATCCTGCCGACCGACTGTCCGATGCTTCCCCTGACACGGGCCACCACATCGGCGGCAAGGGGGAGTGCCGCGCCTGAAGCCAGTGTGGGCGGGATCATGATCAGGAGACAGAACACGTATTTCGAGATTTCGAAGAGACGGTATCCGGCGTCGGTCCGGGGGATGGAACTCTGGAGGTCGAGAAAGAAAAAGGGCAGTTTCGCATAGAGGGGGAGCGCCAGCAGGAGCATGGCGCCCACCAGTATCTGGCTGATCCCGAACAGGAGAAAGGGTCTTCCGAACCGGGAGAGCCGCCTGGCGATCAGGGAACCGAACGCGATCCCCGTGATGAACGCGGAGAGCATCAGGGTGAACGAGTAGGTGCTCGAACCCAGGATCGTGGAGAGCAGGCGGATCCAGGCTACTTCGTAGATCATCACGATCATTCCTGAGATACCCGCCCCCAGAACCGCCACCCTGCCCCATGAGATGAGCTTCTTCTCACCGATTCCCTCGAATTCGGGAATCGGGCCCTCCACATCATCGCCCCCCCCCACTCCCTCATCTTCGGGCCCCCCCGCTCCCTCCCTGCCGCCTTCCGGCTCCTCCTCAGCCTCTTCTGATGATTTCCCACCCTCTGCCGGCTGTTCCCGCTCTTCCTCCTCCTCTACCTCTTCCTCCGGTTCCTGAGATTCGAACACCCCCATGCGCCACATCAGCAGAAGCACTCCACCCACCAGGAGATTGAGAGCGGCGGCGAAAAAGAGCGTTCCCCGTACACCCAGACCGGGGATCAGGGCGAATCCGGCGAGGAGCGCTCCGCCGGTCGCTCCCAGACTGTTGATGAAGTAGAGACCCGCGACACGACGGCCGACCCGTTCGGGGATCGACGTGACGGCTCGCACGAGGATCGGAAGAGTGCCTCCCATCAGAAAAGTCGAAGGAGCGAGCAGGAGTACCGAGAACAGGAGCTTGTTCACGATCCCGCCGGGACCGGTCGTGCCCAGCGGTCCGGCAAGGACGAGATAGAACTGGCTCAGGATCCCGAAGAGCAGTGGGAAGAGGAGTCCCCAGGCGCCGACCGCCAGTTCCAGCCAGGCGTACACAACGAGCGGCTTCTTGAAGCTGTCCACGCGCTTGCCGAACCACCACGCGCCCCCCGCCATTCCCCCCATGAAGGCCGTCAGCACCATGATGTGGGCGTAGGTCGTGCCTCCCAGAACCAGATCGAGGTACCGCGCCCACACAACTTCGTAGACCAGTCCCGCAACCCCGGAGATGAAAAAGACCGTCCAGACGGTCGGCAGCAGAGCGCGGGCTCGCGGCATCAGGCCGTCTCCCGGCTGAACAGTGCTGCGGTGAACTCACGGGGGTCGAACGGCATCAGCGATTCAAGTTCTTCTCCGACACCGACCATCCGTACCGGAATATCGAGTTTGCGGGCAAGCGGCACGATAACTCCCCCTCGTGCGGTACCATCGAGTTTCGTCAGGATCAATCCGGTGACATTCACGCTCTTTCTGAATTCCTCACCCTGGACAACTGCATTTTGACCCGTAGTGGCGTCGAGCACCAGCAGGGTCTCATGCGGGGCCCCTTCCAGTCGTCCGGCCAGCACCCTCTGTATTTTCTCAAGTTCACTCATCAGCCCCCTGTGCGTGTGCAGGCGACCGGCGGTGTCAACGAGCAGGACGTCCATATCCCTTGCGATCGCGGCATCGAGGGCATCCCAGGCAACCGAGGCGGCATCGGCGCCCTCATGGCTCCTGACACAGTCCGCGCCCGCGCGCTCTGCCCAGACAGCCAGTTGCTCAACCGCCGCGGCACGATACGTATCGGCAGCCGCCACGATCACCTTCTTGTCGGCGGACCGGTACGCGTGTGCAAGCTTGCCGATGGTGGTTGTCTTCCCCGACCCGTTCACTCCCACGAAGAGCACCACATGAGGCCGGGCAGAGAGCCCCTCCCCGATCCCTTTCGGGGGCACCCCGGGGGTGAGAATGCGCTCGATCACATCAGCCATGGCGGCGATCACGTCATCGGGCCCGTTCACCTTCTGCCCGCGCAGATCCTTCCGCAGACGGTCACGGATCTCCTCGACGGTATCGACACCGAGGTCGGCCGCCAGAAGACGGTCCTCGAGATCGTCGAGCAGATCGTCGGTCAGAGCGGTCGCACCGGAGAAGAGATCGGTAACATCTGTCAGCAGCAGGTCGCGCGTTCTGGCAAGTCCAAGCGCGACGCGGGAACGGAATCGTGACATGGGTCAGGAGCTCAGCTTGTTCGAGACGTCAGGTGCCCCGAGTCAGAGAGTCGGGACCTTAGTGACATAACACTAAGCGGCGGCCTCCTCTTCGAAACGGACACCGACTACTTTCGAAACGCCGGGCTCCTCCATCGTGATCCCGAGGAATGAGTCGGAAGCTTCCATGGTCCTGGTGTTGTGCGTAATCAGGATGAACTGCGTGGTCTCCTGAAAATGCGCCAGCACCCTGAGGAAACGTCCGATGTTCGCCTCGTCAAGAGGAGCATCGACCTCGTCCAGAATACAGAATGGGCTCGGTTTCACCAGATAAATTGCAAAAAGAAGCGCGATGGCGGTGAGGGCTCTCTCGCCGCCCGAGAGGGCCGCCATGTTCTTCAGGATCTTCCCGCGCGGTCTTGCAACGATCTCGATGTTCGCCTCGAGGGGGTCGAGATCTTCCGTCAGATAGATATCCGCTTCGCCTCCCTCGAAAAACTGGGTATAGGTGCTCTGGAAATTCGATCGGATGAGTTCGAAGACCTCCACGAACCGTTTCCGGGCGGTTTTGTTGATCTTCCGGATCGTCTGCTGAAGGATCCTCTGAGCCTCCTCGAGATCATCACACTGTGTGACCAGGAACACGAGCCGTTCACTCTCTGCTTCATATTCCTCCAGAGCGAGCAGGTTGACCGGGCCGAGCTTGTCCAGCTTCTCCCGCAGTTTCTGCACTTCCGTTTCGAGGGTCTCGTAGGATGGCGCTTCCTCACCTTCCTGGAGCAGGTCGGCTTCTTCGACTCTTCCCAGATCGACGTCGTAGTCCTCCCTGATACGGTCAGCGAGGTTCTGGCGCCTCAGATCGAGTTCTGAAAGCCTCAGCTCAACGGTGTGGGCGCGTTCCTGGCGGTCCTCACGCGCTCTCCGTTCTTTCCGGAGCTCTTCCTCGACCCCCTGCATGCTGTTTCGATGCTCAAGGAAGGCCTTCTCACGCTCGGCGAGCTCTTCTTCCAGCTTGTGCCGTACCTGCTGTCGCTGTTCGAAGACCTCGTTCTGCTCGTCGATCGTTATACCAAGGGTGCGGTGGTTCTCCTCGGCCTCCTTCGCTTCCCGGCGCCTCCGCTCCGTGGTTTCGGCCAGTTCTGAAGCGCTCGAGGCAAGCCGTCCCATTTCCCGGTCGAGCCCGTCTATGCGGTGTTCCGATCTCACGCGGTTGAGGCGCAGTTCCTGGAGACGATGCCGGTGCCCATCCTGCTCGGCGCTGACCTCAGTGACCTTCATCTGAAGCGCTTCGACGGCACCTCCGAGTTCCCCGCTCTCTTCGAGCGCTTTCGACAGCAGCGGGCTCAGTTTCTCGAGTTCGGTGATATCCTCCGAGAGTTCGGCCTCCTCATCACTGATGCGTGCGCGCAGGTCGCTCTCTTTCTCCTGCAGGGACTTCTTGTTCGAACTCGCCTCATTGTGCGCCCAGCCGGTTTCGCGGAGTTCATTCTCGGCCTCCTCCAGCTGGTCTGTCAGTGAGACCCCCTTCTCCTTGAGCCCCGCAAGATCTTCCTTTCGGCGGAGAAGTTCCCGCTCTGCTTCAGCCAGGGTGGCGGTATGCGACTGCACGCGATCGTCCAGTTCGGCGAGTTTCTGCCGGCGTGAGAGCAGTCCGCCCACCGGGCCGCCCGCCGGTTTGCCGGCCACAACCACACCACCCGGCCCGACAACTTCACCCGCCGTGGTCACCAGGGTCCAGCCGTCCCGGCCCGCTTCCCCGGCAACAGCAAGCGCATCTGTCAGCGTCTCCATCCAGAGCGCACGCGACAACAGACCCCGGGCCACCTGTGCCTCAGTCCCCTCCCCCTCAACCAGGTCGGAAAGACGACTCCTGAAGCCGGGTACACCATCAATCCAGGGGGGAGTTGCGGCGAATCCGTCGCTGGAAATGTGAGGCACGAGCAGAACGGCCCGGCCGCCCTGTTCTCTGTGCGAGAGCCGGTCGAGTGCCCGCTGGAGGGCTTCCTCATCGGCAAGCAGGAGCCCCTCGAGGGTGGGGCCAAGTACCGCCTCGGCAACGGGTACCGCGGCATCATCAAGCTGGAGAACCTCGGCGAGCAGAGCGCCGAAGCCCTCATCATCCTCGCCACGGAGGTCCCTGACAGCGTCCCCCACCCCTTCGAGCCGTTCGAGAAGCCCCTTCACCACATCCCGTTCGGCGCGGGAGGCCTGCAACGCCCCTTCGATATCAGCGAGCCGGCGTGTCTCCGACTGCAGCTCTTCCGCCTTCTCCTCCCGGGTGTGCTCCACGCTGCCGCGTTCGCGGCGTATCCCGGCAACCTTCTGCCTGATCTCTTCGACCTGCGTGACCAGCCGGATCTGATCCCGGTCCGCTTCCTCTGCTTCCACAACCGTCCGGGCCTGCCGGGCGCGCAGTGACTCGAGCCGTTCGCGGCGCTCCTTGACCTTGTAACGAAGGAACTCGGCGCGCTGGGCCTCATCCTGGTAGAAAACACTCGCCCGATTGTGCCGATCCCTGATCTCTTCGAGTTCGCCGCGGGCAACTTCCAGCCGCGTCTCGATCTCCTCCAGGCTCTCTCCGAGGGAGGCCTCCTGCTCCTTCAGCTGCTTGAGTTCTCCGGCGGCCCCGACCTTCTCCTCACCAAGCCGTTCCCGCTCTTCAATGGCGGCAACACGCTTTCCCTCCAGCTCCTCGGCATCGCCGTGGCCCCGGCGCGCCGCCTCCTCGGCGGCTGTGCGCCGTTCCCTCAGGGCGATCAGGTTCGACTCGACCTGCCGGACCTGCTCACGGGCCTGATCAACCTGTCGCTGGAGGTCTGCCTGCCCCTTTTCGAGATCGAGCGCGCGCGCCCTGGCCTCCTCAACCGCCGCCTCCTTCTCGGCCAGTCCGGAACCGAGCCCTTCCCGTGACTCCCGCAGGTCCCGCAGTTCCTCGCGCAGCGGCTTCAACTCCTCGTCGAACCGCCGGTCCTTCAGAAACGCCAGATGGACCCCCGCAACCGAGATCCTGTCGCGGAACTTCTGATACCGTTTGGCGCGGTTCACCTGGCGTTTGAGACTCCGCACCACCTTGTCGATCTCGGCAATCACGTCCCCGATCCGCAGGAGATCCTGTTCAGTATTGCGCAGTTTCGTCTGGGTCTCGCGCCGCCGGCTCTTGTATTTTTGGATCCCGGCTGCCTCCTCGAAGACGGCCCTCCGTTCATCAGCCTTGTCGCTGATGATGATATCGACCATCTCCTGCTGGATGACCGTGTACGAATTGTTCCCGATGCCGCTGTCCATGAAGAGATCATGGATGTCGCGCAGGCGGCACTGCTTGTTGTTGATCAGGTACTCACTCTCACCGCTGCGGAAGAGGCGGCGGGTGATGTTGACCTCAGGTGCGTCGATCGGCAGGGCGTTCTCGGTGTTCTCAATCGTCAGGACTACTTCGGCAAATCCCAGGGGTTTGCGTGTGGAGGAGCCGTTGAAGATCACGTCTTCCATCGTCTTGCCGCGGATGGAAGACGGTTTCTGCTCTCCGATCACCCACTTGAGGGCGTCAACGATATTTGTCTTACCGCAGCCGTTGGGACCAACCACCGCGGTCATTCCCTCACCAAAATGAATCTCTAATTTATCAGCGAATGATTTGAAGCCGAAAATGGTCAATTTCGAAAGGCGCACCCATACCTCCCAGTGAGCGGGTCAGCGCTTGGCCCGCACCCTCTTGAGAGCACGGACGATGAGGTCGGGCAGATGTTCACCCTGCTTAGGGAACACCGTCCGAATAGTAAGAATCACCTGCTCCTCCGACACTCTTGCGATCACCGGCGGCCTGCCTTCACGCAGGGCCCGTTCGAGTCCGGAGGCCGTGAGTCCGGTTTCCTTCGGCATCAGCGCCACCCCCCAGCCGGAGAGTTCCACTTCGGGACTGCTCCCCCCCCCGAGCACGCTCGATACCTCCACCAGCTTCACCGTCAGGGCGGGTGCTCCCTTCCGGTCTGCGACATCCTCCCGCAGGGCGGCCCTGAGCGCGTCGCGCAGCGCACCGGCTCTCTTTTTAAGTTCTGCCGAGGAGGACAGCATCATGGAACGAACGGGCAGCGCCGCATCCGCCTTGCCGGTCAGATAGAGTCTGATGGTGGCCTCGAGCGCCGTGAGCTGCAGCTTGTCGAGACGGAGCGCGCGGGCAAGCGGATTGGCCTTCATACGCGCGATCCACTCCGGCTCACCGTACACGATGCCCGCCTGCGAGCCGCCCAGCAGCTTGTCCCCGGAGAAACTCACGACACTCACACCCGCCGCAAGGCTCTCCATCACCGTCGGTTCATCAGGCGCCCCTACTGACCCGGGATCGCTCAGGATCCCGCTGCCCTGATCGTCCATGACCGGCACCCCATACCCCTGTGCCATCGAGACAAGCTCGGGGAGCGGCACCTGCTTCACGAACCCCTTCTGCACGAAGTTGCTCTGATGCACGTGCAGGATAAGACCGGTCTTCTTCGTGATCGCCTGTTCGAAGTCCTTCAGGTGAGTCTTGTTGGTGGTGCCCACCTCCACCAGCTTCGCGCCGCTTTTCTCCATGATCGCGGGCATGCGGAACGATCCCCCGATTTCGACGAGGTGCCCGCGGCTCACGATCACCTCTTTACCGTCGGCCATGGTGTTGAGCGCCAGGAGCACGGCGCCGGCGTTGTTGTTGACGGCCAGCGCGGCCTGTGCGCCGCTCAGAACGCAGAGCATCTCTTCGAGATGTGCGAGCCGGCTCCCCCGCTCACCCCGCTGGAGATCATATTCCAGGTTGCTGTAGCCCGATGCCGCGGCATTGATCGCCCGCAACGCCTCCGGCGCCAGCGGCGCTCGTCCCAGGTTCGTATGGAGGATCACGCCGGCGGCGTTGATCACCGGAACAGGGTGTTGTCCGATGAGCGCTGCAGCGGAGGCATCAGCCTCCAGCACCGCCCGTCGCAGCACCTCCTTCTTCGAACCCGGCCTGAGGAGACCCTCCTCGATTTCCGAGCGCAGCCGCGCCACAACGCGACGGGCCAGATTGGCTCTGGCGTCAGGTTCAAGTGTCCGGGCCCGCCTGCCCATGGTTGAGAGCAGTTCCTCGATTGAGGGCAGATACCTCAACGACTGGCGGGGATCATCATTTCTGGTCTTCGCCATTGGATGACTCCGGCTGGGATCGTCTGATTCACCGGCTCTATAGTACCCCGAAGAGCCCGTCGGAGAAACACTCCGCCTGTTTCTAAAGTACCCCTCTTTGCCGACAGCATGCTTTGTGAACCTACTGTCCCTTTCCTGCAATCTGACGGCTCCCGTCACAAGGGTATCATTTCAGATTGATTCGTAATCATCTATACTGCAATTTCAGTACCTGACCGAATGCTTCCGGTCAGACATGCGAGAGTAGCTCAGCTGGTAGAGCCTCACGTTGCCAACGTGATTGTCGCGGGTTCAAGTCCCGTCTCTCGCTCCACAACTTTTAAGCACCCCGCTTGACCGGCGGGGTGTTTTTCATTTATCACCGGGTCATGATCATCTCGCGCGCACCCGATGCCCCATCGGCCCTGAGCCAGCCTGAACCAAAGCCGCCGGAGCTCGACACCCGTCGCCGCCTCGGTCTGGTGATCGGACCCGCGGCTTTCCTGCTGATCATGGTCGCCCCCATCCCATCACTCAATCCACCGGCCCAGGCTGTGCTGGCGGTGGCCGCGCTCATGGCGATCTGGTGGCTGAGCGAAGCGCTCCCCCTGGCCGCTACGGCGCTGCTTCCCCTGGTGCTCTTTCCCATCCTCAGCGTGAAAAGCACCATCGCGACCGCGCCTTCCTACATGAACCAGAACATCCTCCTCTTCATGGGCGGCTTCTTTATCGCGATGGCGATGCAGCGCTGGTGCCTCCACCGGCGCATCGCGCTCTTCATCGTGGGCAAAGTGGGAACCGGCGGCAGGCGTCTCGTGCTCGGATTCATGGTCGCGACCGCCTGCCTGAGCATGTGGATCTCCGATACCGCCACGGCCATGATGATGCTGCCGATCGTACTGGCGGTGATCCTCGAGATCGCGCCCGACCGCAAGCGTGATAATGGTGAGGTATCACCATCAACCGAAGAAGGTGAGGCAACCGAAGAAGGTGACGCCACCGCCTCTGCCCTCCTGCTGGGGATCGCGTATGCAGCGCTTATCGGCGGACTGGCAACCCTGGTGGGCACCCCTCCGAACATCATACTTGCCGGCACCTTTTCCACCCTCTACCCCGACGCTCCACCGATCGGGTTCTTCCAGTGGATGATGGTGGGATTGCCGCTCACCATGGTGTTCCTGCCGGCAGCCTGGTTCTACCTGACCCGATTCGCCTTCAAGGTCCCCAGGGAACCCGTCTCGAAGGCCGGGCAGGAATCGCTCGCCCGGCAGCGCCGGGAGCTGGGACCGATATGTCGGGGTGAAGTGGGCGTGGGGATCATCTTCCTGCTCACAGCGATCGGCTGGGTGTGGCGCGCGGACATTCAGCTGGGCTCCCTCACGATCCCCGGCTGGTCAACCCTGCTGGGCCTCGAAGGAATCACCGACGCCACCGTGGCGATCGCGGCCTCACTCCTGCTCTTCTCGATCCCCACTGACATGAAGAAGGGCCACTTCCTGCTCGACTGGCACTGGGCAGTGCGCATCCCGTGGGGGGTGCTCATTCTCTTCGGCGGCGGGATCGCGCTTGCCGGGGGCATTTCCGATACCGGACTGGCGTCCTGGATCGGTGAGAGACTGCAGGTGCTGGGACGGATTCCGGTGCCGCTCATGGTGCTACTGGTCTGCGTGCTGATAACGTTTCTGACGGAGATCACGAGTAACACGGCCACCGCGACGGTATTCATGCCCGTCATGGGTGCGACGGCAATTGCACTTCAGGCGGACCCGCTCCTGCTGATGATACCGGCAACCCTGTCGGCGTCGTGCGCCTTCATGCTGCCTGTCGCCACTCCTGCCAATGCGATTGTATTCGGATCGGGAAGGATCACCCTGCCCGAGATGGCCCGGGCAGGGTTTGCCATGAACTGGATAGGCGCCATTTTGATACCACTGGTCGCCTATCTGATCGCGGTACCGGTCTTCCGCATACTGCTGGGAGGATTACCTCCCTGGGTCTGAGTCTGGTGCCTCAGATCACTCCCATCTTCTTACCCATCTTCGAGAAGGCATCGATCGTCCGGTCAACGTCTTCCTCTGAGTGGGCCGCGGTCGGGATGAGCCGGAAGAGGATGACCCCCTTCGGCACGACCGGGTACATCACACCGGAGACGAAGATACCGTACTCTTCCCGGAGGATCTTGATCATCCCCATCCCCGTCTCGACATCACCGGCCGGGACGTAGACGGGTGTTACCGGTGAGCCGGTGTTGCCCAGATCGAATCCGACTTCCCTCAAACCATCCTGCAGACGGTGGGTGATCTCCCACATGCGAGCGCGCCGTTCAGGCTCACGGATCATGATCTCGAGCGCCTTGCCGATGGCGGTGACATATACCATCGGTGTGCTCTTGGCGAACAGGTTCGTGCGGGCGTTGTAGCGGATGTAGTCGATGACATCCTTCCGACCGGCGGTGACGCCGCCGATCGCGGCAAAGCCCTTGGCGAAGGTGCCGAAGTGGAGGTCGACCTTGTCCTGACAGCCCTGGTGCTCGGCCACGCCGACACCGTTCTCACCCATGATGCCGAATCCGTGGGCATCATCGATGAAGAACCGGGCTCCGTACTTGTCCTTGACCTCACAGATCTCGGGCAGCGGGGCCAGGTCACCGGTCATCCCGTATACGCCTTCGGTCACGACCAGGATACCGCCGTCAGAATTGTTCTCCCGGATCCTGCGCAGCCGATCATCAAGATGTGCCACGTCGTTATGCTTGAAGACCTTTCGTTCTCCCCGACACAGGAACGCGGCGTCGAAGATGGAGGCATGACTGAGTGCATCCACGATGACCGTGTCTCCCTCACCGACCAGGGCAGCCACAACCCCGAGCACACCCATATAGCCGTAGTTCCAGATCATCGCGGCTTCCTTGCCCATGTAATCGGCAAACCGCTCTTCGAGCGCGATGTGCTGGGGAGTGTTGCCGGTGAGCATCCGGGAACCCATCGGACTGCCGGTGCTGTACTCATTGAGGGTCTCCTGAACCGCTTCCTTGATCTCGGCATTGCCGGTCAGACCGAGGTAACTGTTAAGGGACCAGATGAGTACTTCCTTGCCCTGGAATATCATGTGAGGACCGGCGGGGCCCTCTAGGATCGGCTGGGTAAAGTAGTTGTCACCCTTGACGCGCCAGGGGCCGAAATAACCCCCGTCCTCTTTGCACTTTGCGAAAAGATCAGTAATGGCTGAATCCTCCATGTATGCGGACCGGTCTGTCCGTCAGGTTGTTACATTGATCAGGCACTGGATGCCGAAAGAGATCGGTCCTCAGGCCTCACAAGAATCTCACCTTGCGGGTGGGGCATTGGCAGTCAAGTTACATATAGTAATATCGGAACCGGTGAGGCACAAGTGAGTGGACGAACAAATTATTCAGATCTATGAATATATCTGTGCTGATACAGGTATACCTTTAATATTGAATGTAACCACGGTTCCCCTCATCTTGACAGGATCCCCGCAGAGAACATCCTCAAGAGACATGAGGCGGCATAGCCAAGTGGCTAAGGCGGAGGTTTGCAAAACCTCTATTCCCCGGTTCGAGTCCGGGTGCCGCCTCCAGTTTCAAATCCTCAAATCGCCTGCCGGGTCAATGATTTAGCGGGCTTTCCTTTACTAATTCTATTTACCTGGAGTAAACTCCTCAACAATTGTGCCCACAATGTTACGTATCTGAATCGGTTCCCCTGCCCCTTCAGGGAGAATGCATGCCATGATCGGCAGAACCATCGGACAGTATCAAATCATCGACAAGATCGGTGAAGGTGGTATGGGGACCGTCTACAAGGCTGAGGATACGACTCTACATCGCCTTGTGGCTCTCAAGACGCTCTCTGGCCATCTCACAGAAGATGAAGAAGCCCAGGAGCGTTTTATCAGGGAAGCCCAGGCGGCCTCCGCCCTGAATCATCCCAACATCACGACTGTCTACGAGTTTATCAAAGATGACGACACCCGCCTGATCTGCATGGAGTACGTCGAGGGAAAGACCATCCGGGATATGGTCGAGAGTGGGATCGTCTCGGTCCGCAAGGCCATCGACATCATCACCCAGGCTGCCGAAGCACTCGAAGCCGCACACAACAAAGGCATCCTCCACCGTGATGTGAAGAGCGCCAACATCATGGTGAATATGGAGGGCCGGGTGAAAGTGATGGACTTCGGGCTGGCACAGTTGGCAGGCAAGAGCCAGCTCACCCGTACGGGCACCACGATGGGCACTCTCTCCTACTCCAGCCCAGAGCAGATCAGCGGTCGATCAGTAGACAGACGGAGTGAGATATTCTCACTGGGAGTTGTGTTCTACGAACTACTGACCGGACAGCTCCCTTTCAAGGCAACGAACGAGGCTGAAATCCTCTTTGCCATCATCAATAATGAGCCACCCAAGCTTACCACAGTGAGGGAGGACGTCCCGGATCAAGTTGAAGCAGTTGTATCAAAGATGCTGGAGAAAGATTCTGATCTTCGCTATCAGACGTGTGGTGATTTCATCGATGATCTCAATGACCTCCGAAAAGGGATGGAAACCTCCACTGTCAGCTTTACTCGAACTCAGAAACATGTGCTACCCAGGCAAAGGCAGTCCTTCAATTGGGGCTCCACTCTTGCTGAATGGGTCGCTAATCGACCAGGTATTTTCAATCGGCAATTATTATTCGGAGGATTCATCACCCTGATACTTGGATTTCTTGTGGGTGTCTTGATTAATCAGCAGTCTTTTGAGGCCCCAAGTCAGGTCGGATGGTTCCAGGTTGATGTTCAACTCGGCTATTCCGAAAGAGGGGCTCCGCTGGACATCACACCTGATGGAAGTCGAATAGTATTTAACGGGATTTCGGATAACGGTGGCAGACAACTCTATCGTCGCGATTTGGGCGAACCGGTAGTAATCCCGATTCCTGGGACCGAAGGTTTATCTATTGGGAACCTCACAATCTCCCCTGATGGACAATCAGTTGGATATTCCATGAATGCTGAATTCTGGACCATCTCAATCCAGGGAGGAGCAGCCAGACCTATATGTGCCATGACAGGAGTTGCACGAGGTGCCAGCTGGGGATCTGGAGATATTATTGTACTTCAGCAGGATGTAGGGAGAGGACTCGTAAGCATAACAGCTGAAGGTGGTGAACCGCAGGTGTTAACCACTTTGAAGTTAGAGGCTGGTGAAATGGGTCATCGTTGGCCACAGGTGTTACCCGATGGAGAGTCGGTAGTTTTTACTATTTGGCATGGTGGTTTATCCAATGCCGAGATTGGAATCGCATCGCTCAAGACAGGAGAACATCACTCACTGATACCCGGTGTTTTCCCTCGATATGTAAACGATGGGTACCTCATCTATGCAAGCTCAGAGGGAGTCTTACGGATTGTTGAATTTGATATTGATCGAGGAGCAATCACCGGGACACCGATCACGGTACTCGATCCAATTATTGTTGGTAGTGATGGATCGGCTTATTACTCCGTCTCCGCGAATGGCACAATAGCGTTCCTGAGTCAGGTACCCAGCCTTATCCCGGTATTCGTTGATCGTGAGGGACAAGTCGAACCTCTTCCATTGGAACCGGGAGACTATCAGTCGCCATCATTATCGCCGGATGGAAACGCACTCGCTATTTGTAGAGGGGATGATATCTGGATTTACGATTTTGCACTGGACACCTTCACTCCACTCACCTTCAACGGCGGGTTCTATCCCTTGTGGACGCCGGATGGGAAAAATGTACTGTATTCCCGAAATGAGGGTGCAGATGTCAATATCTTTGAAGTTCCTGTAGACCGGGCAGAAGAACCAAGCCCCCTTTATCGTGCAACCGGGCAGCAACGAACCCAAAGCCTGTCACCAGACGGCCGGCACTTGATGGTAAGGCAGACCATAAGTGGGCATTATGAACTCTGGATCCTTGATCGTGACGCCCCAAATCAGTTGGAACCATGGCTCATCACTGAATTCCTTGAACGCGCGCCAGTGTTTTCTCCTGACGGTAAATGGTTGGCCTTCATATCCGATGAGTCCGGGCGTGACGAGGTATATGTTAGACCATTTCCTGGCCCGGGGGGCAGGATTCCGGTTTCGACGGATGGTGGTACAGAGCCTGCCTGGGCACCAAATGAGAAAGAACTCTTCTTTCGGTCTGGAGACCAGTTACTGGCAGTGTCTGTCGAAATTGGGGAAGTATTCAGACTAATATCACAGCCCCAAGTTATTATTGACGGTCGATTTTACATTTATGACTGGCATCGGCAATATGATCCCCATCCTGATGGCAACCGGTTCCTCATGCTTGTACGAGAATCACAATCTTCAGCCATGATGGTTGTGATGAACTGGTTTCAGGGGGAACTCAGTCGGCTTCATTCTCGCTGATTGCATCTCCATTCGTGGACTTAATGCCCTATAGCACAATCCGAAATCCGTATAAGGCGGGGGTCGGCTGTAGCAGGCTGCAAAGTCGCTATCACAGTAGCACTGAAAACCCGTATAAGGCGGGGGTCGGGGTGCCGCCTCCAGAAAATCCTGGGATCGGACGGACTATCAGGCAGTACCAGTTTCAAGCATCCAACACTTCCCGGATTGTTCTACTAAGATCGTATGGTAGAAAAGGTTTTGTGAGAAATGCTCGGATGCCCAGTTCTTTGCTCTTCTCCGATGTCAGCAATTCACTGAACCCTGACATGATGATAATCGGTATATCAGGGCGGATACGTATCAATTCTTTGGCCAGTTGAATCCCTGTCATATAGGGCATTGTCTGGTCTGTGACCACAAGGTCATACATGTCAGGATGTGCACTGAATTCTTCCAGGGCCTCAGCGCTGTCGGTATGGGTGACAATGGCATAGCCCAGATTTGACAGAATATCCTGCACCAGTTGTGCGATCGAACTTTCGTCATCCACAACCATGATTCGTTCATTTCCGGTAACAGGTACCCTCACCGGCTGGACGATCGGTACAGGATCGACATCAACCACTGGTATATAAATCTTCAGAGTCGTTCCAACTCCAGGTTCGCTGTATACCGAGATCTCCCCACCGTGATTTATCACTATTCCATGTACAATCGAGAGCCCGAGACCGGTACCTTCTCCGATTTCCTTGGTTGTGAAGAACGGCTCAAAAATGCTGGCGGCGGTTTCCTGATCCATCCCATGACCGGTATCGCTGACGCTCAGCAGAACATGTGTACCTTCATGGAGATTGGGATGAAGCTCCGCAAATCCTGAATCAACCTCGAATTGACTCAGATCAACCTCCAGCACGCCGCCGGATTCAGACATAGCCTGGTATGCGTTTGTCCCCAGGTTCATGATCACCTGGTGCATCTGGGTCGGGTCGACCTGCACTGTGCCGGAGTCGGCATCAAGGATCTGACGCAATTCAATGGTGGACGGTAATGAGGCCTCCAACAGCTTGAGGGCCTCTCGGACGATGAGATGCATCTCCATCGGTTGGCGTTCCTGTTCAGCCCTTCGGCTGAAAATGAGAATTTGTCTCACTAGTTCTTTCGCCCGATTAGCAGCCTTCGCGACGTGTTCAAGTTTGGCGTGGGTGGGACTGTCAGGGTGTATTTCCTGCTGGGCCATATCCAGGTATCCGAATATCGGAGTCAATATATTGTTGAAATCGTGGGCTATCCCTCCAGCCAGCGTGCCGACAGTCTCGAGCTTCTGTGACTGACGCAATTGAGCCTCTAATCTGTCCTGAGAAGCCATTGCACGGCGACGCTCTACAATCAATGCCAATTGCTCAGCGATCGCGTGCAGCAGGTTTGATTCCTCCCGCAGGAAAGGTCCTTCGTCTTCCTCTGGTTCTTCCTCCAGATAGCAGACCTCTAATACGCCCAGGTATTCATCGCCGATAGTGACTTCACAGCTCTGTTTCCATTCAGTCTCTGTATACAGTCTGGTCGTGTACTCCTGATCTTCAATTATGACTCTGGCACCTGTCTTGTCCGGAAACTGCCAGCCTTGAGGGATGGTGTTGATAATTCCTTGAAGGATTTCCGCCAGGGGGATATCTGTTCTTCCGGAAAGTTCAGAAATGGCGTACAGACACTGTTGTTCCTTGATGCGTTCGCCCAGATCGCGTTCACGTTGTTGAAGCTCGATTTCGGTCTGAATGCGTTCGGTGATTTCTCCTGCCAGTTTCCGGTTTATGTCCTCGAGATGAAGAGCTCTCCGTCTGTAAGTCCGCGTTCTAATCGTGAAGCCTGTCACTACCAGCGATATGATTCCCAGTAATCCCACGATTCTGAATAAGGTGGTTGCCCAGAAGGGGGGCCTGATGATGATGTGGAGCTGGCTTCCCTCTTCATTCCACGTCCCATCCATATTTGCGCCCTTGACCCTGAAAATGTAATTGCCGGGTGGCAGTTTTATGTAGGAGGCTGTCCGCTCCGAGCCCACATAATTCCATTCATTTTCGAGACCTTCCAGCATATAGGCGTATTGATTGTGTGCCGGTGAGCCATAGTGCAGGGCGGCATAGGTGAATGAGAGGGTGTTCTCTCTGTAATGAAGAAGCAATTCGCTGGCGCCGGAAATGGACTCGGTCAGGATTGTGTGCCCATTCACCGTTTCACCTATCGGGACAGGGTTGTTGTTGACCTGGAACCCTGTGATGACAATTGGTGGAGCAATGAGATCATCACTGATCTCGTTCGGGAAAAAAGTGTTGAGGCCCTGGATGCCGCCGAAGAACATTTCTCCTGAGCGGCTTTTATGTGAGGAAAAATAATTGAATTCGAGACTCTGGAGACCATCTGAAGTATTGAAATTCCGACAGGTGTTGGTTCTCGGGTCGAACCGGCTCAATCCCTTGTTGGTGCTCAACCAGAGAAAGCCTTCAGAATCTTCCTGAATGCCGTATATAACATTGTTCGGCAGGCCATCACTGGTATTGAAAAACGTGAAGGAATCACTGGCCCGGTCGAACCTGTTCAAGCCCCCGCCTGCTGTTCCGATCCAGAGGGTTCCGGTGTGATCTTCACAGATTGAGATCACCTTGTCTCCGCTGAGACTCGAGGCATCATTGATGTCGTATCGGTAATGAGTAAACTGCTCCTGCTCCAGATCGAACCGGTTAAGACCTCTGTCTGTTCCCGCCCAGAAGACGCCATGGCTGTCGATGTAGATGACCAGAACATTGTTGTTGCTGATGCTGTATGATTGCAGGGGATCATGCCGGTAGTAGTGAAAAAAGCCTGATTCTTTGTCAAATCGATTGAGCGCTCTATCAGTGCCAATCCACAAAGTGCCTGAATCATCCTCAACAATTGAGTTCACGATCCCGCCCCACAGACCTCGGGTCCCATCCAACGAGTATTCATATCGCTTGAATGTATCGGTTTGACGGTCGTATCTGTTCAGACCACCACCTTCAGTGCCGATCCACAAGTATCTCTCCGGATACTCCCGATCTTCTGTAATCGCCCGGGCGGTATTTGAGCTGGGAGAACCGGGACCGGGCAAGCTGGCGCTGTATCTGCGGATTTCTCCTGTTCTTCTATCCAGTCGATCAAGCCCCCCATAGCCACCGACCCACAGTGACCCGTCGGAGTCTTCATGGATAGCCCTGATACTGGCTGAACTCAGGCTGATTTCAGCCTTTGGATCGTTGCGGTACCACGAGAACTTCACCAGGCCCGGGATCCACATTCTGACACCAGTGCCATTGGTGCCGATCCACACTATGCCGGTCCGGTCGGTATAGGCGCACAGGTAATCCCAGGCACCAATCACGTCAATTGAAACCCGGGTAATCTGGCTGTTATTCAGATCGACGATAAAGATTTCATTCAACCAGGTAATTATCCAGAGTCGGCCTTCGAGATCTTCACACATGTCGATTATCATGCCCTGTCCCCACGGCGGCCCGGCAAGCCCGGGGAACACTATCGGCAGCAGGGTATTGCTGTCAGGATCGTATCGGCACAGATGTATGTTGTTCACGAAGACAAGCAGAGATCCATCCTGAGCCTGATGGAAGGCGTTGACTGTGTAGCGGTCGAGTCCCTGAAAGATGGCCGGTATCCTGGAGAGAGATTCGTTTCCCCGGTCGAACTGGTAGAGACCGATACTTGTACCGAAAAGCAGAGTTCCGGCCGCGTTTTCATAGATATCATTAATCGTGAACCAACGCTGGTTTTCAGGTGCAGCCATGTCACCGATACGGCTCATCTGACCCGATTCGGGATTCAGTCTGTCAATGCCGGCGTTCGTTCCAATCCAGAGATTTCCGTCACTATCCTCGTGGAGGCAGGTGCCTGCTCTCACACCAGCCTCTGTTGTATCACTACCTCCGTACTGATAATGGGTGAATCGCTCCCGTCTGGGATCGAAGCGGCTGAGGCCGGTTTCGGTGAGTGTCCAGATGATGCCGGACGGGCCTTCATGAAGCTGCAAAATACTGTTATTACCGAGACTGGCAGGATCGTGAGGCTCATTGAAATAATTGGTGAAGGTGTAGCCGTCGTAACGATTCAGTCCATCCTTGGTGCCTATCCACATGAATCCCTTGCTGTCCTGCAGAATGGAGGTCACTCCATTCTGTGACAGACCCTGTTCGACAGTCAGCTCACGGAAAGAGTTACTGTTTTCTTGAAGGATTAATCCGCCTGGTACTGAGATATACAGTGAGGTTGACAGGAGTATCTGTAATACCCATAAAGGCATGAGGTCGTCCTCCAATGAGAACCTTCAAATTCAATCATGGGCGTATGCGGGCTGATTATCCGCCAGTAGTATTAAAGGAGGCAACCAGATTCGAAATCTCGAGCCTGAACCAGGAGTATAGAATCACATATTAAGGAGCACACAAGAAATACCCTCGAGTGTTCCAGGAGAGGAAATAACTCTATCCCGGTCTAGGCACCCTACTACCCTGTCCTACAGCTCCACTCCGAATCCGTATATGGCGGGGGCCGGGTGTTGTAGGCTACCAATGTCGCTCTCACAGTAGCACTGAAAACCCGTATAACGCGGGGGTCGGGGTGCCGCCTCCAGTTTCAAATCCTCAAATCGCCCGCTGAGTCAATAACTTAGCGGGCTTTCCTTTACTAATTCGATTTACCTGGGGTAAACTCCAGCATACCAGACTTCTGGAATTCAAGATAATTATCCAAACCCCTACCCTTTTGTGGGGAGACGATATGCCATGATCGGCAGAACCATCGGACAGTATCAAATCATCGACAAGATCGGTGAAGGTGGTATGGGGACCGTCTACAAGGCTGAGGATACGACTCTACATCGCCTTGTGGCTCTCAAGACACTCTCTGGCCATCTCACAGAAGATGAAGAAGCCCAGGAGCGTTTTATCAGGGAAGCCCAGGCGGCCTCCGCCCTGAATCATCCCAACATCACAACCGTTCATGAATTCATCGAGGACGATGACACGCGACTCATCTGCATGGAGTACGTCGAGGGCAAGACCATCCGGGACATGGTCGAGAGTGGGATCGTCTCGGTCAGAAAAGCGATCGACATCATCACCCAGGCAGCCGAGGCACTCGAAGCCGCCCACAACAAAGGTATCCTCCACCGTGATGTGAAGAGCGCCAACATCATGGTGAACATGGAGGGTCGGGTGAAGGTGATGGACTTCGGCCTGGCCCATCTGGAGACCCGGAGCCAATTGACCCGAACTGGCACCACGATGGGCACTCTCTCCTACTCCAGTCCAGAGCAGATCAGCGGACGGACTGTGGACAAACGCAGCGAGATATTCTCCCTGGGAGTGGTGTTCTACGAACTGCTCACCGGACAGCTGCCGTTCAAGGCCACGAACGAAGCCGAGATCCTGTTTGCCATCATCAACAACGAGCCGCCGAAGCCCACAACGATCCGTGAGGATGTACCTGAACTGGTAGAAGCTGTCCTCAACCGCATGCTCGAGAAGGAACCCGGTCAACGCTATCAGAACTGTGGAGAGGTCATCAGTGACCTGACCGGCATCCGCAAGGAAATGGAGACTTCAACGGTTGGCATCACAGGAGCACTCGAGCGGGTAAGAACTGAACGGAAGAAGCATTTGTTTGCCCGTTTGGCACTCGGCCTCGGTGCTGGAATAGCGGTGGCAGTGGCCGCGATTCTCATTTTTCCGGGTAGACCTGACCTGGATCCGGACAGGGTCATTGTGGCTGTTTTCGAAAATCGGACCGGTGATTCCTCACTGGATGAGTTAGGTACAATGGCCGCCAGTTGGATCTCTGAAGGGATCTCCCGTACCGAGATCGCCCACACCGTTCCATTCACCACCATCCTCCAGGCCAGCCAGTATCTCTCATCCAATCCAGATGAGATAGGCCCGGGAGGAATATTACAGCGTCTGTCCCGGGATACAGGAGCAGGCATTGCGGTATCGGGAACATTCTATCTTGAAAACAGTATCCTGAGGTTCCAGACGGAGATCATTGACTGTAATACCGGCACAGTAATACATCATGTTGAACCAGTTTCTGGTCCTGCATCAGCACCGATAGAGATCGTTGAATCGGTTCGCGGGCACGTCATCGCATACCTGGGAATGCACTATGACGATGAAGGCATATCTTCATGGATGGGTGGAACACCCCCTACGCTGGAGGCATTTGTAGCATTCTCACAGGGCCTACAATTGTTATTCCGCAATCAACACGAAGAGGCGATTGAGGCATTCTACCTGGCTGCCAGCGAAGGAGACCTGTACCTCTCTCCCCTCGTCTATGCTCCTCTCTCATTGGCTAACCTGGGGAGAATGACCGAGGTGGACTCACTTTCACAATACCTGGATCTCCACCGTGACAGACTTACGAATTGGGAGAAACCCCACGTTGATTGGTATATGGCTTACATCTCGGGAGATTTGGATGCCGAATACAGGGCCGTGAGAGAGATGGCTCGCATATCACCGATCGAGGCAGCTTTTAATGCCGGATGGACGTGTTTGCGCTGCAACCGCCCGCAAGAAGCTATAGAGCATCTTTCACGGGCTGACTTCTCGTCACAGTGGGGCAGGGGATGGCCGTATAATTGGTCAATCTACGCTTCGGCATATGAGAGGTTGGGTGAACACCGGCAGCAACTCAAGACCATCCGGCGAGGCCGGGCTATCCACCCTGATGACCATTCAATATTGAACGGTGAACTCCGCGCACTGGCCACACTGGGAAAAATTAAAGATATAGAGAAAGTTCTGGAGGAGAGCCGTTCACTGCCACCGACTGAAGGCTATTCATACGGAGGATCCCTGCGACTCGTCGCCAGGCACCTGCGCTCATATGGATACAAAGAAGAGTGTACGCAATTTCTCGAAGAGGCGCTGGAATGGTACAACAGCAGAACTGAAAATGAGAGATATCAACAGCGTTCTTCCCTCGGGGATGCTTACTACGGCCTGGAGATGTGGGAGAGGGCCAGGGATATTTACGAGCAACTCAATGGAGAGTTCCCTGAGGACGCCGACCATCTGGGATACCTGGGCTGCCTGGCCGCCCGCCGGGGAGACAATGAGAACGCGAGGCTGATCAGCGAGCAGCTGGCAGCCCTAGACGATCCATATCTACAGGGTAACCATACCTTTTGGAGAGGTTGCATCGCCGCACTGCTGGGGGAAAAGGAGGAGGCTGTTATCTTAGTGCGGGAATCGTTCGAGCAGGGGATCGACTACGGCCGTCCGCAGACGGATATGGATCTGGAGTCACTGCACGATTTTCCACCATACATCGAGTTGATGCGACCGAAAGGATAAGTTCAAGAACCAATACCTTTCATCAACCCTGCAATCTGACCAGAAATCCGTATAATGCGGGTGGTCGGCTGTAGCAGGCTGCAATGTCGCTCTCACAGTAGCACTGAAAACCCGTATAACGCGGGGGTCGGGGTGCCGCCTCCAGTTTCAAATCCTCAAATCGCCCGCCAGGTTAATGACTTAGCAGGCTTTCTGTTGCTTATCAGTTGCAGTTTCCCATAGACTCTGCCCCATTATGATAGGGAAATCTACCGGTCGATACACAGTCATCGAGAAGCTTGGTGAAGGCGGGATGGGGAACGTCTGATAGCGGGCATTATGTTGACTCTCCGGGAGCCTTATTAGGGACTATCATCCGTGCGGGTGACGACGCGGGTGCGGCAGTTCTCCCGGACCCATATCCTCGGAGGCGCACGCCATGGCTCATTCCCATTCCTGGTTCTCGGGTGTATCAGCGGGACCCGTCGTCACGCTCCTGCTGGTCGTCCTGCTGACCCTCGGCTGTCAACCCGCGTCCCAGGAGGCGGGCGCAGAGATCACTCAGACGCCGACGACCGTCGAGTGGCGCTTCGACGAACCCCAGCCGGGCTGGACGGCCACTGCCCCCCGGCCCTTTCCTCCCGAGATTCGTCCGGCCACGGTGTCTCAAACGGACGGTGCACTGCGAATCACCCTGGGACCCTCCAATGCAAACGAGCGTGGCATGTTGGTAGGGGGTGTCCAAGTCGATGTCCCGGGGTGGAATCACCGGGATTGGGCCCATGTGGTGATCCGAGCCCGAAGCTCGGGTCCAGGCATTATCCTTCTCGCATTCAATGTGTGGGATCAGGAGGGGCACCCCATGGAAGGGTGGCCGTCGTTTCCTTTTGAGACGCCGGGGAGGGCGGACCGCGCAGAAGGCAACAACCTCGTCGGGGACAGTACGGTACGAACCCACCAACTGCGGTTGGAGCCCGAAGAGTGGGCGTGGGAGGAGCCTATTGAACAGTTCGCGGTCTCTGGCTCACCGCCAACGACCCCCTGACGGTGGAGATCCTCTCCATCACCGTCGTGCCTGTAGACCCGCTGGCTGCCCAGGATGCGACCGGCGGGGTGCTGGGGCAAGAATTCGCCGCCACCGTTTCTGTTCCCGATCGGGCTGTTCCTGGGGATGAGGTCTACGTTCAGGGTGTACTGTTTGTCCCGCAGACGGTCGCGCACGTGCGTGGAGTGATCACTGCCGTGGGTCGGGGGGGAGACTCGGTCTACGGGAACGCTGAATGGAGGGCGCTCGCGGAACGCATACAAGCCGGCCTGCTCCTTGTCGAAGTGCGCCCAACGACGGGGGGGAGGCCAGTAGGCCAACAGCCCATACGAAACGCAGCCATTGGGGGTGGCGAAGGCCTGGTGTTGCTGCTAGAGCGTCTGGCAGAGCAATCCGGACACTCCGAAGTGCGGAACGCAAAGCTACTGCTCTTTGGGTGGTCGGCTGCGGGCACCTTCGCCTTGACATTTGCGGCACTGAACCCAGAACGGACGATTGGCTTTATTCGATACCACTCCCACCTCAGGGACCTGCCCGTTGATGTCGAGTCGGCGGCACACGTCCCCGCCCTCCTGCTTGCCGGGGACGCAGATGAGACAGCGGGCGTCGAAGACAGCGAAGCGTTGTGGAAAAGAGGGAGAGCGCTCGGCGCGCCGTGGACGTTCGGGATTGAGCCAGGGATGTCGCATGGCTCCACTGAGGGATTCCAGCGTGCCAACAACGTCATGATTCCGTGGGTGAGGGCCGTGTTTCAACTGCGGTTGCGACCGGAAGACGGGAGCCTCCGCCCAGTCAGCGAGCGCGCTGGCTGGCTGGCGAATCTACAGACCGGTGCACTCTACCCGTCTGCGTCTTATACAGGGGTCAGGCAGGAGGCCAATTGGTTGCCTGACGAGGCGACCGCTCTCGGATGGCGAATTGTCACAGGTTTGAGGGGACCGGGTTTTTCGGACCACTAGGAGACTGATTCTCACAGATCGACACTGAATCCGTATAAGGTTGGAGGCCGGGTGCCGCCTCGAATTGGGGGACATTATCCGGGACCCTAACGGCTGTCAAAATGAGAGTCGGCCTGTACCAGGAATCGGGGAGCAGGGCCGCTGCGGTATCCTAACTCTGGAGTTGTAACAATCACTGGGGGCAGGTCATTCCTCCGCATCTGGCGGAACGCCATACGGATATCTCTGGCAAGTGAGTTCACGTGCACTGCTCCATCCATTCAGCCGTGCATCCGGCAGGTTGGTATATCGGGGTCACCCCGGGGATTCCGGGCAGAGTCTGACGGGGTCCCATATGAGGAACCATCCTCATCAATATATACACGCAGATCGGGAGTGATTGTTACCTATTGCCGCTATTCAGCACTCAGGGCCAGGATCGGGTTCACCCGCGTGGCCCGCCAGGCCGGCAGCAGGCAGGCCGTCAACGCCGCGGTACCAAGCACCACCAGCGCACCCAGGAATACCACTGGATCTGTCGGCGTGACATCGTAGAGGAGAGAGACTATCAATCTGGTGAGAATGAGCACTCCAGCCAGTCCGATCCCGAGTCCCAGCCAGACCATCCTGACCCACTGCTTTCCGACCAGTCGGATGATGCGGTTGGTCGTGCTGCCCAGCGCGATACGGATACCGATCTCCTGGGTCCTCAGATTCACCGCGTAAGCGAGCACGCCGTAGATCCCGAGGACAGTTAGGAAGAGGGCCACGCCGGCGAAAGCCATGAGCAGCTGCATCGAGATCCGGCGGTAGATCAGGGAGTTGTCGACATCCTCCTGGAGAGAGACGCCCCAGAAAGGTGTGAGCCGGGAATCGATCCTTCTGATCGCCGCTTGCGTGATGGGCCGGGCCTCCTGTGGCTCGATACCCGTCCTGGCGACAACACGGAAAAAGAGAAGCCCGTTCTGTGAATGGGGTGTATAGAAAGCACCATCCTGGATGGTCTCGACCAGATCGTTCTGACGGATCGATCCGACTACTCCGATGACAGTCATCCATTCCGGATCAGGGATCGGCCCGATACCGGTCCGCAATCGCTGTCCAACCGGATCGCTGTCAGGCCAGAATCTGCGTGCCAGCCAATCATCGATGATGACCACGGGAACAGACTCAGAGGAATCTCTCCGGTCGAAATCCCTTCCTGCCAGCAGGGGGATACCCATCAGATCGAAGTACCCGGGACTGATGACCGCGCTGAACGGAGTGGCGATCGGTTCATCCTCACCCCACTCCATACCGTCCGGAGTGATCGCTGTCTCATTCTCTACCCCGGAGAAGGGCAGGTTGCTGATGATCGCGGCCGCGTTCACTTCCGGGATCGCCTCGATCTCTTCGATCATGGCATCGATGAATCCGACACGACTCGCGATCTCCTGGTAGTTTTCCCAGGGCAGCGCGACTGCCGAGGCATGGATCCCCCCTGCGTCGAAACCGGGATCGACCGAGAGCACCCGCTGGAGACTGGTCAGGAGGAGCCCGGCACCCATCAACAGGATGAAGGTCACCGCTATCTGGACACTCACCAGCATACCTCTGAGCGAGAGGGTGCGTTTCCCGGGAGTCATCCGCGCCCCCCCCTGGAGGAAGAGCGCTGTCAGGTTCTCCTTCAGCAGACGGAATGCCGGTGCGATCCCGGTGACGAGACCTACTAGAGCGATGAGAAGCAGGCTGAAGACTAACGTCGTGCCATCGAGGCTCACTTCGGAGACCATCGGGATCTCCCAGTTTTCGAACGTGTTCAGGAACCTGAGACTCGCTGTTCCTGCAACCAATCCTGTCCCGCCGCCGATCACACAGAGCAAGAGGCTTTCGGTGACGATCTGCCGGATGATACGGAGTCGGCCGGCTCCCAGGGCGTGTCTGATGGCAAAATCCCTCACCCGGGCAGTGGTCCGCACCAGCAGGAGATTGGCGATGTTCACACAACCGATCAAGAGTACGAAGAGCGCCCCACCCCACAGGAGAAACAGACGCAGCCGGATGTCCCGGACCAGATCCTCCTGGTATCCCCGGACCACCATCGTATAGCCGGCGTTGTTGAGTAACTCCTGGATTTCAGCATCGTAGGTCCCGAGGATTGCGGTGTTACGGGCAACAACCTGTTCACGGACGCTCTCGACCGAAACACCTGGCTGAAGACGTCCGATCATTTCCCAGCCGCTACTCTCATTGAACCGGTTATCGTCAGTGTGGAGATCTTCCGGAAGCCTGTTCACCATCCAGATATCGGTGTCCCAGCCGGGGAGGATGAAGTGCTCCGGCAGAACACCGATGATCCGGTGAGGAGACTCACCTACGATCAGATCCCGACCGATCGCCGATCCGTCACCGCCGAATTCACTCAGCCAGAAGGTGTGACTGAGGACGACCGTCAGGGCACCTTCGCGAAGATCATCCTCAGCAGTGAAAAGCCGGCCGAGATGCGGTTCGGTCTGCAGGACGTCGAAATAGGAGAAGGTGACGTGCGTGGTAAAAACGTGGTGGCTCGATTCTCCCTCACCGACGATCCCGCCCCCGATATCGAACATCGCCACATCAGAGAAGACATCGACCTGCTTCCGTCGGTCGAAATAACCACTGATCGAATTGCCGGCTCGCAGGACCTCTGCGCCCGGATAGCTGTTGAACATATAGACCAGTCGATCAGATTCAGGATATGGCAGCGGCTGCAGTATTATCGTGTTCACCAGGGAGAAGATGACGGCGTTCACGCCGATGCAGAGGGCGAGCGTGATGATGGTCACCGCCGCGAAACCGGGTTTACGGCGGAGGTCCCGGGCTGCGTGTCGAATGTCCTTACCGAGATCGAAGAAGAATCCCGCTCCCCGTTCCTGCCTGGTCTCTTCCTTGACGCGTTCCACACCTCCGAACTCCATCAGAGCGATCCGCCTTGCTTCCTCGGAACTCATCCCCCGTTCGATGTTCCGCTCGACCGCCTGTTCAAGATGAAAATGGAACTCTTCTTCCATCTCATGTTCAACCGTTTTGCGATGGAAGAGAGCCCGGAACCGTTCTCGCATACCTCTCAGCACAGCCATCAGGTCACACCTCCAGTGGGGAGATAGTGAGGATGCGGTTGACAGCACCGGTAACCCTCCCCCACTCCTCCACTTCCTGCTTCAATTGTTTTTTACCTGCCCGGGTGATCTCGTAGTATTTCGCGCGACGGTTGTTCTCTGACATCCGCCACTGCGAAGTGATCAATCCCTTCAGCTTCAACCGCTGGAGCGCCGGGTAGAGAGATCCCTGATTGATCTGGAATACTCCCTGGGAGATCTGCTCGATCCGCAGGGACAACCCCCACCCGTGCATCGGCTCCAGTGCCAGGGTTCTCAGGGCGAGCATATCAAGAGTACCCAGCAGCAGTTCTGATTTGTGTTTCGGCATGGTTGATCCCCGGTTCGGTTTCTCCTTTAGACGGTCAAAAGGGGAGGAAAGTTTCATCTTTCTTTTGGCGTTCTAAAGGAAGAGTTGCCATGTGGCCTGGAGAATACGTGGGATGGACGATCGAGCTGACGAGGGATCGTTTCTGAGAGACGCCGGAATCAGCGTCACGGCGCCAGTATTATTATCTCAACCCCGGACTGCCCACTTCACGAAGTGCTTCAGTTTCGGTGGAGTACCCTGCATCAGGAAGAGAGATATCACGGTCGAGAAGGTGCTCTCGGGATTCTGTATCACCGGCATCATGATGAACATCGGCAGCATCATCGGGACCATTGCCGGGAAAGTGATCGACTGTGCCTCAGCCAGGTCGTTACAGGCTGAGCCGAGCGCCGCCAGGAGCGCGCCATACATGAAGATCGAGATGATGATCGGGACGAGGATCACGTCGAGTTCAGAAGTACGCTGAGCCCCTCCGATCACACCTGTCTCGACGTCCTCGGTAACCAGTCCGAGCGCGATCGGATTCACCCAGTCGAAAAGGTCGCCGAATGATTCCTCGTCGATGCCGGCCTCGATGACCCGCAATCTTCGGAGGTGATTGTTGATGGCGTTCCCCAGCCAGCCCCTGACCGGATCTGACCTAAACCCCTAGAACTGGTGCAGATCGTAAGTTAGACTGCGATCTGGGGGCTCTTGCCCCCAAACCTGGTACAGAACTTACAACCAGACCGAAAATCCGTATAAGGCGGGGGCCGGGTGTGGCAGGCTGCAAAGTCGCTCCTACAGTAGCACCGAAAACCCGTATAAGGCGGGGGTCGGGGTGCCGCCTCCAATAATTCTAGGCAATCGCCCGCTAAGCCAATGGTTCAGTGGGCTTTCCTTTACTAATTCAATTTATCTAGAGTAAACTCTCGCTCACTAGACTTCTGGAATTTACAATTTTATCGCATAACCATACTCCACTGTAGAGAGATAAACTGCCGTGATCGGTAAGACCATACGACACTACAAGGTCATCGAGAAAATCGGTGAAGGCGGCATGAGCGCAGTATATCGCGCTGAGGGCACCAGGCTCAAACGCACCATAGCTCTGAAATTCCTGCCACAGTACATGACACAACGGAATCAAAATAATAGAGAAGGATACTGAGCAATGAGTCCAGACAGGAGTACTACCAGATTCTTGGGTGTTGCGTTTCTCCTTCAGGCAATGGCTTCACTAGTGAGCGGACTGTTCCTGCTTCAGCCGTTGACCGCGTCCGGAAACATATCCAGCATTATGCATGCCTTCGCGGACAACGCTATGCAGGTACAGGCGAATATCGTGGGCGAGATGATCACTGCTATCGGTATTGTCATGCTCGGCACGTTGCTCTATCTCACGCTGAAGAGAGTAGACGTGCGGATAGCGCTCGTGGCGATGGGACTCTATTTAATGGAAGCGACAGTTCTCGTAGTAAGCAGAATCTCTGTCTTCCTGCTCCTGCTTGTAAGCCAGGAAGCCGGTACGGCGGCTGATCCTGTCTACCTGCAAACCCTCGGAAAACTCTTCTACGAAGCTCAGGAATTCGGATATTCACTTCATATGGTGCCGTTTGCCCTTGGCGCAACGCTCTTCTATTTTCTCTTTTTCAAATCGAGGCTCATCCCGCGCTGGCTCTCCATCTGGGGACTCATTGCAGCTCCCATGGCGCTTGTGGGGTCAGTGCTCTTACTGTTCAGCATCACGGTTCCGATTATCGTGTTTCTTCCCAACCTTCCCTTCGAGCTTACAATCGGAGTGTGGTTGCTTGTGAAGGGGACGACGGACAGCTAAGACACAAGACACCGAATCATGAACCCGTATATGGCGGGGGTCGGGGTGCCGCCTCCAACCTTAGACGGCACATCTAGGTGTAGGGAGGCCTGTCCCCCCGAATAATACCATCCGATCAACAACATCGCTCTCTGTCCTATACAGTAGATCGAAACTCAACGCTCCACGGGAAATCTTCCACTACTACTTGTGAAGGTATGAAAGAACTTGAAATAGAAGAGGCAGAATAC
>SDBT01000714.1_pt1 | contig 53970 bp, 34 predicted proteins | sample 2277101 | NCBI WGS metagenome assembly SDBT01 (sample SAMN10404973, study PRJNA504765) | marine sediment metagenome | isolation source: marine sediment core GS10_PC15, 103 cmbsf | place: Arctic Ocean: Southern Knipovich Ridge | collected 2010 | reverse complement strand
ATAAGAGTTTTTGGTTTTTGAATTGGGGTCAGATTCTCGCTGCTGGTATCCTATGGGTGTTCCCGGAAAGGCCGAACCTCGTCTCAGGATACGAGCCATCTCCATCTTGACCATAGGGCTTTCAGGGTCAAATCCCAGACTCTTTGCTACCCGCCGCTGTATTTGTGTGTTCCATCGAATGGGCAGCATCAGGCCCTGCATCCATCTTGGGTCGAGGTCGCATTCGCAGTCCTGGCCAATCAGAAATAGTATGTTGGCCAGAATATCCTCGGTGATTTTATCGTTTTCAAGGACCGGGCCTATTTGTTTTGCTCTTGCATAAAGTATTGCCGCATGGGGGGCGTTTATTTTTCCAGGTTCCAGGCCCAGGCTCCAGAGCAGGATTTTTTCCTCGGAGTGCAGTTGATGGCCGAGCACTACCATAACGGGAGGTTCGGCAATGGCCTTGGGCAGGAAAGCCATTTGTTTGGTAATCAGGTTGATTGCTTTCTTTACTGTGTCCTGGGCGGTTTTGTTTTTCTCCGGGTCATCGGATTCAATCAGCAATACTACGCCGTAGGTTTTGCTGGTTTGTTCTATGATTTCGCGGCGTTTTGGTGACGAGACGATGGACATCAGGACTTGCTCGACCGACTTGTCAGGGGCGACGATGGATACAGGTAAAGGTCTGTCGTCGGGCGAAACCAGGACCGCAACGGGAAAGGATTTTGCAGATAAGAAGTCAAGATGCTTAGTTGTGGGGTGGTCTTTTTGCCGGTCGATATTGATTATTTCGATATTGACGTTGCTTTCGGCAAGTATGACCTCGGCGGCCTGTTTGAGAGCGGATGTGAAATCTTGGGATGTTTGGTCATTGATATAAGTGTAAAAATGGTATCGCTGGTCGCCCAGGTCGGCGAATCCGACATCGCGAATGTTATATTTACATGCTGATGCCGTTTGAGGGCCGAAACAAATCAACAGGCAAATTATTACAGCTACTATATCAATTCTTATCTTCTTCATAATGGTTATTATACCGTATGCAAGGGGGGAAAAAAATAAAATTAGCTGTCAGGGCAATACGTGGATGTTTTGCGGCCTTAACACGGCGATTACCTCGGATTGGGGTTCGGCTTTTAGTTCCGCGAAGGCAGCGTGTGACAGGTGGGCTACAAGGTTAAGTGAGCCATTCAATTCTACCCTGACGAAACCTCCATAATCGCGCCAGCGGACAAGGCTGAACGTAAGTTGGTTTTCATTTTTACTATTGGGTTGGGGGCCGGCGAAAACAAGGACATCTTCGGGGCGAATCATAAACTTGATTTTGTCCTGGTGTCGGCCAGGTACCAATAATTGAACTTTAGCGACTTTCACATGTGTGTGTGAAGTTTTGGCCTCTTTATCAATCACCTGGCCTTGGAAGAGATTCTCACATCGCATGAAGCGTGCGACAAATTCGCTTTGCGGTTTGCGCAGCAGTTGGTCGAGAGAGCCGACCTGCTGCAAAGCGCCTTGGTGCAATATGCCGGCACGGTCGGCTACGGAAAAGGCTTCTTCCTGGTTATGGCTTACGTGAATAACGGTCAGGCCGAGTTGGCGCTGGATATCAAGTAGTTGGGAGCATATATCCTGGCGGGTGACTTCATCCAGGGCGCAGACCGGCTCGTCGAGCAGTAAGACCTTTGGCTCTAATACAATCGCTCGTGCCAGAGCAACTCGCTGCTTTTCGCCGCCGCTAAGACCGGCAATTCTGCGTTTCAGCAAGCCGCTGATGCCAAGCATTTGGGCGGTTTGGGTGACCTTAACTGAGATTTCGTTGCGGCTTTGTTTTTTGGTACGCAGGCCGAATTCGATATTGCCGGTTACGGACAAATGGGGGAAAAGGGCATAGTCCTGTGGGACATAGCCGATGCCGCGAGCGCGTGGTTCGAGTTCTGTAACATCACGGCCTTCGATATAGATTTGTCCTGAATCGATTTGTTTGAGACCGCAGAGACATTCCAGGAAAATGGTTTTACCGGAACCGGGAGGACCGAGCAGGACAAAGTATTGTCCCTTGGCAACTTCGAGGCTGATGCTGCGTAATTGGAAATCACCGATTTCAAAAGATAGCTTGTCTGCTTGAATCATAATTTAACCTGCGTCTTGCCTCCTACCATACGAATAATTGTCAACGCGATAAGGGCCACAAGTATCATCAATATCGCTACCGCTAATGCGACTTCAAGGTTGCCAATGGATTGCTCGAGGAAAATGGTAGTGCTGAGGACTTCGGTCCTTCCGCGGAAGGAGCCGACAAAAATCATCAGCGGCCCGAAAAGGCCGAAGGCCCTTGCCCAGGTGAGGATTCCGCCTGCAATAATGCCATGAGCGGCAAGAGGCAGTGACACCCGCCAAAAACTGGACCATCTTGTGCAGCCTAAGGTCAAAGCAACATTTTCATTACGTTGGTCAACGTCGTCAAAGGCGATTTTGGCTGCACGGATGGCGAAACTGGCGGAAACCACAAACTGACAAAGTACAATTCCTTTTGGTTGAAAAACGAACTCAAGGCCCAGGTCCTGTTGTATCCATCGGCCTATAGCGGTCTGGGAAAAAAAGACCAATAGAGTAAGGCCGGCAACTAATGGTGGAAATACGATTGGCAGGTCCACGATGGTATCTGCCAGGACGCGGCCTGGAAAACGAAAGCGGCTTAATGTGTATCCTATTGGAATTGCAAAGACAAGTGAGATAAGCACCGTAACAGTGCTGGTCCAGACGGTCATCCAAAGAGCGTTACGGATAAAAGACGAAGTCAGGACCGTTACGACAGCCTTTTTGTCGATATAGAAGGCGTCGGTGACAATCAGCATCAGGACGAATAATACAAAGACAGCAAGGAATAAAAAACCTGCTGTGACAAATACTCGGTCACGCCAGCCTCTTACCGGAGAATTTGATTCCGCTATCAATCTGATAAGTCCCCCGTAGTTACCCAACCATATTCTTCGTAGAATTTGCGAGATGCCGGAGACGCCAGGAAGTCCATAAACTGTTTTGCATCTTCTGTTTTCTTAGCGAAAGATAACAGTCCTACGGCTGTGCCCCTTAGTACCTGTTGGTCGGCGGGCATCTCAATAACTTCAATTCTATCCGGTTCGAGATGCTTGAAGGCGGTCCAACCGAAGGCTGCGTCGACCTGGCTTGTGGCAACGGCCTCGACAATGGAGATACAGCCGTTAGCATAATAACAAATGTTTTCCCGAATTTTGTCCAGAAGTCCTAATCGGCCGCTGATATCTTCCCATAGTCCTTTTAAGCAATCTATGACTGATACAGCCACACGGACGCCGGGCTTTGTGATATCTTCTATGCAGCGTATGTTTTTGGGGTTGCCGGCAGGGACGATGATTGCTGAAGTGCGGTATGCGATTGTGCGGCGCTGATGTCTTTGCACAATCTGTCTTACTTCGCCGTCGTCAAGCAGGTATTCAGCTCCCGCTATGGCAAGGTCGTGTATGCCGGCGTCGGCGATTTCAAGAAGAAAATCGTCGCCGCCGGTCTGGCCGGTAGCTTCCTCGGCCACAGGTTTGGCACAATGGCGGCTGCATACACTAATTTCCACATCGATACCGGTCTGCTCAGTGAATAACTTGGCAGCTTTTTCCAAAGGGGCGGCGCAGGCCTTGGCGCTAAAAATGCGCACCGCGCGGTCATTTACCTGGTTCATTATTTATTTCTCCTGATTCAACTAAATTTACCGTTCCTTGATTCTGTGCGGTGTTGTCAATAACCGTTTTCTTTGATTTTGAGGGGCCTATAAACATTCGTATAGCTACAATTACAAGGAAAATCGCAAAGACTTTTCGCAATATGTGGCTTGGCAGTCGGATGGCTAATTCTGCTCCGATTAATGCGCCAGCTACAGCACCTGTTATAATCAATCCGATAACCACCATATTCATCTCGATTTGCGGATTTTTCCAGTAGCGAAACGCCCCCACAAGTGCCATGGGTACCATTATTGCCAAGGACATCCCCTGGGCACACTTTTGCTCAAAGCCGTAAAACAGCACCAATGCAGGTATGAGAATGATACCGCTGCCCAGGCCGAGAGTGCCGCTAATGATGCCAGCGACAATACCTAACAGCACAAAGGCCCACCATGGATTCGATAACTGGCTTAGCATAACTGACCTCCAATGTATTTGTGATGGTTCAGATATTGGTTTTTTCTGAAAACATTATAGTAAATCGCATTAGTATTACAAACATTTGTTTGGCGTTGTGATTTGACGAACCGTCTGTAGAATATCTTAGCGCTGGTGTTTTCGTTGCGCAATTGATTTTTTATTCTGGTGGGTCGATCCGATAGTTGTGTTTGATAAAGATTTTCTGCCCACGGTCGGAGGTGATAAATTCGACGAATTTTTCCGCAGCTTCTTTTTGTTCGGTGAAGCTCAGTACACCAATATCTATAGTGGAAATCAGATTTCTTTCCACAGGTATCGGCACTTCATCGCCGTATTTGGCGAAGTAGCGGGCAGTCGCATCCCAGACGATGACCGCGTCGAGAGCTTTGGATTGTATCTGCATTCCCAGTTCGGTGACCGTCAGCGATTGATACATAAGGTTTTTTTCGATGTCAGTCCATTTGATGTTGTTTTTGGCAAAGATTTTTTTAGTTTTTCGCCCGATCGCACATGCCCTTGCGTCACCAAGGCCCAGCTTTATGCCGGGCTTGATTAAATCCTCTAATTGACGGATATTTTTTGGATTGTCTTTTTGAACCAGAATTGTCGGCACAAAGTAGGAGACGGACTTTTGTGAGAGTATCATACTTTTATCGGCGGCCTGTGCGACATAGTACTTGTCGCCCGGCATGTAAAGGTCTCCGCGTCTGGTGACCTTAATCATTGATAGCAGTACCTCGCTGCCGGCATAGTTGGTGACGATTTTTATTCCGTGTTCACGGCCGAAAGTTTCAGTGAGTTCTGCAACAGGCGGACGGATTCCTGCGCCGCAGTAGAGCAGCAATTCTTTTTCGGTAGATTCTTGCGGTTTTTTGGCATCACAGCCAGTGAGCAGGATAGTTATGATAATAATTGCAAATATCAGTTGTTTCATTTTTTATCTTTTCAATTATTTGATGTAGCCGTATTCGGTGAAGACCACCGGGCCTCTGTTTCGGACGAATTCGAAGAATTTTTTAAGTGCTTCGGGCTGCTTGGTGTAGTTTAGGCCGATGACGTGCACTTGTATTTCTTTATCGTATTCGTAGGGGGTTGGGACGACATCTACGCTGTGGCCGAAGGTATGGGCGACGCCATTCCACATAATGACCATATCAACTGTTTTGGTTTTTAGGAGATTTCCAAGATTGGAATGGCCCTTGGTCAGACGGTTGCCGACATTCTTCATCACAGCGTCTTTCATACCTTTTTTTTCTAATAGCTTAAAGACCATCTCGCCACAGGTTGAATATTCCGGGTTGCTAATAGCGACCTTTAGGCCCGGCCGGGTCAGGTCATTAAACTTCGTAATACCTTTGGGATTGCCTTTTTGAACAGCTATCACCGGTGCAACGAAACCAACATGGATGTGATCGGCGAGTGCGTTGGCATCGGCAACGTAGTCAAGGTATGGGTCGTGGGTAACGAGAATGTCACCCTGTTTGCCGGCTTTGATTAACGGCAAAAAGTCCTCACTGCCTGCCACTGTTGTCACGACGGCGATGCCGGTTTGGTCGATAAACTCTTTGCATAGCTGCTCGGTTGGCTTGACAAAAGAGCTGCCGCAAAGAACAACAAGCTCGGCAGGTTCGGTTTTGGCCTCGTCTTTTCCGCAGCCGGTGAATGTCAAAAAACACGTGGTTGCAATGACCAAACCCAATACATATATTTGTTTTACTTTCACGACTTACTCCTTAGTTTCGCCATAGCATGTAACCTGGCCGTCCAGGGTTGTGGCTACGATGCGGCCTTTTCTGTCAATGGCCAACCCCCAAGGGACTATAGTTGACGGCAGGCCCGTATAATCCCATCCGCGAAGCGAGTTGCCGTCATCAAGATTCAAAGCAATGATTCGAGGATTTGGGGTTGCAAGGACGACTACATTTTTGCAAACTGCAATAGCGTTGCTTTTATTAAGGTCATGCTGCCATAAAGGTTCTTTATTGGTTTCGAATCTTTTGTAGTCGAAGGTAAATGACCGGCCTATGGATTTACGTTTCGATATATAATCATTTAGCAGACTTTTATCGAGATTATCAAAGCATACAATTTTACTGTTGTTAACCCAAAACACATCTTTGCTTCCGCTCGGTGAGACGAATATTTTATGCTCAACTGACCATTCGTAGATGGGATAATCCGGATGGCTGTAAAATGCTTTGCCGCAGGCTACGACGTGGTCTGCCACTTTGTAAAGTTCGTCGCCGCTTGGGAAGTGCGAGAAAAAATCCTGCCAGACTTCGGGGTCGTTGAGGCATTTGCCGTTAGTGATGTCATAGACGGCAGGGGATATTGATGTGCCGCCTGCCAGATACAGTTTGCCATCATTGATAAGCATGTGGCCTTGAACGCTCACTCCTGTTTGGTTTTTGGCATCGAGGTGGCCGGACGTGTTGTTCTGCCATTTGATTTTGCCTGTGACTGCATCGAGCGCATAAACATGCGTGCCATCGTAATTAACTATGCCGGCGGCGACATAGGCAATTCCATCTTCGACGAGTACGCCGGCTGCGGCCGGCCAGGTGGATTGTATCGTTCCGTACACAGGCAACCTGCGTTCGACTGGAGCTGCTCGGAATCGCCAGAGCAGGCGGCCAGTCTTTGCCTCATAACAATATAGGTATCCATCGGCGGATGCCACAAGCGCACGGTTGTTCCAAATTGTTGGCGGGTAATTTATGGGGCCTGCGGTGTAGGCTTTCCACGCTACCTTTCCGGTATCGATATCTATGGCCCTGACAATTCCGTCTGAGCCGCCAAGAAACGCCAGGCCGCCGACCGCAACAGGAGCGGTGGGTTTGAACTTTTTATCCGGAACGTGCCACCAAAGCCTGCCGCATGTTTTGGGCATGACAACTTCAGAAGTTGCTGTGCCCTGATTGTTGGCGCGAAAAGTGGGCCAGTCGGCGTCGGATTGGGGCAAAGTCGCTACTTTTGTCAAATCCGCGGTAAAGGTCTGGAGCCGGTCAGCTTCGGTTACCTTTTGGTCAAATTTGAAATTGCCGGCTGGCGCTAAACAGGTGACACCGAAAATGGTCATTTTGCAGTCACACGTCGAAGGCCACCAGTACAAAAGGCCGTTGGCAACAGTGACACCATCGTGACATTGGGGACGCATGGGCGAAATCCAATGGACAGTATCAGTTGTTATATCTAAACGTGCTGAGCCATCGTTGGCACGGAAGAACACAGCATCGATGGCACCGGTGGCGCGTGTGCAGCCCCTTCGGGACAGATTTATGCTCGCTAAGACCTTGCCGGTAAGGAGATCGAATTTTGTGCAGGGGTGTTCATTTCTATGGCCACTGATAGCGTACAGGCTATCGGCACGCAGAACCAATTGGAAATTGTTATATGGATATTCCCACATTATGGAACCATCTTTGGCAGAGACGGCAAGGAGCTTTTCGACCTGCGGGCCTGCGAAATACAGGGCCTTGTCACTGCATTTCAGATAGCAGGTAGTTCGCCAGTTAGAGCGTGCACTCTGACGGTTAGAATATGTCCCGAGTGACTCGAATAACGCTGGGTCATTGGCAGGGGTCTTTCGCCAAAGTTGCCTGCCTGTTTTGGCATCGAGGCAGGCAAGGTAAGAGCCGAAACGGAAGATATAGATTCTGCCGTTCTTCATGCACATGGCGCGGCTGTCAATTGGTTCGTCTTCACGATGACTCCACAGTACCTTTTTTGTTTTGGGGTCAATGGCCAGTACGTTTCTACCGAATCCCCATGGATGTGTTTTGTAAGCTTCCTGGCCGTCAGGCATACCGTCCGGGGCAGTGAAGCCTTTGGATACTTGTGCCCATGGCCAGCCGTGATGTTTTCGGCGTTGTTTTATGACAGGGTCTTTGTGCTCGGCTTGGCCGATCAGAGCGTAAAGCACGCCGTCTTCTAAACCCATCCATTTCCAAAATGTTCCGCCGGCGATTTTTGTTGGTGGGATGATTTCGTCCTTCAATCGGCCGGTAGCTGCCTCGATTAGTTTGCAGGACTTGTCGTCGCCGACATAGAGCGTATCCGGTGTTGCAATTATGGTATTTCGATGGACCATAACACCCGGCGTTAAGTTTCTTCTCCAGAGGATTGTGCCGTTATAGCCGTTGAATGCAACGAGTGAATTTAAGAAAGCCTCTTCACGTTCTTTGAAAGCGATAGTGCCGAATGCTTTGAAGACGCGGCCTGCCGAGGCAACGCAGACCTGTGTCAGCGGCGCATAGCGGGGTTCTGCAAGGAACTGTGTTAAATACGGGCCACGTGCAATGGCGTCTGTTGACTGTGGATTGTTGTCAGGGCCGTGATATGGATGGCTCCAGTCATCGACTCCTTTGGGGAATGGTTTTGTTAGTGTTTTGTTTCCGAGCAGCGCTTTGCCAAGGGGGTTCAAAACTCGAAGCACCTCTGCTTCAGAAATATCAACTTTTTTGTCAGCAACAATAACGATATCAGCCAGATTGTCAGCCAGATGAATTTTGCTAAGGGGACCTTTTTCGACATAGATTCGCGTTCCATAGAATCCGGCAGCGTCTACAGCTTTGCGGGCGGCCTCTAAGTCTTGGTTCGGTGTCAGTTGGACGTATATCAAAAGTTGAGTTTTCTTCGCAAGTTCGGTCGCGAGGTCACATTTTGCATCAGCCAGCACAACACAGATGCCTCGGTCGGTTTCGATTCGACCGAGAATCTTATCCGCTGATTTTATTGCAGGGTCTGATATTTTTGCCATACCAACCAACCAGAATCCCAAACCAAATAATAGAGTAGCCAGTAGTATCTTCTTTGCCATTTTACTGTTCCTAAAAGTTAATATTTCTTACACGTATATTAATATGGAATCTACCGCAGGTTCTTTTTAATGGCAGCCAACAGGTCCTGGGCTATCTCGGCGCCTAATTCCTCAGCCCTGTTTATATGTTTCCAGGCCGGTTCGTATTTTTTCAGCTTGTAGAGGCCGAAGGCAAGGGCGTTATGGGCGTCAGCCATTTGCGGGTCTATCTGAATCGCTCTCTGGTATGCGGGCACGGCCTGTTTGTAGTCTTCTTTATTGAGATACGCGGCCCCAAGGTTATAGTAAATCGTAGCGTTGTCAGGTGTCAGTTGAGCGGCTTTTTTATATTGTTCGATGGCTGGGTCGTATTCTTGTTTGGCGAAGTATGCGCTGCCGAGGTTTATCAAGGCCTCTGCCATATCAGGTTTGTATGCCAGAGCCATTTTGTAAGCCTGGATTTCGTCATCGGCCAGATTAAGTTTGTTGTAACAGATACCCAGGCCGTAATAGGCCTGTGCCAGGTTTGGTTTAATCTTCAATGCTTTTTTATAATATTCAATGGCTTGTTCAAACTCTTCGATTTGGTTGTAAACATTGGCTAACTGATTATAAAAGGCCGCGTTTTTCGGCTTGAGCGTAATGGCGTATTTTAATTGTGTTATGGCCTGGTCATACATTTCCACCTGGAAGTATGTGTTTGCGAGATTCGTATATACGTCTGTGAAATTCGGGTCAAGTTCAAGGGCCTGAGAGTATTCCAAGATAGCTTCGTTCCACCATTCTTTTTTGCTGTAGGCGTTTGCCAGGTTATTATGTGTTTTGGCATCTTTTGAGTTTATTTGCAGGGCTGTGCGGTATTGATATATCGCCTCATCAATTTCGCCGTTGTTCAGATAGATATTACCGAGATTTGTTCTGGATTCGGACAGCAGGGGGTTTATATTGACAGCTCTTTCGAGGGCCAGTTGTGCCGAGGCGGTATTTCCGATTTTGTTATATGCGTTGCCGAGGTTGTTAAAAAAACAGCCGATGGTTTGTTTTTTGGTCAGGTCATGCAGGTAAATGGTTTCGTAAGATGGTACATCGAATTTATCTATATAGTGCTGGTCATTGGCGGATAGGCCGTTGTTGGTTGCTTCAATATTGAAAATGACCTTATCATCGTCGTATCTTACAAAGAAATGGCCGGGTACCGCTACGCCATACAAAGGCAGGCCGAGACGTTCGCCGATGGCGAGATAAAGAATTGAGAGACTGAGGCAGTATCCTCTTTTGTTGTCCATTACGGAGTGCAAAAACAGGTCGTCAGTATTGCTTGCTTCTGAGACCGATTTGAAGCCTAATTCACCGAACAAATACCTGTTTATAACCGGAATGGCCTTGTGGTTTGCCGATAAATTTCGGTCATTGAGTCTGTCGCGAATTTCATAAGCCATATCGTCCAGTTTCGAGATATAATTTCGGCCATATACGTTTTCGTTCCATTGCTCGGAAACAATCAAGACGGCGGTGGCCAGGTCGATGTCCCTTTCATCTAATCGCAGGATGTGCTCAATCGATCTTGCGTACAGGCCGCTTTTCTTGTGGTTGGCTAAAGGTTCTGACCAGGCCGATGCTGTAAAAAACAGTAAGAAAACGATTAACGGCAAAATCTTGTTCATAATAACCCTGTTCCGCTCAATATGATAAATTATTCCATGCCCGCCTCGATCCCGATAGGTGCACCGATTACGCGGCGCTTAAACAAATCTATCTTCATCCATCCGTTGCTCTTGAACCTCCAGCGATTTGCCAGGCTCACGACCACAATTTTTGCTGTAGCGGCAATCCATGGGCCCAATGCGCCAAGCTCAGGAAAGAATTGGACCATCAAAATACCACCCAATCCCAATATAAGTACAGCCCCTGCGGCTTCGGTAATCGCCAGCCATAAAGTGTCGCCGGCTCCACGTAAGGCACCAGCGTAAATAAGCAACACCGCGTCAAAAATCTGAAATACCGCCGCGCAAATCAGAATGCTCGCGCCAACCTCGATTACCTTGCTGTCGTCGGACCAAAAACTCATTATACCATTTCTAAAAGCGAAAAAACATAATCCTATGAAACCCATATAAAACAGTGCAATTTTTAGGCAAAGAGCGGTCTGTTTAACCGCCAAATCTTTTCTGTCTCTGCCGATAGACTTACCTACCGCTGCCGTTAAAGCTGTACCTATTCCAATGATTGGCATAAATGAAACTCTTATGCACGCCCAGACGGCACTTGTCGCTGCCAGAGGTGCCTTTCCGAAACGTCCCACAAGACCGAACAAAATTACCGTCCAGAAGGCGATATTTATCATAAGTCCGAATCCGGCCGGAAAACCGATTTTTACGATGTCCCGCACTTTTGCGAAATCAATGTGCAGGCTGCGCCTTGATTGAAAGGTGGCGTTGATGTCGCCATTCAAAAATACAGACATCCTTATTATGACACCGACGATCAGGCCGATGAATGTTCCCCAGCCGGCACCGGCAATCCCCATCTTCGGGAAGCCGAACCTGCCGAAAATCAGCACGTAGTTACAGGCGACATTCACCACCTGGGCCACCAATGTAGCGTACATCGTGACAATCGGGCGATGAATACCCATGAAAAACTGATTGCACGCCCAGATAAATACGACCAGGAACTGACAGTAGAGCATAATCCGAAGATATATCACTTCCATCGCGATGATTTCGGACGGTTGGCCGAGTGCCCTGAAAATTGACGGCGCTAACGGCCAAAGAGTTGCCAGTATAATAAGTGCGTATATCTGACCCATATAGATTACCTGCCAGCAATAATTCGAGCAGTCTTTTTTTCGGCCTCTGCCCAGACTTTGACTGACAAATATATTAACGCTTGTTATTACCCCAAGGGCAAAACTCGAGGGAATGAAACTCATAATCGAGGCCGGCAAAATCGCCGCCAACTGGCCTGTCCCCAACGCAGCGACCATACGCGTGTCAACAAACTGCATTATGGTAAAAGAAATGCTGGTCACCACCATAGGCCAGGCCAGCTTTAACATATACCCAAGAGACGTTTCATCTGTGGACAAGCTTTGTGATTGTAAAGTTGATTCGTCGGTCATTATCTAAGAACCTTATCCATTCAAACACAGCTTATCTAACAATTCCCGGCTCGATATTCCCAAAACCTGTATGCTCTTGACCGGGCTGGTCTCTCCGGAAATTATACTAACAGCCTGCTTTTTTACACCAAGCTGTTTTGCCAGAAAGTCCTTTAAGGACCGATTGGCTTTTCCCTTCTCCGGTGCCGCTGAAACTTTTATTTTCAACATCTCGTCAAGCAAGCCTGAAATAGCGGTTTTGCTGCTGCCGGGCACAACCTTTGCCATAAAAACCACACCACCGTCAATTTCCTGAATCGAAAGATTAGCCATTTGTTCATGTTTCGTGGTTTGGGGTTGGTATCCTTGCTTTTTTAGTTAATACTCTTGGCGCAGGTTTGTGCCGAGGGCCATTTGTACATATTTTTCAATTTGTTCAGCCAGTTCGCCTGAGGACTCGAGTTGGAAATCTTCGTAATGGCCGGGAACAAACTCGCCGTTCAGGGCTTTTTTGAAAATCCTTACTCGTATGACAGATGGCTCTGGACTTTCTTTGCTGAAATCACTGTCTTTGTGTTCGGTAAGTTCGACCCGCCAATCCTCGCTTATGAAGACCAGACACTTGCCCGTAAAAACCGCTGTCGGAAAATATTCTCGTAATAATTTAAGAGTTTCCATTTGCTGTTCCATTTCGTACCAATTTTGCGGTGAATGAATAATCGCCGGAACCGACTTCGTAAATTGCTGCATCAACTTCAGTTCGCAGGGGGTTAAGGCCTTCTATCTGTGCTGTTGGTTTACCACTTTCGGTTATGCTGTCGGGGGCACTTGTAGGTAGATAGAGCGTTGCTGTAGTATTTGCAGGGATGGTGACATTCAGGTGCAGGGTATCGTTTTCGGTGCGCCAGTCGCTGGCGATTTTGCCATGAATTGAATCATAGCTGCCTTTGGCCCAGGTCAGGTCGCCGACTATCTGCGGTCTGATGATGATTTTGTCAAAGCCGACAGCGTCAGGGTGTGGATTTATGCCGGCTATTGCCTTGAAGAACCATTCACTCACCGAGCCGAACATAGGATGATTGTGCGAATATACGTTGTCGCTGAACTCCCAGTGTTCCCATAAGGTTGTTGCGTCGTTTTCGAGCATATGGCCCCAGCCGGGAAAGGTCTTTTGATTTACTATGGTGTATGCCACATCAGCTCGTCCGATTTCTGTCAGCACTTCGAGCATAAACTTTGTGCCGAAGATACCGGTTGACAGGTGTCGGTCGTGAGTGACTAAAATTTCGGTCAATAGGACATCTATTGTTGCTTTTCGTTCGTTTGCTGGAACCATGTCATAATACAGGGCAAAGGTCTGGCAGGCTTGTGTGTGGGAGTCGAATTGACCTGTGCCGGGTTTTAGAAATTTGCTGATAAAGGCGTCTTTGATTTCCTGTGCCAGAACCTTATATTTTTCGGCATCTTTTTTGTTATCGAGTATTTTCGCTAATTGCGACAGAAGCCGCACATTGTGATAGTAGAACGCAGTGCTCGTTACGGCGACCGGCAAGGGGTCGAGGCTTTCGTGGTCGCTGATACCTATTTCTATAATATGGTCTTTGGCCGTGGATAGCAGAAATTCAACCAGCCCTTTTGTTATCTTGTACTGCTGTTGAATAATCTGCTTGTTGCCGTAATACCTGTAAAGCTGCTGCTGCAGGTACGGATGCGCCAGTACCCATCCTACCGGGCCGCATTTTTCGCCGGGCCCACGGTCGATGATACCGTTAAAAGGTGCGCATTCGGCCATACTCCCATCGGCCAGGGCGGTGTCCTGGAAGTCACGCACGGCCTTTTCATAGAAGCAGGCCATATCAAAATTCATTATGGCCATTTCGCCGCACGCGACGATGTCACCGCCATAGCCGAATTTTTCGCGATGGGGGCAATCCGACTGGACACTGAAGATATTACTTAGCAGCGTTCTGCGTACCATTTGCTGAATATCGTTGAACATCTTGTTCGAGCAGGAAAACGAACCGACGGATTCTACCGCTGAGTTCAGTATGTGGCCTTCGATACTGTCGAGTGAAGGTTTGCCTGCCAAGCCCGTTACTTCGAGGTAACGAAAGGCGCGGAATGTAAATCGTGGGGTGTAGGTTTCTGTGCCTTGGCCTTTGAGAATATAGGTGTCACTTTGGTCGGCCAGTTCCGGAGCTCCCGGGCCGGCGTAGCCGGGTTGGGCCTCTATCGCCTCGTTAGGGTCAGGTTTTATCTGGCCGCAAACACTGGTCATTACATTGAGTGTGCCATCGGGATACAGGAGTTCGCCATACCGAAGTTTTACTCTGGCCTCTGCCGGCCCTTTTGTCCGCAATGTTACCCAGCCGGCAAAATTCCTACCCATATCGAAGATGAATACACCGGGTTTGGGCTTGGTGATTTTGACCGGCTTGATTACCGATGTTGCCTTGATTGGTTGTTGCGATTGGGCACAGAGTGGTCCTACCGGTTCAGTGGCCAACCTTGCATTGCTCCACGTACTATCATTAAAATCCGTTTTGTCCCAGCCGGTTTTTTCAAGGCGTGCATCGTATATCTCACCAAGGTATACATTGTTGCGTAAAATCTGGCTTTCGGTAACTTTCCAGCTTTCGTCGGTTTTTACCGAATGTTGTGTGCCATCGGTGAATTCTATATTTAATTGGGCGATTAATCGAGGTCTTCCGATAGTCAGATGCTCGCGCAGATTCAGCCATCCCCACAGCTTCATTGGCAGTGGGTTGTACCAGCCGTTGCCGAGCATCACGGCGATTACGTTTTGGCCTTCGCGCAGCAGGGCGGTTACATCGTAGGTTGAGTAGAGAACCCGCTTTGAGTAATCGGTCCAGCCGGGGTCGAGTACGTAGTCGCCGACTTTTTCACCATTCAGGCAAGCGTCATAATAGCCCAGGCCGCTGATATATAGCCGGGCGCGTTTGATTTTTTTTGTTACTGAAAACTGCTTTCTAAACAATGGTGCAGGGTCGTTCTTATAAAAATCTTCGTCTTTTTCCGGGACAGGTTTGCCGTCATTTATCCATTCCCCTGCCCAGTCTTCGGGTTCGGTCAGTGCCATTTCCCACCAGGCAGGTTCGCTCCAGTCGCAAGCTTTGCCCTCGCTGTCCCAGAGGCGTACTTTCCAAAAGCAGCGCATCTGCGAAGTTAAGGGTTTTCCATTATAGAGTATATGAACTGATTGGTCTGAGTCTGTTTTGCCGCTGTCCCAAAGGTCGCCTTCGTTTTTTTCCAGGTTTTCGGTATTGCCGGCAACTAAGAGTTGATAGGCGGTTTGTTTAAACCCGCGTCGATTCGATTCGATAATCCAACTCAGTCGTGGGTTTGGTGCGTCAATGCCAAGCGGGTTGGCACGATATTCGCATCGCAGGTCTTTTACTGTGACTTTGCTTTTCATCGTCATTGCAGGTTTTGTCCCAATCAACGGCAAAGGAGACAACAGAGCTGCCGGCTCATAATTGTCGAATTTGAAATTAGCAAATTATTTTAAGGTCTCTGATGAGTCCTGGGAGGCCTGCTTCGTTGCTTTTAGCTGCTTGAGGCCTGTCAATAGACTGAAAAGGCCTACAACCAGCAGCACACCGCCTGCGGCAAGGTCAAGGATCAACTCCTTACCGGTTACCTCTGTTACCAATGGTGTTAAAAGAACCATCAAACCTATCAAAGCCAGAATAGTTCCGCCGGGGATTTTTGCGTCATTCATATTCAACTCCTAAAAGACAATGGTCAGAAATACATACATAACAGTTACAGCGCTAAACAATGCAAAGGCGAATTTCCAGACGGTTTTTGTGATTTTAACGGATGCAGTGACGGCGGCGGTCTGGTCTTCGCCCATTTTGACGGGTAACAGCAAGCTAAACAGGCAAGTTACAAGAAGCGTGACTGCATAAGTTACAGAGGCCCTGAAGTACATAGTGTCTTCGGCGATTGGCACAAGTACTTCGGTATAGTTATCAAGCACAAACAGAACCACAGCAATGCTGCCTCCGACGATAAGTCCTAATGCAGCGCCTCTGCTGTTTGCCTTTTTCCATGTTGCGCCTAACAGAATAACCGCGGCGAATGGCGGCATAATAGTTGCCAGTATCCCTATAGCGAAAATGAACATACCATCCGGTGCGTTGTAAATCCACAAGGCCGCGGCGATGGCAGCGAATGCAAATATGCCTCCGGCTATTTTGGAAACCAGCATATAATGATTTTCCTGCCTGTTCGGTTTGATTAGCTTTCTATATACGTCAGCGGTAAACATCGCGCAAAAAGAATTGATTTGCGAGGCGGCACTTGAGAGAAAACCAGCCATCAGTCCGACCACCGCCACGCCATACAGTCCATGCGGCAGCAGCGTTTTTATCAGCATAGGTGCAGCTAAATCAGGTTTTTCCAGGCCCGGGAAGAGCGACTTTGAGGCCAAAGCGGGTATAATAACCAGGAACGGCATCAGTATTACAAACCAGAAGGACGCACCGAGATAAGATATTGAGGCGTCTTCACTGCTTCTGGTCGAAAGCGGCCTTTGCAGGATTTGTGCCTCACTGCTCCAGTAGCTGACAGTTGTGATTATAGAGCCGAAGAACATAAGACTTATTGGGCCAAACCTCGTATGCGGGGCCCAGATGTTGGTGTGAGTTTCGGGCAGGGCACTGATTATGTTGGCGAGGCCGCCTCCTTTTATGATAGCCAGTGGAGCGATTATTAAAAAGGGGAAGAACATAAGCATAACCTGGAGGACATGGGCACCGACTATCATTCCTAAACCACCGGAAATAGCATAGAATGCTCCGACAGCAGAGAGTATAAACAACGAGGCGTAGAAATTCCAGCCCATCAGTGTGTGGAGTATTAAAGCACCGCCGTAGTTATATAATCCGAGGTTAAAAACCATCCAGATGCAGGACCATACGATACTGTATGCGTGGCCGACACCGGGATGGTATCTTTTGCCGAGCCATTCACCAGCGGTAAAAACGTTCATTGCTCGCAGTTTGTGCACCAGCACCAGTGATAAAAACAGCATACAGATACCGGTTACCAGCGGCACATGGGCCATAATGATACCGACGGCGTATACGGCCCCGGACAGGCCAATAAAGTCGTTAACGTTGAGGCCGGTAGCGACCGTTGAAAGTGATGCGATAAGGCCGGGGACTTTGCGGTCTGCCAGGAAAGCCTGCTCCATAGTTGTTACGCTGCGGCGCTTTATATAGCCCCAGACGACAAGGCCCAGGATGAAAACTCCTACCATTATGTATTCCGTTGATACTAATGCTCCAGGTTCCATTTGTTCCCTTTCGAAAAATTGATAAACACCTCTTTCAATTAACAGCGTCTAACTTGTAAAATGACTCTATGATTCAAGTGAACCGGTCAGTTCCTTGATATTTGATATATTTTTGCGAACACAATATTTCTTTATGCCATCGACTATATTTGCCGCACAGTCAGGTTCGACAAAATTTGCGGTACCTACAGCGACTGCTGCGGCTCCTGCGATAAGGAATTCGATAGCATCCGATGCGCACCTGATACCACCCATCCCCAAAATCGGTGTTCGGCTGTCTTTGGCCACCTCATTATAAACTTTATTGACCAGATGTACAGCTACCGGTTTTATAGCCGGGCCGCTTAAGCCTCCTGTTCTGTTGGCTAAGACAGGTCTTGCGTTCTCAATATCGATGACCATCGCGGTAAAGGTATTTACCATACTAAGCGCGTCGGCGCCGCCCTGAACCGCTGCGCGGGCAATGACGCTGATGTCAGTGACGCAAGGGGCGAGCTTGACCATTAAGACCTTTCGGCCGGCAGCTTTTTTTACCGCTGTGGTAATTTCTTCTACCTGTACAGGGTCGGTTCCGAAACTTATCCCACCTTTGGCAACATTGGGACAGCTTATATTCAACTCAAAACCCGCTATCGCTTTTTCGCCGGCCAGGTGTTGGGTGACAGAGACATAGTCGTCGATGCTTTCGCCGGCAACATTGACAAAAACAGCGGGTGAGAATTTTTCAAGAACAGGTAATTTCTCTTCAATGAATTTTTCCAGGCCGATATTCGCCAACCCGATTGCATTGAGCATGCCGGAGTCGGTCTCGACTATTCTCGGTACGGGGTTTCCTTTTCTTGGCTTGATGGTGATACTTTTGGTAATGAATCCGCCAAGCGAATTGATGTCGGTAAAGTCAGCCAGTTCGTCGGCATAGCCGCATGTTCCTGAAGCGGTAAATACAGGATTAGCTAACTTAACTCCCGCAAAATCAACCGAAATGTCTACCGTTTCTTTCATAAACTGAAAATCACTTCTTTGCTGTCAAAGACAGGGCCGTCCTTACAGCACATTTTATAGAGAGTTTCGCCGGGTTCGTCGGCTTTACATTCCACGGCACAGCTTTGGCAAAGGCCGATACCACAGGCCATTCTGCGTTCCATACTCACCTGGCAATCTATATTATTTTCATTCGCGATTTCAGCCACTTTAGCCAGCATTGCTTCAGGTCCGCAGCTATAGATGATAGTATCGTTACCTGCGGCACTCTTATCGAGATGGCGTGCCAGAGACCCAGTTACAAAATCTTTGTTTCCGGCCGAGCCGTCGTCTGTAGTTACTATAGATTCTATTTGGTATTGGTTAAACTCTGCTAACCAGGGACCACTTTCTGTGCCGATTTTTGCCGGCAGATCTTCAAAAGGTAATTCCGCTGAAGTTTTTGCGCCTACGAATGCAATTACTTCGATATCGGGATGATTGGTCTTTAGAACTTTTGCCAGATGCAGCAGGGGGCCCGCACCCATTCCTCCTGTCACGAGCAACGCGGTCTTCTTACCATCCGGTATGTAAAAACCGTTTCCCAAAGGGCCAATTATGCTGACCGAATTGCCTTTGGACAGAGTGGTCATTCGCAGACTGGCAGGGCCGAGGACACAGTAGAGAATTTCGACCGAAGTCTTATCACCGCTGACAGTAATGTCACAGAAACTAAACGGCCTTCGCAGTAGTATCTTTCTGTCAGCCACATCGACTAAATCTTCGGGTATATCTTCTGTCGATGGCAGGGCGGTTTGGCTGATGTCTATTTCGACAAATTGGCCCGGCTGTGAACCGGCAAAGACCTTCGCTGCTGTGCCTTCAAAGTCAAGGCCCAGCCGCCAGAATCTTGGCCCAATTTGTTTATTGGCACCGACAGCAGCAGAAAAAACACCCTTATTTACTAAACAACCACTTTTGTTCATTACTTGCTATTACCAGAAGACGACATACAGCAAAATAGTTAACGCGATTATTACAAAGCCCAGGATTTTGGCTGTCTGCGAAGGTGTCATGTCCATATCAGTTTTGACAGGCATTGTTACCGGTTCTTTAAGCGGCTTAATCATAGTAATGACAGCCATTACCGCCAGCACACAGAAGAATGAAATGGCCATTCGGTCCAGAAAGGCCATACCCGGCAGCAACCTGGCCAGTAGGAAATACATAATCGGGTTCAGTATCAATCCGACCACGCCTGTAACCGGCGGCGCCTTTTTCACTACCAGGCCGAACACAAATACTGCAAGGATACCTGGAGAGATATAGCCCTGGAATTCCTGGATGTACTTGAAGATACCGCCGAACTTGGGGTTGTCCAGAAGAGGCGCGATTGTGCAGCCGATGGCCATAAATACCATTACGCATATTCGTCCAACGGTAATGAGGGCTTTCTGTGATGCGTCTTTGTTTACATATGGTCTGTACAGGTCCATTGTAAATATTGTTGAGGCCGAGTTGAGCATAGACGCCAGCGAACTCATCACCGCACCGAGAATCGCGGCCAGCATAAAGCCCCGCAATCCCTGCGGAATAAGCTTTTTAATCAGCAGAGCGAAAGCCGAATCGAACTTGTAGCCGATAAGCGGATTTTGAATACTGAAGCGGTCAGTCTTTGCCAATTGTTTGTTGCTTTCGGTGATTTTATCGAGCAGTTGTTGGTTGGCTTTATACAGCGTAACCCCGGTTGCCGGTTTTTCATCGGCTGCGATACTATTGAAAGCGAGTATCTGCTGGGCCATCTCAGGGTACATCTCTTCGAAGTGCCTGTCGAACTTAAAAGCAATCTTCGCTCCAGCGGGGTCTGCCTTTACCTGTTCGAAGGTGGCAATTACGTTGGCGTTGGTATCGACGGCCTCTGCCTTCATATCTGAACTGTAAAGGTTATATGCAATCATGCCGGGGATAACGATTATGAACGGGATAATGAGTTTCAGGCCTGCGGCAAAGACAATACCTTTTTGTCCCTGGCTCAGTGACTTTGCGCCCAGCGTTCTTTGGCAGATGTACTGGTTCAGGCCCCAGTAATAGAAGTGCGGAATCCACAGGCCGAGAACCAGCGCTGTCCATGGGATTTCAGGGTCGCTGCGCGGCAGTACCATGTGCAGCTTGTGGGCGTTTAGAGCCTTGAATTTCGCGATAGCACTGGCTCCTGCTTCTACATTGGCAAGTTCAGGAATCATCTCCGGGGTCGCTGCCCCCAGGGCCTTTAGCGCAAGGACCACCACGATAGCACCGCCTGCGATGAGGGCCGAACCCTGCAAAAGGTCCGCCCACGCGCACGCCTTTAAGCCGCCGAACGTAACGTAAGCGGCCGCCAGTATCCCTATCGCCCACGACGCCGATGTCATGGTGACCTCGATACCGAAGACATACTGTCCACCGAAAAGTGTTTTGACCGTCAAGGCCCCGGAGTAAACCACCGCCGCGAAGGTAACAAACACATATATCAGCACCATAAACATCGCCATCAGTGAGCGGGCTGTCTGGTTGTATCGGTATTCCATGAATTCCGGTATCGTGTAGATGCCGCTTCGCAGAAATTTCGGCAGAAAAACAAAAGCGACAACCACCAACGTTATAGCCGCCATCCATTCATAACTGGCGATTGCCAATCCCAGCCATTTTGCGGCACTGCCGCTCATGCCGATAAACTGCTCGGTGGATATGTTGGCCGCTATCAGCGAAAAGCCAATCAGCCACCAGCTCAAGCCGCGACCAGCCAGAAAGTAGTCTTCGCTGGTCTTTTCTTTGCGGCTTTTGAATATGCCCAGGGCTATTACGCAGGCGATAAATCCCAGAAATACACTGATATCAATAAAATTTAATTCCATAATGGTCACCTCCGTGCCTTGGTTTTATTTTTCCGCCGATTCATTGTTTTAATGAATCGGCGCCTGATTTTTCGCCATTATAGCTATTTGGCCGCCGTCGGCAACAAATAAAAAGAAGTAAAGAGGCAGGAAACAAAGAGGTGAAGAAGTAAGGAAGTAAAAAGGCTGTTGTTTTAAAAACAACCGGGGCCTGCAATGAATTAATCAGTGCAGGCCCCGAATCGATACAAATTCAAAGGTCAGCTAATTTAACTTATTAAAATTAGCGTTTCCTGCGAATCAAAGCCAGTCCACCAAGACCCAGCAGAGAAATAGTCATTGGTTCAGGAACCAAAATGACGGTCCTGTCGGCCTCACTCCAGCGTATGAAATCTGAGACTTCAGCCGGGGCACCGTCTTTGGTCATCTTCGACAGGTTGATGTATTCATAGAGGGTTCCACCAGGCAGGAACTCATCCATGTGATTGCCCCAGAGTTCCAGTCTGCCGGCACCTGCGATATCTAATGAACCATCATCTCCTAAATAGAGGCTTCCGGCTAACATCACACCGGTATCGCCGATATACACCTCGCCTGTTGCGCCGCCATGACCGACGGAGAGGTTATCATAGCCGGTTAGTGGGCTCCAGAATAGGCCGTTGACGTTAAGAACTGCTGTACAGGCGCCGCTTCCGCCGTTACCAATATCAATACCCTCGGTCCAGCGACCGTCAACTTCCAGTTCGCCACCGACGTCGACAGTCAACGTAGAATGGGTACCGCCAATTTGGCCATACCAGGTAGCCGCGGTGTGGAGATATCCACCGTCTTGAACAGTTATAGTGGAAGTGCCGCCGCCGATGGGACAAGGCTTTAGGCCTCTGGATTCGGCAGTAACGCCACTTGCAACAGTAGCATTCGTACCGTCCAGAAAGTCTGTGTTTTCTTGATCATAGACAGGGACACGGGTAGCAACAGCACCAAGTTCATCAAGCCAGTTACCCGGTTTGTCCCACTGATCGTCAATAGCGCCGGTAAACTTCCAATTGGGGGCTGATGAGGCAGTACTTGCAATGCTTAATATTAAAATAAGCACCAATAATTTCTTATACATAACACTCCTCCTTCTTCCAAAAAATACATCCAACATTTACTCTCTCGTTTTGACTACAAGCCAAAACAACTGGTGTTGTGTTGTTTTCCGCAGTCACTCAGACCTTCACCAACTTATTTCGCACAACAAGTGCGAATGACCACTTCATGGCTGCATCAAACAACGTGAAAAAAACAAAAGGGGGAAATGCGAAAAGCGATTCGATACCCGAACCCTCTCATCTCATCATCTCCTCCTAAACCAGCTCTTACCTAAAACAACTACTTTGCGTTGTAAAACCCTCTACTCACTTACCTTATTTATACCAAATCACCTATTTTCCTGTCAAGAAAAATATCTTAGGTAATTTAGAAAATTTTCAATAAATCCGTCCATTCCGCAAAAAAGCTCATAACTTCTTGATTTCAAAGGTGTTACATTCCCTCGTACCATTCCTGGGCGGGTAATTTTATAAATATTCCGGTAAAATCATCGACATTTGCGCCTATGGCCGGCCAGGGTTTTCCGTCCAGCCAGGATTTTTCCGGGGGCCAGAAATCAGGTGGTTCGGTCAAATAAAGTGAAGCCGACATATTAAACGTTGACCAGCTTGTTGTGTAGAGCATAGAATCGACATAACAAAGCCGGGCAAAACCATAAGGTTTTGCCCGGCTTGTCATTATCATTCGGTTATTGTCTTACAGACTATGGCCACGGTGGAGTCGGCAGATCTTCGTACCAGTCCTGCGCCGGCAGCTTTATCATCGTGCCGCCGTGGTCGTCGATGTCTGCGCCGATGCACGGCCATGCCTTGCCTTCCGGCCACCAGTCCGGCGGCTCTGTCAGGTACAGCGATGCAGGGAAGTTAACGCCTGCCCAGTGTCCGGGAGCGCTGTCGCCCTCGTGGTCGCTTTCGAGGCGAACAGTCGTCGGCTCCGGTGTCCTCATGACCCAGCCCCACACATCATCTCCGGAATCCGGCGTTGTATCTCTGGCAAAGTTATACTCTGCCCAAAGACCTGTGTGCTTAAAATCATAGTCAAAGGTGTCGCCCCAGGAGTACCTGCATACCTCATCACTATGACAGCCACCATAGTAAGCGTAGGCCGAATTTAAGATAAGGTTTAGTTCCAATCCAGTCGGCCACATACACAGATCAGGACCGAATTCGTCGCATTGCGGGCCGTCTATGCCTGATTTTATCGCACCGATACCGGTACAACGATTCCTGAAAATAGTGTTTTGCGGGCCCTGCTGGCCCCAGTTATCGTCCATGGTCATGATATCGTTGTAAGTGTCATTGCCCTCAATAAGATTCGAGTGAGGATATTTGCCGTGGAACTGAACGGCCTTGCGTCTTGTGATGCCAATATGATAGTTGTACGAATAGACGTTGCCGCTGGCCCCGCGAGAAACACACAAATTAGAGTGATTATTTACCGCAACGGTATTTGTTACCAGGTTGTCATGTGTGCCCTGAATGAAATCAACCGAATAGTTTGCCCAAGGCGAAATTTGCTCACCCTTAAGAAGACGAAAGAACATGCATTTGAAAACTGTATTGCGCGCCGAATAGCTGAAGAATATGTGGCGGCTTCCGGCGATCTTGCAGTAGACCTCCTTTACCCAGCAGTTTACGGCGTTGTTTATTTCAATAGACCAAGCGTCTGTAGCACTGTCTTCGTCCATCTCGATTCTGAGCTTTTCAATCCCGGCATTTTCTACAGGAGATATTTCAGACATCTTCGGATTACACGAAGGGTTAAAGGCATGTCGCAGGGGCCTGTCCATTGTAATCGTGTTGCCGTTTTTAGCGGCAACCTTGAAAATAGTGTTCATGCCGGGATGTGAAGGTATATCGTGCTGCATATAATTCGCGTCATTGTCCTGCGTCATGTACAACCAGTCGCCGACACTGACATTGGTGGCATTGGCCACGGTAATGGTTGTAGTCCCTTTGGGAATCGGGTCACTGGTGACATCGGTAATCATGATGCGACCGCCTCTTAAATATATGGCTGCATTGCTTGAGCTACCCTTGCCCTTAATGATGGTATCATCCCAGCCGTCCCCGCGCAGAACAATGTTGGATTTCATATAAATCTTCTGCCCACTGTCGAATCGGAAAGTTCCGGCAGGCAGATATATTACCTGATTGCCGCCCGCGGTCACTGCGTCATTAATAGCGGTGTTGATAGCAGCAACATCACTATTTGCATCGTTACCATCGGCATTATACGGCGCATGCGTTGCATCACAGAACACCGGCCAGCTATTCGTATCGCGAATACCTCCCTCTACGCCGGGGTTCCACACCGGGACCCGCTGGCGAGGAATCTGCAGGTCGCCAAGCCTGTTGTCTAATAGCCTATCCTTTGCCGTTAAGGCTAAATCAGCAAAGTCGATACCGCCGCTATGGTCGGCATCGGCGCCACAGCACCAGCCGGCCTGGAATGGATTAATACTATTCTGGCATCCGTCATTCAGCCAATGCTCAGATATAGAACTGAGCAGTTCTGCGCTGTTAATGAAGCCGGCAACGGCCTGGTCACAACGAACCATAAAGCTCCATACATCACCCGGCCAGATGCACGGGTCGTTATCGTTAACCTCATCGACCCGCCAGTAATAAGCCCTGCCGCAATCCAGGCCGCACGGGTCGAAGCTGTTCGAATCTTTATTCTGCGAACCCTGATATACTCCCGCAGGGTCGAATCCAATATTGGCATCATTAACATCATCAAAATTAGTCCCGAAATATATATCGTGCGCGTTTACATCCGCGGCATAGTTTCCGGGTACCCAGCCAAGCACAGTATCGGTCGGCACGTTCTCTGACTTGTCATCAGGATTTGGCTCACTGGCGTCATTAGGTGGCGGCAAAGCCAGCGAAACCTCAACATTGTCGAATACACTTGTGCACAGTTGGGCATCATCGTGTGAACAGACAGCCAGACCCGCGTATACCTCGGTATCCATTGCGATTGTCTGGGTTGAGATCTGTGTCCACACACTGCCGCCAAGTGAACAGTAGCCGGTTAGCGTATCACCGGAACGTACCACCTTGACCCAGTATGGGAGCGGGGGACAAGCGGAGTTCTTACGAGAGCTGGTACCACCTGTTGTCAGTCGATACTTAAAGTGGGCAAACCCCGGAAATATACTCATTAACGCGTGCGCTGAATTCGCCTCGAGGCTCTTGCGAATCATCACTCCAACCCTGACAGAGGAGCTGGTGTCTTCTACGCTGACCAGGCGGGCCAATATACTGCCATCGCCGGAGAGCGTCTGGTATACAAAATGGAATTCATCCAAAGTACCCCCTATATCTGCCCCGGAACCGTCCACTGTAAAAGTGCCGTCGGTAAAGTCGCAACTGCCTGCAATACCGACATCGCCGATATCCTGATTTGCCCAGGGGCTCGGCGGAGTCGCGTACACCTCTGTTACCCAGACGCCGCTGAATAGCAGCATTAATACCGCGAAAACTACACAGACTAATTTATTCGACATGACAATCCTCCTTAACCAAAATCTGTAAAAACATCACCTCTGCCTCTCAAAGCAGTACGTACACCAATTTATTCTTGTAATTGTACCACAAATCCGCAAGTGTGTAAAGCACATAATCAATATTATCTGCCCAAAAATCAGGCTGGAGATGCCGGCAGGGCGGCAGAAGCAAAAATTTGGTTATTTAGAAGAATTTTCTGGCCAAACTGTTAATAAGAACGGATAATAAAGTTGATTTGCATTTTTACAATAGAAGGGGGCCGATTATGGAAACATTTGCAAATTATGAGCCGAATGTACAAGTTGTTTCCGACTTGGAGAGCCTGGCGCATCAGAGCCTTGAGTTTTTTATTTCTAATGCCCAACAGGCAATAGAAAAAAAGGGTGTATTCTATGTTGCGGTGTCGGGCGGCTATACCCCAAAGCGTTTTTTCGAACTGCTTGGCGAAGCACCGCAGGTAAAGGCGCTTGCCTGGGATAAGATACAGTTGTTCTGGGTAGATGAGCGATACGTTTCGCCGGATTCGCAATGGAGCAATTATAAACTCGCAACTGATACATTCTTAACTAAAATTGCTATTCCCAAAGAGAATGTTCACAGGATTCCAACTGAATACGAAGATTTTAAGCTTGCTGCCCGCCATTACGAGGAAACCATTCGAGAGGTTTTCGGCTTGAAAGAAAAGCAGATTCCTGAATTTGACCTGATTGTGCTCGGCATGGGTATAGAGGGACATACCGGTTCACTGTTCCCTGATAGCTATGCGCCCTTCGATACCGAAGGCCTGGCTTGCGTTGTTTATGTCCTGGATCAGAAACTCAACAGAATTACACTGACATATCCTGTTTTGCGAGCGGCCTGTCATCTGGTTGTGCTGGTTTCCGGGGAGGAGAAAGCGGATATTCTGAAAGAAGTCTTGACCAGTGAACCGGACGAAGTGCGATATCCGATTCATGTCCTCTGGCCTATTCTCGACAAGGTCACATGGCTGGTTGATAAAAAGGCCGCAAAGTCTCTGTAACGCCGGCAAAACAGTACTGCCCTTATTTTTTCTCCTTCGTGGTTTTGGTGCCGATTAATAATATCGGTGCGGCTATCGCGATGGACGAATAGGTTCCGACGATAATTCCAAAACCGATAGCGAAGGTAAAACCTCTAAGGGCCTGGCCGCCAAAAATGTACATCACCAGTACTACCATGAAGGTCGTAAGCGATGTTAGAAGCGTTCTGGAGATAGTCTGGTTAATGCTGTCATTAATTATCTGGGCCCTTAGCTGGCCTTTGCGGCGGTTTTCACGGATACGGTCGAAAACAACAATCGTATCGTTAAGTGAATATCCGATAAGTGTCAAAAACGCTGCTATTATCGCAAGGTTGATTTTGAAGTCCCCTATCAGGAGCAGTTGCCCCAGTGATGTCCCTGTGATGTAGGTGCAAACTGTAACGGCGCCGAGAGTAATACACACATCGTGTACCAGTGCGGCAATTGCGGCGATGCCATAGCGGATGTTTCCGAATCGAACCCAGATATAAGCTACAATCGCAAACAACGACAGCACTATCGCTATCAAAGCCTGTGTTTCTTTTTCGGCACCGATTGAAGGGCTTATCTGTGTCACTCGCGGCAGTGACGTCTCCAGAGTGGTTGCGGCCAGAACTTTAGTAGTTTCGTTTTCGATAAATCTCTGCCGTTCGTCTTCGGTTATCTGCCTGAAGCCGGCTTCGGGCTCGACGGAAACATAAACAAAGGACCTCACCGTCTGGCCCGGTTCCATCGGGTTTAATTCCGCCCCCATGATTTTGTAAGTATACCAGTTAAGGTCCCGCATATCAGGTTTGAATCGTAAATCTCTAAATCTTGTATCGATTTCTTCGGCGGTAGCGGCCGTTTTGAGCTTGCAGGTGATTTTGACCCCGCCCAGAAAATCTGTAAGTTCAGGGTAGGAATCTATAAGGGTTTCATCTATTTTTTCGTACTGTGTAATTTCTGGCCCAAGGTTCTGCTGGATTTCCAGTTCGCCCGGAAAAGCCGCTAATATCGCGTTATTGACGACTTCGTCGACGATAGGTTCTGAAATGTCGGTATCGGGCAAAGCCTCTGTCAGCACGTTTTTTACCAGGTTTTTGTTTGCCTGGCTTGTTGTTACGACAAATACGTCGGGGGTTTGGCTGTGTGGTGTCACGACCAGATTGCTTAGCCTGGTGTCGGTTTTCTGAATGGCCTTGGTAATGCCGACGACAGTCTGCTGTGCGGCCTGGCTAAATGTGACGGTGACACTGGTCTTGTTTGTTTCGGTGGTGTTGATTTCATATTGGGTTTGTGATTTTCCTATGCTGTAGACATTTGCCGCTGCAAGGGCGGGATTATTTAAGTTTGTTCCAATTTCCTTAATTCTGTCCTGTACAGCCTGTCTGGTAAGCGGGGCTTTGAGATTGATTTGGACCTTTGTTCCACCTGTGAATTCAATATCATACTTGTTGTTCTCGGTATCGTTTCTTGTGAAGAAGATATACAGCCCGCTGACAATAAGCAGTGTCGAAATGGTAAAGAAAATCGGTCTGGCGGCCATCCAGTTTACATTGGGTTTGTGCAACAGGCGCAACATAACCAGGCGGTTCTTGACCAAACGCCTGGCCAATAGAAAGTCAAAGTTTGTTCGAGTCACAAATAGCGCGGTGAACATACTTGAGGCAATGCCGAGCATCAGAACAATTGCAAAACCTTTAATCTCTTCAGATGCAATCCAGAAAAGAATTGTCGCCACGATGAACGTTGTAAGGTTGGCATCAACAATAGTCCTGAACGCTTTTTGGTAGCCGTTCTTTATGGCAATTCTAAGAGAAGCTCCCCGCTTTTGTTCTTCTCGTATTCTCTCAAAGATAAGAACGTTGGCGTCAACGCTCATGCCGATAGTTAGTATGAGGGCGGCTATGCCGGGCAGTGTGAAAGTCGCTCTTACAAGGGCCATTATTGCCAGCACCAGCAGCAGGTTCATAAGCAGTGCCATGGCAGCGATTACGCCGGAAAGGGTATAGTAGAAAACCATAAACAGCACAACCGCCGTGAAACCGATCAGGCCGGCTTTTATGCCTTTGTCCCTGTTATCGGCGCCGATGGATGGACCAATAGTCTTTATCGAGATCGGCTGCTCCACCAGCCTGGCCGGCAGTGACCCTGCGTTTAGCTTATTGACCATATCTTCAACTTCGGTCTGACTGTAGCTGCCTGTAATCTGGCCTCGTGTTGTTATCCTTGACTTGACATTCGGGGCCGATATTGCCAAACCATCAAGCAGTATACAAAGGGGACGGCTGATGTTTTTTCCTGTAACTCTTCCGAAAATCCTTCCTGCCCGCTCGTCCAGCTCAAAATTGATTGCCCTTTGGCCGGTCTGTGATTCTCTGCCGGGCGACGCTTTTTTAAGTTTCCAGGCCTTTTGGCTTATCGTGTGCAGCATGACCTCATCCTGCTGGTTACTTGCCAGAACATAGACCTTGTCGCCGAATGCCGCTACTACCGATTGCGGCAGAGCCCAGTCATCGGCGTTTTCTATTTCGCACCAAATGTATTTGTTGTCTGAGGCAAACTTGGGACCTTTGGTTCTAAGACGCTCAATATAGACGCCTATTTCATCAGAGGTCAACTCGGAGCGGTCCCTGGTTGGTAATATCCTGAACTCCAGTATACCGGCGCCTTTGAGCATTCGTTGCAGGTCCTTTGGGTCGTCGAGTCTGCCCTGGAACGGGCGATATTCGTCAAATGCGACGACCACGTTATCAATCATTTGTGCACGGTCTGCGAACTGGGTTTTAAGCTCTTCGGCAGCCTGCTGTCTGCGAACTGACTTGGGTGGTATTTCGAGACAGAAGTTTAGCTGGTCTTCGGTCAGGCTTAGTTGGTCCAGAGCTTTTTTTGCCTCTGTGTATTGAGCATTTTTGCCGGATTCAGGGTTGGTCAGCTGCTCGACGACCCCGGCCCAGTCTGCATATGTTTTTACATATCTGGTCAACAGGTCGAGATTACGTTCTGAGCCGACAAACTCTATTAAAGCCCCTTTTAGCTGCTGGTCGTCAAGTGCAATCCAGCCACCGAGCCTGAACTTTATCTGGTCGAGGTCAAGTCCGGCCAGCTTTATTATAGCCTCCGGCGTTGATAGTTTGCCTGCGAGCTTATCTCTTTCGGCCTGCAAGTCCCTGCGCTGGTCATAGGCGGCTGCCAGGTTGTCTAAAATCTCGGCTCTGCCAGACGAGTCTTTGGCAAAATTCTCGAAGTCTTTTTTGCGTTCTTCAGCGGTCTTTGACAAAGAGCGCAGGATTATTGCAGTGTTGACGTTTTCTTCCAGCAGTTGACTAAGTGCCTGTTCGTATTTCTGGCGTTTCTGGCGGGCTTCGGCACTTGCCAGCGGCATCTGTATCTCGAAGCGTGTGGCACCCTGAGGTCGCCATATAAGGTTTTGGATATTGGCAGGGTCTATTCGCCTGCGCAATATCGTTATCATTCTTGACGACAAGTCCCTCTTGTCTTCGGCGTCAAGGCCCTGGGTATCAATCTCGTAGGTCATACTCGTTCCACCTGCCAGGTCGATTCCGGGTTTCAGGGTCTTGGCCGGCGGATACAAAGTCCAGATAGCCACAACCACCAGGACAATAATCAGTACAAGTTTCCACGTAAGATTCTTATCCATAACTTCCTCGTATTTCGTATTCCGTATTGCGTTTAGCGTTATTGTCCATATAACCTGTTCGCTGCAGGCCTATTTATTATCTTTCGACAGATTCTTTCCGATTGCTGAAGGGGCAATCCTTATTTTTGTATTGTTCGATTCGTCAATTTTCAATACGACCTCGTCGTCCTTGACGTCTACTACTGTGCCGACAATTCCGCCGATAGTCCTGACCTTGTCGTTTTTTTCCAGCGACTGCACCAGTTGTTTGTGTTCCTGCCGCTTTTTTCGAGGCCCCCTGAAAAGGAAGAGGTACATAATTACAAAAATCAGGATAAGCGGGAGAAATTGCATCCAGGCGGGTTTTTGTGGCGTGGTTGGCGGCGCAGCGGCATTGGGGTCGGAGGGGACGGCGGTTGTTGTGGTCGTTTCTTCGGCAGTGACCGGTGCCGAAGTAATACTCTCGGGTCCTTCCTGGCCTTGAGCCTGAGCTAAGATATAAATATTGTTCATTTTTGCTTTCCTTTCACAGCTATAAGTTTTTAATCTGTAGCTTATAATCTAAATTGGCCGCAAATTACAGAGAATTTGCTGAATTATTTTTTTCCAAGGCCTGTTCTCCAGACCCGAATACTAAGTATTTTCTTAATTGTTCGGTCGAGAAGTCGGCAAACTCGTTGTTTTCAATGCTGTCTCTTATCTGTGCCATTAACCTCTGGTAAAACCTTATATTATGCACTGATACAAGAATCGGGCCAAGCATTTCTTTGACATTAAAGAAATGTCTCAGGGTCGCCCGGCTGAAATTCCGGCAGCAGTAACAATCACACCCGGCCTCAATCGGCCCGGCATCGCTTATGTGGGCGCTGTTTCTTAATCTTACAGGCCCGTTTTCGGTGAAAGCGAAGGCGTTACGGCCGTTTCTGGTCGGCATAACACAGTCGAACATATCGATGCCGGCCCCGACGGCTGCGATAATATCAGCAGGCGTTCCCACACCCATCAGGTAACGAGGCTTGTCCTGTGGCAGTAGTTTGGTCGTATGAGCAGTGGTTTTTATCATATTTTTGTGCCCTTCGCCGACACTTAGTCCGCCGATAGCATAGCCGTCAAAATCCATTTTCACGAGCTCTGCCGTGCATTTGGTTCGCAGCGCAAGCTCTACTCCGCCCTGGACGATGCCGAAGAGCATCTGGTTCGTATTGGCGTGAGTTTGCTTACAGACCAGCGCCCAGCTAATGGTCCTCTCGACCGCCTTTTTCAGTTCGGTCAGGTCGCAGGGGAACGGCGTGCATTGGTCAAGGCACATTATTATGTCAGCGCCGAGACGGTTCTGGATTTCCGTTGCGTTCTTCGGCCCCAGGCGTATTCTTGCCCCATCTACATGGCTGGCAAATTCGACCCCATCATCGTCGATTTTGGTCAGTTGACTTAAGGAAAATATCTGGTAGCCGCCGCTGTCTGTCAGTATCGGTCCGTCCCAGGCCATAAATTTGTGCAGTCCGCCAATTTTTTCTACGCAGTCGACCCCCGGGCGCAGCATAAGATGATAAGTGTTGGCCAGGATAATATCCGTGCCGGTTTCGCTCAACTGATTTGGGGCAATTCCCTTCACCGCGCCGGCAGTACCGACCGGCATAAAAACCGGTGTCTGGATTGCGCCGTGCGGTGTGGTTAGCACCGCTCGTCTTGCCGCTGAACCACTGTCGTGATGGAGAACTTCGAACCTGCCCATTTCAGTAAATGTTTACAATTCTGGAGCCTGGATAGTAATATGAAAGTATCTGTCGAGTGGACTTGCCCTCTCTTGCCATTCCCTGTGCGCCACACTGACACATTCCAACGCCATGCCCCCAGCCTCTGCCTGAAACAAAGGCCCATTTATCGTCTATGCTGATGATTTTACAAATTGTACTTCTTATTTTGCGTCCGGTAGGGTCGATTACCAGTCGCAGGTCTTCGGCACGCAGATGTTCGCTTTTGTTATCCAAGCCTTTGAGTTTGACTGAAGTCAGTCTTGAAAATTGTCCGTAATTACTCTGGGTAACAGGGCGGATACTTGTGATTTCCTTGAGATGTTTTAGTTTCGGATATTTCTTTAAGAGCCTGGCGGTAACATCGCTCTTATCGAATTGAGCCGTAGGCCAAAAGAAGAAACGGGGCTTGGCGATATTCTTACAATAAGGGCAGGGCACGCCGGTAAGTGTCTCAAAGGAATCTCCGAATACTTTGCTGCTGTTGGCGGTATGACCGCCGCAGGTTGAACTGTAATAAGTCGGGAAGATATCTTCTTCGCCGTCGGGGCCTTTGCAGACCAGCACCTGTCCCCCGGTCTTGTTCACAGCAGCCCAAACCTGGGCCGATTCGGCACAGACTCCCCGGTAAACCTGGTTTGCCTGTGTTTTGCTGACGTCCCAGTTACGTTTGCTGCCGAAACGTTTCTTAATATAAAGACAATAGGTCCTTGCAGCAATTGCCTGTGCTCTCAGAGCAGTTGGTTCCCAATAGTCAGGCATCTCGGCCCCGACCACACCAGCCAGATATGGTTCAAGCGGAACAAGGTTTATCGCACTAAAAGATTTGCCACCGGGATTGGGTATCAGTTTTAATTTGCCACGGTAATCGTGGCCGTCCAAACTGAAAATGTAGGGTGCCCCTGGTAGAATAACAACTTGATTACCTGGGAAAGGCCGACCTGCTATATGGATTATTCCAGCGGACATATTGATAGTAACTATTTCGCCTTTATGGCCGCAATAGGTGGTTCCAGGCTGCATTCTTTGGGCCAAAATGTTGAAAGATGATTCGGTCTTCAATGTGGCTGTGCGAACATTATTAAGCAGAAGGACCCTTACCCAAAACCGCTGTTCGATATCCATCTGAGGTGTAGGCGAGGCCAACTGTCTTTCTGTACAGTTGCATAAGAGCATCACCCCAAGCAGCAAAACTATCCAAAACAGACGTTTAATGCGATTTGCGGTCGATTGGCAGGTAGCAGACAATGTTAATTTTCCTGATAATTCTCCGAGCACCTTTGTCGGATTGGTTATTGATAATTAAAATAGCCATTTAAGTTAATGCCGAAGGCCGATTCTGTCGCTTAATCCAGGCTTCGCAGTGATAAACCCAGGTTGGTCAGAATTTTTTTAATTTCGTTCAGGCTTGTCACGCCGAAGTTTTTGCTTCCGAGCAGTTCGGCATCTGTTCTTTGTATCAGCTCGTTGATTGTGTGAATATTCAGATTTTGCAGGCATTTTCGAGCACGTACCGACAATTGCATCTCATCGACAGATTTATTCAGCAATTCCTCATCTGCGTTTATGTCGGGACCTTCTCCATGGGGTTGCGACAGGGACTGCTGCTCTTCCAAGGCCATACCGAGATGCAAATTTCTCGGTTCCAGGATGCGCTTGATTTCTCTAAGGGAGGTTTCTCCGAAATTCTTATAAGCCAAAAGCTCTGCCTCTGTAATTTTCAGAAGGTCGTCAAGCGTTGTGATATTCATTTTCTTAAGGCAGTTTCTGCTGCGCACTGAAAGCTCAAAATCAGAGATTGGTGTCTCGAGAATCTGGTTTCTGCGGTCTTTCTTCTTTTCTTTTTCCTCGTCGTACACCATCGTTAGTGAGCTTTCGATGTCTTTACTAAACATGATGGCCCTTTGATGATTCGGAAATGAGTCCAGAACTTTGTCAACACATCGAAGGGCCCTGTCGAATTCGTCGTTATCTTCATAAAGAACCGCCAGGTTCAGTAACGCGCTTACATAAATAAGTTTGGTTGAAACCAGTTGTTTGTAATAGTCGATAGCTGCGTCATCGTCACCGGATAAATCACAGCGGTACGCCAGGTAAAAAAGTGCCTGGTAGTGGTCTGGTGATAGTTCCAGGGCTTTTTTGTAATTATCCATCGCCTGTCCGTAGAGCCCCTGTGCTTCCTGGAGTCGCCCAAGCTGGTAATGGTATTCGGCGCTGACATTTTTAAAATTCGCACAGCTTTCAAGTTCCTTGGCCGCAGCCTCATAATTTGATGCGCAGCGATATGTGGCCGCTTTTTCCATAGCTACGAATAATGCATCTGTATCGTAATCAAGACTTTTTTGCAGGCTCTCTATGGCCTGGTCATATTCGCCGTCTTGGCGCAGCGCAAAAGCTGTGTACACAAATTTCTCTTTGCAATCCTTTGCTTTCTTCAAATTTTCGATTGCTTCGGCACCCTGGCCCAGAATAAAAAAACCAATCCCTGTTGCCAGAAGGGCCTGTTGCGAGGTTGTATCGATATTTGCTTCTACTTGTTCGCGAAAGGCTATCTGGTTGGCCTCGCTGGAATTGACAAACTTGCAAAATTCCTTGATTTGCTCTAAGGAAGGTAGATTGTCAGCAAACAAATCGATTCCGGATTCTGTGGTTATCTCCATAAGGTTTTACTCCTTACCATTGTCCGATATATCACACTTCTATGCACAGAGTGCATAATTATACAGCAGTGGGGATTATTTGCAATAGCTTTTTAATCCACACCGACGATTAAGTCGTCAACAGGCCGTATTTGCACCTTTGCTTCAAAGGACCGCATTTAACACCGCTTCTTCTAACTCGTCAAAACCGTCATGGTTCTCTCGCAAACGTGTAATGTTCGCTTTCTCGGCCACTTCCATAAAGTGGTCGAAAACATTTTTAATGGATTCACCCATAGGCCATTCGGCGCCCGTGCTTCTGGCTTTATGCCGTAATTCCTCCCAGCGCCTCATAAATATGTGCATCACCGGCAGTTGAGCGACCTGCACACGCAAAAGCAGCTCCGCGTTGTCCTTCACTGACTCCTGGGCCGCTTTTAGATGTACCCACCCTTTGCTTAGGTTTTCAAGCGAAAGAAATTTTGCTGTCGGCGGCGACCTATGGCCTAAATAGTCACCACTTTTCTCGACCGCGTCATGCATAAGGTCAAGATATGCCAGAATACCCTCAGCCGCAGGCCCATAGTACCCATGTGCAAATTCTTCCATTAGCTTTTGATCATCAAGCTCGGGATTCCACAGAAGTTTGGCAAACATCCACCCTCTAAGTGCACCCATCTCGCCGCCATAAGTATTGTCGGCTCCCTGTTCATGAATACCCTTAGCACCATGTGCTACATAGAACCGGATATTCGGCCCCAGCGTTCGAAGGTTCGGATGGGGAATAATATAATTGGGGAAGTTTGTAGTGTAATCCCAGATGTAAAGTTTATTACTTATTTTCGACCAGCCGACAATATCATCACGGAATTCTTTATTTATATCATGCGATAAAGGCCGACTGTGAGAAACATACGAGCTGCAAAGCCGGATTATTACATTGTGATGAGGTTTTACATGTTTGGGAGGCTTTTGTGTAGAGTGGTACGAAAGAGTGTCTATTTCTATATGCGGAAAATCTTTTTCAATATCAGCAGCAACAGAATTGACAAAGCGAATCAGCGAACCTGACGGACTCCCTTCTTCGGCATCGATGGCACTGCATTTTTCGCATTGGCATTGAGGCTTCCTGCCGTCCGGCTGTGACACCGATGCAATAACAACCTCCGGATTTTTGCGAAGATGCTCTTTTAGATTCTTTATCAATTCCTTGCGCATTTCCTCGTTGGTCAGACAAAGCGAAGAAAAATACCTCTTATGGATACGTTCGCCGTTAATTAGGCTGAACCACTCCGGATGTTCGTCGAAGTATTTTTCCGGCGGAATCAGGCGAAAAAATGTATGATGACTTGTACCTGTGAAATCGGCTCTTCCGCCGTGCTTAGAGCCCAGTTTTTCTCCTCTTTTGGAGTTAAATTTGTTACGGGCCGCCCAGTCATTACTGTCATAAGCCTGCCTCCACGTAGTTTCCCTGTATTCCACCGGAGGCACATATCGCACATCGAGCTTTCCTGTTTTTAGCGTTGGCTTTTTAGGAATGGTGCTGACCGTCGGCATCCACCACCGACAGCCGACATGGTCTTCTAAAAAGGTGTAGACCGCATATAATGTCCCACGCGGCCGGCCACCCGCTAAAATCAAATCGTCCCCTGCCGTGCGAATTATCAATCCTTCTTTACCCAGACCCTCAGTAGAAAAACCGGCGTCAGCCAGCCTGGCAGCGTCCGGCCCGACAAGTAAACGGCTCTTACTTTTGCCGGCATCATTTGTGATTTCAAACTTTGCACCGGTCACTTGCTGCAGAAAATCAGCTAATTCGGCCGCGGCGTGTTTTTCCGGTTCACTGGCTTTCGTATCGACAACAATCACGGCTTTAGATATGCCGTTCTCCGCTATGGTTATTGTCTCTGGTTCCGCCGCCGCCGTTGTGATAAGCATTGACAGAGCTATTACAGTCAGCAATATCCTGGCTTTTTTTAACATCATATAATATTACTTCCTTGCATGTTTACTTCAAAGGACCGCATTTAGCACCGCCTCTTCTAACTCGTCAAAACCTTTATGGTTCTCTCGCAAACGTGTAATGTTCGCTTTCTCGGCCACTTCCATAAAGTGGTCGAAAACATTTTTAATTGATTCACCCATTGGCCATTCGGCGCCCTTAGTCCTTGCCTCTTGTCGCAATTGCTCCCAGCGCCTCATAACTACGTGCATCACAGGCAGTTGAGCGACCTGCACACGCAAAAGCAGCTCCTCGTCATCTTTCACTGTCTGCTCAGCGATTTTGAGGTGTTTCCAACCGTTGTTTAGATTTTCAAAGGAAAGAAATTTGGCGGTAGGGAGGGATTTATGGCTTAGATAGTCGCCGCTTTCTTCGACCGCGTCGTGCATAAGGTCAAGGTACGCAAGAATACCTTTGGCTGCCGGTCCGTAATAACCATGCGCAAATTCCTCTATGAGTTTTTGGCCATCGAGGTCAGGGTTCCAAAGAAGCTTTACCAATACCCACCCTTTAAGCTCAGCCATCTCGGCACCATAGGTGTTAAATGCTCCCTGTTCATAGATTCCCTTGGTGCCGTGTGCTACAAGGAATTTGATATTTGGCGCCAGCGTACGCAGGTTCGGGTGAGGAATAATATAATTGCGGAAGTTAGTAGTGTAATCCCAGATGTAAAGCTTGTTGCATATCTTCGACCAGCCGACAATATCTTCACGGAATTCTTTATTTATATCATGCGATAAAGGCCAACTGTGAGAAACATCCGAGCTGCAAAGCCGCACTATTACATTGTGCCTGGCTTTTACATGTTTGGGCGGTTTTTGCGAATAATGATATGCAAAGGTATCGATTTTTATGTGCGGAAAATCTTTTTCAATATCAGCAGCAACAGAATTGACAAACCGAATCAGCGAACCCGAAGGATTGCCTTCTTCCTCGTCGACGGCCCTGCATTTTTCGCATTGACATTGAGGCGCCCTGCCGTCCGGCTGTGACACCGATGCGATAACAGCCTCCGGATTTTTGCGAAGACGCTCTTTTAGATTCTTCACCATTTCCTTGCGCATTTCCTCGTTAGTCAGACACAGCGAGGAATAATACTTCTTATAGATACGTTCGCCGTTAATTTCACTGAACCACTCAGGATGCTCGTCGAAGTATTTTTTCGGCCGAATCAAACGAAAGAAGGTATGCCCGAAACCTTCATATATGATTCTACCGCCGTGCTCAGGGCCCAACGACCTTTTGGCATTAAGCTTGTTTCGCACCGACCAGTCATTAGTGTCGTAAGCATGTCTCCACGTGGTTTTGCGGTATTCCAGCGGCGGTACAAAACGCACATCGAGCTTTCCTGTTTTCAGCGTTGGCTTTTTAGGAATGCTGCTGACCGTCGGCATCCACCACCGACAGCCAACATAGTCTTCTAAAAAAGTGTAGACCGCGTATAATGTCCCTCGCGGCCGCCCACCCGCTAAGATCAAATCGTCCCCTGCTGTGCGAATTATCAGCCCTTCTTTGCCCAGACCCTCAGTAGAAAAACCGGCGTCAGCCAGCCTGGCAGCGTCCGGACCGACAAGTAAACGCCTCTTGCTTTTGCCGGCATTATTTGTGATTTCAAAGTTTGCACCGGTGACTTGCTGCAAGAAGTCAGCCAATTCAGCCGCGGCATGTTTCTCCGCTTCACTGGCTTTCGCATCGACAACAATCGCAGCTTTAGATACGCCGTTCTCAGCTATGGTTAGCCCATATCCATCAACAGCAATGCCCAAACAAAACAACACTGTAAGAAACTGCAGTGCGGTCCTACTTCTTTTTTTCATATATTGGGTAACCTCCAGCGATCATGTCCACTGACACGCCTATCTCGACGCCTCCTCTATGGCATCTTCCAGTTTTCGAAAACCAAAGAAGTTTTCCGCGATACGCATAACGTCTTTGTGTTTGGCCAACCACTTGAATTCCGTAAAAGCATCGTCGATAGACTCCCACATGGGCCACTGTGCCCCGGTGGTCTTGGCCTGCCGGCGAAATTCCTCCCAGCGCATCATAAAGACATACATTACCGACATCCGCTCAGCCCTGACACGAAAATTAAACGCTATGTTGTCCTTGACGGCCTCTCTGGCCGCTTCTATATGTGCCCAGCCTTTACTGAGTGTTTCGAACGAAAGGTACTCGGCCGTTGGCTCGGTCTTGTGCAACAGGGGGTCCCCGCTTTCCTGGGCCGCGTCATGGATAAGTTTTAGATACGCCAAAAGGTGCGGAGCCGCCGCCTGGCCGTAATAGCCCGGTACAAATTCATCTATCAGTTTTTGCCAGTCGCGGTCAGGGTCCCAAAGCAGCTTCGCCAGCATCCAGGCACGAAGCTCGGCAAAGGCAGAACTGTTCGTATTAAACGTACCCTGCTCGAAGATTCCCTTGGCGTTGTGATTGACAAAGAACTGAATGTTCGGCCCATAGGTATGCATAGTCGGATACGGTATGAGGTAATGACGAAAAGCGGTAGTGTAATCCCATATATAAAGTTTATTACAGATATTTGACCAGCCGACAAGGTCTTTGATAAATTCATTATTTACCTGTTCGGAATATGGCTTGTTGTGAGCGCATTTACTGGGGCAAAGACGAATCGAGACGTTGGGTCGCGGCTTTAAGTATTTTGGAGGTTTCTGGGTCGAATGGTAAGCGAGCGTATCGATAATTACATTTGGGAATTCGGTTTTGATTTCGTCGGCCACGAAGTTAACAAACTGTATCAGTGACCCGGTGGCACTTCCTTCTTTCTCATCAACGGCCCTGCACTTGACGCACTCGCATTCAGGTGCTCTGCCATCCGGCTGCGATACGGATGTATAAACTACATCAGGATTATTACGCAGTTTTTCTTTCAGTTTCTTAACGAACTCGGCCCGCATTTCCTCGTTCGTAAGGCACAGGGACGAAAAGAAGTACTTATAATAACGCTTACCGTTTTTTTCACTGAACCACTCCGGATGGTCCTTCATGTATTTCTCAGGAGGTATCAACTCGAAGAACACATGCGCATGGTCCATCAAGGGTGCCACAGCGCCGCGCTTGGCGTCCAGCGGGGTTTTGGCGTAGGACCTGCATTCGGCGTTGCAGGCGTTGAGTTTATTTCTCGCTATCCAGTTGCCATTAAAACCATCATACCAGAACACCTCTCTGTATTCCAGAGGCGGCACGAAACGAATGTCTAACTTTCCTACTCTAAGCGTCGCCTTCTTTGGTATATAGCTGGCCTTTGAAGACCACCAGCGACATCCTAAATAGTCTTCCAGAAACGTATAAACCGAATATAGCGTACCCTGATGCCCATCACCTGCCAGGATAATATCATTGCCAACCGTTTTAACAGCGACCCCGTCCCTGCCGAGTCCGTCAGTGCAGAAATCAGGGCAGGCCGCTTTGGCGGCCTTTTTGCCAACCAGCAGCCGTGGACGGCTGCCGTCTGCCTTGTGTACTATTTCAAGACTTGCTCCGGTTATCTCTCGCAGAAAGGTCGATAACTCCAGGGCCGCATGTTGCGCCGCCTGGCCTTCTTCTGCGTCAACAACAATTACAGCTTTTGCTTTGCCGTCCTCAGCAATGGTTATCTGCCCGGAATTCCCTGCCGCACAGGATAACGAACAGTCTTTTGCAGTTTCGCCGCATCCTGTAACAAACAACAGAGCAACCAACGCCAGTACGATTTTACATTCTTTCAGCATAACAGCTTAACCTCCATAAATCTCAAACATTGCTATCACTTGAGTTAGGCATCATACTAACAATGTAACACTTAATCAACCGTTATTAAAGAGGCGTTTGTTTGGACAATATCTTAAAGCATAAAGTCATAGTGCCTGTTGGAGTGTTTTTTGCACAGCGTTGTAGTGTTTTTTCCATTCATTAAGGCGGGTGACCCTCTTTCTCCTGGTGATTCTCGCAAAGTCGTCAATGGCCTGCTCGATGGTATCCGGCATAGGCCAATTTGCACCGATAGTCCCGGCGTGTTTGCGAAATTCATCCCAGCGCATAATAAAAGCATACATCACCGGCAATTGTGCGACCTTAACACGAGAACTCAGTTCGCGGCTATCTTTTACAGCATCTTCGGCGGCTTTTAGATGTGACCAGCCCTTGCTAAGATTCTCAAAAGAAAGGAATTTAGCAGTGTGTCCCAGGTAACTGAACGGGTCGTCACTGTTATCAACCGGTTCGTACGGCGAGTAGCAGCCCAGCCAGTCACCGCTTTTCTCGACCGCATCATGCATAAAATTAAGATACGCCAGAATATCTCCGGCGGCAGGGCCATAATAGCCATGAGCAAACTCCTCAACAAGCTTTTGGTCGTCAAGATATGGATTCCACAGCAGTTTGGCCAGCACCCAGGCGCGAAGCTCTGCCATCTCGGCACCATAAGTATTGCCGGCGCCCTGTTCAAAAATACCCTTGACCTTATGTGCTATGAGGAACCTGATGTTCGGTGCCAGCACGCGCAGGTTCGGATGCGGCAGAATGTAATGGCGAAAGTTCGTGGTGTAATCCCAGATATAAAGCTTGTCGCATATCTTCGACCAGTCGACAAGGTTATCACGGAAGTCCTTATTGTGGTCATCGCTGAACGGCTTACTGAAAGAGCATTCGATTGAGCAGAGGCGCACAATGACATTAGCACGCGGCCTTACGTATTTGGGCGGCTTGCGTGTATAGCTGTAGGCAAGTGTATCTATATACACATTGGGAAATTCTTTCTCGATATCGGCCGCTACCTTGTTTACAAAACGCAGGACCAACCCCGCAGGACTTCCTTCCTCGGCTTCCACGGCCCTGCATTTATCGCACTGGCAGTTGCCGCCTCGTCCGTCCGGCTGCGACACCGAGGCGATATGGGCGCCGGGCCTTTTGCGAAGTCGCTCTTTGAGATTTTTGACAAACTCGGCGCGCATTTCCTCGTTTGTCAGGCACAGCGTAGTTTTATGAAGCTGATAATAACGCCTGCCGTCAATCAAGCTGAACCATTCGGGATGGTCTTTTAAGTATTTTTTCGGCGAGATATACCGAAAGAATGTATGTACAAAACCTTCATATCTGATTCTGCCGCCGTGTCTGGTGCCTAATGACCGCTTGCCGTTAAGCTTGTTGCGCACTACCCAGTTATCGCTGTCATAAGCATGTTTCCAGGAGATCCAGCGGTATTCCAGCGGCGGCACGTATCGCACATCCAGGTTTTCTATCTTTAGCGTCGGCCTTTTCACAATTTTACTGGCTGTCGGCGTCCACCAGCGACAACCTACATAATCTTCCAGGAAAGTATAAACCGCATACAGCGTGCCTCTCGGCGATTCTCCCGTCAGCGCAAGGTCGCTTCCGACGGCCCGTATCATAATCCCCTCGCTTCCAAGCCCATCGGTAGAAAGTCCCAGCCGGGCCTTTTTCACAGCCTTCTTGCCCACCAGCAGTCTTGCTGTGTTATTGTCGGCTTGATGCAGTATCTGAAAACTTGCGCCGGTTACTTGTCTTAGCAGGCCCGCTAATTCAAGAGCCGCATGTTGTACCGCCTCACTATCGTCAGGGTCGACGACAATCACCGCTTTTGCCCGGCCGCCTTCAGCAATAGTTACCGCCCGGGCCTGTGCCGAAACATATAAGACAAGTACTAAAACAACAGACAGGAATGTGACTTTACTCTTTTCCAGCATTACACCGCATTCTTAATTATATTTATCTTGCGGTTTCACCGCAGGTTATGACCGCTGGCCCATTTATAAAGCAAATACCGACATTTTGCAACAGCTTTTCACCGAATCGATTATTTACAGTCCCCGCCAAATTCCAGCGCATAAAAAAGACCGAGCAAATCTCGCGCCCGGCCTTCGCATTTGTGTTAAGCAAATTTACTTAGGCAGATCCTCTGGTGAAACATCTTCTACACTAAGGTCGCCGTAAATAACACGCCAGGTTTCTGAATCTTGCGGCTGATACCAGAATATAGGCGTATCACCATCGCCCAGTTGCACTCCTTTTCCGGCATAATGCCATTGTCCCTGTCCTTTGAAAAAACGGATGAATACATATCCCTGCCCCCATCGCGTTGCAACATCAATCTGTTGTTTATCTGTAAGACCCAATCGTTTTAATCCCTTATCAAACTTTGGCCCCATTTTAACAACATCCTCAAGAGAGATGCTGTCCGGGAATTGTCCATCTTCGATTATTTCGGCCCAGATGCGTAATGTCTCGATAAAACCACTTTCACTCGATTTCTTAAAATCGATATTTGTTTTTTTAATCATATAACCCTCAGGTACTTCCGTGCTGAACTGTGATTCGTCAAGGGCAACATCAAATTGCATGTTATTGCATACAAATTTCATATTCGGAGTCTTTTGTTCGATACGGACCGGCAGGGCTGTTTCCGGGTCAGCCCAAATGGTAATTGTATCCTTATCACTTTTCGCAACAAAAACAATGTAATCCTGCCCGTCAATTTCCTGTAAGCCCTGGTTTTCAACCTGATACCCCTCTGTAGCTTCCATTCGGATAACTATGTCCTGCAATAACTCCAGGTAGTTCTGCATGCCAAGCCCATCCAGCTTAATGTATATGGCAGTTTTGTCTGCATGCGAAAGTATAAGCATTTGCATTTGTTCAAGATCGATGATCATGTCCGAATGTTTTACATTGGAAACAGTTCTTCGAATACGCGAGCCCATAACTTCATCATGAATCACTACCTGGCGTCCTTCCGGACCAATGAATATATCCATAATTACTGTCCGGGCATTGAAGATAGGTTCGATGACATCAGCCCAGGCGATACCTGCCCCGCCTATTGAGCCGCCGAAGTGATTTATGCCTGCAACTATTGCTATTATTACCACCGCCGCGGCGGCGAATCTTGTTATTCTGCTTTTCATAATCGTTCTCCTTATACTCGGCCGGCTTGCGACCGATTTTTCTCTTTTTAGCTTTTCAAGCGTATTCATCGCATTGCCAAGGACCCTCTTGTCCAGCTCGGCACTTGTACCGAGCTGCAGCTCGTTGGCATAAACGTTCTTTATATGTTTCTCTATATCTTTTTCGGGCCTCATTTTTGCACCTCACTATTAAGAAGCCTTCGCAGCTTATCCAGTCCATAGCGATAGCGACTCTTGGCTGTATTTACTGAAATATCCTGTAATTCGGCAATATGTCTGAATCTCATACCGTTGTAGCAATGCAGGATTACAATTTCCCGCTGTTCATAGGCAAGCTCAGCCATGGCATCCTGCAGCCGCTGATATTCTTCGGCCAAAATTGCCGATTGTACCGGCCCATCTAAACTCGACTTAACTTCGCCTGCCTGCTCGATGCCAATCGTCTTTTTTCGCTGGTTTGCTCGATACACACTGCGAACGCGATTTACAACACAGGTTGTCAAAAAGCTCTTAAGATTTCCTCTTAGGCGAAGCTCCCCGGCCGATTGCGTAAAACTGACAAAGGCATCGTTTACAACGTCTTCAGCCAGACTCATATCGTTTAGAAGGGCAACCGCTAATCTCAGTAAATCATCTTTGTACTTTTCATAGATCCGGCGCAGGGCATCCCTGTCCCCGCGGTTAAACCTTAATTTTAGCAGTGTATCTTCGAGCATCAATAAATCACTTGCCTAATCCAAAACGATCGACCGTCACAATATATGACAAACAAACAACCGGTTTGGGTCTAAGTATAATCAATTTTCCCCCAAATTGCGCAAAACAAAAGCCGGGCAAATCCCGCCCACAATTTTACACTTTTCACTTTAACTTTCCCACTTCCTCTGCCATAATACCAACCAATGAAAAAAAGGGAGAAAATTGAGAGCTTTGCTTAGCCACAGAGGACGCAGAAAAACAAGGGAATAGTGAAAGTACAAAATTTATGAACGTGTTTTTCTTTCTTCTATAGTTTCATCCTGCCAGACTACGGGGATTCCTTCTTCTTCGAATAACCTCTCGATTAGTTTCAATCTGTAAATTTGACTATATCCCATAATGGAGTTTCTGGATAATTTCTTTTAATTGTATTCATATCCTGCTGTATAAGTTTTTTGTTGCCAATATGCCAGTTATTGACCCATTGTAGAAAACGCTCTATTACAGAAGCATCTTTTAAGATATCTAATTTGCCATTACGCAAAATTATCTTAAACCTTATGAAATAATTTCTTTTTTGTATTTGTTTGTGTGGCGTTGGAGCATAACCATAAGAATCTGGGCACTTTAACCATTTCAAAAACAAGTCATTAACTCGGTCAAGATATTGCCCTCTCCACATTTGATTGTGCGATATTAGAAAATAAAAAAGGGTATTTATCTGTCCCACAGATACCTCTGTTAAATTATATTCTTTTGACAATGCCTGACAAACCAGCGTCTCGCTTGTTTGAATAACTGCATCATGGAGTCCTTCAGTAAATAGATGGTTACTTAGTGAAGTTATACACCATAACGAGTTTTCATCTTCAGGATAATTTCTACACCAACTCAAAATATCCCGAACAAAAACTTCTGGTAGCGGATTGATTTGTGCAAGACCTCGAACAAAATGTCCAGTCTTCTTATCGGAAAGATGCTTTTTGAGCCATCTGCTAATATATTCTTGTAACACATCTATCTTCTTCCCACTATTAAACCAGGCATCATAAATATATTTGGCGTTCTTAGTCTCACAATGCATCTCCAGCCAGCTTTCAATGTATTGCCACAATTGCTTTCTATTATTTTGACTTTTCGACCGGGATTCAAAGACAAAACATGCATTCTCAGTTTCACTGTGTTTTTTCAACAAGCTTGCATATGACCTAATCTGCCCTATATCCCCTTTAGCATTGAGCCATGCACTATAGACACGTTGTGCAATCTCATCTTTACCATGCACTTTCAGCCAACTTTCCAGATAAGACCATATCTGCTCTACATCCCCATCAGCTTTCAGCCAAGCAACGCAAATAAAGGATACACCTTTATTTTCACTATGCCTCTTCATCCAGTTTTCGAGATAGAGCCATATCTGCTCTTTGTCACCACCAGCGTTGAGCCATGCACTATAGACATGTTGTGCACTCTTATTTTCACCATACTTTTCTAACCAGCTTTTAAGATAAGGCCAGATTTGTTCTTTGTCACCGCCAGCGTTGAGCCATGCACTATAGACATATTGTGCACGCTCATTTTCACCATACTTTTCTAACCAGCTTTTAAGATAAGGCCAGATTTGTTCTTTATTACCATCAGCATCAAGCAATTGGTTAAATTTAAAATCACAATGTTCAAGTTCGAAGTTTTCTTTAACCCATTCAAATACATATTTTTTAATTAAGTCAAAATCCCCTTCATTGTCTATCCAGGCTCGAAAAGGGAAACTCGCATCTTCTGTCTTGCAATTTTGTTGGAACCATCGGTCAAGATATGGCCATATACGGTCTTTATCTCCATTGGCTTCTAACCAGCATTTAAAGACATGAGATGCACATTCGCGTAAACCGTACTTCTTTAACCATTGTTCAAGATAAGGCCAGATTTGTTCTTTATTACCGCCAGCATCAAGCCATTGGTTAAATGTATAGTCACAATCTTCAAGTTCGAAGTTTTCTTTGACCCATTCAAATACATATTTTTTAATTAAGCCAAAATCCCCTTCCTTTTCTACCCAGGCTCGGAAAGCATAACTCACATCTTCTGTCTTGCAATTTTGTTGGAACCATCGTTCAAGATAAGGCCAGATTTGTTCTTTATTACCACCAGCTTTGAGCCATGCACTATAGACATGTTGCGCACGTTCATCTCCACCATGTATTTCCAGCCAGCTTTTCAGATAAGACCATATCTGCTCTTTGTTACCATCAGCGCTGAGCCATGCACTATAGACACGTTGTACACTCTCATCTCCACCATGTATTTCCAGCCAGCTTTTCAGATAAGACCATATCTGCTTTATATTACCACCAGCTTTGAGCCAGGCACTATAGACATATCGTGCACTCTCATCTTCGCCATACACTTTCAGCCAATGTTCCAGATAAGGCCATACCTGCTCTTTGTCACCGCCAGCATTGAACCAAGCAGTGCAAATAAATGGTACACTTTTATTTTCACTATACTTCTTCATCCAGTTTTCGAGATAGAGCCATATCTGCTCTGTGTCACCGCCGGCTTTGAGCCAGGCACTATAGACATATCGTGCACTCTCATCTTCGCCATACACTTTCAGCCAATGTTCCAGATAAGGCCATACCTGCTCTTTGTCACCGCCAGCTTGGAGCCATGCTTCGATTATAAAACTTACCTGAAAAGCACAAGGATAGTGATCTAACCATTTATGAATGTATTCAACAATACTATCTAGTGGTAGACCTTTATTAAGCCAGTATGCAATAGAAAAATGAGTCTGAAATACAAATGTATGCGAACAAATAAAATTAAATGCCAAATCTTTATATTCTTCAGGGCACAATAGCAGTCCAGAGTTTATGAGATAGTTGTCTCCTGTGGCATATGGCACAGCTTTCTTTAGCCACTTAGAAAGTATTTGGTTACAATCTTGAGATGGCTCACTATTTTTGCTTAGTCGACGCGCCATCCAACCAAGCTTACCATGGAACGAGAGATCTTTTTCTGCATCAGTCCAGAGCATTTCATGTTGTTCAAGCAGCCTGATCTTATGCTCTAAATCCAACATAGACATCATGAGCAGATTTTTGCGTAGTTCTTTCCATCTATCTGGTTTTTCAACAATATTTTCACTAATAATATTAAACCAGTCATCTGATGTTAAGTCATCCAAGTGGCAAGCTATGCGTTCCGTACTGACCAAAGCTGAGTGCAAAGTATCGTTGCTATATGATTCTTGAAATAAGGTTTTGAAAAATTGTTTAGAGAGATCAGCTTCCCTGAGATAGGATATAATTATTTCATCAGCAAATACATCATGTGATATTGCCCATTGCTCATCTTTATCTGGACTATCCTGAATCTTTTCTATCCAACCATCTTTTTTAAGTGCATGGAATAGATTGGTATATGTACTATCTGGTTCCATCAAACAATCGACCGATTTCATAGGAAACTGAGCAACCAGCAATGCCAAGTTGTAATCATTTTGTTTAACTTCCCGTGACCCAATTGTCATCCTGAGACGCTTGCGCACCCAATTGCCAAAATCTTGTTCCTTAATTAGACTTCCAATATCATCATCGCGATTTTCACTATGTAGAAAAGACAGGAACACTGCCAAAACAGGTAGTCCGTGACAGATGGCTAGGCATTTATCTATATCTTCTATGCCGCTTGCTTTTAGGATATGTTTTACTGTATGAGTTCTGTATTCCTCAAACCATTGTTTGGTCGAATCTACTGGGCTCAAGTCAACTTTTTTATGATCAGGAGTATCCTGAAGCATCTTCGTGTAATATTGGCTGCGAGATGTTCCTATATAACGAAAGAACAATTTGCCTTGTTCGTTATACTCCGACAGTGTTTCGATAAAATCCTGAAAATTCTCAAGTGTTTCAATATAATCAATTAGAAAAAGTACTTTTGTTTCAGATTTTATATGCGAAGCAAGTTGCGAGAATACATTTTGATTTATTGTGCGTTCACTAGTAGTTCGTAGCACTAGCCATCCATTATTGTGGGCAATTCTTCCAAGTTCAATCATCGAACGACTTTTTCCGACACCACCGGAACCTGTTAGTATTAGTCCTGTGTTCTGTCTGGTTTCGAGCAGCTTTATCAGAGCATCTTCATCCTGGATGAGACTATTTCCAGAAGAAGCATGGCTTTCTATGCATTGCTTACGACTGTAGTATGGAAGTTTTCCTCTACTCAAATATGACCGGAAAGTACCTTCAAATTTCATATCTTCAAAACGGGAAAAACCATTAGGACGCAAATTGGGATACCATTTTAATATGAGAGGTGGATATTTCCTAAGAATAGGCTCCCAATGATTCATTGAAAACACATTGGCTTTTAAGCCGGACAAATGACTAAGGTGATTGTGTTTTTTGGCTATCTCTTCAAAATATGTTTGAATTTCTTTTTCTAAGTCTTGAATGTTACTTTCATTGCCTAGTTTTAAACTAATACAAAATTCATATTTGCTGATAGGTTTATCCTTGTTGTACCATGGTCTATATTGTCCCTGTCCACTTGGAGGCCCATCTGGCGATGTAATATACTTATCAAGGTTTACTGTGACTTCTTTCCATCTTGCCAATGCAGTTTTATCGGTCTCATCTCCGATATATTTACATTCGTATACAACAAGCCCCCCATCATGCTCCCTGCTTATATCAATAGCGCCGTCTTTGCCCTTAGACGGATAAATTGCAATATCATTATGTTCTTTCGCTAACAGTTCCCCCATAAAACCTTGAAATGCAGCGCCCATGCCTCCTTTGGTTAATTCACGGTCTAAACTGTCTTCACGAAAAGAATAAGGCATCCTTTTTTCTCCAAGTCCCGTTTTTGTACAAGCGACCTATATTTTCACTCTAATCTCTTTCACAATTTTTTAAGCTTACAGACCAAGCACAATATATGGAAACACATCGCTATTGCAAAGATAACTACAAAACAAATTGCTGTTTCAGCCGCAATCCAGAGTTTTGGATTGCGCAAATACCTCAAACCCAAAGTATTCTGGCAAGGCACATCTCAGACGTGGAAAGCGGTATGTATGTGAGTTTGAGCCCCCAAGTTCCCTCTTGAGAACTATCGAGCTTCCCATGCCCTGCGGTCGTCCTCATATTTCGCTAATTATACCCCTAAAGCCAATTAAATCAACAATGAAAAATCAGTAAAAATCTGCGTTCATCTGTGGCTAAATTTTTTCCTTGATTTTTTTTAAAAATATGCTATAATACCCCCCATGTTTACCAGAAGGTAAACATAAACCGCCAGAAGGCACCGCCGCACCGTCAGCAGACACAGTCAAAACTTGTCCCCGAATGTCATAGTCAGGGATTTAATCGTTAGGGAATAACCTTGTTTTGCGAGATAAGAAATATGAGAGGAGTTTACACTGAGCGAGTTTACGCTGAGCTTGTCGAAGCGCCGAAGTGATGGCCAATAACTACAAACTACTGGCAACTGATAACTGGCAACTGTCTTCTGCCCTCTACCTTTGTCGAGAGCCCTCTACAGATTCACCACCTTTTATGCGAAACAAAGCCAATTTATGCATCTTTTGGACCGTAAGTGGCGATTGTGAAGAAAAACAAACCCAATTCAAAGCCAATTCAAACCCAATTTGTGCCGGCGCAAGCAGGTATCAAAGCCAATCAAACCCAATTTTCGTCTTCCGTCAACTGTCAACTGCTCTACTGTCTACTTTCTCAGGCCAAAGGCCTGCCTACTGTTCACCTGTCTACTGTTCAACTGTCTCAGGCCAAAGGCCTGCCGCAAACCCAATCAAACCCAATTTCCCCGCGGAAAACAGGAAAAATTCCATGCTCTACTGTCAACTGCTCTACTGTCTACTTTCTTTGAGCCGAAGGCTCAACGTTCTACTCTCTCAGGCCAAAGGCCTGCCGCAAACCCAATCAAAGCCAATCTCCACGCCATTTTGCTTACCCATTTTAACACCGGCGCATATGATTGAGCTTAAAACCAGACCCCTCATTTTGCGAGTGTTTTTTAGCTTGATGGGCACTTTTTTGGTCCAAAACGAAAAAAGGGCCGTGAGCGAAAAACTCACAGCCCTTTTGATTTACATCAAGTGATATCTACGGAGCCGTATCCAGCCAGTGTTCAAGGAGTTTCGCAATGTCAAAGAAGTTAACTATACCGTCTGGTGGGCCACCCCCAGCCGAAGCAATATCGCCGGGAATTGGCTCGTCCTCGTATGAAGGCTCATTGGTTGTCAATTCAAATGCCAGGTCCCAGGAAAAGCCATCAGGGTCTATTAGTTCATCTCCGGTGAGCCAGACATCCAGAAGTTGCGGCGGCCAGACTCCGCTGACAACCGAGGTGATAGAGCACGCATCGTCGTTGAATTTGTGCGGCCTGGTCTTCCAGCCCCACGGATAGAAATTGGGGTCGGCATAATCCTGTGCGTCGTAGACCGCAGCGATACTCAGCCAATACACATTTGTACCGCTTTCATTTGGCTCCTGATAGAACCACTCGTCCTGCGAAAAGAACTGAGCGTACTGGAAGCAGGCCTCGTTTTTATGTTCAGGACGCTCGAACGGGTCTAAGTCGTAGCCGGCAAAGTTCCATACAGTGCTTGTGCAGTAGTTCTCCCAGACCAGCGTTCCCGGATGGCTGTAGGTTACGACCGGGTCGCTAACCGGAACGTCCGTCCATATGCCAATGTGAAATGCCTTGGGCACGATTGGCGGTGGATAAGGCTGAGTCCAGCCAATGTACGAGCCCCACCAGTGAATATCGGTAATGGGCCGTTTGTCTTCACAGAGCCAGTCGTCGGCCATTATTGGATCAGGCAAGTTATTGTAGTCCGAAATTTCGTCCCAGCCGTTAATCAGAGGCGGATCAGAACTTGGCTCAATCACCACCGGAGGCTGACTGTATTTCACATACCATTTGCTGTCGGCCGTGCCGCTGGTATTCGGTGTCACACTCAGGTTGTGCCAGTAGTTCCACATCCCCGGAATGCCTCCGCCGGGTGGTGGGGCATTTTGCAGACCACCGACCCACGTGGCGTTCTCATCAACGATAATCCACTGAACGGTTTGGATATTGAATCCGGGATTGCTTACAGAGCTTGTTGCTGTCGGAGTAGTTGCAGCGACCCCGGTCTTCGATGTGTCGATGGTTATGGTCGTTGGTGTGTTCCATGGAATTGATGTGCCCGGACCAACATTCCAGTACCACGAGCGAACAGGACCGCCAACTATTGGTATATTCTGCAAACCAAGAGAAACCTGTGTGATTGCGGGTGGTGGTGGTGGTGATGGCGGTGGAATGAGAGGAAACTGAGGCGCCGTCACCTGAACAGTAATTGTGCAGTTCGAAAGGTCCGGGTCCTTTTTGAAATCAAATTTGAAGGCACTTGCATAGTTGCCATCTGCTGCAGGCTCACCCCATCCCATAACAAGGCCCGCGTCACAGGGGTCCAACTCGCCATCGCCATTTCCTTCATAAACATAGAGTTCTACTGGAGGAATAAAGTTTGTGTCAGGATACGGCTCGTTGCCATCGTGAATATTGTTGGAGTCGCCCCATTGCAGAATATAGCCTTCCCATTCTTCGGTGGTTAGTCCTTTAATATAGTCGCCGTCTATGGCTTCGTTCCATTGGCACTCTGAGGCGATCAGAAAGTATGGCTCCGACTTGGATATATCGCCTATCACGTATTCGGTCTGATGTGGAACAGCCATATTCGGCTCAGTCGCTCCAACTGAAAGTTGTAAATCGACAACCGTCAAATCCCGTGTGTCGAAAGACGAGACATTCCATTCCACCGCAAACAACTCTCTTGGAGGGCCCTCAATGAGAAGTACAGAACCTGAGTTAGCAATTCCGGTAACGGTAACTTCACCCGAAAGATCAATTGCTGTGATATCAAAGAACGAGTCTATATCTATTATGCTCGCAAATGACATTTGATTTGCATTATAAGTTATCTGCGCGGTAAAACCATCGACCGGGATTGTTCCGCCGCCTTCATTAACCTGCACCACAGCGCTTGATGGCGGCTGCGTTCCGGCGGCGGCAAACTGCACAGGCTCGAGCCTGGCTTTAAGAGCCGGATTTATTGCAATGTTGGATTTGATTAAAACGTCCTTGCCGGTCTCTGTGTTTGTCTGGGCTAGCCAGGATTTACTGCCGCTGGCATTTCCTTTCTGAGCGTTTACTGTGATTGTCTTGCCTACCAGGTTGGCCGAAGACCACCCACCCGAGTAAGAGCCGTTCGTCTGGCCGGTAATTGAATTAACTGCCACTCCCTCGCTTATTGTACCGGTGGGATTGGCCACTGGCACAAGCGTGGTTGTCGTGCTGTCATAAACCTTGCCGGACGCGGTGTAAGCCATCGCGGTGCCCGCTGTCACAAGACAACAGGCGACAATACAAAAGATTAACAGTTTCATTCTTTTCATAATAAAATCCTCCTTAAAATAAATACTATGGTTAAAGTTTAACCGTTTATCGACAATAAGCGGGGAAAGGTCAAAAGACAAAACGTACCTTCAGCCCACTCCTAACCAATGGCACAATAGAACCATTTTTCAATTTAGCAAATTATCGGACTAAAGTCAAGAAAATTGTTAATTATTTATGCCTAATAGGTTTACGGGGACACAGGTGATATAAGTGGGAAAATCAGACACCCCGGACACGCTGAATTTCGCAGATTTTCTGTCACGCGATGTGGTATTTTGCCCGGATTTTACTTCTTATAAACCTGGTTGGGGTCATAGACTTTATCTGCTATAAACTCAAGCTTGTTGTCGGTGTTTTTCTTTAGGGCGCGATAAAAGCAGGACTGGTGTCCTGTGTGGCATTGGCCTGCGTCTACGGCCACTTTCAAGATAAGACAGTCCTGGTCACAGTCAACCAGTATCTGCTCTACTTTCTGGACATGGCCGCTCTGTTCGCCTTTCTTCCATAATTTCTTGCGTGACCTGCTATAGTACACTGCCTGACCGCTCTGTATTGTCAAATCAAGTGCCTCGCGATTCATAAATGCAACCATAAGGATTTGGCCGCTCCGGGTGTCCTGGGCGATGGCTGTAATCAGGCCATCGCTGTCAAATTTCGGGCCAAACTCAGTACCTTCTTCGATTTGTTTGTTTGCTGACATTTGTAAACCTCAATCAATTAACCGGGATTTCCCATAAACAATCGTATATTCCTGCTACACCGCTGAGCCTTATTTTTAATAGAATATCAAACCTGTCTTGAAAATTCAAGATTTTTAACTTTATCTCTCCGCTGGGGGATGGCTAACGCCAGAAGATATTTCGGCCACAATATTGTCCACGAAATCAGTTGACTTTTCTGCTGAGGCGGGTTACTTTATGATAGTAAAAGTCGTTTTTGATTATACATTTTTAACAGGTGGCTAAGCCACAGGCAGGCAAAAGAGGGAAAGCAGAAGCTGAG
>SDBT01000713.1_pt1 | contig 53998 bp, 77 predicted proteins | sample 2277101 | NCBI WGS metagenome assembly SDBT01 (sample SAMN10404973, study PRJNA504765) | marine sediment metagenome | isolation source: marine sediment core GS10_PC15, 103 cmbsf | place: Arctic Ocean: Southern Knipovich Ridge | collected 2010 | reverse complement strand
GGGGTTCTTCAGAGCATCCCGTAGATCAACCAAAGACAACACCATATCATTGGCGTCGAACAACAAGAGTGGGGCCGTTGCGCTCATTAGTCCTCTATCTCTGTTTCACCGCCAACCGCTGGAATCAGTTCCAGGTCAGCGCCAGTCGCCGGGGTCAAGGCATCGTCACCAGACACCGCCTCAACCAATTCTCGCTGCCCTTCGATGGTCGGGGCAACACCGCCCTTGCCCGCCGCAGCCGGGGATAAACTATCGTCCGCGTCCAGGGCAGAGGACATGGCGAACTCTGCGCCTATGGCGGAAGCTATCCCCGGCTCAGCTGCAACAGCAGGAAGTCCGGCTAACTCCCCAGCTGTTGCTGGCTCCAAGTCCGCTCTGGCAAGCACACTTGTAGCCATCCCAATCAATCCTTGTACTGCCGGTACCAATATAAACGTGGCCAGCAATTTGCCTATGACTGCTGCAACACCAGCGCCCAGCCCTGCTGTCACCAGTAGGCCGTTGCCTCCCAGCCCACGCGTGACTAGGAAAGACATTAGGGTACGTCCTCCAGTCTACCTTTGCGCTCAATTACAGCGCCGCCTGTCCACGGTACCAGCCCTGCTGCATCTTCTGTTATAGGCGCTTCCATGAACGGGTCGCCGTTGTCATCGGCTAGCTCTAATTTGCTAGTGGCAGGATTGGTCACCGCCTTGTTTCGTAGAATCTTTTCGACTCTAGCAAGCCTAGCCTCTGCCGCTGCATCAAAGCCTGGGACAGTTTTGCCCGCCGAGTTAGCTGAGCGAACTGACACCTGATTGTGATTCACTACATCAAGTATGTTGTCGTTAGCGCCCGTAGTGGTCACCACATAGGCGCCGTCTTCAAACGTTACCGTGTACCCAGCAACGATGGTAACCCTAGGCGCATACGTAATACCGCTTTGTACAGTCGATGGCTCATGAACATGCGTTGTAGGGTAAGGCGCCCCTTGCGTAGCAGCCTCTAAATCCCGTAGGGTTATGTGGAAGGCTACTATGTCAAGCTCGTATTCCGTAGCGGATATCATAAGCAAATCCGCCTGCGGAACAAAAATCACCCTGGGTATCCAGGTTATCGATATAGCCACGCGTCAACTCCTTTAACTGATATCGCTTACACGCGGTGGAGATACTTCAAAGCCCGTAGCGCCGTAAGTCGGATTGGTTTTACCTGGGACAATAGCCACGCCGCCACCGCGTTTTAGTGTCACAGTCATAGTTTCTGCGCCGCCAAACACCGCTGTAAAGCTTGACTGGGTAGTGGTCATAATCTCATCAATCAATGCTCGCATGACAGTGTTGCCAATGGCGCCATCTTCTCCAAAGGTACCAACAAGCGTGAACGTATCGGTACCATCATGCGACGAGTATTCTACTAACACCACCTCGTTGTCAGAGTCGCGTTCAACTCGCAGGAAACCCGCTGCTGGAGTGTTGTTCGGTATGGCGTTAACGACAATCGAAGTGGAGCCTGAAGTGAGCACTGGGCTAACAGTTACCATTTCACCGAAGGTTGGCAGCGCATCGCCGTTAGCATCGAATGTAGAGCCGTCCCAAGGGAAACAGGTAACGTAATCGCCAATTTCACCGTTGACCAAACCAGACTGATTATCCGGCGGGCCTTGTGGGACACCTGCCAGGTTCAAGTTGGCATCGCCCAAGATCGAATCTGAGACATCAATGCCGATACCGAAGTTGGTCTGGAAATTTGCCCCGGTATAAATACCCAGAAACTGATTGTTGATCGTCCGGGAAGAGGCGCCAGCCGCCTGGTCTACATCGGCATTAGCATCCGACGTACTTCCAAATACTGTCTGATCGTTAATCGGGTCAAGCCCAGTCAAACTCTGATAGTACAAGTTGCCAGTTGGGCCGTCATCGTCTAAGGCAATGAGCAAACCTATCCCAGCGTTTACGTTGTCCACCACGGAATCAACGTCGCCGTCACCGCCAGAATCCACGCCGCTCATAGAATCAGAAGCATCCGGTATAGGTAGATCACGATTCAAATCAAACACTGCTGTCCCGGTCGCTCCTGCATCATTCAAGTAAATTAATCGGCCCGCCCCGCCGCTTGGCGAGAAGTCCACTACTTCGCCAAGGGTAATGTTTGTACCCTGTCCACTGTAGGCCACTTCAAAGCCCCAAGCCAGAAGTTCATCCTCAGAGAACGGGCCGCCTGACTCTCCATCGTAAGGGAAGTTCCGATTGATACCAGTAGCCAACTGCGCGTTACGGCCAAAGAGTGTCTCAGCAGTATCCCGCCGCTGGACGTACTTGAACCGCTCCCAAGACTCAAGAGAATTAGCAGAGCCAAAGTCTAGACTCAACCCGAACTCAGTAGCGCCGTTTCCGTTATTGTAATCTATCGTCTGAAATCCTTCGGTGATAACGATGGTGTTGTATGGCGCCCCTGCAACCGTGCCTTCCGCTGTATTGTTGTTACCGTCATTTGACGAGAACAACGCAAGCGCGGTAGTCGCATCGCCAAGAGTAGTTCCACCCTCGAAATAGAACTCCCCAAACTCCAAGAGTTTGCCCTTGATTCGACGCCCGTCAATATCAACGTTATCGTCCCGAATCTTACGCATGATGCGTATATTACCCTGGATACTATCCGGCATGAAAGCGTTTTTCCAGTAGGCCGTAACAATTGCATCATCTTGAATCAGCACTGGTTCTGTTGATGCAAGAGGGCTAGTGACCTGAATGTTCAAGCCACTGTACTTGATAGCACCGGAAGACTGAACCACCGAAGCGTCATACATGTGTTGCATGATCTCATCATTCGCTACGATATTGCTCTTCAGCTCAATAATTTTGTCCGTTGATCGGGCAGAAGCCGTAGGGTGGATAACAGACAGTACATCGTTGCCTGCAAAAATTTCATCGTCATTCAGATCGGCAAGCAACCTGTGAAAGTGCAGTCCTCTGTAGCAGCGATCATGAACAACACCGTTTAGCGTACCATCTGCAATGATGTCTCCGGTGAACGTCTCATTATCAGCTGGTAGCCCCTGCGTATCCAGGAAGGTAATGAAACGCACAGACAATTCGCCAGTCGCCCCTGCATCTGACTCCACAGTGATGACTTCGCACTGTGCGCCCCCGGAGAATGTCAAAATCTCATTGGCTACCGCGTTAGTCGTCTGAGCATCGAAGAAAAAACTATGCGTAGTTCCTAGAGCCGGGCCAACCCATGCGCAAACACCATTAGCAGGCACAGTCAAGTCATCCCGGAAGTACGCAGGATACAGCATCAACTTTGCGCCGGTAGGAGCCAACGGCTCATTCACATCCGCCGTGGTACTTCCCTGGGTCACAGTGTCATTCTCAGCCGGTGGCGTTCCGGACACAAGAGCAATAGCCAGTTTGCCCTCTGTCCCTAAGTCTTGAATCAGCGTAACGATGAACCCTGTTCCGCCAGACCAGGTAAGAAGATTAGCGTCATCCTCTGCAACAAACGGGCCTGAAGCTTCGTTGTCGTAATTAAACTGATAGTATAAGGCAGTCATGTTGCTCTCCTAATCATTCATCAATTACAAGCTGAACGATCTGCGCAAACCCATCTACGCTGTCGTAGGTTCCTGCTACTGGCCCGTCTACAAAAACCGGACTGTGCGATTTCTTACGGACATCTCCCGCAACCGTCTGGTCAGCCGTCAACACCCGGCTCAACTGAATCTCTCCACCAGAATCTGTAAACCCTGATATCGCAACCCAAGTACAAGTGATAGTGCCTGTAGCCGGAGAATCGGCGCCGCTATCTATCGGGAACGTGTAGGCGTTTGCCCCAGTAACTGTGATCGTGTGTACGCCGTTGTAGTCCGCCTCGTTTGCGCCTTCGATGAAGATTTTGTCATTGGTCGCCATGCCATGCGCAGTATGATCTGCCGTGGCTGTACCGCCTGTCTGCGTTAGCGTGCAACTCTCTTCAAAAGGCAATGGCTCAGAGCCAGTGTTTGCCTTGATGAAGACAAATGCGCCCTCAACAACGGATAGATCACGCCCGTCCACTACGGTGATACGCAGCACTACCGGGCTGGGGACTGAAGTGAACGTACCTGAGTAGCCCGCGTCCTCGTCATAGGTTGGTTCTGTGCCATCGGTAATGTTGAACGTGATCGTAACGGTTGTCGTGACAGGGTTGATGTGGACGGCTGCATCCGCCGTCTCGTCTGAACCATACCCATCAAAGGTAAAGCCGTCCAGATTCTCGGTGAACGGCCCGGCTCCTGTAGGCCGATACTGTATGCCGTATCCGGTACCGTCGCTGAAGAACGCGCCTCGATCTATGTCAGTATTCTCGTCCCAGAAGAACGCTCCAGCAGCATCTATCGCGGCTCGGAATATCGGATCACGGATAACTGCTGCCCCCGCCGTTACTTGCCCACAGGCGTCGAACGTAGTGCCGTCAATCGCTTGACCCGAGCCGCCGAGTGCTACAGCCGCAGTGCCATTAAAGCCGCGAAAAACACAAGTGTCAAGATCAAAGTCAGCAGACCCGCTGATATCAAATTCCCGATTAGCATCGGTAGCCACCGCTTCATCGGGTTCAGAAGCGATAATACCGCAACGAGTCAACGTTACGTTGTCAGCGTCCGCTCCTACAAGCCCGATCTCATTCAGGGCTGAATCGATAGTAGCGCCAGCGTCATATACCGGGTTCTCAAACGTCAACGTCTCATCCGACTCAGACATATCCGAGCCATCTGGCTGCAAGACTATCCGCGTCTTGCTGAATAGCTGACCAGAACGTCGCTCAAACAGACCAGTGACGATGCTATTAGTATTAGCGATATCGACAACGTCAACCAGGTCTCCTAGAAGCGCCGTAGAGTTCCCTGTAACAACTACACCACTGATCGGGAACGTCGCAACGTAATCAATAAAGCAGTTCGGGTCACCGCCGCCCACGTTCGATGTGGTAGTCCACTCCATCCCAATGTATTCAGCTATCGTAAGATCAGCAGCTGTTCCGCTATTCCGGCTAGGCGATACTGCCATTGAGGCAACTGATACCTTGAAGCCGCCACTATATGTATCGTTCCCGTCCACGTCCCAATAGGAGACATCGCCATTAGTATCCTGAACAGCTATCGATACGCCGCCAGCGGTACGAGTATCAAGCAAGTTCACACCGGCCAACGTTGCCCAGCGAAGCGCCGCTATAAGTCCGGTTATATCCTCGCCGCTCGCGTTGATTTGGTACATGAACCCCTTGGTGGAGTTCGATACTTTCTTGGCTCTGGTGCCCCCGTTTGTTACAAATATGTCAGTGTTCTGAGATGACGATTGCGAGCCTAGTTCTGCCCACACACCGCTCCCATCGTCATTCCGAACGTTGATGCTTGAAGTCGTGACGGCCACTACATTTCCTCAATTGACACAACTTCCAATTCGGTTATAGCCTGAAATTCATCGCGCCACTGCGTTGCCGCTCGCAACTGCGCTTCTGTCATGTTTTTAAAGTATGCTTGGGCCGCAGCTTCATCTACAGCCTCTATCCAACAATCGGCACAACTCGAAAATTTAACCAATCCCTTAAACGTAGCCATCACTAATTCCAGGTAGCGGTAGCGTTGTCTTCGGATATCACGTCCACCGTCTCGATGAATGTACCATCGTCCGGTGGCGGATCGGTGCCGTCATCGAAGAGCACGGTACGATAGGACAAGGTCAACAGGGCCACGGCTTTTCGGCGCCATATCTCGCCTACCTGTTCATCCGGGAACTCCACCGTATCCCAGTCCAGGATGCTCAAGCAATCCAGCCGCCAGGCGTCCCGTTCCTGCTGAGAGTTCAGAGCCTCCAGGGCAATTTCCAATATGTCTCCAGCCTCCAGCGTGGCATCCGTAGCGGCAGGGTCACTTATGACAGTGACTTGAACGCTCATTTGACGTTGACTGATATACGTTCGCTCGATCAGGTTGCCGTTCTGTACCGTCTTTCGAGACGTGAGACCCAGTTGCTTGCCCCGGCTGATAACCTGGATGACGGCAAATGGTACCGCTGGTTCATCGAAGGCCCTGTTGGCTATGTTTGCCTCAGAAATGCCTGGAGCACGAGCCTCCAACCAAGTAATGAGCCTTTGCCGTATGGCTCCATAGTCGGTTTGACTAACTAACGGCACCTTGGGTCAACCTCGTCGCAGTAGCTTTGTAGAACGTACCTTCGCGCCAGAACTCTACATCCTGAACGGTAAACGAGCCACCTTCCGGCTCAGTGATGATGTCCCTATTACGTAACTCTACTAGGCTCCAAATGTTACGCCAGTCTAGAGTGCTCTGACCTTCTGGCATGTTACGCAGTTCCTTGCCTGTCATAGGCTGGATGACCGCCTTAATCCTACTAGTCTCCTGCGTATTAGTCTTGTAGCTGTTCACGCGAACAACCGTCTGCCGTACTAGTGTACAGTCTACCTGGTGCCTGCGGAGTACAGCTTCCACGCCCATCTTACTTGGCCCTCACTTCCCAGTTGATTGCGTTGCCCAGGCGGCCTGTGTCCACCAGCGGATTGTCCTTCGGAAACTTCGCTGCCAGGGTGGACAAGGCGTTGGCTGGGTCGCGCAATTGAATGATTTCTCGCTTCATCGCAGCCGCCATGAGACCGCCGATTTGGGAAAGCGCCTCAAATTTGGTGAGACGGCCTCTCAGTATCTGCCGGTGGAGCCGCCGGGTGAGCAACCGGACGGCGTCTTGCTGCTTATGCACCGCGCCACGCATCCACGGTCTAGCCGGAATTACGACATTTCTGCTGGCACCTGCCGAAACGGTACCAAACTCTAGGGTAGAAGCGATCAGCGCCAGCTTGGCATCCGGATTACCCTGAAGCACACCGATGTAAACAGCTGAGCGCTTGGAGTCCTCAATCCGCTTGAATATACGCTTCTTGCCTAGATCACGTTCCTTGATCGTGGCAGACATGCGTAGAACGTTCTGCTTAGACGCCATTAGCAGGGGCCAGGATTCACCACTAGCATCGTGGGAGCTTTGGAGCGCATGAGTTTCTTGACGGCTCTGCCGTAGATCGTCTCACCCCATGTCTCATCGGTGTTGTTCACAGGCAGGGTACGCCCAATACTCACTCCGCCTATGGTCTCGCTGGACGGCGGGCCTTCACCAGCAGCTTCCGTACCGGCCATCTGTGCGAAGTGGGCCGCAGCGTAAGCTTGTATCTCCGCCGTGCAGTCGCCGTACTCTATACGCCTGAACCTGCGGGCCGCCGCGTTCAAAAAGAACTCCTGTTCACTGGCCACCGTGAAGGTACAAGTCACTACCGATGCTCTGGACACCAAGAGCACCTGTGCCCAATCAGCTTCCACATTTTCAATCAAGGCCACGTTGCTACTCCTGTGCTGTATAGTGCTGGTTACTGTACAGTGCTGGTTACTGTGCAGTGCTGTACAGTGCTGGTTACTGTGCAGTGCTATACAGTGCTGTACAGCGATTAGCGCTGTGCAGCCCTAGAAGAGAATGTTAGTTTTCCTTCGCGGCGGCTGCCACCTTGTCTACCATACGCTTCAGCTCTTCCAGCTGTTCTTCGATGGCCTCCAGAATACCTTTGCGCCCACCGCCGTCTTCATCCGTCTCCTGCCGTTGCCAGGCTTCCAGTACCTTGGTATCCGTACAGCTTTGGATGGCAACCCTACCGTTCTTGACGTTGACCGACGTGATATCCAGATCGGCCACGGTCTCCGGACTTACAGTCATGCCGTTCTTTTGATGCGTGACCACGTTCATTTCGCTCCGGTCACAGTGCTTCTTGAAGCGCTTGCTGCCTTCCAAGAGACGCAACTGTTCATCCGTAACCTGGTTGAGACCGGGATTGATCGTGATGACCCCGTTCAGCTGAAAGTGTCTGATACGTTTCAACTCACTGTTGACAACACTCATGATCGTTCTCCATCAAGTTCGTAAACGTGTGCCCCTACACCGAAGCATAGGGGCAAAAGGCTGCAAACAGTCAGACTCAGTTCAAGGACGGCCTAAATATCGTCCATGAACAGACAGGCCAGCGGGTAGCGAACAACCACGCCACCGTTTCGCGCTTCAACCGGGATGACAAACTCCAGGTTGCGCTGCTGCATCGGTAGAATGACCCGCTCCATGGTGATCCGTTGGCTGAGAACCTGCGGGTTGCGCTCATAAAATAACGCGATATCCCCGGAGAACAGACCACCAGGGGTATCGAACTCGTTGACCCAGTCCACGGCGGAGATGTTGAAAGCGTTGCCCGGACGACTGATCCACTGCAACACCGTAATGTCACTGTGGATGGAGCGCGGAGTATTGGCGATCTTGTTGTATTGATCGATGGGCAGAAGCAGGGTATCCACAGAGCGAGCGCCTTTGGTGGTCTTTCGCACCGTGGCCACCGCAGTGGATACATCTTGGATGGTTTCATCCGGGGTTTTGTCAGGCCCATCCCACTCTGGGGCGTTACCTCCACCCGCCGCCGCTGCGGCAGAAATCAGCGGAATATTGGCGTTGGTCAGCAGGCCCGGCAGGCCACTGTCCGCGTCGCCATTCCAAGCAATCGCGCTCTCACGTTCATCAACCGCTCTCTGCGCGGAAGCGGCCTTCATGGAGTCCAGCGGCACGTCCGCCATGCGCGCACGTCTCAGATCGTGCGTGGAGAATCGAATGCTGGTAGCGATTGAGCGCACTGGCGCCCGGAACTCGCTGCCCAGCACGTCCGCACTCGGCAGGTCATTGGCAAAGTTGTTGATGATCGCTGCGATACCGATTTTCTCGAACAGACGATACGTGACGGTATCGGCGCCCGGATCGGGCGTGTTGTCCACCGGGATGTACGCACGGTGTTTGAGCACCTTCAGGTCAAACTCGAACATGGTTTCTTCGATGTGCTCCAACTCACGAGCAAAAAAGATCGTATCGTTGGCATCGAAGACGTATGCGTCATACTGGTGGAACCCGTGCGCAATGGCCGCAAGGGAATCACTTATGAAGACAGACATGTTGTCCATGGTTTCTAGCTCCTCATGGCTCGTGAAAAATGAGTACCTATTGGTACAGGTTCAGGCCAAGAGGGGCCTAGTCGTCCACAATCGTGAAAGACGGGTCAAGCTGAAGCAGGGCGATTCCCGTACCCGCCGCCGTGCCACCTTTGACAAACGCAGCGCCAACGGTGATTTGCGAAGAGTCGTTCGCTTCCAACGTGGTGCCCCACTCGCCAGGAATGGCGACAGCGCCTGCTTGAACCCAGAAGCGCACCGGGTCACCGGCCACCACGTCTTCGAAGATGGTTACCCAGATACGCCCCCGCCGGAGAATACCCACCGTTTCTTCATCGTCGTACAAATTGACGCCCAGCGTGGGAGCGAATTGCTGTTCCTTCTGATCTTTGGCGGCCACGCCCAGAAAAGCCACCCCGGTGGTAGCCGGAATGCTGCACTGCGTTTCCACGTTGGTACCTTCCATGACGGCAAAGCCGAACGGGATACCAAGCGCCTCTTCAGCCGCTCGGCTGATAATGTCGTTCCCCAGGGTGGAGTCAGCGATCATTCCCGCAACTGCCACTCGGAGTTCTTCCCTTACCGCTGTCTGAGACATGCTAGTCTCCCTATGATTGGTGAACTACGGTAGGTTGAAATGCTAACCTACAATGCTTCCGAATGGTATTGCTTACGCCGTAGCGCCCCGGCTGCTGGACGGCTGTGGGTTCTTGTGGGCATCCTGCGACATCTTCATGAACGTCGCCCGATCCTTCTTGGGGGTATCCCCCGGCTTGGCTGGAGGATCGCCGGTGAACTGTGAGAGGTTGTCCAAATTCACCGTTTGGAGCGCGCCCAGCGCAGTGAGTTGGTCGAACCCGGCTCCAGCTGCTTCCGCTTCTTCGGCCAGAGAATCGTACCGAGCCCTGATGTAGAGTTGGCCTTCATCGGTCGCGCTGTCCAGCTTGGTTTTGACCGCTTCACCGTGCTTAGCGATCAGACACGCCTGCATTACCGCAGAATCGGTCAGCATGACACCCTTGGCGCCCACCGTTTTCACCTTGAAGAAGGCCGCCGTGCGTTCCAAGCCGATACGCCCCTGGAGCCAAGCGTTTTTGGCATCGTCGTCAAACGTCTCCACGGAGTCAAGCTTCTCCTTCTGTTCCGTGACTTTCGCATTCGCATCATCCAACTTGGCGCCTTGCGTGACGTTCAGGTCAAGTTGCGCCTTGAGCGCCTTGCCAGCATCGTACACATGCTTGACCAAACGCTCCACACCATCGGCGTGTTCCGTAGGAACGCTGAGCTTGGCAGCGGGGAAATTGATTTCGCCCACCTGAATACCGTCAAAACTGATCTGGAGCAAGTCCATACCAGGTCTCCCTAGATTGGGGGTTTCATGAGTATAAGCCTGGCAGGCTCTACCCTATTTCCGCTAGCCTCTTTGGCTGGCGTAGATGGTTCGCTAACCATGAAGACGCCATCGGCGGAGTCTACTCTCATAGCCACTTCAGGCCCTGCTCGGCCATCTGCAACTACTGCCACATGATTATAGCGAATGTGCCGTTGTTGCGCGTCATACCGTTTACCGTCAAACTCGCCGCCCTCGAAAACCAAGTCACAGATGTACCCGCACGAGAGTTGACTGCGGCCACCCTGTACAGACTTGATAAGCCGCCCGTCGGTGATCATGACGGAAGCCCGTAGCTTGGAGTCAACCCTGGAAAACTTCTCCCCCACATGCCCGAAAGTAAACTCTCTGACATTCTCTGGCGTCACCAATATCCGGTGACCATCCTTCACCGGATGATCGTCGGTCACCGGCTTCATCTTCAAGGTCTCCAGAGACGCTTCATCAAAGACCTCTCTGTCTGAACGCAGTTCCCGAAGTTGTCCTCGGGGCATTGGATACTCGAATATGCCAGCGCGGGTGAGAAAGGCATCAGCCTTCAAAAACCCTTCGGGCGTGATGACCGGGGATTCGAGACTGGCAACGTCATGGCGTTGTACGCTCAGGGTGGCGCTGTCTGTACGCCCGGCAGCCTGCATGGACTCGCCTACAGCAGACAGAATATCAGCGCCGTCGCCCAGCAGGGCCACGATGTTAGCACTGATAACGGCGTCAGACGTTCCTTCCGTGAGTTTCACGTTACCTCGATTTCAGAGCCATGCCTACTCTACTGCTAGGCACAATCTGCGGTGTGACCTTGATTTGTCTGCGCCCAACATGTCCTTCCTGGCTTGCTGTGCGCCGCTCTTTGCTGACACCGGATGAAGGCGACTGACCTGAAGGTCTCCGGCGTGCTCGGCCTACTCCTGCTACCCTTCTCTCGCCCCCTTTGCCACTGGCTTGACCTCCCTTCTTCCTGGCTTCCAGTTGGGCGGCACTCAACGGACGGCCAGGGCCAACGATATCAAACGTAGGCGCTATGATGTGTAGGCGTTTCATAGTGCAAATTCTTTCCGGAAGTCCCTACGATCCTTCCCAATTCGACGATCCGGCTCATCATGGGAGCGAGTAGCCACATGCAGGCGCCGCCGTTGAGACAAGCGTTTATCCTTGCCCGGACTCATCCTGTCCAGACGGGGCGCCATGATGCGGAGTTGTTTCATGGAGAAGTGAGGTCGATGGTCAAAACGGCCGAAACAGAAGACTGGTCTCGAAAACCCGTAAATTGCTGCATATAGTACGGGGTTTGGAGAAGTGGGCTGGCTTCTTCGGCCAGATACATGACCAGCATTGGCCCCAGCGGATAGAAGCGATCAGCGACGGGAACGCCCGTCCAGTCCAGTACATCGGCAACCTTCGCGGAGAAGGCGTCCAGATCGGCACTTTTGAGCATCATGTAATCTGTCGTCTCATGGACGACAACGCCGGGTGTCTGCGCTAGCGCGTTGAACGCCAACAGAGTCCCGATCAGAAGGCAAAGCAGAAGTTTCATTTGCTACCCCTTTCTCAAGTGTGAATTAGCTGTCCAGGCGCATACCGCCATGAACGCCGTTCAAGGCCATGACCAACCGCTGCGCGGTGGCTACGGTCTCTATCTCTGAAACGTTCATGCGCTCCATCTTGCCGGAAATGACTTCAGCAGAGTCCTTGCGAGGGTCACAACCGTACCGTGCGAAGATACGCATGGTTGAGTCAAACGCCCGCTGCTCCGCGATCTGCTGCCTAGCCGTCTGGGGTCGCATACGCTTCCTTGCGTCTACATCGGTGGGTACTGCGGATGCTTGAGTGTAGCCAGAGGCTCAGGGCCTTGGCTACTGAGGATTCTTGCGCAGAGACTACGGGGAGTAAAGCCTAACTGTTTCGTCTTCTTCGCTCCACACGGACACAGTGAGCACACGCCTTATCATAGCTGCCTGTGACGTGTGTCAAAGCAGGCCAGCAGCCGCCTATTGGAATAGATGGTAGAGTACGCAGCATCCTTGCCCGTGTGCTACCACATAGCGTTGTAGAGTCAATACCAATAGCGTGTGCTACTGCTCGCTTACGTTTGGTCTCAATGATTGTCCAGGTCATGACACGGCCTCCTGTTGGAGTTCCTTGACCCTAGTGTACCAATACTCCAGAGCACGCTTCTCTTCGGCTGTCAACTCTCGCTCTAGTCTTCTCAGAATCAGATCATCCACAATCACAAGGTCAGGCTTAGCCATAACTACTCTCCCTTGTCCTCTTCCACCTTGGCGTCCTTCTCCGCCTTGGTCTCAGCTTCTTCCTGGTCATCATCCAGATCGAAGATTTCCAGGGTGTTGCCTTCTATCCAGCGTTTCTTGATGCTCATGCTGCATCTCTCAAGAAAACGTGTGTGATCAATTTAGGCGCCCCTTTATCGAATTTGCTCTCCTTCTCCGTATCCCGCACAAACACTACGTCGTACTTAGCCCCTGGCAACGATATACTCTCTTTCTCATCTCCCCATAACTGAGCAACACCAGGTAATTTCGTCTTCCCTGAGTTGGTTACATGAAACACTATGGCACGGTGCTTGAACTCAGGTCTCTTTAATGCTTCAGCCGTGGCAGTAGAAGGATTAACAAACCCATCAGCAGTACGCGGATCAGATGACCAAGACTGCATAGCCTTGAAACGTAGCTCCCCTGTATCTAGCTGAGCCATCAACTTTACATAAGCCTTTTCACTAAGATTCATGCCTCTGTGCGAGGGGCCTTTGTAGGTAGGCATCTTCTTCAAAGCGCTCAGAAAACGCTCAGATGCTTTAGCTTCCGGTGTATCTTTCTTGCCTTCCAGCTGAGCTTTCACCATCTCTTCAGCAGAAAATATAGTAGATTCTCCCCCTGGCTCTAGCTCATCGTCACCTTCCTGATATGCTCGAATCGCTTCCTGATCAACCCCAGAAAGCGTCGAACGCTTGGCCATAGCTTCTTGTACAACTCTATCCCACCTATCCTCATTAAACTCAGCTATTCCTTTGGTTACCTTCTCTTCAGGCACCACTTTCCCCACAGTTGCATGTTTAACCCCGCCTGCTTCAAAGGTGCGTTGAGGCTTAAGTTGCAAGAACCCAGCCTGACCCTGTAGCGGCTTACTTGGCTTGACTGTAGGCACGCTAGGTACGCTAGGCTTTGAAGGCGCCTTCTGCTCTTCTGGCCCTAGCAGGTCTTCGAAGACAGGATCAGCGAAACACCGACACTGGATATCTTCACCGGGATTGTTGCGCTCGCCTGCACGTTTGCCACTGGTGACAGTGATCGGTGGGTTATCGTAGCTGAACACCTTTCCTTCTAGTGCTCTATGGCGATCACGAACACTAGGGTCTTGTACAGTACGCCACCTGTAGCGGGTCAGCCCCTGATCCTGATAGCGTAGCCGCAAGAGCCGGGAATGGAATTTGTTACTCTGGTCACGAGCAATCAGGTTGGCCCTGACCTGTGTGGTAGCAAACTGATCACGTATCTGCTTCGCGATATCCCGTGGGGCATCTCCAGCCCTAACCCGGCGCAACACGAGCGCCTCAAGAAACTTGAGTTCAGCCTCTTCCATGCCGGACACCAGCGCTACGTTCTCCGCCGTGAAGTCTGCTACTTCATCTGCTATCCATGGCTCACTGGCGATAACGTCCACGCCCATGACTCGCTTGAATTGCCGCCCGAAGGTGTCACGCGTTCGCTTGTTTACTCGCTGACCGTGCGTCCTAATCAGCTGCTCCAGACGCCCGGCGCCCAAGTCTGCGGCTAGCACGGCTCTCAGGGGCACAGAAGGACTCTCATCAGACATGACCTGTTTCATGTCCGCGAATGCCTGCTGCACATCGTCTGAGATGGCATCTAGCCTGAAACGGTTCTCATGTATGCCTGTTAGCTGGGGCAGGTAGCGAGCTAGTGTCTTGGCTATGACCTGCTGGCGCTCACGCTGCCTGGCCATAATAGCGCCAAGATAGTCAATGCGTAGTCCTTCTTTGCCAGGTGGGGGCGGAAGGCGGAGCCGCTGCAGTCTTCTACGGGATGGGGGTCGCAAGAGTACAACAGCCCCGCTGACTATGTACTCTGTGCCTGCTATGGCAGCGGGCAAGTTTAAGCCGAAGGCCCCTACTGGACGGCGAGCGCGATGGGTACCGAAGATCGAAGGCATACAAACTGTATCCGTAAGTGGTCAAAGACGTTGAAATGATAATAGCTAGTCTTCGGGTGGGGGCGCCTCCAAAGCCGGGAGCGGCTCAGGTTCTGGAAGGGCACCATCGGCGCCCCGTAGCTTATCGTCAAGCTGAATGTCCTCGAAGTTTATACCGTCTCCGCCAAAAACTGACTGAGCTACTTCATTTTCAGACAGAACGCCCATGCTGATATAATTGGTATGCACCGTTGACCAGTTGGCCGCGATCTGAGACTTTGAGACTTCATCTAGCTGCCACAAGCTCTTCCATTCAATGTCCCAGCCCTCAGTGGGCAAACCATTGGCGTAAGCTTGAAGGCGGATGATCTTCTTCAAGCCAGTAGTTAACTCAATCTTCTGGTACGACGCCACACTATCATAGTACGTGCGCATGTCCGCGTCCGCACTACTTTGACCCAATGTGCCGCTCATATTCCCAAAGAGCCTTGACTTAGGTATGCGCGCTGCGGCAGAGAGATAGTCTATGTACATCTCCATGACCTTGGCCAGCCCCTGTACCGGCTGCTCTAGCCTCTGCAGTTCATCCTCTGGGCCAATGACTGAATAGCCATGCGTACTGGACTGACCAGCTGCCAACTCCATTCTCTCCCGTACCTTATCGATATTGCCCGAACCTAACTGTTCTGGCAAATCTTGCATTTTGTACACCTTGAGTACAAAGTCCTGAAGCAAACTGGCCCCCGCTTGCGTGGACACGCCGAATTGTCTCAAAGCCTCGTAGGCAGGCTCCAGGACACTATCACCCCAGCCCACATTCCGTATACTCATACGGATAGGCAAGAAACCACCGTCAAGACGTATCAGGCGCGATTCGTGAACGATGAAATTCTGAAGAGTTGGCGCTCCACCCAAAGTAATAGGCTGAAGTATATAATGGGAAGGCTTACCGAAGTTGGGATGGCTCGGGTCTTGATACCAAGCAGTTGGCTGCATCTGCCAACGGTCAAGTACCAACAAGAATCCGAACCAATTCACGCGCTCTTCGATCAGTGGCGTATGGAGTTGTTGATTGTCATAGGCTCCCAGGATCATGGCCGATCCACCGTAGAGCCTTGACAAACGGCTATTCTGAAGAGTCTTCTCCTGTGTCAGCAGACCCTCAAGCAAGTCCATCAAGTCATCCGTAGGCACGGAATCCCCTTCGCCTACAATCTCAAACCACTCACGCGTAGCGTCTACCGCCATGCTATCCACGATAGCCCGTGCCTCCCAAGAGTGCCGGTACATGCGCTCCGCTTCAGTACGCTGTATCCTAACACTGGGGCCAAACGATGTACGATGAATAGGGTCAGCGCTGGTACCGAACGTGTTGAACGGGTTCATCCAACGAGTGTCAAGCCTTCGAACAGGATACATTAGTAGCCTCTCCCAAGCAAGGCGTTCTTGTTAGCTAGCAGTAAGTCAGTGAGACCTGAATAGGTCGATACGTGTAGCTCATAAGCACCGCTGATTGCATCGATCTGGTCATCATGCCTATCGTCAATCCCAGTGAAGACACCAGATTCAGACACAAAGGGGCCGTTCCAAGCATTTCTTACAAGGTAAAAGGTGCCCGCCTCAACACAAGCGATCCACGGTAGCGCCCTTGTGAGCTTGTCCCTGTCAGGTCGTACTTGCAGTAAGGGCACTGAAGCGAAAATGTCATGTTCTTTCAGATCATCGAAGAAGCCCTCTTGCTGCCCGGAAACCTCTATACCAGTAGCACACCGATCCGTCTTAGCTGTCTCCAGGATAATACGCCTAGCCTGCGGCCATTCCCACCGCCCCCGAATAATGTCCTTCAGATAGATATCCCTGTTACGCGGCTGCTTACCGACCAACGCGCCCACGGTAAAGTCAGCAGTAGTCTTCTTAGATACCGCCAAATCCCAAAACCTTACCCACCTAATATTAGACGTTGGAAGTTCATCCTCATCCAAGTACTCAAAACTAGCAATCGGAATACGAGCACCGCCACTCGGTATCGGGCGCTGCTGATACAAGGCATTCCAGTCGTACTCGCCAACCTCTGCCCGTATCTCTGCTAGGTCATCAGCATCGAACTGGGAAGGCCATAAGGCATCGCCTTCATCCCGTAGGTCATGCTTGTGAGCGTGCTCAAGGTCTTGAGCCTCCATGATCGCGGGCAGACTGATTACGCGCCACTGATCTGCCGCCGCTTTCAGTAACTTCCCTGCTAGGTCATCTTCATGCCACCGGGTCATGATCAACAAGAGGGCCGCATCCTTGATGTCCCTTCGGGTCAAAAACGTAGACGTGTACCACGCCCATACCTTCTCCCGCACCGTGTTACTCTCCGCCTCTTCTCTGTTCTTGAAAGGGTCATCGATGATCCCGTGTGTCAACCCGTGACCTGTAAACCTCCCTGACCGACCAGCCACCTTAAAGTACCCTCTAGCGCCTGCTATATCATGCATGTCACCCTTCAACCGTGGACGCTTGCCAGCAGCTGTAGGAGCACTAGGGGTCAAGGCTGTCTTAGGGAAAAGTTCCATGTATTCAGGACTGAGCATATAATTCTGCGTACCCCGCAAGTGCTCTTCAATCAAGTCACTAGAGTAGCTAGACGCCATGATGCGAGCGTTAGAATCAAGGCCGTGAACAAAGGCTGGGAGCAAACGGGAAGAGAACAACGACTTAGCGTAACGAGGGGGCATAAAGATCATAAGCTTACGCGTATAGCCCATAGCCCACGCATGTAGCTCATCAATCAACAACTTGTGGTGCCACGAGAACGGGAATTGCGGCTCCATCCACCGTATGAACGCCTGCAAGTCCTCCGTAGCAGACTTCCGGTCAGCCTGCCAACTCGGGAGATACCGAAGCATCTCGCCTTGTTCTTGCTCGGTCAACAAGGGCCATAATTCCGTCAATTCGCTCTTTGTCGGTAATTGCTCCGCCACCTGTGCCGCCACTAAGTGATACCTCCTTTACTATAGCGTCAAGTCCTAGAAGCTTATTGCGATATTCGAGGATACGCAGCTTACGATCATACAACTGAGAGAAAGCAGCCACAGCCTTGTTATCAGGCAAGCCATCCTTCACAGGTACTAAACTCTCCTTCATCTGCATGATGATCTGTTCTATCTTACGCTCATCATCATCCAACGTCTGCAGATCGGCCAGAAAATACTTCGCCGCTACGGCCTTAGAATTCACCCTGAAACGTTCAATCAAGATGTTGACGTCACGCGCTATCGTCGTGTGGCCAACAGGCACCAGATCGGGGTAGTTCGCTGCCAGAGCATCCGCCATGGCCCTGAACGTGAGACGCATCTTCAACAGCTGGGGGATGACAACCAAGCGTGCTTCTCGTTCCTCTTGTTGACTGCGCACCTGTGGGACTAACGGCCCCTTCATACCACCCTCGTCCACCTTCGCGCTTCTCTTAGCCATTTTCTGAACTTTCCCTGTTCCCGCTCATGAGCCTACCAGCGCCGTGTCCTGCATGACACTCACGTCCACCACACCACCATAGCATGTACCGCAACCTTTGTCCAGACTGAGAAACAGCCAGCAACCGGGGATAACCTTCAGGCACCTTACAGGTGAACCAAGCTCTTCAACCATCTCTTGATCCCTGATTTTGAAATTATAATGAGCGCGCATGCACGAGGCGAAAATACCCGCATGCTTCTAACCTGGTAGCCTGTACCGAATAGAAACGTATCGGAAAATACCTGGCCTACCTGGATACCTGGATCATTTCAAATTTCGCTGGATTGGAAAATCTCGTTGGAAGCCTGGTAGCAGGTAGCTAAATCTTTCTATGTAGCCGCCTGGTGCAAATCCTTCCCGGTCTAAGCTCTCTGCCCCGCAAAGTCAATCCTCAATCCACTACCGCCGCCCCACCCCGCCCCGGTATCTCCCGGTAGCTCTGCAAGAGAGTAAGTCGCTACGTTCATTTCCCTTACAAAAATGGCGCTAGCCTGTCAAATGCTAGTTCTCCAACACTACACCAACGCATTTTCAGTCTTGTCTCAGCCAGAGTCAACGGCGTGCCGTCACGCGGCAGATTTCTAGGGTCAAACAGCATGTACTCATTGTGTACCTGAACGAGCCAATGCACTATCCCACCCCGGCGCATCCACCGATGTGCCCAGTTCAGTTGTGTCAAGATATGCTTGTTTGGCCCCAACCGCAGTAAGGACGATTCCCGCACCGGAGCACGAGCCAGGAATTTCAACTCAACAAACCCTGTTGCGTCGTGCAGTGTGTAAACTACATCTGGCATGCCCGAACCTAGACCGTTCTCAACTCGCTCTGCGTACCCTCCTGCAATCCGTATCTTCTTGTTAAAGTTCTGCCAGAGATTTGTCTGCGCCATGGTTTCCCGCCGTCAACTTGGTTGTTGTTTAGCCCGCTTACACCTATCGGTGAAGTGCTCTATGGAAGCCCAAGTGGTGTCATTCAGGTGTTTGCCTAGCCCTATCGGCATCAGACAGTTCAAACACCAGCCCCCTTCTAACCGCAGCGAAGTCTCAGGCACGTAGACGGGTTTCCTGTCGTACCGCAGCGCCAGCAGCACCGCTGGTACTCCAGTTCGCAGAATTAGTCTACCTGGTTGGTCACGATAGGTAGGGAAATACGTGCCGTTGTACAGTGTCCGAAATCCCGTAATCCATCCGATCGTGTAATCAGGGAGTTTATGGGCTATCCAGGCCACCAGGCTGTCTCTACTTGTAGACGAGTCTTGATATCCTTTCAGTAAGCGTGTACTACTCATTGCTTGTTGTCCCATCATTTCGGTCTTGCTCTTCCGGCTCAATTGGCTTCTGGCCATGGTGTCCTCCTACAGTCTTTCGTATGTAGCGTTGAAAGAAGCTTCTCTCACTACGTAGCGCTCCCCAGTTTGATTGGTCACAATCCAGTCGCCAGAGTGGATTTTAATGACTCCAAATCCATCCCAGATGAAATTCCACCGGAGTGGAGCGTCATGCGGGTCTTTCCAATGGGGCGTTATCATTCCTACGCCTTTCGGCCAAGGCTTGAGTCCTCCTAAGAACTGCACAGCCTCTACTTCAACAGGTTTACGTATATATTTCATAGCTCAGCTCCGTTGCATCGATACTGGCCCGTTGTCAAGATCACCCACGATCACACTGGCCACCTGGTCTAGATGCTGGAATAGGTTGCCCAACTCCCGGAGCCTATTGCAGCTGTGGTAGTCAGACTGCCCCCACCCCACCCCATTCCATTGTACGTGGACACAGTTGTCCCAACGGAAGGTAGCCTCCAGGATTACCTGTGTATGCTCGTCACTTGCAGCATCCAACTCTTCAGCAGTGTAGACCATGCCGTCGTCATTCAAGGCGTCATCGTCAGGTAGCAGATTTTCCGACACCCTGGCTGCAAGGTACCAGTAGCCCCCAACAATAGAATCAAGCTTTAGCTGCCAGTGCCACTCTACCGTGAACCAGGCCCCGCCGTAGAAGTATGTGTAACCGAAGTCAAACTTGTGTGTAGCAGTCATGCTGTTCGCTCCCATTCCGGTTGCTCGTGCTCTTCGTAGAATCCGCGTAGCGCCACCCCAACAGCCTCTTGCAAGAAATGCGTCAACTGCACTTCGCCCATGTCGTGCCACATTCGCGCCCGGAATTGAACTGTCAGCCCGTAGTTCAGATTCACCAGCTGTTCAACTACAGCCCCGTACTCTTCGATGACATGCCGTCTTACTAGGTCAACATACCAATTCTGGGTTGAATATTTGCGCATCAGCTCTTTCTCGGCGTATGCCGTATCTGCAGCCAACCGGCGCCGAGTTTGCTCCATGTTCAGAGCGGCCCACTCAAGCCGTTTGACTTTGTCCTCCATCTCGGTAGGCGTCACGCCCCGTCCCTTCAGTCGGGCCGCCTCAATTTGCGTCTGTCGGTCGTTCATGCTGGCTTCTCCACATCTGCCAAGTGCCCGTCTGCTCCAATGGGCCGTAGTTCTATCCCGTGCTCATTGAAGGGCACATCCGCAAATGTACGCTTTCGCCAAGCTCGTGACCGTTCAGTGTCATCGTGCTCTGGTTTCTTGCGATTCAGCTTCCCTTGTTTCCGTCGCCAAGCCCTAGTCTCGTAATTCCAAAGGGCCATGCGCAAGTGATATACAGCGTCTTCTGATTCCACACACGGCAGAACACCAATCAAGTATTGCGTACGATCTATCAAGGCTCTAAGGACTTCTTGCGTCTGAAGACCTGGCCACTCACGATCATACTCCACAGCCCCACCTGATCGTTTTACAAAGGTGATCAGCTGTGTCCTAGCGGAACCCAGCTGTTGTAGCTCATAAATGTGCCCCGGATTGATTATTTTCATGCTGGGCGCACCTCTGCCGCTTTTTCTAGGATGGAAAAGAACTCCCATTCAGCTTCCTTACGGGTCAGGCCCCGTTGCTGCATCCTATCCAGCCAGAACTCCACTTCTTCTTCGGTGAACTCCCGGCCAGGATCGCAGTCAATCCACGCATCGTAGCTCATGCAGTGATCTTGAGCGCAACTAGCAGCCAGCTGGGCGTGCTGTGATTGGTATTATAGGCTAGTGTGACGCTGCCCGCGTCATTGACCATCTTGGCATCAAATTGCTCCAGCCGTAGGCCGCAGTCATGGCGTAGCCTTCGGGCCAGCTTTTTGACCCGTTCTTCCATGCGCTTCAACAGGCGCGGCGAACCCTTCCGCTTGCTGAACTCTTCTTGAAACACCGTGAGCCGGTGTGCAAAGTGGCCTAGAGCTAGTTTCTGCTGTCTGGTAATACCCTGCTCTCTGGTCATGCTCAATATCCTTTTAGTTCAGCGCATTTGTGCGCTTCAATGCCCAGTTAATCACATCCGGAGTAAATTGCCCTGGTTGATCCTTGATCTGCACCCACATCCTAGCCAACAGATAGTCACCGTTAATGACCCAGTTGTGGGCAGTGAAATTATAGCCAGCCTCTTTAGCCATATGCCGGTCATAGATAGATGGCAGTTGGCTGCTCCACTCGTTGCTCTGTCCGGCGAAGGCCATAGCTGGTTAATCGTCTCCTGGGAGCGTTTGGGTACCCTGTATCTCCCACCGCTTCAGATTGAAGACAGTCTTTTTGACGATTTCTTCTTCCAGGTCAAGGCTCAACAGGTTGGCCATGTGGTTCATATACAGCATGATATCAGCCATTTCCGCGCCGATCTCAGGCTGCTTGTCCACTAGCCATTGCCTGAAATCCAGCACGTCACCGCGCCACTCTTTCTTGATCAGGTTGGCCAATTCGCCCGCTTCTCCAGCGATGGCCAGAGCCAGGAAGCGCAGCCGCTCACTGGTCATCATTGGCCGCTGATTGGTAAAATGATCGTGAACCCGGCGAGCGTCTTCATGCCAGACTCGATAATTGTGCGGCGTAGCCGTCTCCTTGACAGCCGGTGCAAGCGGATACGGTTGAGACACATCACCAGGCATGGAATGCGGCGAACGCGCCTGATCATACGCTGCTTCGGTTATCACATCCTGCCGTATCTGGCCCAGCACGGGCACCAGGGCAGACACACTGTGACACTGGTACACATCCAGATGGTAGAACGTGGCTTCACGCGGGCCGTAGAGAACGATACGCTTGCTCTTGCCCAATGCGTAGCCATATTCCACATGCCTGCCACCGCGCCAGCCCGCTGGATCGCTCTTGTCCGGCACAGTCATGGCCAGGAACACATCTGCAGCGTCAATATCCTCCAAATCTTGCTGTGCGATCCGACGTGCGTCTTGGTCGATAGAACCCAGCAGGTACACACCCGCGTCCATCGTGTTCTTCAGCCCTGAATTGTGCCAACGGCTCGTAAATTGCACGGTATTAGGCATCATATCATGCAACTGCTTTGCCACCATTTGCACCAGGTGCCTGTGTCCGTAGGGAGCACCGATGTAAACTTTCAGTGCTATCCCTATTGGGGACTGCCCTGTAGCACCGTTTCCTGCATCCTTGCTCGAATCCACTGTATGCTCCTTAACGCTTCCGCGTTGTTGAGTAGGTCAATTTTCAGCCGTCCTGCCACTACACGCCCATAGGTTACGCCCGCTGTATTGGAACCCAACTGACTGTTCGGCCCTGCATAGTAACAGTAGGCTAATCCCTGATTGCTACGCCCCGGATACCTACCCCTACAGTGCTGCAAAATCCCTCTCGCTATCCCCCGGTTAGTGTCGTGATTGAACAATTCACCTGGACTTCTACTAGGTACCCCTGTCTGCCTGGCTTGTTCATCAAATCCGCCGTAGTGTACAGCGCTCCAGTATTTCACCTGACATATACCCCACGCCGATCCGGTTGGATTCACCGCCCATGGACGCACTGGCTCCCCTATCGATTCCTCAAAACAAATTGAGTCTAGTAGCGGGTCTGGGGGTAGGGCTAGAGCCGGGGGAATGACGGGCGCAGTTGGCGGCGTTTCAACCGCTTCAGCCACGGGCACCGTGGGAGAACTGGTATACAGAAGGCTCGAGACACCGAAGGCCATGACAAGGCATAGTGCGAAAATGACTGTGTGCAGATTCATGAGAATGCTCGGGAGGGGAAGGATTGTGCCCAGTTAGCTAGGCTGACCGCTGGTTAAGGAATCGAACCTTGAAGTCTTTCAGGGATACCGTCCAGACCCAACGAGACAAGAAGTCGCACAATCCAGCGAAAGAGAAAGCCTAACCGTGCCAGGTCTCGCACCTGGCTTCTACGCCTAGGAGGGCGTCCTGCTCAAAGGCCCTGTGTCCCAGGTACTAGGGGCGTCTTCTTTTGTACCTAGTCTGCACGGTCAACGGAGGGTAGAGCCTGTTGCGGCTCGCTTCTAGGCCAGGATGAAAGGGGCGTCACGCGCCCAGTGTAGCCCACTGCGTAGGACAGTAGGTAAGCACTTGATCAATCCCGCAGCACCTTTGGGGGTGCAAACGGCTTGGGGCGGGGACGCGGGTAAAAGAAAGAAAACATGACAGGCGATCTCCAGAAGTAGCCAGTGAACGTGGTCGGTAGACATACCCGGTGGAAGTAACGGGGCCAAGAGCACCGCTGGCGGCCCTGATCTGCGTTCACCGCTCGGGGGCCTGACCATCCCAAAAGGCCCCTGTTGAACACGCAAACTGTACCTGTGCGGGAGCAAACTTGGCCCCGATAGGAGTGGCTGAACAGGGTTTCAGGAATGGGCCGGGCAACCAGCGTTTGCCGGGCCTGCGCCGTTGCCTCTCTCAGCAGGCGCCGCCTAGAAGTCCCTATTCAGCCAAATTGGTTACCGGCTATTCTGAGCCGGTTTATAGCAATTTGATCCGGGTGTCGGTAGTTTGTCAAAGGGTCTTGGCAAAACCGGCCCGTTTTTGGGTCGCGAACGAGAATGCTGTAAATTCGGGTATCGTTGAAATGCTCTTCGACTTCTTCCAATAACGTTGCAAGCCGTTCTTGCAGATCATTGGGCAATTCCTGAAGAAGTGCCCGAGGTAATACAAGATAGGAAGCGTAAGAGAGTCCAAACCATGTGTGCAATCGCTCGTTTCTCATTACGCCTCCATACCATTGATTTTGCCGATTTCCCTATTCAGCCAAATTGGTTACCGGGCCTTCTGCATCAAGTTATCCGCCGGAACGAAGCGGATGACCTTGTGCGGCTTGATGACCAGCGCTTCGCCGGTCTTCGGATTGCGGCCATTGCGCTGGGCGCGCTTCAGGGTCTTGAACGTCCCGAAGCCCTTGAGCCGGAGTTGATCACCTTTGACCAGGGCATCCGCGGTGAAATTGGTGAAGGCGTTGATCGTATCGGTGGCTTGCGCTTTGGTCAGACCACACTTCTTCGCAATGTAATCCACCAGGTTCTGCTTGGTTCGCTGCTTCATGACAGGTACTCCTTTCGAGTGTAAATTATTCAGGGGCGGTACAGCCGCCATTCAGATATGCGGTGTGTGGCCCGGCAACAGCAAGGCCCAACTAACATATCACACGGCTGCGTCGTGCCGCCGTTGCGCCATGTTAACCCACTTGGCATAGGTACCAACTGAGTACTCTCTGGGTCTGCCGGTGCAGCCAGAGATTGAGCGACGGTAGGTTGGAGTCGCCTGAATTTTAGGGCCTTGCCCGGAGTGAACATGTAGATGGGGCGTTTCAGCAGGAGCGCTGCTTCCCGCTCCATCCGGTCAAGGAAGCGTTGCATAACTGGGTTGAGGTCAGCCCACGTAAACGGCTTCGGTTTGAACAGGCTCCGGGGCAGACTAAACCAAGCCAGTACAGCGCTGACTTTGCTAGACAGCCCCCACTGGCACCACCAGCAGATCGTTCTGTTACACTTGTGCTTGATCATCACGTCGCCTTCTTGATGGTGTACACTACCGTGCCTGTTACAATGTAGAAGTGCTTGCATAAGCACTGGTGCATCTGCTCACGCGGTTCAAGGAACAGCATCGTACCACAATTAGGACACGCTAGATTTATGGTGTCCATACCGTCAAACTTGACTACCGCGTTCTGGACGATCATCCTGTAGTCCTCGGTTCGCCCGGCTCTTCCGTCCCCTTAGCGTTAGTTCGCGCTTGAATTTCATGCCGGTGCGCTGCCTGCGCTGCGGCTATCTGCCGTGTTAGATAGCCCATCATCTCACGCCCGTCTTGCAGTGCTCTACCTATCGTGCAGGCATTTGTATGGGGCAATTCTAGAGGATTGACTTCAGATTTGTACCCGCAGACCATACAATAATACGTTGTCTTCAACGTATTGGCGTTGAGATACTTGGGCAAGATGTGCGCTAGCAATCTTGTCATACACTTTCTCAGTTCTGCCTGGGTAGCCAGGTTCAGCTTGTAGCGGTCTGTGTCCATTGTTGTAACTCCTAAAGGCCCCGCATCTTGGTTTTTAAGCCGTGGTGGATGCTCAGATGACCTACATTCTGGGGTCGGATGCTGTCTGACAACGGCGCGGGTTTGATCCTACCGCCTACGGAAGCCGGGGGTACCGTGGAGCTAAGAAGCACGTCCCCATACATTCCCTGCTGGGGGTCTACCCTGTTTCGCAGTGGTTCCGTTTCTTTTGGCAACGTCGTGATCAGGCCCCCGCCTTGCTTGAACGCCTTGATGGCTTTAGTGACTTCCGCCTGTGTGGGCAGCCCGTCACGCTTGTTCCGGTTACGCTTGCGCCTGTAAGCGTCACGCGCCTCTAACTCTTCCCTGCCTTTTTTGTAGGCTACCTGAGCGTCTTTGAGTTGTGGGGAATCAAACATAGCTATTCGCAAGTCACGCTGCGTTATCTAGCGTGTATTTGGTGTCCAAGTTGCCCCAGTTAGGGCCTTCATCGCACTCTACCCGGATCGGTATGTTGTGGGCAACTGAGTTTTCCATGAGACGCATGAGTTCAAACCTAGCTTCTTCACCAGCCGGGGTCAGCGGCCTGGAGCCGGTGAGTTCATCATGCACAGTCATGGTGGGCACTCCTAGCACATCCGTTACTCCGCTCTGCCACACGTCACGCATGGCGGCCTTGAGTACGTAGGCAGCCCCACCTTGAAGTAGCCGGTTCAGAGCCTTAAACGTATGTGCTCGCTTGACCTTGCCCCATTCCTTCACCGCTCTACCGTACTCCCGTACTGGGGCGGGCTTCGGTTCATCACTGTCCCAATACCGTGGCTCCCAGTGTGTGAATCGTGCCCTGGCTCCCATATGCAGCAGTATGTAACCACGCTTGTCCGCCATGAGACTCACTTGCCGCATGGTTTCTTTCAGGAACGGTAGTTTTTCATCCAACTTCTGAAAAATCGCTTCCGCAACCTCCACAGGTTGCTTGATTGTAGCCGCAAACTTCTCCACTCCACCCCCGTAAATCTTAGTGAAGCTAGCCGTCTTGGCGAAATCACGCTCCAGACCGGTTAACTCAATCGTGATCGCGTGGAAATCGGTGTCTGGCTCCCGGTTGTACCGCTCCCTGGCTGCCTTGGCCCCTGGCCCCCGCCCGTAGTGTACCAGTTCCCGGTACTCAATCTGGGAATAGTCACTGGCGAAAAAGATTTCACCCTCTTCCGGCAGGAATACACTGCGCATGAGCTTCTTGACCTTGACCCCGTCCTTTACCAGTGCATGCGGGTGGTGTTTTGCGATCCACGCCTTAGCAGCATCAGTGTAGAGGCTGAAAGCCCCACGGCCTGGAATGTTCTGTAGGTTGGGGCTATCGGAAGACATGCGGTAGCTGATCGTACCGGCAAACAGGCCCGTATCGTCGTCCGCCCGGCGCAGCTGGTGAAACTGGGCGTGCAAGCGGCCATTGACATTTTGCTCTACGATGTATGACTGTAGGAACACACCGCCCAATTTATCCAGCTGCCTAGCGCTCTTGATTAGCTGACAGAGCGGGTGGGGGTGCGCCTCCAGCCAGGGCTTAGTAATCGATATGTTGCCCTTGGCCGTGCGCGGTACCGTGATCCCTGCCTTGCTCAGAGCCTTGGCTATGGAACCAGCCGCCCACAAGTCTATCATCACGCCAGTCTGGCGCTGGATTTCCTTGCGGAGCGCCAATATCTCGCCCTTCATCAGCTTCACTACCTGCTCTGCTAAGTTGACATCAACGCGGACACCCCGACGCCGCATGGCCAGGAGCATGGGTACCAGGTCACACTCCAACTGCCACGCCTGACCTAATCCTTGGGCCTCGATTTCCTTTAGCTGTTTCTGTAGAATAAGCAGGGGTGCTACCGCGTCGTACTCTGCGTACTCCCCCACAAGGCTGGCGGGCGCCTGCCATAGTTGACCGAGGATGTTAGTTTTGTACCCGCAGGCCCCTTTCAGCCAGTCCTCCAATTTCTCAGACTTCTTGGTCGGGATGTCGTACAACTGGCAAAGGCTATTCAGGCTGTAGCTCCGAGCCTGCTCATCCAACAGCGGCGCCGCGTTCTGCACATCCAGTATATTCCCAGCTACTGGAATATCAGCCTGAGCCAGATAGTCCAAATCATACAGCAGATTAGCCCCCACCTTAGGCTGATTCTCATCTGCCAGCTGATCCCGGAGATACCGGAAAACCAGTTCCTTGTCCATGTTGCCCCCGCCAGCGTGGGCCACTGGTAGGTACATGTTGATACCGGTGTCCGTAGCTAGACTGACCCCTACGATGTAGCCGTCACGGCGGACACCAGGGCCTTTCTCCTTCAGGTCAGGATCGTAGGTCTCCGTATCCAACCCGATGAAATTGGCTCCCGCTAGACTGGGTAGGGTTTCGGGCGGTACCCAGCGTGAGTCCGGCACCGGCACAAGTTCATGCAGCGGCATTAAATCCAGCTGACTACGATTGGCGGCTGACTTAGCCATCTTTCCAGTCCCACTCTTCAACTGCTCCGCCCCCATGCTGTTCAACCATGATTTCGATTCTCTTGAGCACGCTACGCAGAGTAAGACCGTTGACGGGTTGTGGGTTACCGCCATCGCTTATGGGGTAGCAGCCGTAGGCCGCAATTATGTCCTTGTGGCTGGCTTTAAGCATAGCCACGGTAGGATCGTCCAGCCGGTGCGTATCCTGGAATTGTTCAACGTCAATACCGTTTACCAGTAACTTTTTGGTGTCTGAACGGGGCGCAGATCGTAGGTAGACAACACGATGAAACAAGCCCATGTCCAAGATCAATTTTGAACAGGCAGCACACGGCTCTGTGGTAACGTATAGCGTAAGACCGGCAACGTCCCAGTTCCGGTTTTCAAGCGCAGTCAACGCAAGAGCTTCAGCATGCTGCGCTGTACAGTCTGCGCTAGTTGGCCTGCCTTTAGTGTTGTGACAGTTGCCGAAATTACTACAGGTCACTCCTGTAGAACCATTAGCGCCCTGAGCCGCTATTTGACCACGGTGCGACACTATTACTGCTCCCACATGTGCTCTGGCACAGTTAGCACGGGTGCCAGCTTCCAGCTGCGCCAGCTGCATGTACGTCGCATCTATCTTGCTTTGTGGTAGGGTCATGGCTTCCTGCTCCTGGTTAGTCCGCTATCTCTGACGCTTGCAACAGAATGCTGTGTACTATCCCAGCATCACGAGCGAACATGTGACCGCTATTCATGATATGCGTGTAGCTGCCCAAGTTTAAATCGTCCCGTACATCTTGCAACTGACGCCAGAGGGTTTCCATCAAGTGTGACAGACAGAAAAAGTCGTAACAGAGTATACGGGGGACGTGATTGCTCCGCATGTTGACCACCATGTGCAAGTGGTTCTGTCGGATCATGAACTGGATAGCCAAAGTACAAGGGTACTCGTGTTGCGTGTTCACTGCCAAGCGCACCTTGTCAACGTCCTCCAGGATGTGTAGCACTGCCCGGCGCCCTGCGCCGCCCGCTCCCTGTTCGCCTGCCAATTCGGCTTTGAGTTGCACTAGCAGGGCAGGCCACTGCCGGGCGATCTTGGGCGGATAGGCAGCAGTGTAGCCAGCTGGCAGGCCCTCAGTATCTAGAAACTTGGCGGCTCTTGGATGTGTTGCGATCAGCTTGTGCGCGTAGCCTAAGAAGTCATCGCCAGAGAGAATGTACTCCGCGAACGACGCCGCGTACTCGTAGTCCACGCCAGCTAAAGGAGTAGTCACCTTGTTGTGAAGTACCGGTAAGGTCACCCGGAAAGACATGCCGTGGCACTCCCGGTAGCCGTCGTTGCCTACAAAGTCCGGGGCCATGTGTAGCTCCATGAGCATGGCTATGTAGGCATCGTGAAACGTCTCAAAAATCTGCATGGTGTTCCTAGTGGTTGCGCAGCCGCAGAAAGCAGGCTACAGGGTTATCCGAGGTTTGGGCTTCTGAAACAACGTAGCGTAGTGGGAGCCGCCTACGCTGTTCCAGGCTATCTTAGTATAGCCTGATAATCCTGCCAACCCTTCCACGTCTCCTGGTTGAAGAGGGCCACCGTTAGACATCAACGCTAGCCGCCAAGCTAGATGCTTGGTAGGGTAGCGCTCCATGATCAGCAGCTGGCCTCCTACCGGAAGCAGTCGGAAGATATCGTCCAGCAACTGCCGGTTGGTTGGGTAGTCCTTGCAGTGCAATACTTCTGATAGGATCACCAGCCCGAACGGCTCGCTGTTGTGTTGTTTCAGGTGTTCTACCCAGTTGATCGTTTGAAAATTCAGTTCATGTATCTGAACGTTGTGTTCTGTAGTGGTTGAGAATCTGTCTGTAGCCACATACTTGGAATCTGCGTTCACCGCCAAGAATAGTGAAGCCAATGCCCCTTCTCCGGCGCCAAGCTCCAGAACCTGTGCCTTCATATCCACTAGCCCCATGGTAGCGAAGAGACTGGTCAGGTACTGGTCAAAATAGGCCCCTAACCCTTTCCGTAGCTGGTGATACAGTGCCGGTGGAGCCATGCCTGTTGTCTTCAGGTCATCGTCTCGGTGTAGGCTGAGCATGCTTAGCTCGTAGCCTATCAAGTCTCTCAGATCGATGATCTCTCGACCCAAGTCAGTCACTACTGGAGCAACGATATTAACAACTGGAAGAGACTCTAGCAACCCCAAACGCCGCCAATACGCTCGAATTGCTAGAACTCTGGGGTTATCCGGGTCATGTTTCGGAAGCCAGATTTCCTGCTTGATTCCAGCTTCGATAGCCGCCAGCCCGTAGGCGTCTTCCATCAATTCATAGATTGAGCGCATGCTAGTCCTTGTGCTTGGGAGGGTACGCTGCCGTGACAAACGTCATGAGCCGGGCCGTGGAAGCGCTTGGAGTGTGACCTACGTAGTCAAAGGTCAGCAGGGGTAGCGTTGTCCGCTGAAATTGGTACCAGTCATGCCAAAAGTCTGCAACCAAAGCAGCTTCATGAAACTTTTCACTGTCTGGGTCATTGGCTATCTTCTTCGCCCAGTTGGCCATGCAGACATCCAACGAGGGCAGGCACAGGACAAAGATACCCCGGTGACGCTTCGCGGCTGCTTCAATTTCCTGGTAGTGTTCAGCGAAGCGGTCAACTCCTGTAGTTCGCAACTGATAGATCATGGCGCTGGCCCACGAGCGGTCAAACACTGCGTACATTTCACCGTCTGGCTCGTTGAGCAACCGAAGGTAATCTTCTACCTGTGTTTCCCGATCAAAATGGTGATACGTGAAACCTTGAGTTTCCAGGCCCCTAGCTAGGATTGTCTTACCTGCGCCGTCTGGCCCGTCGAGTACGATCAGCATGGCTACTCCTTAATTGCTCTAACGTGAACTATGCCAAACTCACAGGTACAAAGCCTAGCACGATAGTGATTTGCGCCGATTGATTCTTTAACCAGTCCTGTGTCTAGGCAGATCGTACAAACAGAGCCGCCAGCTAGATGCATTAACCTAGTAGGCCAGTCGTATTCACTTGCGTACATTCCGTAAGGCTTATTCACGGTATTCTCTGAAAAAGTATCTACGCCCACCCGCTCAAATCCCCAGAAGCCTGACAAAGTTCAGTTTTAAGTTTCAGGTAACAGATTCATGACTCTGATTTCCTCCACTTTGCCCAGTGGCGTTGATCAAACGACGTAGGGCAGACTGTCCTAAATCTCTTGCGTAGGGTCTTCAAATCCATGCTGCCACGGCGGGTACGCTGGCTCTCCCGTTTCTGAACGTAGACACCCTCTTGAAAGAGGGCACAAGACAGGCTCTTCCTGTGTGTCCTGTGCAGGTACCCTCTAAAAATAGCACTGCCTGGCTCCTGGAGACGAGAGAAGCCAGGCAATGCCCTGGTGATCAATTTACAATTTGTGGTCTGCCACCGCTGCCGTGTACAACTCTAACCCTTCCGCTACTTGAATGGAACTGATCGGCACGATGCGCCCCGTTTGTCCCCGGTCATATAGAGCGCCCATGCTCTCTCCCTTCAAAATCGGCCCGGCTGCTCTGGCGTAGTCCAGTAGCCTGCAAAGATCGTACTCGCGTTGCTCTTCTGGTGTTTCATGGCGTGTTTCATGTAGCGGTAGGAACTTTTCTGTTGGCACCCTAGATTTATACTCACAGGCACTGGAACAGAAGCGAACAGGCCCTTTAGCTTCAAATTTTTCCCCGCAAGTGCTACATGTATTACTCTGAAGTGTCTTGGTTGGCGGCGTCACGGCTTGTCTCCATGTAGCGAGTGCGCGGCGTGTCCGTCTCTGCCAGCACCCTGGGTAGATCAGCGTTCCATTTGGCGCCCATCTTCCGGCCCTCTACATCATAGGCTCGGCGTCGTTGAATCTCCAGCGCCAATTGGTGATATGTCATGGGCGGGCTAGGTGGCTCGTAAGGTTTCTCGTAACCACATCTGTGGCAGCCACTCGTATGCATTGAGTACTCCAGGTAAACGTAGGGGCCTAGCAACCGGGTAGACCCCCGAAGGTGCTGGTCAGGTGCCCACCATTTCGGTGGTAGCCTGTGCCCAACCAAGGCGTTCGCTGATCTGCGCAGCGATCTTCTTGCCCTTCTTGGTCAGCGCGTTCTTCTCATCCGTGAAGCCGTGACGACGCAAATCCCACTGGTACCATTGAATGTCCTTGGCACCTTGGTTGCTGGCCGGGTAGATCGTGGCACAGGCATCAATCAGCAATTCCACGTCCACGCCAAGAAGCAACTGGTAGGTAATCCAGTTGCCGGAGCCACGCCGTGCGGTTAGCTGCATGGTCACTTGCCGGCCCACCGCGTTTTTCACGTCCGGGATAAGCGTACCCCACATTGTTTTCGCTTTGCCACTGAGAACGCCCTTCACTCCTAGCATCTCAGCACCTTTCTCAAAAGAGGGCAGCTTGCCGTAGGCTGCCCGGTTCTTGGCCAGCTGCAAACGTATCTGCATGGCTGTGGCTGGATCGATCCGCTGGTACGCTGCGCGGCCAGCTGCTGAAACCGACTTCCGGTACTCGCTGCCTTCCAAATCTTTGGATACGGGGACAACGTCCAGGAGCGAGACCCTGTTCAACACAGGAAAGCCGTGCGAGACGGGGTCACTGGCCGGGTCGCTCGTGGTAGGCTTCGCCGCCACCTTGTCAACCGTCGGTTTGTCCGCCGTCGGGGGCGTGGTGACCGTCGGTGTGGCTTCCACCGCCGGGGCGTCTTCGGGCGTTGAGACAGCTTTCTCCGCTTTCGCAGTCTTGGCGGCAGCTTCTTTCTCGGCTTCTTTCTCGGCGGCCTTCACAGCCTTTGCAGCCTTCGCAATGGCAGCCTTGGTAGGTGCCTTGGGAGCCGGGGTCTCGGGAGCAGTGGCGGCAGGTGCGGTATCCGTCAACTCAGCTGGGGGCACGGCCTTGCGCGTGTCCTTCGGGGTAACGCCCGTGCGCTTCTTGCCCTTGCCCTTCGGCTTGCTGTCCGTGATGGACGCTGAACTGGGAACGGCGGGAGATGTGGTACCCTTCCGTGCTGCATTAACCACCTTAGCCCAGACCTTGTCTACGCTGGCCGCTTCGGCCGGAAGGGTCTTATCGGGGTTGCCGGAAGCCAGACGGTACAGGTTCTCCTGGATGGTCGGATTGTCTATAGCCGAAGACCCGGTCAGAATCTTACCGTTCACTTCCTTGGCGAATGCCAGGGCCTTGCTGCCTTCCTTTTCACCGAAGTAGTGCAGGGTTTGATCTTGTTGCTTCCAGACTACAAAGTGCTTGGTCATGATCGTCTCCAAATGATCGTTATCAAGTGACCGTGTCTCATCAGCGGCAGGCGGTCAGCTCTACCGGACGGCCCGAAGGCCGTTTCGACTACAAGGCGCCAAGAAAATTATTGTCTTCATCGTAAACGTTGATGTGAGAGAAAGAGCCGTTCAAAACCGCTTTGTATTCCCAACCGCCATCGCATTCATCCGCGTTCAGATATTTTGCGTAGTTGGTAGCCTTGGCTTCGGGGAGGTTGGTCGGGGTGGTTTTGATCGTGAGCATTTGCTTGTCTCCATTCGAGGTTGCCTGCGCTCAATCAATGAACCCTATCCTACGCCAATCAGTTGGCTTGTCCACCCCATGCAACGCTCAAGCGTTAGTGACACTAGGATCAGCGACGAGGCTGAGATTATAGAGAGAGTAGAGCCTCCGGGGCAATTTTCTTCGTGTATGGGAACAGTGAGTTAGAAAGTTTCTTTGCCGCCGCAGAGCCTACTGACCCTAGGCTCTCAGAACTGTACCCCCGTTGACGAAGTAGCTCGTAGAAGATATAGCGCTTTCTTGGCACGAGTGGCGCCCACGTACCACACCCTGAGTTCATCGTCCGGGTTCCGGTGGCTGTGCTCGAATGTGGCCATGGTCTGGTCTTGGATCAACAGCACAAAATCAGCCTCGGTGCCCTTTGCACTATGGATCGTACCCACACGGGGCAGGCCCTTCGGATTTAACGATCCGTGCCTCCGTAGGATCGAACGGTAAAACGTGCGATCTGCCAAGGGCATTTTAGTCAGAACCTCAAACCAGGGCTTAGACACATCAATATCTAGGGTACCCGCCGTCCAAGATGTTTTCTTCCCTAGCATCTCCGGGTCTTTGCCTGGCATGAGTTTGTACATAGCCCTTGCGCCCCGCACACCGATGGTGTTCGTTTTGGTAAGCCGGGTGTGGGCTTTGATTGCTTCCCTATGCCCGGTATCGATGGCCCCACCCCAAGGCGAGTCGAACGGTATGCCAGAGTCCTTCAGGTGTGCGATCACAGGCTTCAGGAAGAATTTGTTGCGAGCCAGTATGAGCCAGTCACCCTCGTGGAGCGACGCCTGTCCCAGCATGTCAATCCGAAAGACAGCACCCTGGTCATCCTTGGCCGAGAATTTCTTCGGAAGTCTGTCCACGATTCCAGCCGTCATGACTTGAGCCAGCTTCCAAACCTCCACCGGCAGACGATAGCTGTGATCCAGCACCGTTGGTATCACCTGTCGCCCAAGCGTAAGAAAAGTAGTCACGTCCGCCCCTGCCCAGCGGTAAATTGCCTGATCGTCATCCCCGGCTACCACGATGCGCTTCACATCTCGCAACAACGCCTGGGCCGCTGCCCATTGCTCAAGGCTCAAGTCCTGGGCTTCATCAATGAAAGCGACATCCACGTCTAGCCGGGAATACTCGGCTAACTGGAGCATGTCATTGAAGTCTACGAGTGCAAGATCAGTTTTGAATTGCTGATACGTCTCGTAGAAGCGTAGCACTTCTTCCCACAGCAGGCCCTTGCCATAGCCTTCCCGCTCCCAGGTGTCCTTGATATTCTCGTTTCTGGCGCGTGACAGCTGTACCATGTGCAGTAGTTTGTCGCCGCGCTTGCTCTGGGCTTCAACGCCTTCTTCGGTGTTCACCCGACCTGTGATGTCCAAAGACAGCATGTCGCCCAGCTGCCTGTAGTGCGCCCAATCCACTACCTGGTTGCGGGTTATCCCTGATTCCCGGTAGGCTAGAGAGTGCAGCGTTCGGAAGTGGGGCAACTGGTGTTCCTTGAAGCCAAAGCGCTCAATCGCCCGTTGTTGAGCTTCTTCGGCACCGCGCCGCGTGAACGTGGTAAAGGCTATGCGCTCCGGTGGCGTGCCCTGCTTCAATTCCGCTTCCAGCAGATCAAGTAAGCGGGTGGTCTTGCCAGTACCCGGCGGGCCTAGCACTACTTCAAGGCCGTTTTGCTCAAACATTTTTATCTCGTGGTTCGGTTCGGCCTGTATTCAACAAGTGTTTAATCTGTCTTTTGAAGGCATCGCGAGCCAAGAGCCTAGCTCCTGCAGGATCATTGGGCACCTTCTCCAGTAGTTCTTGCAACGTCTCCAACTCCCATTTGGTGAGTACCAGATCAAATGTAGCCTCGTGGCGTCGTTTGTATCCCCACATAGTCAGTACCTCCTAGAAGTTGCCTGAATCCTTGTTGACCTTTGGTACTGGTAGCTCAACCGTTTCAAGCGGGAGCCATTCCAGAGACCAACAACGTATACTCCTATTTTCAATGTGCCACTGTTGATGATCTGCGCCTAGCCTCCGTAGGTACTTCCACAGCTGATTTTCCTTGAGTCCTACAAAACCATTCGCCCGGACAAACTTCAAGAAGTGGGTACTCCGGAAGTACAGTGTATCGCCTTCGATGTACGGCTTACCTAGCAGCATCTCTACTTTGATGTCAGTTGCTCCGGCTGTGCTGACCCATTCCTCCAATAGGCCCTGTATCTGACCGTCTGGGCTGGCGTCTGGAGGGGCCTCTTGTATCACCACCTGCTTCATTAAGTCCGCCAGCATGGCATCCCAACGAGGGCCTTTGATTCGGAACGGTATTACGTCTATCCGCTCCATGCAGGCACGTCGAAAGCGATCTTGCGAATACAATTCTTCTACCGACAACTCCATGCGCCTGCCTTCAATCTCCAATACGTAGAAGGGCGGCTCCGTAGTGATCTTGACAAGTTCCCCAAAAGCCAGTGGCGGGCCAGAATCACCAAAGCCTACTCCAAAACGCCTACTGCGGCAGATGTTCAGCTGGCATACATCCGCCAGTGGCGACTGCTTGCAAGTGTAGGCGTAGCTCTTTTTCATTGCATGCTTGACAATGTCCTGAACCTCCCGGCTCCCTAGAGACGGCTTGACGTGATTTCGATTGAATTCATCCACCTTCTCTTCTACTATAGCGGCATCGTCCCCAAAGCGCTTGCGGACATAGACAGCATAGTTAAATATGATCGTATTGCGCCCCCCTTCCCCGATTCCTTGCTGCATGAGAATCTGGAGACAAGGTGGGCCGTCCACTAGAATTTGACCGGCCTCAAGCTCTTTCGGTACCACCAGGTCTACAGGTGTAAGCTTCCGTTGGGCGATATCCAGAAACTGCTGGGCGCCTAGGGCCTGGCCCTTGCCGTCCAGTCCGTACTGAACGGTGCTCGCCTCGTTGAAATACGGCATGTTGAGCCAGTTGCCCACGTCGTTCCGACTAGCTAGGTTCTCCTGTTTCGGAAAGACCTCTACACCACCGTGACCTAGGATCACAGCCCACGATATCAAAGCGATACGGATGGTTACAGCAGGGAGTGACTCTTCTAGGAAGAGGTACAAGTGTGCTCCGCCAGACTTTGATCTGACAGTGACCAGCGGTAGCTCATGCTTCGCCACTAGCTTGACTAGGGCGGGTAGATCAAGGTCATACTTATCAATGTCTAAAGCGCCCCACTTGCAGCTGTTGTCATCGGTTATTGGTACTATTCCTAAGCCCTGCTCACCACTCAGATGCATGTCCCATAGCTCTTCTGTGACTGTGTTGTGCTCCGTTCTTGCGGAGCCTGCTATCTTGCCAGAAGAACTAGGCCCACGAGGTATGTACACCCCGTGGGCACGATCCAAGCCCGCAAACAAGGCCATGAACCTCTGTGAAAGAGACATGGTCTTGCCTTACCTTGCGGGTGCGGTTAGAAGGAAGTACCGTCTTGCGTTTCGCCCTGCTTTGGTGCCTGACCTTCATTTGGCGCCTGAGCTTCAGCCGTTTGCTCAGAGAAATCGGTCTTGAACGCTCCACGCTCTGCCTGCTCACATTGAAGGGCGCAGAAGTCCAGTAGCTTCTCGTTAGTCACATCCTTGACCCGACCGAGTTTCCAGGAATGATACTCCTGTCCGGCTTTGTTGGCATCCAGGAAGGACACGGCGCTGTAAATCGTACCGTAGGTGGGTACGTCAACGTACCCGCTGCTTTCTTCATCCCAAAAGCGGCGTCCTCGCATCTCGGCAACCCAACGCTTGCTGTACTTGATTTGAGAGGACGCCATGGTGACCAGCACCACATCCCAGCGCTTGGTATCCTCCGGATACACCTGGACACAGAAATGGTAGCGTGTGTCCATCAAATCGTTGTCGCCGTTCACCAGCTGAAGCGCGCCCCTGGCTTTGACGATTGCCTCCTTGACCACGTCTGACGATGGAGCATGCTCGGCCACAAAGCCCCCGCCGTTCGGCTCCCACTCCACAAAACGCTGCTCGTAGTGGAAGGGAATCAGCAGGATACCGGGTGTACCCGGGAACAGGTTGCGGCCCGCCGTCTGAAAGAACATCCCCGGCTCGGCGCCTTCGATGTAGTCCGGCTTGCTTTTTTTGACCACGTCGCTCAAGTCCTGGAGGACGCGAAGAAACGGCAGAGGCATCGATTCTGCGCCCGCTTGGCTCAATCCTTTGCCCGCATGCTCCCTGAATCTTGCAGCCAACTCCGGGGGTGGAGCGGGCTTTGCTGCTACTAGTGCGTTATCCTTTGGCTTCATCGGTACTCACCTTGATATATGCTTTCTGGAAAGCGCGGGCGGACAACCGTGTCCACGGTATCTCTTCGCCGTTGCTCAAGCGTTCCTTCAGGAACGCGGTGAAGGTGCCTGAATGTACATCTGGCACCAGGACAACTGGGAAGCCTTCCTTTTTGAGCAATGCAGCCACTCGTTCAGCTTCCTTATGGTCTTTTCGACTAAAAGCCAGAGAAATCGTAGTCTTGACTAGATCGTCGGATTCGATCTCCTTTAGCCAGTCTATCACCACAGCCTTGTTTTTGCCCCCGACTGAAACTTGTATGCTGTCCTTCAGAGTCAGCTTGTGGCCGTCTTCGGTCTTGATCTCTTTCAGATTCAGTTCCTGCATGGTGTTGGGTAGCAATTCTTCTTCGATAGCCTGTTGTTCCTTGCTGAGCAAGGAAGCATTGTGTAGCAGTACCGCCTCTTGCTCCCGAAGATCAAACAGCTGCTCTATCAGCTTGGTAATAGATGCTAGCTGGGGCGAGTCAGGTACTGGAGATTGCTGTTTAGCTGCTTTCTGGGTCACTGTGTTCTCCAGTTATCAGTTGAAAGGCATCGTAGTCATGCAGCCGCTTATCCCATTTAAGTACCTTGAAGCGGCCATGGTTGACATGCGCTGCTATAGCAGCAGCTAGAGTCACCACAACCGGATCGCCAACGGGCAGCAGATAGTCAAGCTCGTTGAAATCCGCCAGCATGTAGCGTAGACGTTTTACGTACACCTGTGGATCGTACACACCCCGCGTCTGAGGCGCAAGGGTAACTAGGCGCCCAAACCGTTCGGCATTTGTAAAGTTGAATTTCGAGTTCCGGGGGTCACGCCGTGTCCTGTGCATAACCTCTTGCGTGATAAAGACCCTACTCATCGGTGCCCTTATCGATTGAAACCAACACCCGACATTCTGCTCGTATCAACTCATTGCCTACCTGTGCAAACTCAAACTTGGCGCTTGAATCGATAAGGAAACAGATAATTGATTGCTGAGAAACCCACTGCACAACTTCAACAGGGTCGCCGCTGAACAGGAATGCTACAAAGAGAATTGACCAGGTCATCGATTACCTCCCAGCATGTCTGTCACGCGAGCCAGGACACCCGGCCCTACCAACGCATCTGCGATAGAACGCTTAGCCTTCAGTGCCCCTAGTACCTGCTCATCAATGCTGTCCCGCATGATCAAGTCAATATAGTGTACCTTCTTTTTTTGCCCGATCCGGTGCGCCCGGTCTTCTGACTGTAGGCGGGTTTCCAGCGAGAAATCGCTACTGAAATAGACTACGGTAGTTGCTATCGTGAGAGTAATCCCCATGCCGCCAGCCCTAGGGTTACTAACGAAGAAGCGCGGGCCAGATTCTGAGTCTTGGAACCTCCTTACTGCTTCCTTGCGTTGTTCCGCGCTCGTGCCTCCATGGTAAGTCACCACGGCATCCTTGCCGTGAGCCTTAGCGAGCCGTCTCTCAATGAAATCCAGCTCTGCTCTGAACCTAGCCCACACAATGGCCTTGCCTTGGAGACCGTCCATGCGCTCCACAAGCAGGGCCAATTTCGGGTTTGCACCCTCTATCGGTACAGCGTCTTTTGACGTGATCCCGTCATCTTCGCTTGGTAGGAAACCACCGCAAATCTGCTGAAGTCTAAGCAACTTGACCAAAATGTTTGCTGGAGTCAAGTCTTCCCGGTCGATCAGAAAGAGTAGCTCTTCCGACATGGCCTGATAAATCTTGGCCTGCTGCGAAGTCATCTCCAATCGATTAATTGTGTACAGCTTCGGCGGCAAGTCCAGGCATTCTTCTTTAGTAATTCGAAAGGATATGGGAGCAATCCGTTTTTGCAAATCAGGCAAGTTCTTGAACGCCACGATCTGTTCAAACCGAGCGCCTGACTGTGGGTTGCGTTCCGTAGACCAATCAGCGTACTTGTGCCGGAAGACGTGCCAGTTGGTGCCGAAGACCTCTTCAGACAGGAACCTGAACTGAGCATACACATCCAGCGGCCCCTGGGTAACTGGTGTACCTGTGAGTATGCGTTTGTAGACGCCCAACCGACCTAGCTGTGTAGCCTTTTTGGTACGGTTTGACTTGTAGTCCTTGATACGGCTGGATTCATCCAATACGATAGCGGTTTTGTCTGACAGAAGAAAGTCCCTGCACAGCATGACCGTGCCAGGGGCAATCATCCCCTCGATGTTGACCAGAAAAATCAACAGGCCCTTCTTCCTGGTACTCGCTAAGAACGAAACCAACTGTTCCTTGCGCGCCTTGCTGATCTTGCTCTTACTTAGTTTATCGGAGTCCCACACGAGCACCCGGCGGGGTATCACGGTTGGTAAGTGGGTCTCAATTTCATCCTCCCAATTCGCATGCACCCCATTGGGCGCCAGCACCAGGAGCCGGGAGACACGACCAGCAAGCCACATGGCGCCCAGTTCATCCAGGATCACCTTGGTTTTGCCTGTGCCCTGCTCCATTAGGAGGGCAAAATACCGCTTGCCCCACATCATGCGTAGGGCAGTCTGTTGATGGACAAACGGCTTGGTCTTGTAGGGGTACTTGCTACTGGATGTGTCTGCAAGCTCAGCCATCGAAATACCTAGTTATCAGGTACTGCGCCACCGTATGCATCTTAGAGGGTGCCCAGGGTAGCATCTCCCGGCAGCGACGCAAACTGACGGAAGGCCACCCTAGGCTAACTGAATTGAGCGGAGACCGGGTAGGCCAGGTAGCGCGAAGCCTATTACGCGCATAGAAAAATACCTGGATACCTGGCTACCTGGATTTATTCACCAATATGGGCACGAGAAATCGCTGGCTATACGCGTAATAGGTACCCCCGGATGTTGTATGGTTTCAGACACCTACATCTACCAGCTAGGCCCGCTACGCTGGTGGGTCTAGCTGTGCGGGCCGTAAGCAGCAGGTGGATGCTGTGCTACATGGTGTTCGAAATTGTGCTCACCATTGGTTAGCCGTGCTTCGGTTTTGCCGATCCACCGGTTGATCTTGCCGAATTGGATAAGCAACGTGACCAGGATACCCAGTTCTACGCCATTCTGTAGCAGCCAGGTGCCGAGCGCACTCATGGTCATCTTAGTAGCCTCATAGTTTAGCGTGAAACCAATCGTTGACCGGTGGTGAATCCCTTCTTGTCAGTAGACAAACGGTGCTTGTTCACAGAGAAAATTAGGTCAAATGGGGATAATCATAGACTAGGAATCAAGGATGTGGGTTAAAATCGTGTGGTTTATCGCGCTTGTTCATCTTGTTCTCTTGGCTGGATGCGCTAACGATGAAACGTTCAATCTCTCTCAGCTAACCGTTGCAGATCAACTGTTGTTTGCTGAAGCAGCGGAGCGTGAAGGGGCAGCTTATAGCACAAGCAATGGCGACTGGCGGGTCAGTTACAGCAATAACCTAAATGGTAAGGCTGGTTGGGCCACCTGTATTGAGCTACCCAGCACGGAGTTCAAAGACTGTCATATCAAGCTTGACTCGTTAAATATGGAGAATTGCGGTACAGGTAATATTCGACAAAAAATGCTCTCGGTCATGCGGCATGAGATACGGCACATATATGGAGCCGGTCACGTAAACGACCCCGCCCGGCTAATGAACGAGAACGTGCCTTGCTTCCCAGTGGATTAGAATTCAGTCTACGTTGCAGTGCATTTCTTAGAAATCGCGGGGGCGAAGGGCAGGAGACCACCCTGGTTCATCCGAGTTGACAAGGAATTTGTACGATCGTAACTCGTCGAGAAGCCCATCCTCTGCTGCAAACTCGCCATATCCCATAGCTGTTATTGAAGGGAAGTTCGAGTTGCCTTCGGCGTTCTCGCACACCGAATCAGGCAACCTCCTGGCGTGAATTCCGTCAAATCTACGGATTGAGAAATTACCGTTGCTATCGTGGGATACCATGTCCTCCCGGCTGACAACAGCAGCGAAGCCGTGTTGAACTCCCCGGGTTGTCCCGCCTACCCTCGTGAAATCGGTTCCGTCCCAATTGAGAACAGTTACTGAATTGCCATCAACAATCGCTATATGCTCGGCGTCTAACGTCACAATGGCACCTGCACTCATACCCGTTATCGTAAAAGTGTTGCCTACCTGTGCCCAGTCGGTTCCATCGTGCTGCATCGCCCTTATCGATGCATCGGCATTCTGTGTTAGAACTACTGTGTCGTTATTGATTGCCGATAGGTGACCAGCCGGGTTCGTTTGGATCGGGCCAGCGGTGAGAGAATTTCCTACCTGAGTCCATACATCCGTTGATCTGTTGAAGTTGTATCGCGTAAGATCGTCATTCCCGTTGTCGATGATCGCTACATCTGTGAAGGACAACGCGCAGATGGCCATAATGTTGGTTCCACTAATCGCAAGGCCCGTCCCGCGCTCAGTCCACGTAGGGCCTTTGCGTACGTAGGTTCTTAGTGTGTCGTCACTGTCCTGGATGTAAGCGACCTCGTTTCGACTCAGAGCCGCAATCTCCTTGCTATTGGTTGCGGCACTTGTTCCAAAGCCTGTGGTCGTTTGAACCATGTGACCCCAGTTCGGCATCCCGCTCCGCGCATCCAACGGAAATATTGCCGAGTCGTATGGCCCAGCCCAATCTACGTTGTCGAATCTAATCTCGCTATCTATACCAGTTACGTCAATATCATTGGCGACCGCGTTGGCTGTCCGTAAATGTCCTGACACTCTGCTTCCCGAAACGACCAGGGTGCGGCCGAAAAACGCCTGATCTATAATCGGAAACGTAGCTGGCGGCGCCGCGCTAAGTCGAAGCCTGATATAATAGTACGGGCCTTCTCCGTTGATGGTTTTGGTTGCCCAATCCAGTGGCGGTATCCATGAGAAAAACTGACCATCGGCCACGTTGTCAGACATTTCGACAGTATCATCCCCCTTTTCCATGATGGCACCGCTGTTTGTTATCGCAACCCAAGCAGCACCGTCCCAATATTCCCACGCTTTCGCGGTAGAATCACCCTCTGTTCCGCCTGCCGAGTTGAACGTCACCCGCGAGAACAGCCGCGCCGAACCGAGCGTGAAATAGTCCTCCTGAACTGGCGTTGCAGTTATCGCATCGAATAAATCTACATCATTCACGCCAACGTCATTGATATCAGCCGTAAGGTCAATGAACTCGTTGTCGCTCGGGGTATCATCAACAGAAAACGCTTGATCTATCGCGATATTGTCTGACCCGGAGCCGAAGTCGAGAATGGCCAGATTTGACTCGCCAATAAGCACCACGTCGTTGACCGTTACTTCTTCATTTCTTAATAGAACATGGGTTCCGTTAAGGAACAATACAATGTCGTTCGCCACGATGTTTGCCCAGATCGTATCGGCGGTATAGTCCGCTTGTTTCGCTGTGACTTGCGCAGCGGAGCCAACGATAAGCGGGCGCGTCGAGGGGTTGAGCACACGCTTCCCAACCTCACTCATCCACCAATTCCAAAACTGCGCCGCCGCTGGCTCTTGCGGATTGAAGCCCTGATCCTTCTTGGCTTCAGGCGGTTCCACAATTCGGGAAGACCCACCGGTGCGCGCCCAATCTAAAAATCCGCTCATTGTATTATCCTCGCAAGGTTGCCGCCGTTGCCCGGCGCTGAAACGATATCACCGTTAGCGTCTACATCGTCTTCATCGCCTAGTCCATGATCCAGGTCAAGTGTAATATCACCGCTAGCGTCTGCATCGGGCGCGTCACCGAACAGGAAACCATTCTCTTCCTGTATCTGAAGGATGGTACCTACCCCAGCTATCACCATTGCGTTCATAGTTACGATCAACGCAGCATCCTGAGCCAGCGTAAACGTATCTCCATCCACATAGGCTGTGACCTCTAAGGTAGCAGGCACATATTCTATGTACAGTACTCGATTGGCTGCCGTAGCCAGGCTGTACGCTTCAATTACTGTTTCTGGCTCGCCTGACTTAGCCAGGCTGGCCGCTTGCCCCAACAACCGAATACGATATTCTGGGTCAAGCTCACTAACGATTCGGGTAAGGTTGAGGATGACACCAATTACGTCCAGCTGAACGCCTACGGCGCCGCTGGTAATGTCTGTGACGTTGTTTAGCAGATCATCCAGTTCATCCTCAAGTTGCTGATAGCGATCCGCGAAAATTTCAATCAGGTCATTGAAGTTGGTACTATCCCGTAGCCAACCTGGTATCCTGGCTTTCGCTTGAGCAACGTGCTCTGTGTTCTGAACCACCATCATGTGGATACCACCGTAATTCGACCTGTATCGAATTCTGCTACATCAGTTTCAGCAATCGTGATGGGGCCATCATCTGTACCAGGTATTGGGCCAGGATCGGGGTCACCGTCCGGTACGTCTAGCACGCCAATGGCCACGTCTCGAATACCTGGTATGAGTGCAATGGAGCCTACCAGTTCAGGTAGCGGAATAACATCGTCCCCGATCCCATAATTTGCGTCTCCAAACGCCTTCAAGGCGTCCGCCACCTGGGTATCGCCATCCGCTGGATACTCCGCGTCCACCGTCACGTCTATGTCAATCCAAATGTCACGGATCGCGGGCCTGCTGAATGCAACGGAATGCACCGTGCCTTGGGAATCGGTGTGATTGGCTGAGTTGGTGCCTACGGTTGCGATACCACCACCCTTAGTGTTAAATAGCGCTGTGGCAATATCGGTGTCCACACCCCCATCCAACACCACTTCAATAGAATGCGGTGTTCGTATCCCTTGCGTAATATCAGTCTCGTTCTCAAATACGAACACGACAGTCACTCCAGGCACTAGGAGCATATCGCCCCTGATAGCCTCTAGCGTAGCATTCCCCAATCCTTGCAGCGCTGTTGTCCTACGTACCCTGAATGTAGCGTCCGTTTCTACCGCTACGCCTGTAGTGACGTCACCGATGTTGTCCACTTCATCCAGCCCAGAGATAGCGTTGATGATGATATTCACCGTGTGCGCCAGCCCAGCAATGATCCCAGTGCTTACGCTCTCTATCGCCACACTGTTGGCATGCTTTCCTTCGTATCCCCCGGTAGCCGGGAATACGTTGAAGTCCACCAGGCCGTCATAGGTGAAGTGGTCAACGTCGAGCGAAGCTACAACCGAGAAAACACGATTGTAAATGGCTTCGGTGGCGCCGATGATCATGCGTATGTCTGCGGCGACAAGTCCATGGGCGACAGAGCGTACTGTCACTATGGTACCGTCTGGGTCTTGCGCTAGACCCTCGTCAATGAATTCGATGACGCCCGTGGCAGGCGAAACGGTGCCGGAGTCTACCGTGAAATCAAAAGCGTTGGCAGAAACGTTACTAATCTTGGCCGTGATATTGTACCCGGTCTCGTTCGCCCCGGAGATGGTGACTATGGCGCCATTCGGTAGGCCGTGAGCGGTAGCGGTAGCGGTGGCGGTACCGGCCACTTGTACTAGTGTGACAGATACTCCAGCGGCAGATACGATAGTGAAATCATCCGTGTCTGCCAACACCAGTACTGCCGTGGTGCGGAAGCGCTCGTTGCTGTCTTCCACCCCTAGCAGAGTACCGATGGGAATGTTGGTAGCCGTGTCACCAGCCAGGTACAGCAGTCCCAACGAGCGGGTGGCAGGATTCCTCTCAACGCCTGTGATCGCTGCGATTCTGTCCAGGGATACGTCACTGGCTGTTATGGGGTTGAATGAATCGTACAGAGCTTGGAGCAACTGCCAGAGTTGCTCTTCTCGCTCAGCGTTGGTAGTCTTCAGCTTGCCCAGTGCTGTGTCTGGAGTCAAGAGTAGAGTGGCACCGAAGCGCTCCCGCAGCTTGGCATCTAACTCGGTCTCGATTTCAATCAATGTCTTGGGCGTAAATCCTGCTGTATTCAGTGTCATCCGATTACCACCGTAGCTTGTACTTCTTCTTCCGCGTCCGGCTCGCGAAGCGTGAAGGCTACTTCTAACTCTCTGCTGGCTAACTCCAGCGTGACCTCAAAATCCGTGATCACCGCTTCATCGTTCAGGCTCAACTCTGCTTGAGCCAACAAGATAGAACGTACCAGCGTGAGCGAAGGATTCTTGATCAGCACATCGTCTAGGTAGGGTGGCCCAAAGTCTCGATCTAAGAACCATTCTCCTAGGAACGTCTGAAGGCGATCTTTGATCCGTTGAGCTACTGCTTGAAGACCGCTCGCTAGCACGATATCGCCGCCTACAAGTACCAGGTCATTGGTATCGGCGTCGAGTTGAAAGTCCATTACGGCAACCCTCCTACGTAGTGCCCCGTCCAGAATGTTTGCGTTATCGTGCCGTCGATATCGCCTCTACCACCAGCTGTAAAGTTTGCCGCGCTTATTCGTATTGCTTGCCCTTCCAGTGCTATAAAATCGCAGATCAGATTTTGATTCTCTGAGCCGCCTTGAGATTCTTGGCTACTCCTGAATTCTTCTGCCCCTGTAACGTCCAGCTTAATTCTCATGTTATCGCTAGCGGTGGCAGCATTTTGCCAATGTACGTAAACTTCAGAATGGTAGACACCGTCTGCGGGAGCCACAATTTCATTGCTGACTAGCGTGACCTCATTATGCAAATATGCTCGCGAGCTAGAAGATAGGAAAAGCACTTGTTCAAATGCCGTACCATTATTATCTTGGTCACTGCCATTTAGGTCAAGGCGCCAACCTGGCCGTACCCATTCTATCATGGCTTTCGCCATCTCATCCGACCAAAAATCCTGCGCTGGATCAAGTTCTTGAAAATCCTGCGCTTCCGTTGCGTCGATTGCTGCTTTGATAGCAGTTGAGAGGGTGTCCTGGATAGCCATGTTACAATCCCGCCACGAGACCGGTTTCTTCCATCAACTTAGCCAACTGCTGCCAGTCACCGATGGTAGACAGTGGCCCGCCAAGATTTCCCTTGGTCTGCCCCAACAAGAAAATGATCTGATATATTAAATTACTCAACTCCACGTTGCCGTAGACCGGATGCTGCAAATCGTTCCCTATATATATCGGTGTACCTTGCCCCACTTGGAGCGTTAGGGCCTCTGGGAAGGTTACGTTAGGCGGCTTGCGACTTGGAAAACCTCCGGGGATAGCGTAGGCATCAGATAGCGCGTGGCGTCGTACATCGTTGACTTCTCGCGCTTCTGAGCCATCAGAATCTAACCAATTTTCGATATTCCGGTCAGCAAACACCAGCAGAACAAGATCACCCTTGCTGATCGGCATGTGTATTTGAGCCGCTTGTGTTCGGGGCTGCACTACCGGCACTCGTGGTATGACAGGATACTCCACAGCCTCTTCTGCACCCCGCATACGCCTAGACAGGGTGGGCTTCACTGAAGCCAGGCCCGTACTTGAATCATAGCTCTCTACTTTGCCCGGCATGCAGACATGCAATTCCGAGGTCTCAAAGTCTACTGCCAGGCGCAGTAGCTCCTGAAACGATGTAACATTGCCTGCTCTGGAATTCATAGCGGTGCCGCAAGTTGAGGCAAGTTGTACGGGGCAGGCACTGTATCCTTAGAACCAGGGAAGACGTTCTCTGGGTACCAGGTGCCAACGATATCACTTTGCCAGGTATCGCCGCGCGTGTCTCCCGTGTGTGTCAGCTTTACACAAGTGAATGTTTGTATTTCCTCGTCACGCAGATCATTTTGTTTGGTGGTTTCAGACTGCACTCGAAACAGTCTGCCTACGCTTACCTGGTGAGTCAGCAAAGCGGACAGGGTGATCCCTGTCTCCGTAATCTGTGGGGAGTCCAGCAATCCTGTATCCTTAGATATCAGATACGCTGTGAACCGCTTTTCTGGGTCAACCGGCTCATAGCGGCGAAAGATCAGCGTTTCGAAATCGTCAATGCTGATATCCAATCCGAAGCGCCCGACCACTTCCTGGATGGTTCTGAACACTCTACCAGAGAAGGCGTTACCTTGGATCACTTCTAGCTTTAGCGCCTCTGATTCCTCAAAATTCATCTGAAGTGATTGACCCATAGCGATATTGCCTTCAAAGTTACCGTCATCCGTTGCCCCAAGCAGTTTCAGAATCAGATCGAAGGCTGTAATCGTCACAAAGGTAGAAGAAGCCGTATGGTTAGCGGACACGATCTGGTGGAACCCAGAGATACCTTCTAGTGTAGTGATCCAATCCGGCCCCATGCGGCGACTAGCGCCCATGACTAGATTGCCTCGGAAGATCAAGGCGGGGCTACCCTCGTAGCCTGCAAGCAACGTCACGGTGGTGAAGGGAGCGGATTCAGCATCTATCTTGCGCCTGACCAAGAGCCTGCGATTCTCAGGCTTCAGGTTGTACACAATGATCCTACCGGTATTCATCGTACTGCCCCAGTACTTCTCAATCGTGAACTCGATACGCAGACCGCGTATCACGACATCCGGAGTATCCGGATGCTGGATAATTAGGGTGGCTACACGGTTGAAGAGAAGCATCGTCCTTAACTTTCCGTGTCTTGGTACATGAGCAACACCCGATCACCGAAATTGCTGCTGTCTGGGTCAGCTTCTAGCAAGTCCTGATCGCTAACGATGAATTTGCCCAGCGGCAAGGCTTCATTGTAGGTGTACTGTGCCAGCAGGTCTTGTGTATTCACCAATTTGACGCTAGACAGTATAACAGTACCTGCCTTCGCTATGGTCATACGCCAGGCGCCATCTCGTGGAAAGTACCTGAAACTGAGTGTGAACAGTGCCGTATCTAGCTCTATCTGAAGCTCAAATGGAATGACTTCTTCCGGTATCGGTATCGTGAAGAAAGCCATCAGAGGCCCACCTGGGTAGTGGGGTCAAAGCTCGCCTGCGCTTTCTGGACGATCCCCAACTGCCGGGGTTCCAACGCTACGCCCCAGAGGTCTTCCACGATCCGACGCCTGTTGGAGAAACTCGTGTCTCCGGCTATCAGCAACTCCCGGAACGTAGCGGTAAACCGGAGCGACTTGCCATCGTCCGCCGTGATGGGCGCAGACAGAGACTCCAACACCATATTGGTATAAGTGTTGAGTCCTGTCACTACAGTGAGTACGTCCCGTATGGTCTGAAGCGCTACTAGCAACTTGAATTTGGTCTTACTAAGACCTGGTCGCGCTTCGCCTAGTAAGGCAGCAGTTGTGGCTGTGGTCAAACCTGCCACGATGTCAGCGGCGCCCAATGAAGTAGACAGAGCGCCAACTGCTGAAGACGCTATAGCCCCTAAGTAACCAAAGGGCGTATCTGTGAAACGTCCCTGCATTTCTAGAATCACAGGCAGGTTGACAATGTGATCGGTGACCGTAGAACCGTCTTCGATGGGGTTTTGAGTAACTAGAGATGTATAACGGTGCTCTTCATTAGTCACCGCGTCCACCTCCACGCTACCGATACTGGTCAGCAAGGCCGTAGGTAAGCCAAAGGATTCTAGTGCCATCAGCTTATCCCTTCAATTGGAGTGAATTCCAGCGCCGCACCAGCCAGCAAATCTTTGACTACCTTCTTGACCTCCTGGGCTATCGCCTCTGGATTATCGCCAGTGATGTTGAAATTAAAGATGTTCGGGATATTCATCATAGTAGGCATACGCTTGCCTTCCAACACTTCGTTGTCGCCAAAGTCTTCTAGCGAAGGGACTAGATCGCCAAGGCCGTTTATGACATTGTCGTTCAGGAAATCCTTGAGAGAAAAATCTTCTGCTAGGCTCTCCAGCTTAATAAACGCTGCGCCCCCTGCTATACCTATCGCAGCGCCCAAAATTGGCGGCAATCCCAGCAGTAAGCCTAAGCCTATACCTGCTGCTGCTCCTATCCCTAGTATTTTCAGGCTCCTGAAGAGTTGATCAATGGCATGCTTAGCGCTAACAGCGTCTTCCGGTATCAGCCCCAAGGCTTTGCCTATCGATATCAGCAGTGGGAACTCACTTGGCGCCCCATTGATCAAATCCAAAATTTCCGTAATTACATCCAGTGCTGGTTGGAGCTTAGTAAGCAGAGTATCTGCCAACCGTTGGGCGGCTTCCGTAAGCTTGTTCTGTATGTCTGCAATCTTGTTGGTATTGGTTCCCAGCGACGCCAGAGCATCCCCGCGAAGAGAGCGCTGCACCCCCTGCATGGCCTCTAGAAACTTCTCAACGATCAGAGGCCGCGCCTGGCTCGAAAAGAGGACACCGGACTCTATTTGCTTGGAAATGAAAGCCAGGCCCTGAGTATCAATGTCGCTAACCAGGGCCAGTTCCCGCAGAAAGCTTGGATCGCCAGACTTGATCGCATCCACGATTTGTTGAAACACCATGCCCACGTCGCCAAACTGGCCCGCCTGGTTAGCCTGTACGGCAAACTCGAAAAAAGCGCCAAACTTGTCTTGTAGGTTAGGGAAACCCCTGGCGATCTTGCCGAACTCCGCAAAGGCAGCGAAGGTTTGCTCAGGTCGGAAGCCACCGAATCTTCTCTGTAGGAACTCAAGTTGCTCTTCAAGCTCATCGGAAAACTTGCCGGTAGTTCTGAGCGTCTCGCTAAAACGGGTTGCCTGGAACCTGGCTCGGTCAAGATCGGTAGCCAACCGTACCACGCCCGCCACGCCCAAGCCAGTCCCCAAGATGGCTCCTAGGCTCAGAACAGTACGCTTCATGCCGCTAATGGCACTATTGAACTCGTTTATGCCCCGGCGGTTGACTTTGAAGTCGAACCTAGTGCTGAGTTCGTCAACGGTTGGCATGTTTCTTTCCCTTGTTCTGCCTGTCCATCCAAATGGTCAGGTACATTTCAGTCATCTCAAACAGCGTATGACAGGTCTGAGCCTCATGCAGTGAGCACCATCCAGCCTGCACAGGCTCTAACAGCAGTGGGCTTATTCCATCTCGCTGGGGACTGAAGATGTGCCCGAGGACACCACTGCCTTGACCTTTTTTACGCCCACCTCCCACACACTCTGGTAGTTAAGCTTGAGAATCTCCGCTACCAACAGGAGTAGATGGTGCATCTTGCCCCCACCGAAGCTAAGCTCAAACCAATCATCGGTGGGCTTCGGCTCTACCACAGATGTTTGTACTAGTTCCTTGAGCCAGGCTGGTGAAGTAATCGGGTCGAGCCGCTCCGCGAAGCCTGCCGCCATGTTAGCAAAGTCAACATCCCACAGGCCAGCATCGGCGCCCAAGGTCTTTACACCTTTGGTGCCACCTGCCACAAGCTTAGCCAGTATGATGGAGTGTTTCATGGCGGCTCCGGCCCCGAACTCTTGAATTTTGAGGTTGTCACCGCCTTTATGTGGTATGGGTATTACATGTTGTTCGATCATGCGCCGCTCTCCTAGATGCGTCCTTCCAGGATACGTATACTGCTACTGCGTATCGTCCATGTCCTGATTTCCACCCCCTTGGCATACGATATCTGAGCATGCCCCTGAACCCAACTGATCGGCGCTGCAATCAGCTCCACGCTAGTGGCTGCCCCATCCTTAATGACTACCGTGAAGCGCTGCGCCCCTGTTAGCTCATCAAGGTTGCCGAAGGTGCTAAGTACCGCGTTCCCCAAGCCGGTTGCCAACAGAGAAAAAATGATCGTGCCCATCCGATTGTCAGTCAGCCACCGGATCACTTCGCCCCCTGTACCCCTAGTGTCTCGCGCAATCGGGGCATCTCGCTGTATGCTAACCATGTTGCTGGCAAAGCCGGAGATGACAGCGCCTCCAGCATTCACATACAACTCCTTGGGGTTGAAAGTTTGAATCATCAGGCAACGGTCGGTATGCCACCGATAACCATATCCAGCTGGGCACACTGAATGACCCACTCCCGCATTTCGATGGTCTTACTGTAGACCGTCCGGGGTGGGTTTTCAATCCAGGCGTCTTCAGCGCCGAGCACGTCACTCCCCCGATTATCCTTCACCAGCAGCGGGAAAATACGGTTACTTCCGTTAACACCATCATCATTGACGATGTCAGACAGGATCAGATTAGCCGGGGACGTGGCTAGTACCTGGATGGTTACAGAACCGCGCTTGTCGTTAGTCATGGCGCGGGCCACATCGCCTTGGGCACCTGCAACCGACTCCACTTGCGGGTTGAGCCGTTCGGCCGCGATCATTTCTTCACCAAGACCGGTAAGGATACGACCATCCACGGTCACAGCCAAGTCTTTGGGGTCATACGTTTGTACTGACACTGTTACACCTGCCTGTTAGGGTTATGCGGGCCTAGTGAGCAACCCCGCCAACTACACCTGTGCGTTGAGGGTGATATTGACCTTGTGAATGGCTCCAGCCAGCTGGCCCTGTACTTCGATACCCTTGACTTCCCGGTTGGCTCGATCCGCTGGCAGTTGCGAAGCCACCTTCGGAATGAGAATCAAGAATATTTTACCGTCTGTCCTGTCCAGCAAAGCAGTGAGGATGTTCAATCCTACATAGGAGTTCATCTGCTGCTGGATGGTGGCTTCAATGATTGCCATACCCGCATCGTCGTAATTGATCTTGGCCGATTGTAGCAGTAGCGCGGCAATCGCTTCGCTCAGGCGGGCCTGCATGAAGTCCACAGAGCGTTGCACGTCGATGAATCGGCCGGAAGCCATGATGGCCTCATGCGTGAAGCCCACGCCCAGAGAACCCAGTAGGGTGTACAGGTTGATCCCCTTGCCTAGGGCGAAGGCTTCTTCGCTGGACGTGATATCCGAAAGGGTGCTCACATCGATACCAGACAGCCGTTTGAATTTCCACGTCGTGGAGCCAGGATTGGTAGGCAGTTGAAGTCCCAACCAGGCGCAGTTCGCATAGGTGTAGCCTGCGAAGTACGTTATGGCGTCTGCGGTGTCCGCACTGACCACCGCTGGGTCAAGAAACGTGAAGGTGTTGGCATCTGCCACAGTCAACACCGTGAACTGCGTATCCACTGTGATCTCACTGTTGGCGGAAGACTCCACCACTATGGGGTCTCCAACTTCCAGGCCGTGGGCCGTCTCGGTCACTTCTAGTATACCAGTGATGAACGCTTCCACGAGCGCGCCGCCAGTATCGTCCCGGCCAGCGTGCTGGTGCCATATACCAAAGGTACGTTGCCGGGTGGCCGCCTGAAGTATGGAAGCCACGTCTGCCGAGCCGGACGCGATTACTGCTTCATCCTCGGTCACATAGGCTTGCACTTTGGTACGCGCCTCAACCCAGGTAGCTGCTTCTTCGATGTCCGCTTGTAGCACCGATTCCAGAGCCAGGGCGTACCAGTCAGGGTCAAAACCGTCGATGGCATCCAGAGCGGCTGTCAGATTGGCGTCGCCTGCTTCGATCCGGCCTATTTTGATAGTCTCCGGAGAATTGGGCTGGCTGAAGATCGCGTTGGCCATACGCCACGGCTTAGTGTTGATCGCAAAGTCAACAGCGACTTCGCTCAGCTCCGCGTACACCTTGGTACGATCCAAGAACACAGTATCTTCCGCCAGCACTGCCAGCAGCGGCGTACCGAATCCAGCGGCGCTCAGCCGAAGATCGGCCACGTTCACGGTCACATCAATCACACTGGATATCTGAGTCATGGCCTACCCTCTGCTAGAATTGCTGAAAAGTGATCACGTCGCTGCCGTGTTTAGAACTGCTGGTAGATAAGTGTCACGCCCACCGACACTGCTCCAGACAAATTCAAATCTAGGCCAGTGCCCGCTGCTGTTTTCGCCCAATAATGACTATCTGAAGAGGGCAGGCTTTTTTCACCGTTTGCTGCTATGCTCATTTGCCCAGAACGCACCACAGCGCCGCCGGTATCCTGTAGCACTGCAACAACCGCTGCTGCACCAGACAAGTGTAGGCCTAAGACATACACACTCTGACCTGAAACAGCGGCAACCAAGTTGTTATCGCCACTAGCAGAAACAGTAGCGCCCACTGTCTTAAAGCCTTTTCCTGCACCTGCATAGGTGGTCATGATAGTACCCTCAAGAAGTACGTACTTGCGATTCGATGGGCAGTACCCATTCAGCCCGTAGGCCAGCGCCAGCATCCGCCCGAACACGCGCAGAATGTAGCTCCCCTAGCGCAAACGCCCAACCGTCTTCAAGCGTGAGTCGGTAAATACCAGTGGAAGCAACCTCGTAAACCATGATCTCAGGAAGACTAGGCCCTGCAATTTCTGTGCCACTCTCATCCAGCAAGTTCTCCAACGTCACTGCGGCCGAATTCAGATATGTACCGGTAGGATCGTTGTTGGGGTTCTTCAGAGCATCCCGTAGATCAACCAAAGACAACACCATATCATTGGCGTCGAACAACAAGAGTGGGGCCGTTGCGCTCATTAGTCCTCTATCTCTGTTTCACCGCCAACCGCTGGA
>SDBT01000712.1_pt1 | contig 54004 bp, 47 predicted proteins | sample 2277101 | NCBI WGS metagenome assembly SDBT01 (sample SAMN10404973, study PRJNA504765) | marine sediment metagenome | isolation source: marine sediment core GS10_PC15, 103 cmbsf | place: Arctic Ocean: Southern Knipovich Ridge | collected 2010 | reverse complement strand
AGGCTTTTCCGTACGAACATAGTGAGGGGGAAAAGCACCTGCTGATGTAATTAGCGAATCCTTCCCGGCGCACAAAATTAAAAAGTTGAGCTTCTGCTCTGGTTTTTTAATTTATGTTTCGCCAAGAGGAAGCAAACTGCTTTGCTTCCGTGTAGGGTTCGAAAGGCTTTTCCGTACGAACATAGTGAGGGGGAAAAGCACCTGCTGATGTAATTAGCGAATCCTTCCCGGCGCACAAAATATTGCTTAAATTTTTTTCTTGTGTTATTATAATGTAAAGCCTTTTTGTTTTTGTTGGGCTTTTTTTATTTAATTTATAAATATTATGGATCCCGTTAGAAGCCCTGCCTGCCGGCAGGCAGGCGCGATCGCAATTTAAAAACAAACAAAAATATGAAATTAAATATATTAAAAATTAATAATATAAAATGTCAGGTACGTGAGTTGATCGCGACCTGCTTCTAAGCGGGATGGAAATTAGAAATATTGCAATTATCGCTCATGTAGACCATGGTAAGACAACTCTTACTGATGCTTTGATGAAGCAAAATGGAGGACTTCAGGATGAAGGAGTATCTATGGATTCAAATGCTCTAGAAAAAGAGCGTGGTATTACTATTTATTCTAAAAATACCTCTATTTATTATAAAGACACTAAAATAAATATTGTAGATACTCCAGGTCACGCTGATTTTGGCTCAGAGGTAGAGCGTATTTTACGAGCTATTGACTCTGTGCTTCTTTTAGTTGATGCAGTAGAAGGTCCAATGCCACAAACTAGATTTGTATTAAAGAAATCTCTTGAGCTTGGACTTAAACCAATTGTTGTAATAAATAAAATTGATAAGCCTGCTGCTGATACACATCGAGTTCACGAAGAAGTCTTGGAGTTATTTTTTGAATTAGGAGCTAATGAAGAGCAGGCTAATTTTGAAACTATTTATGCTATTGGAAAAGATGGCAAGGCTTTTAAAAACCTGCCTACCGGACAGGCAGGTATTGGAGATAAGTCTGAAGACCTTTCTCCATTACTTGATTTGATTTTAGAAAAAGTTTCTAGGGCGGATTTAAACATAGATGAAAAAATGTCTGCTCAGGTTTTTAACCTCGATTATGATAATTTTTTAGGCAGGATGGCAGTAGCTCGTATTTATTCTGGAAAAATAAAATCTGCTAGTCAGGTTTTAATAAAAGGAGAAAATGGCACTAGGCAGGGTAAGATAAATAAACTTTTTAGTTTTGAAGGTATCAACAGAAAAGAAACAGAAAATGCTACTTCTGGAGATATTGTTCTCTTAGCTGGTATTCCAGATATTTATATTGGTGAAACTATTTGTGAAGATGAAAGTGTAGAAATGCTCCCACAGATAGCTATTGATGAGCCGACACTTTCTTTAAATTTTTTGGTAAATGATTCTCCTTTTGCAGGCACAGAAGGTAAATATGTTACTTCAAGACAAATAAAGGAAAGATTAGAAAAAGAACTAGAAATAAATGTGGGTTTAAAGGTAGATTTTTCTCCTGATGAAGAAGAGAAAAAAATGGGTCCAAGTTCTTTTAAGGTTTATGGTAGGGGAGAACTTCATGTTGCAATACTTCTTGAAAATATGAGAAGAGAGGGTTTCGAAATGCAAGTTTCTCAACCGGAAGTTATTTTTAAAGAAAAAGATGGAATTAAACTTGAACCATTTGAAGAACTTCTTATTGATGTACCACTAGAGTTATCAGGTATTGTGATTGAAAAAATAGGTAAACGTAGAGGTATTATGAAAGATATGGTAGAAAAAGAAGGTATTGCTCGTATTGTTTTTGACATTCCTACTCGTGGATTACTTGGCTATCGTGGTGAATTTATTATTGATACAAAAGGGGGGGGAATTATGTCTTCCCGTGTTACTGGTTTTAAAGAATACGCAGGAGAAATAAAGAAAAAAGAATATGGTTCAATGACTTCAATGATTGCTGGCAAGGCCTTAACTTTTGCCCTTGCAAATTTACAAGAACGTGGTATACTGTATATTGAGCATGGAGTAGAGGTTTATGAAGGCATGGTAATTGGAAATGTTTTAAAGGGAGAGGAAATGTCAGTAAATCCTACAAAGGGTAAACAACTTACCAATATGCGTGCTTCAGGTACTGACGAAACCATTTCTTTAAATCCTCCTTTTATTTTAACTATTGAAAGGGGACTAGAGGTTATAAACAATGATGAGTATTTAGAAATTACTCCAAAATCTGTTCGTCTTCGTAAAAAATATTTAACAGAAATTGACCGAGCTCGTACTAGTCGATTATAAACATTTAATATTATAAAATTATTTGACATTAATAAAACTCTGTGTATAATTAATAGAATCTTATTATTATTTTAAAAATTTATGGCAACAATATCTTTTAAACCAAAACACGTAACAAAAAAAATAACTTCACATTTAGGTGACAGGGCTTCTGACGTTATTATGAATCGTTTTGGATTAATATTAGATGGTGAAAAACGAACATTGGAAGAAATTGGAAAGAAATATAATATAACCAGAGAGCGTGTACGCCAAGTTGAAGAAGCTGCAATAAATTTAATAAAAAAGTCTGAAGCTTACAAAGGAGAACAAGCTGTTTTTGATGAATTAAAATCTCTTATTAATTCTTTAGGGTCTGTTGTAGCAGAACATGATTTACTTCCTCATGTTTCTAAAGATAAAACAACCCAAAATCATATTCATTTTTTCTTAGTATTAGGTGATGTTTTTAAAAAGCATCGTGAAAATGAACATTTTCATACTCGTTGGAGTGTAGACGATGAAGCAACCAATAAAGTTCATAATTCTATGGAAAAACTTTATGCTAGTTTAAAAGATGAAGACCTAATTCCAGAAACAGAAATGATTAAAAAGTTTTTTGATCATTTAAAAGATGTTGCTGAAAAACACAAAAATGATGAAATAGCCAAAAGATGGTTATCTATGTCTAAGAAAATTTCAAAGAATCCTCTGGGTGAATGGGGTAAAGCAAATTCTCCAAATATTCATACTCGCGGAGTAAAAGATTATGCTTTTTTGGTAATGCGGAAACATGGTTCACCCATGCATTTCAGAGAGGTGGCAGATGCTATTTCTAAAACATTTGGAAAAAAGACTCATTATGCTACTTGTCATAACGAACTTATTAAAGATTCTCGTTTTGTATTAGTTGGGCGTGGAATGTATGCGCTTGCCGAATGGGGCTATAAAGCTGGTATAGCAAGAGAAGTAATAAGAGATATTCTGAAAAAAGAAGGACCACTTTCAAAAGAAAAAGTAGTAGAGCTGGTTATGAAAGAAAGATATTTCAAGAAAAATACTATTTTGATAAATTTAGTAAATCCAAAATACTTCAAAAAGAACACAAAAGGACTCTATACTATAGTTTAAAACTATCCCCAATATTTTGTTTGGAATTCAGTACTTTTTGTATTAAAATAAGATTATGCTTGAAAACTTTGTATTTTTTCTTTATAAAATATTGTCGGCTATTTTACCACTTTTATCTGTTGCCATTTTAGGGTACATTGCTTTTAAGATCTGGGTTCATTATATACGGCAGGATTTTATTTCTGGTATTGAATTTGTTTTACTTGAAATTATTCCTCCACGTGACGTACTTAGATCTCCACAAGCAATGGAGCTTTTTATTACGAATGCACTTTATCACTGGAGCATGAAAGGAGGAAAAGAGGAATATTGGCAAGGAGCAGTTTGGTTTTGGTTTTCTCTTGAAATTGTATCAATTGAAGGTCAGGTTCATTTTTATATACGTACCCCTTCGCGTATTCGAGATTTAATTGAAACTCAAATGTATGCTCAATTTCCACAATCTCAAGTAAAAGAAGTAGAGGATTATACTCTTGCAGTAGACGAGGTATCTGAAAAGAGTTCTTGGAATGGTTGGGGTTGTGAATTTAAACTTGAAAGACCAGAAGCTTTTCCTCTTAGAACTTATATAGATTTTGGTTTAGACAAAGATCCAAAAGAAGAATATAAGGTTGATCCAATTTCTCCAGTGATAGAACTTTTTGGATCATTAGGTAAAGGAGAGCAAGCTTGGGTACAAATTATAATTACTCCTTCAAAAAGAACATATCGTACAAAAGGTACTATGTTTGGGAAACATGACTGGATAGAAGAATCTAAGGTGCAAATAAAAAAATTATTAAAAGTTTATACTCAATATAAGCCAGATACAGCACATCCAGGTAGATTTGCAACAGAAATACGTTCTCCTGATTTTTTTAAAAAAACAATAGAAACAATGAGTGTCAAAACTACTAAACTTGGTTTTGAGACTGGTATTAGGTTAGTTTACGTAGCCAAGAAAGAAGTATTTCCAGTTGGTTCTAGAACTAATCATTCCAGAAATATACGTTTAATTTTCCGACAATATGCAAAACCTGATTCTAATGAATTATCACGTTTTAATTCAGCCCAAGCGGATCTTTATGGAGGAGTATTTACAATTTCTAATAATACAGTTATGCGTACAGCTGATAGATTAGTTCATGAATATCGGGAACGTACTTTTTTTCATCTTCCACTTCGACATCATCTTTTTTCTGTTCATACAATTCCTTGGCCTCTTTCCCCAATGTTTTTTCCAGCCTATCTTCATCACGAAACTTTTGTTTTGAATTCTGAAGAATTGGCAACACTTTTCCATTTCCCAGGTCAGATATTAAAAGTTCCTACATTAGAGCGAATAGAATCAAAAGAAGCTTCTCCACCTACCAATTTACCAGTATAATTATTTATGCAAGATATTCCTTCATTAAATGAGCCTAAATTTAGATATAAAATACCTAGGTTGGGTGAAATAAATAAAAACATTTTTTTTGCATTTGGTGCAATTGTATTTTTGTTGTTGTTATATTTTTTATTTTTATCTGCTCCAAAAAATTTTCCTGAAGGAGTAATTTTTAACATAGAACAAGGCTCTAGCTTAAGAAGTGTATCTCTTGAATTAAAAAATCAAAATATTATACGTTCGCGTGTTTTACTTGAAACCTTTGTTATTATGTATGGAGGAGAAAAGCGTATTATTCCTGCTGATTATTTATTTAAAAATAAAATATCTGGAATTGAAGTAGCAAAACGAATATCAAAAGGAGAACGTCATTTATCTCCAGTTAAAGTTACGATTCCTGAAGGTTTTACTGTATATGATATTGGAGATGTTTTTTCTCAAAAACTTCCATATTTTAAAAAAGATAAATTTTTAATTTCTGCGAAAGAGCTTGAAGGATATCTTTTTCCTGACACTTATTTCTTTTTTACCACTGCTAATGAAGAAGAAGTATTAAAATTTTTGACTGACAATTTTAATAAAAAACTTTCTTCTTTAGAAGAAGAGATAAAGGAAAGTGGTAGGAATATAGAAGACATAATAAAAATGGCTTCTATTATAGAAAAAGAATCAAAAGGAGAAGAAGACCGCGCTATAATTTCTGGGATTTTATGGAAGAGATTTTCAATTAATATGCTCCTTCAAGCTGACGCTGCTCCAGAGACTTATGAAAAATTAGGATTACCAAAAGAGCCAATTGGAAATCCAGGATTATTATCTATTAAAGCAGCACTTCGTCCAGAATCTTCAATATATTTTTATTATTTACATGACAAAGATGGAAATATTCATTATGCAAAGTCATTTATTGAACATAGAAAAAATATATCCAAATATTTTAAATAAAACTTGTTTCATTAGAAATTTAACTTACATGTTATAATAGACTTATTCATTAATTTAAAGTTTCTAATAGGATGAGAAAACATAATTTAGCTTTTATAGATATAGAAACTACAGGGCTTGATGTATTTGATCATGAAATTATTGAGATTGGTTGTGTTCTTACTACTCCAAAACTTAAAGTTATAGAAGAATTTGAGTTAAAAATTAAACCAGAACATATTGAAACTGCTGATTCTATTTCAATGAAAATAAATCATTATGATGAGGCTTTATGGGTGGATGCTTATTCTTTAAAGGAAGCCATTAAAATTTTATCTAATAAGGTGAAAGACTCTATAATAGTTGGACAGAATGTCGCTTTTGATTCTAGCTTCTTAGAGCATGCATTTTCTAAAACTAAAATTAAAAATAGTATGCATTACCATAGATTAGATACTATTTCTATTGCTTGGGCTAAACTTAATAAAGATATTGATTTTGAACATTTTTCACTTAGAGATATGTGTCTGCGTTTTGGTATAAAAAATGAAAAAGCTCACAATGCTTTGTCTGATGCTCGTGCAACATATGAGCTTTACAAAAAACTAATGAGTATATAAGATTTTATTGATGAGTAAAAAAACAGTATTTGTGGGTATGTCGGGTGGGGTAGACTCTTCAGTGGGTGCTATTTTGCTTAAAAAACAAGGCTATAAAGTCGTTGGTGTTTTTATTCGTACTTGGCATCCAGATTTTTTAGAATGCAAAGAAGAAGAAGAAAGACGTGATGCTATGCGTGTATGTGCTTATTTAAATATTCCATTTCTTACTTTTGACCTAGAAGATGTTTATAAAAAAGAAGTGGCTGATTACATGATTTCTGAATATAAAAAGGGAAAAACTCCCAATCCAGATGTAAATTGTAATAAAGAGGTGAAATTCGGTGCATTTATGAAGAAGGCTTTATCTATGGGAGCAGATTTTATTGCGACTGGGCATTATGCACAAAATAAAAAGAAAAATCTAATAAAAGGCATTGATTCTTCTAAAGACCAAAGTTATTTTCTTTGGACACTTAAACAAAAACAATTGAATAAAATTTTATTTCCAATTGGACATTTTAAAAAAACCCAAGTACGAAAGTTAGCAAAAAAATTCAAGATGGAAGTTGCAGAAAAAAAAGATAGTCAAGGTATATGTTTTTTAGGTGCAGTAGATTTAAAAGAATTTCTAAAACATTATATTAAAGAAAAAAAGGGTAAGGTACTTAATGAAACAGGGGAGGTAATAGGACATCATAATGGCGTAGTTTTTCATACCTTGGGTGAGAGACATGGTTTTACCATTACCAAAAAAAATCCTAATGATGGACCATACTATGTTGTAGATAAGGATGTAAAGAGAAATGTTTTAGTTGTATCTCAAAATCCAGAAAGATTAGCTTTTAGGAATTTAAAAAGTATTGACCCTAAAGGATGTCAGAATTTTTCTTTAAATTTAGAAAAAACTAATTGGATTTTTGAAACTCCTAAATTAAATAAAAATTATACTGCTCAAATACGTTATCATGGTAAATTTTTACCTTGTCATATAAAAATTATTAGTAATAATAAGACCAAAAATTCTAAATACAAAAAAAGGGCTGAAGTAGTTTTTAATAAACAGATTTTAGTTGCTTCCGGTCAATCCTGTGTTATCTATAACAAAAATGTTTGCCTGGGTGGAGGTGTTATTGTATAATTCCTAAAGGATTTCTAAGAATACAGATTTATCCCAAAATTAGATAAAAACATGGAATCAAATGAAATTAGGTCAAGGTTTTTAAAATTTTTTGAAAAAAGAGGACATAAAATAATTCCTTCTAGTTCGCTTGTGCCTGAAAATGATCCTTCGGTATTATTCACAAGTGCTGGAATGCAGCAATTTAAATCTTATTATACAAATCCAGAAAGTGCCGATAAAGATTTTGGTAGTAGGAATGTTATTACTATACAAAAATGTGTTCGTACTGGAGACATTGATGAAGTTGGAGATGATACCCACCTGACATTTTTTGAAATGCTTGGTAATTTTTCTTTTGGTGGATATGGCAGACGTGAAGCAATAATTTATGCATTTGATTTTATTACAAAAGAATTAAATTTAGAAATTTCCTACGTAACTGTTTATAAGGGTGAGGGAATTGTTCCTAAGGATGAAGAGTCCCGAGTAATTTGGAATGAATTAGGTATAAAGGATATTCGCGAAGATGGTAGTGATGTATTTTGGGGACCAACTGGTGACTCTGGTCCATGTGGCCCAACAACAGAAATTTATTGTAAAAATGCTAATGGTGAGGATGTGGAAATTTGGAATATAGTTTTTAATGAATATTTTTGTGATGGTTCTCGTGAGAAATTAGATAAAAATGAGGCGACTCTTAAAAAATTAGACGTATTAGGTGTTGATACTGGCATGGGTTTTGAGCGATTAGTTTCAATAGTACAAAACAAAAAAAGTGTTTATGAAACTGATTTGTTTAATGGCGAAGAAAACAAAGAAGAACGAATAATTTCTGATCACACAAAAGCTTCATTATTTATTGTCTCTGATGGAGTTGCTCCCTCAAATACTGGTAGAGGTTATGTTTTAAGAAAATTATTGCGTCGAGCGGTTCGATTTTCTCAAAATCCTCTCGAACAAGAAATTGAAAAAATAAAAAAAATTTATAAAGGAATTTACTCTTTTAACCATAGTGGAAAAATTCAAATAGAAGAAAATAAATTTAGAGAAACACTCGAGAAGGGTTTAAAAGAATTTGAAAAAGGAACTGACCCATTTACTTTGTTTACTACTTATGGTTTTCCAATAGAACTTACTGAAGAATTAGCAAAAGAAAAAGGACAAACAATTAATTTAGAAGATTTTAATAAAAAAATGGCTAAACATCAAAAACTTTCTCAAACCGCATCTACTGGTATGTTTAAGGGAGGACTTGTAAATCATAACGATAAAACAATCAAGCTTCATACTGCTCACCATTTACTTCTAGCGGGATTACAGGCAGTTGTAAGTCCTGATATTAAACAAAAGGGAAGTAATATTACTGAAGAACGATTAAGGATGGATTTTATTTGTGACCATAAATTAACTGACGAAGAAAAGAAAAAAGTTGAAGAATGGGTTCATGATAAAATTCAAGAAGGTTTAAATGTTATACATAAAGAAATGCCTTTAGTTGACGCTGAGAAACTTGGTGCAGAAATGGAATTTGGAGCAAAATATCCAGACACTGTATCTATTTATTTGATAGAAGATAAGAACAGTAATTCTATTTCTAAAGAATTTTGTGGTGGTCCGCATGTAAAAAATACTAAAGAATTGGGTAATTTTAAAATTTTAAAAGAAGAAGCAACATCAGCAGGAGTTAGGCGAATAAAAGCCACACTTTTATAGTTCTAATTAAGGTCTAGATATAGATTCTAAAGCGTCAGGATTTTATAAAAAATTATGATATAATTTATTTATGAGTCCCGTTAGAAGCCCTGCCTGCCGGCAGGCAGGCGCGATCGCAATTTAAAAACAAACAAAAATATGAAATTAAATATATTAAAATTTAATAATATAATCAAGCAAAGTTACGGTCTGTTGACCGCGACCTGCTTCTAATCGGGATGAGTATTTTTTCGAAACTTTCCTCTACTCAAAAAAATGAACTTATGGTCGTTTTTGACATTGGGTCTTCTTCTGTTAGTGGAGCTCTTTTTTTAATGCAAAAATCTGGAATTCCTAAAATTATTTTTTCTGTTAGAGAAATAATAGCTCCTCAGAAAAAAAAGAATGTTGAAGATTTTTTATCTAAAACAATAAAAGCACTTGATAGTGTTGCGAGTCAGATTGCCGTGTCTTCTTTTGGTGCACCAAAGAAGATATTTTGTGTTCTTTCTTCTCCTTGGTATTTTTCGCAAAACAGGACGATTAGATTAGAAAAAAATATACCTTTTGTATTTAGCAATAAATTAGCTGATAGTTTAATTGAAAAAGAGATAAAATTATTTGAAGAAGAATATTTAGCAAAAGATACTACAATGGGGGATAACCTTAGGGTTATTGAATTAAAAAACATTAAAACAACATTAAATGGTTATGAAGCCAGAGATCCTTGTAAACAAAAAGCCCAAGAGCTTGAGATGATGTTATTTATTTCAATGAGCGGAGAAGATATTTTGTCTAAAATAGAAGAAGTTGTTTTTAAGCATTTTCATACAAAAGAAGTTAAATTCTCTTCTTTTTTAATGGCTTCTTTTACAATAGTAAGAGATATGTATATTCGTCAGGAAGACTTTCTTCTACTTGATATTGGTGGTGAAATTACAGATATTTCAATGGTAAAGAAAAATCTACTTCATGAGTCAGTTTCTTATCCAATAGGATGTAATTTTATGATTCACCAAATGGCTTCTGACTTAGGTTCTAGTATAGATGAAGCTAAGTCTCTTTTTTCTCTTTATCAAGATGGTCATGCTGAAGAAAAAGTTAAACAAAAAATTGAAATAATTATGAATAATTTAAAAACAAAGTGGTTGAAACACTTTGAGTCTTCTTTGGCAAATTTATCAAATGATATTTCAATACCAGCTACAATTTTTATTACTATTGATAAAGAATTTGCAGATTTTTTTGCTGAAATTATTAAAACTGAACAACTTAATCAATATACATCAACTGAATCAAAATTTAAGATAATTTTTCTAGATATTGAAACACTTCACGGAACTGCTGTTTTTGAAAATGATGTAATTCGTGACCCCTTTCTAATTATTGACACAATTTATATTAATCGTTTTTTAAACAAAAATAAAAATGACTAAAAACACAATGGACGACATGATAAAAATTAAAATAATTAAGAAAAATACAACTATAAAAAAAGTTGATAAGGATTATTCTAAAAAAATACTCAAAATACCTCCTACAAATAAACATAAAAAACACAAAAAAGAAAAAATTGGACCAAGATATATGCTTTGGTTTATAGCTTTTATTTCACTCATTTTCTTCTTTTTTGCTTTTTCTTATATGTTTTCTAAAGCCAATATTAGAATAACTCCCAAAATAGAGAATTTAATAATAAATGAAAATTTATCTGCAGAAAAAGATTCTAACTCTTCTCCAATTTCGTTTGACTTAGTGGTTATTTCTGGAGAAGAAAATAAAAAAGTAGAAACAAAAAGTAAAGAATATATTGAACTAAAAGCAATAGGCGATGTTATTATTTACAATACTTTTAGTACAAAACCACAAACACTCAACATTGATACTCGCCTAGAAGGCTCTAATGGTAAAATGTATAAAACAAAAAAACGAATAGTAATACCAGGCATGTCTAAAGATGAGCCAGGAAAAATTGAAGTTGGTATTTATGGAGCAGAGGCGGGAGAAGAATATAATAGCGAACCACTTGATTTTAAAATTTTTGGTTTTAAAAATACATCTAAATATAGTAAATTTTACGCTAGATCAAAAGGAGATATTATAGGTGGAATAAAAGGAGATTTTTATACTATTAATCCAGAAGAGGAAAAACAAATAATAAATGACTTAAAAAATTCTTTACAAATAAAACTTTTGAAAAGGGTAACTGAGCAAATTCCAAAAGGATTTATCTTCTTTGAAGATGGTATATTTTTGAGTATAAATAATGAAAACATTAGTTCTTTTTCTAATGATAGTTTAGTACCCATAAGTATTAAAGGAACCTTATATGGATTTTTATTTGAAGAAAAAAAATTAACTAAAAAAATTGCTGAAGATGTAATAGATAAATATGATGGTAGTGATGTTTATATTGCAAATATAAAAGACTTATCTTTTATTCTTACGGATAAAGAAGATATTTCATTTAGTGATGTGAAAAATATAAACTTTACTCTTAGTGGTGCTTCAAAAATGGTTTGGAATTTTGATGTAGATAAACTTATTAATGAATTACTTGATAAAAAGAAAAAAGATTTTAATTCTATATTATCAAAATATCCTAATGTTATTTCTTCTAATTTAAACCTTAAGCCATTTTGGCGAAGGTCATTTCCAAATAAAATACAAAATATAAAGGTTATTGTAAATTATCCAAAATAAGTTGTATTTGACACAAATACATAGTTTTGTTATATTTAGCGTATATAAATGAGCGAATCTAAGAATAGTAAAATTATAATGGGGAAGGGAACGGTTAGTGAAGCCTTGCCAGCTACTTTGTTTAGGGTAAAAATGGATGATGATAAAGAAATACTGGCTTATTTATCAGGAAAAATGAGAATGTACAGAATTAAGGTTTTAATTGGAGATAAAGTAGATGTTGTCCTTGATCCTTATGGGGGAAAGGGGAGAATCATTAAAAGGTTGTAATTTTTTTAAAAATAGTGTATCATTATGGACACAGTTTTTGAAAGATAAGATATGTTGAGGAATAAGGGTTTTTCCTCTTTTTTTGTTTTGTTTTGATTATTTTGTAAAAAATTATATTTAATATGAAAATAAAATCAGCAGTAAAAAAAATTTGTGATAATTGCAAAATAGTCCGACGTAATAGGCATTTGCGAGTAATTTGCTCTAATCCTAGACATAAACAAAAGCAATAATTAATTTATTATGAGAATTTTAGGAATTACAATACCAAATGAAAAAAGGTTGGAAATTGGATTAACGGTCTTATATGGTGTTGGGATTTCTTCTGCAAGAAAAATACTAGATCAGGCTAGTATTCTTCACAGTAAAAAAGTAAAAGATCTTACCGAAGAAGAGGAAAATAAAATTCGTATTATTGTGGAGAATATTATTATTGAAGGAAATTTAAAAAGAGAAATATCAGCAAATATAAAAAGACTGAAAGATATAAAATCTTATCGTGGTATTCGTCATATGAAGAGATTGCCAGTTAATGGACAAAGAACTAAGACAAACTCCAGAACAATTCGAGGAAATGTAAGAAGAACTATGGCTTCTGGTAAAAGAAAAGAAAGTAAAACATAAAATTAAAATGGTAAAAACAAACACTACAAATGAATTAAAGGAAAAAATAGTTGCACCAGTAAAAGTTGCACCAACAAAAACAGCAAAGAAAAAAGTTATTTCTGGAATTTTGCATATTGAAGCTACTTTTAACAATACAAAAGTACTTTTTTCTGATAAGTTAGGTAACACCTTATTTTGGTCCAGTTCTGGGTCTCTTGGTTTTAGAGGGGCAAAAAAAGGAACTCCTTTTGCTGCTTCCAAAGTGGGTGATTTAATAGGCAATAAAGCGTCTACCTTAGGTGTAAAAGATGCGGATGTAGTTGTATTGGGCGTTGGTTCTGGGCGTGAACCAGCAATTCGGGCATTTATGGCTAATGGTATAGATATTACATCTATTAAAGATATTACCCCAGTGCCTCATAATGGACCAAGACCCAAAAAGCCTAGAAGGGTATAATTTTTATATAAAAATATATGATAAGTAAACCAAAATTTAAAATTTGTAGAAGATTAGGACCAGGAGTTTATGACAAATGTCAAACTTCTAAATTTAATTCATTTGCAAAAAAGGGTGGAGCAAAAGGATTTCGTAGAGCTCCATCTGAATATGGACTTCAACTTATTGAAAAGCAAAAAATTCGTTTTTCTTATGGCATTACTGAGCGTCAGCTTTCAAACTATGTAAAAAAGGCATCTCTTATTAAGGGTGCAGGTATAGTAGAAAAATTTTACGAGGAACTTGAGTTAAGACTTGATAATGCAATTTACAGAATGGGCTTAGCTCCTAGTAGAAGGGGTGCTCGTCAAATGGTTTCCCATGGTCACTTTATTGTAAATAACCACAAAGTAACCATTCCTTCGTATCAACTTAAATTGGGAGATATTATTAAAATTCGTGAAGGTTCAAAGAGTAAGAAAATTTTTGAAAATTTAACAGAAAGATTAAAAGATTACACTTCACCTGCTTGGCTGATTTTTGATATAAATAAGTTGGAGGGTAAAATTTTAGAAAAACCTAAAAATACAGAAAGCTTCCTTGATTTAAATGCAGTACTTGAATTTTATAGTCGTTAATTTATTGTTTTCATTTATTATTAATTTAAAAGTTAAATTATAAAAATATGCCTGAATATAAAATAATTATGCCCTCTAAGCCCCGTATAGTCTTAGAAGAAGGTAATAAAGGAGTATTTGAAATAGATGGTCTATATCCTGGCTATGGACATACTTTAGGTAATAGTCTAAGAAGGATTATTCTTTCATCTATACCTGGAGCTAGTATTACAGCTATTAAAATCGACGGTATTTCTCATGAATTTTCAACAATGAAGGGAATCAAAGAAGATGTAATTGTAATGATTTTAAATTTAAAGCGAATTTGTTTTAAAATGTTTTCTGATGAACCTCAGAGTGTTTCTTTGTCAATAAAAGGTCCAAAAGAAGTAACAGCTTCTGATATTAAGAGAAGTGGTCAAGTAGAAGTTTTAAATAAAGATCTTCATATTGCTGAAGTAACTGGTAAGGTCAATTTAAATATTGAGATGAAGATTGAAAAAGGATTAGGCTTTATTGCGAAAGAGGTTGTTCAAAAAGATAAGATTGATATTGGTACTATTGCAGTAGATGCTATTTTTACACCCATTCGTAGAGTGTCTTATGAAGTTGAAAATATGCGTGTTGGTGATAAAACAGACCATAATCGACTTCGTATTTTAATTGAAACAGATGGTACATTAACCCCACGTGAAGCACTTTCAGAATCTATTCTAATTATGATAAATCAACTTAAAGCCATTATTGATTTTAAGGAGCCAGAAGTAAGTGAATTAGTGATAGAAGATATTGATAATGTTCCACAAGTAGAAAAAGAAAAAAAAGATGATTTTAGTGATATATTAAAAACACGTATAAATTCTTTAGACTTATCTACTCGTACCTTAAATGCACTTACTGTAGCAAATATACGTACATTAGGAGGTCTTGCACGTAAAAAGAGAGAAGATTTATTGGAAGTAGAGGGTATTGGAGAAAAAGGTATCTCTGAAATTAAAAAAGTATTAGGTAAATTTGGATTAAATTTGAGAGAATAAAATGAGACACCACAATAATAAAAGAAAATTTGGAAGAGAAAAAAATCAAAGGATAGCCCTTTTAAATTCTTTGGCTTTAAATTTAATTGTGCGTGAAAAAATAAAAACTACTTTACCAAAAGCAAAAGAATTACGACCCTTTATTGAAAAACTTATAACATCTGCTAAGAAGGGTGATATAGCAACCAGAAGATTAGTTATTGCTAAACTTTCTGGTCGTAATCCTGAAGTAAAAAAACTTTTTGAAGTTATAGCACCCAAATATAAAGAAAGAAATGGTGGATATACCAGAATACTTAAATTAGGAGTTAGAAAGTCTGATGGTGCTCCGATGGCGAGTATAGAGTTTGTCTAGAAAAATAATAAGTTTGCGAATATATTTTTCTTGACCCGCCCTAATTTATTAATTAAAAAGAAGCAATGTGTTAGATTAAATGAATAAAATTAGTTTTATTGAAAATTTAAAGTAATGTATAAATTATTGGCGGGTGACGACTTTTATAGTCGTTTCACTCCTTAAAAATCAGTCAAATGAAAACAGATAGTAAAACAATTGAAATTAAAGTAATAGATGCAAGTGGTAGAACACTTGGACGAGTAGCTTCAGAAGTAGCTTCTTTTCTTATGGGTAAGACTAAGGCTTCTTTTCAGAGACATATTTATAGTGGTATGCCTGTAAAGGTTATTAATGCTTCTAAGCTTCGTATTACTAATAAAAAACTATCAGAGATTTATCATACTAGATATTCAGGATATCCCGGTGGTTTGCATATTTTAAGTGGTAAATATACTAAAGAAAATAAAGGATTAAAAGAGTTAATTAAGCTTGCCACTTATCAAATGCTTCCAGGAAATAAATTACGTAGAACCATGATGAAAAATTTAGAAATTGAGGATTAAATATTAATATTATGACAGATAAAAAAACAACAAAACCTGTCCGCAATGCTTCACCTAGCGATACAGGCGGGAAAAGATATATTGAAGCAATTGGACGAAGAAAAACCTCTACTGCTAGAGTACGAATTACTGAAGCAAAAAAAGGTAGTTTTATTGTAAATGGTAAAGATGCAAAAGATTATTTTCAAACTGAAGATACTCGTCGATTAATTCAAGACCCAATGATAAAGGGTATCGCCACTTTATTACCAGGGTCAAAATGGAGCATTGAAGCAAGAATTTCAGGAGGCGGAATGCATTCACAGGCAGAAGCATTGCGTCATGGACTTGCTAGAGCTTTTGTAAAGTTTAATGCTGAGGCTCGTCCCAAATTAAAGATTTTAGGATATTTAAAGCGTGATTCTAGGTCAAAAGAACGTAGAAAATTTGGATTGAAAAAGGCTCGTAAGGCTCCACAATGGAGTAAACGTTAACTGCTTAGCGTTTACTCCGGTTTTGTGCAAGAGAAAATTTCCAATGTGAGCTTAGCGAGCAGGAAATAGGAGGGGGTCCGTGAACTGACCACGACCCTATTTTTTAAAAATAGATTTTTTTATGCTAAAATGCCCTTATGAGTGAAAAAGATAAAAAACAAAAAGATCTTACACAAGACGATTCTGAAGTTTTAGAATTTGAATTTAATGATGATGGTGAAGAAGATTTAAAAAAGACTTTAAAGAAACTTAGAGCAGACCTAAAAGCATGTAAGGCTGAAAAAGTAGAATATTTAAACGGTTGGCAGAAAGAGCGAGCAGATTTTGCTAATTATAAAAAACAAGAAGAAGATCGTAGGACTAATTTTTCTGAAGCCATGCGAGAGCGTATTCTAAGTCGATTTTTAACTGTACTTGATAGTTTTAATATAGCTTTTGCCAATAAAGAGGCTTGGGATAAAGTAGAAGAAAATTGGCGTAAAGGTGTTGAATATATTTATGTACAAATGAACACTGTTTTTGAAGAATATGGAGTAAAGCCAATAGGAAAAGTAGGAGAAAGTTTTGACCCGAATATTCATCAGTCAGTAAATATGATAAAAACAAATAAGAAAAAAGAAGACCATAAAGTCGTGGAAGTAATACAACAAGGATATAAATTAGGTGAACGTATAATGCGTCCAGCCAGAGTTAATGTCTATGAGTACAAAGACAAAGAGTAAAATTTGCGTTGATTGTGAAAAAGAATTTACCATAGATTCAGGTGATTTAGTTTTATATGAGAAAGTGGGATTAAAGGTTCCAGAACAATGTTTTGAATGCGGGCATAAACATCGTTTTGCTTTTTCTATATTTGGAAAGTTTCGTAAAGGTGTTTCCGATTTGTCAGGCGAGAGATTAATAACTGTTCTTCCTAATAATGCTCGGTATCCTATTTATAAAGCTCATGAATGGTGGGGAGATGATTGGAATCCGATGGATTTTGGACAAGATTATGATTCCCTGCGTTCGTTTTTTGAACAACTAAAAGAACTTCAAGAGAAGGTTCCTCATCCCCACCAAATTGGTGAAAATAATACAAACTGTGACTGGTGCGATGATGTTTGGGAGTGTAAAAATTGTTACTTAACTCGATCTTTCTTTAAATGTGAAAATGTTAGCTATGGATATAGGGTTATAGAATGTAAAGATTCTTTTGATATTGTATATTCTTTTAATTTACAGGATTCTTATGATTGCTTAGGATGTCATAATGCTTTTAATCTAAATTTTTCAGAAAATTGTAAAGACTGTATTAATGGATATTTTCTTTTTGATTGTCGAAACTGCCAAGACTGTTTTATGTGCTGGGATTTGCGTAATAAACAGTATTGCATAAGAAATAAACAATATACAAAAGAAGAATATGAAAAGGAACTACAAAAATTCTCTCTGGATTCTTACAATAATGTTCAAAAACTTAAAGATGAATTTGAAAATATTTTAAAAAATAAAGCTGTTCATAGAGAGAATTTTAATTTAAAAGTTACGGATTCTATTGGAAACTATTTAACAAACTGCGATAAATGTGTAAATACTTTTGCTTGGGAAAATTCACAAAATTGTAGAAATTGTATTAGGGGTTTAAATGCGAAAGATTGTATTGATCAGACTGTTTCCTGGAATACAGAGGTTTCAGGGAATAATAGCGGTGTAAATGGGGGGTATCAAATTAAATACTCTCTTGGTTCTATTGGTCGGTATTCAGAATATCTGGATTCATGTATTGAGGTTGAATATTGTTTCGGTTGTGTAGGTTTACGTCATAAAAAGTATTGTATTTTGAATAAACAATACAATAAGGAAAGTTATGAAAAGTTGAAAAGTAAGATTATATCCAGTATGGAAAAGAGAGGAGAATACGGTAAATTTTTACCATATAATATGGCTCTTTGTGATTATAATTTTTCCAATGGCATGATTTACTTTCCAAGTATTACAAAAGAAGAAGTTATAAAAAATGGCGGATATTGGTCAGAAGAAGATTTGTCTTCCGAAGATGGTATTTCTTCTTTGGAATTACCCAACTCTATTAATGATATTAGCCCTGAAATATCTTTAAAGGCTTTAATATGTCCTGAAACACACTATCGATTTAATATTTCTCCAGCTGAATATAAGTTTCATAAAAGAAAAGGCTTTGCTTTACCTAGAAATCATTTTGATTTTAGAATTGTACAGCGAGCTCAAAAAACTGGTATTTTAAAAAGTTATCCATATAAGTGTTTTTATTGTAAAAAGAACATTGAGGCTTATTATTTACCAGAATGGGGCTATAAAAAAATTGCTTGTGAAGATTGTTATAAGCAAAATATAGCTTAATTATGAAAACAGAAACAAAAATACATTCGAAAAACTCAGTATCTACGACTTGTCAAAACTGTAAAAAAGACTTTATTATAGAAAGTGAAGATTTTAAATTTTATGAAAAGATAAAAGTTCCATCACCGACATGGTGTGTAGAATGTCGCCAACAAAGACGTTATGTTTGGCGTAATGAAAGAGTTTTGTATAGAAGAAATTGTGATTTATGTAAAAAAAGTACAGTAACTATATATTCAGAGAATAAACCATTTAAAGTTTATTGTAATAATTGTTGGTGGGGTGATGGTTGGGATGCAACTTCTTTTAGTAGAGATTTTGATTTTGAGCGACCATTTTTTGAACAATTTGCCGAACTTCAACATGACGTACCTCGTATGGCGCTTTTAAATAAAGATAGCTTAAATTCTGATTATACAAATCATGCAGCACATAATAAAAATGTTTATCTTTCTTTTTCAACACTTTATAGTGAAAATATATTGTACAGTACTTGGACTATGAAATCTCGAGATTGTATGGATTGTGGTTTTATTCATGAAAAAGGAGAACGATTATATGAAGTTATTGATTCTCGTTCTTCTTATCAATGTCAATATGGTATGTTCTTGAAAGACTGTTCAAATTGTTTTTATTGTTATGATTGTCGTGGATGTAATAATTGCTTTATGTCATCAAACTTACGTAATAAAAGTTATGTATTTAAAAATATTCAATATACTCGTGAAGAATATTTAGAAAAAATAAAAGATTTTAATTTATCTTCTTTTTCTATTCGAGAAAAATTAAACAGAGAATACATAAATATGTTAGAAAAAGATGCCATTCATCGTTATGTAGTGAGTGAAAGAAATGTTAATTCTATTGGGTCTTTATTATATGATTGTAAAAATGTTACTCAATCTTTTGAAGTTAATAATGGAGAAGACTGTAAATATATTTATGGTGGTATTGAAAATAAAGATTGTATAGATCTTTATCATGTTGGTTTTCAAATAGAGCTTTGTTATGAACTTCATGGTTGTACCAGGGTTTCTAATTCTCATTTTTGTCATTTATGTTATGACAATATGAATATTGACTACTGTGATACTTGCCAGAATAGTCAAAATCTTTTTGCTTGTATGAGTGTCAAGAAGGGAGAATATATGATTTTTAATAAAAAATATTGTAAAGAAGAATATTTAGTATTGAAAAATAAAATTATTGAACATATGAAGAAAACAGGGGAGTATGGAGAGTTTTTCCCACCCCAAATTTCACCAGTCTATTACAATGAAACTCAGGGGAATTTATATATGCCCATGAGTAAAGAAGAGGTTTTAAAAAAGGGATGGAAGTGGGAAGATAATGTTCCTGGTACCTTTGGTAAAGAAACAATAGACACTAAAGATATTCCTGATTTAATAGAAGATATATCAGATAATTTCTTAAATGAAATTTTCTCTTGTACAAATTGTTCTAAGAATTATAATATTATTCAAAATGAACTTTCCTTTTTAAGGAAAGAAAATATTCCATTTCCTAGAAAGTGTCCTGATTGTAGATATAAAAGAAGGTTTGATTTACGACCCATGCGTAAACTTTGGCATAGAAAATGTATGAATAAGGATTGTGATATTGAATTTGAAACACCATATTCTCCAGACAGACCAGAAAAGGTTTATTGTGAAAGTTGTTATAATAAAGAAGTATATTGATGATAAAAAATGAGATTAAATCTTGTGCTAATTGTAAAAAAGATTTTACCATAGAATCTGAGGATTTTAAATTCTATGAAAAAATAAAAGTGCCAACTCCTAAGTTTTGTCCAGATTGTAGATTGCAAAGACGACTTGCTTGGCGGAATGATTTAAGCTTTTATAATCGCTCTTGTATTATGTGTGATAGAGATATAATATCTCTTTATCACAAGGATAAACAATTAACTGTATATTGTAATAAATGTTGGTGGAGTGACAAATGGGATCCTAAAAGTTATGAAAGAGATATTGATTTTTCTCGTCCATTTTTTGAACAATTTCGTGAACTTCAAAATGAAGTGCCTTTATTGTCATTAATTAATGATGATGGTGTTGGTAGTGTAAATTGTGAATATACCCAAAATGTTACTTTTGCTAAAAATTGTTATATGGTTTCCATGTCTTGGCGTGGAGAGGATATTATGTATTCTTATGCTGTTGCTGGTCCAGAAACTCGTTATATCGTAGATTCGCTTAATATATTTTTTTATTCACAAATTATTTATGACTCTATATTTATGGAGCATTCTTACAATTGTAGAAATTGTTATTACTCCACAGGATTAAATGACTGTATCTTTTGTTATGATTGTAAGGGATGTTCAAGTTGTTTTATGTGTGTAAATTTACGTCAGAAAAAATATTGTATTTTAAATAAACAATATACAAAAGAGGAATATAAAAAAATAATAAAAAGCTATAAACTTGATAGTCACTCAGGCAACAAGCGTGCACAAAAAGAATTTACAGAGTTTCTCTCAAAACAGATACATCGTTTTGCAAGCATTAGAAATAGTGTGAATTGTATTGGTGATGGTTTATTTAATTGCAAGAATGCAAAAGACTCTTTTTGGGCAAGAGGTTGTGATGATGTACGTTTTTTAGTACGCAGTAATGATGTTAAAGATAGTTATGATATTACTCCTGGGGGAGAAAGTTCACAATGTTATGAAGCCCTAACTGCAGACCATAATTATAGAGGATTTTTTACAATTTTTTCTTTTAAAAATCAAGAAGTTACTTATGTGGAGAATTGTCATTCATCTAAACATCTTTTTGGTTGCTGTGGAATTAGGCATGGGAAATATTGTATTTTAAATAAAGAATATTCTAAAGAAGAATACTTTAAATTGCGTGATAAATTAATAGAACACATGAAGAAAACAGGGGAGTATGGTGAATTTTTTCCAGCTAATATGTCTAATTTTGGTTATAACGAAACAATGGCACAAGAACACTTTCCACTATTAAAAGAAAAAGCACTTAAAAAGGATTATAAGTGGTGGGATAAAATACAGAAAACTACAGGGAAAGAAACGATAAAACAAAATCAAATACCCGATTCTATTTTAGATGTATCAGATTCTTTTTTAAATGAAGTACTTGCTTGTACTTTGTGCGATAGAAATTATAAAATTGTTCAAAATGAACTTATTTTTTATAAAAAGCATTTTATTCCAATACCTCGCAAATGTTTTTATTGTCGAATTAGAGAACGTTTAAATACTGAAAATCCATGGAAGCTTTGGCATAGGAAATGTATGAAAGGGGGATGTAAAAATCAATTTGAAACTTCTTACTCCCCAGATCGTTCAGAAAAGGTATATTGCAAGACTTGCTATAATAAAGAAGTGTATTAAAGAAGATAATAATAAACCCCTTAATTACTTTACTTAACTAAAGTAGATAAATATGGAATATAAAGAAGAAAAAATAATGTGTCAAAACTGTAAGAAAGACTTTATTATAGAATCTGAGGATTTTAAATTCTATGAAAAAATAAAAGTTCCAGCTCCGACTTTTTGTAGAGATTGTAGGTTTATTCGTAGGCTGGCCTGGCGAAATGAACGAACTTTACATAAAAGAAAATGTGATTTATGTCAAAAAAAAATTATTTCTGTTTATTCAACCGATGCTGTATTTCCAGTGTATTGCAGAGAATGTTGGTGGGGTGATAATTGGGATGCTATTTCTTATGGTCGTGAATATGATTTTACTAAACCATTTTTTGAACAATTGAAAGAGTTATTTAATTTAGTACCACATTTAGCTCTTTGGCAACGCAATTCTATAAATTCAGATTACTCTAATATGGTTGGAGAATCAAAAAATGTTTACTTGTCTGCTTCAGTTGTTGAAAATTCTGAAAATGTTTTTTATTCTAAATCTATTGATGCATCTTTTAATATTTTTGATAGTTATAATCTAAAAAAGTGTGAAAATTGCTATGAAAATTTAGATTGTGATAGAAATTATAATTGTCAAAATGTTTTACTTTCAAGAAACTGTATTGATTCGTTTTTTCTTATCGATTGTGTAAATTGTAGTAATTGTTTTATGTCTTCTAATTTACGTAATAAAGAATTTTATATACATAATAAAAAATATAATAAGGAAGAATATTTTAAAAAAATTAACGAATTTAATTTAGGTAGCCGAAAAATACGTGAGAATTTTTTAAAAGAATTTCAAATCTTATACCAGAATGCAATTTTTAAGTTTTCTAATAGTATAAATACGGTAAATTCTACAGGTAATAATATTTCTAATACTAAAAATTGTCATTATTGTTTTGATATTTATGATTCTGAAGATTGCAAATATTGTTATAGAGCTTTTAATATTAAAGATTGTATGGATTTTGATTATGGAGAATCAGAATTAATGTATGAATATATTACCGGTGCGCTTAATTGTTATAATGTTAAATTTTCTTATTCTGCTATTGATGCTGTACACAATGCTGAATATATTGACTCTTGCATGTCTAGTACAGATATATTTGGTTGTTTTGGTGTAAAAAGTAAAGAAAATGTAATTTTAAATAAAATTTATTCTAAAGAAAAATTTATAGAACTTCGTACAAAGATAATAAATCATATGAATGAGATGTCTTATATTGATAAAAAGGGGAGAGTTTATAAATATGGTGAGTTTTTTCCAATAGAATTTTCTCCTTTTGGATATAATGAGACAATTGCTCAAGAGTTTTATCCACTTACTAAAGAAGATGCTCAAGATAGGGGATATGGATGGCGTAAACTAGATAAAAAAAAATATCCTATAACCATATTTACTGAATTAATTCCTGATAACATAAAAAATGTAACTAACGCATTTACTTCTGAAGTTTTAGAGTGTGAGCATAAAGCAAATTGTAATCATCAATGCTCTTCAGCGTTTCGTATTACTGTTGATGAATTACAGTTTTACAAAAAAAATAATATTCCCATCCCCAATAAATGCTCAAATTGTCGATATTATAAAAGATTTAAACAAGTGTTACCTAATAAACTTTGGCATCGTTCTTGTATGTGTAACAAAAAAAATCATGAACATCAAAATGTTTGCTTAAATGAATTTGAAACCCCATATTCGCCTGAAAGACTCGAGAAGGTATACTGCGAAAAATGTTATAATGCTGAAGTTTACTAGAGTTGCCTGTCCTGTAGTGAGCTTTGCCCTACTACTAGGATTACAATAAAGAAGTTTATTAAAAACAAAAGTTAATAATTTAGCTACTTTAGTCAAATAAATTACTTTAGTTAACTAAAGTATACTGTTGGGTTATTTCCAAAAAGTTTCTAGTAAAACTTTTTTACTTTCTTCATCTATAAATTTTGTAACAATAATCATCATCTCTGTTGTTAGTCCAAGGTCTGTTTTTATATTCGTAAATAAATGTTCAAAAGGGAAGGGGGAAATCCAAGCAGAATTCTTAAGACAAACAAAGCCTGCCTTTTTTAGAAGATAGCGTAGAGATTCACGTTCATTTTTTCTATCCTCTGGTAGGTCAAGTAGAATAATTCTCCAAAATCCATCCCATGAAGTATTTACCAAATTTGTATCATCATCTAATTTTAAGCTATGTATCTTCTTTTTTCCTTCTTTAGTTAGACGGGCGTATTCATTTTGTGGAGAGGAAACCTGCTCTACCAATCCAGCTTCCTTAAGCCCCTTTAAAGAGCGTGTAATGGCATATTTAGAGCTTTGAGAGCATTCTCCTCCAACTATCTTCTTATTTATTTCAGGTAGAGAAATAGCACTTTTTTTACTTAAAATCTTTAATATTTTCTTAGCATAATCAATTTTTCTTGACATCTTTATATGTTATCATGTATACTGTCTTTTAACAAGTATTTCGTGGTCACGAAAAACTTGCAAAAAATAGAGGGTTGGTATATAATGAAATTACATTAATTATTAACTCTGATTATCGGATCAGAATTTAAAAAAATAAAAAATATTATGGGTAAAATAATAGGTATAGATTTAGGTACAACAAATTCGGCATTTGCTTTTATTGAAGGAGGTGTTCCGAAAATTATTGAAAATATGGAGGGCAATAGAACAATGCCTTCTGTAGTTGCTACAGCAAAGAATGGTGATAGATTGGTTGGCTTACTTGCAAAGAGACAAGCTGTAACTAATCCAGAAAATACAATCTCTGAAATAAAGCGTTACATGGGTCATCGATTTAAAGATGCTGAAGTACAGAAAGATAAATCAACAGCTTCGTTTAAAATTGAAGCTGGGGATAATGGTGGAGTAAAAATTAAAATGGTAGACAAGTTTTATCGTCCTGAAGAAATTTCTGCAATGGTCATACAAAAAATGAAAACTGACGCTGAGGCAAAACTAGGCGAAAAAGTTACAGAAGCAGTTATTACTGTGCCAGCATATTTTAACGATGCACAAAGAAAAGCAACTAAAGATGCAGGGCAAATAGCAGGACTAGATGTAAAGCGTATTATTAATGAACCTACAGCAGCAGCACTAGCTTATGGTTTTAATAAAAAGAAAAATGAAAAAGTTGTAGTTTATGATTTTGGTGGCGGAACATTTGATGTATCAGTGCTTAATGTGGATATGAATAATGAAGGAGAAAGTTCTATTGAGGTAACGTCTACTGATGGGGATAGTCATATGGGTGGAGGTGATATTGATAGAAAAATTATTAGTTATATTGCCGAAGAATATAAAAAAGAGTCTGGTATTGATACAACAAAAGACCCCCTATCTCATCAAAGATTGAAAGAAGCTGCAGAAAAAGCAAAACACGAACTTTCTACAACAATGGAGACTGAAATTAATGTTCCATTTATTACTTCTGATGCTTCTGGTCCAAAACACTTATTAATGAAAATGACTCGTGCAACACTAGAATCACTTGCAAAGGAGTATGTAGATCGTTCTATTGAAATTACCAAAAAAGCTATTGAAGCTTCACCATTTAAAGTAAATGAAATTAATGAGATTATAATGGTGGGTGGACAAACCAGAATGCCAGCTATTATTTCTGCTGTTAAAGAATTTTTCGGTAAAGATCCAAATATGTCAATTAATCCTGATGAAGTAGTAGCATTAGGGGCTGCTGTTCAGGCTGGAGTATTACGGGGAGATGTGCGTGATGTTCTACTACTTGATGTTATACCTCTTTCTTTAGGTATTGAAACATTGGGTGGTGTGGGAACAAAATTAATAGAAAGAAATACAACTATTCCGTCATCTAAATCACAGACATTTTCTACAGCTGCTGATAATCAAACTTCAGTAGAAATTCATATTGTTCAAGGTGAACGCCCAATGGCTAGTGATAACAAATCTCTTGGAAGATTTATATTAGATGGTGTTCCACCAGCTCCTCGAGGCATGCCACAAATTGAAGTTGCTTTTGATGTTGATGCAAATGGAATTTTAAATGTGACTGCAAAAGATAAAGCTTCTGGTAAAACTCAATCAATTAAAATTGAAGCAAGCTCTGGTCTTAAAGAAGAAGATATTAAGAAAATGCAAACTGATGCTGAAACACATGCTGAAGAAGATAAAAAGAAAAAGGAAGTTGTTGATATAAAAAATACAGCTGAAATGATTATTTATACTGCTGAAAAAGCAGTTAAAGATAATGAAGAAAAAATTCCAGTTGATGTTAAGGATGATATAAATAAAAAGATAGCTTCTTTGAAAGAAGTAAAAGATGGAACAGATTCTGATGCTATAAAAAAAGCAACAGAGGAACTTTCAAATGAAATGTCTAAAATTGGTGAAATTATGGCAAAAGCAGGAGAGACCTCTTCTGAAACTACCCCAGAAGAGCAACCAACAGAAGTAAAAGATGCAGAGTTTAAAGAAGAAAAAAAAGAGGAAGATAAAAAAGAAGAGAAAGAAGGAAGCAACAAAGAAGATAATAACACCAAATAAGTAAAATAGGGTTTCATTGAAAAAGCCCTCATGTGAGGGCTTTTTCTTTATCTAATTTCTGGTATAATTTAAATATGGAATTACCAGAAATACCTATAAACAAAGACATTACATATTTAGGAATTACTACTTATAGAGATAAAAATCAGCTTTTTGGTATAAAGCGTAAAGATAGACGTCAACATGTATATCTCTTGGGTAAATCAGGTACTGGTAAATCAGTGTTAATGTTTAATATGATACTTCAGAATATATTAAATGGAGAAGGAGTTTGTGTAGTTGACCCGCATGGAGAATTAATAGAAGGAGTACTTTCGGCTATACCCAAAGACAGAATGGAGGATGTGATTTATTTTAATCCGGCAGATACTGAACACCATATTGGTTTTAATGTTTTGGAATTAATTGACCCACAATATAAACATTTAGTTGCTTCAGGATTGATGGGTATTTTTACTAAAATCTGGGCTAATGCTTGGTCTGCTCGTATGGAATATATTTTAAATAATTGTATTTTAGCTCTTCTTGATACTCCAGGTACTACTCTTTTAGGTATTCCTCGTATGCTTGTTGATAAAGACTATAGACAAAAAATAATTGCAAATTTAAAAGATCCAGTTATTAAGTCTTTTTGGGTTCATGAATATGAGTCTTGGCAAGATAAATTTAGAAATGAAGCTATTTCAGCAATTCAAAACAAAGTTGGTCAATTTCTTTCTACTTCAATTATTCGTAATGTTGTTGGTCAATCAGTAAGTACTATAAATATTTTTGACATAATGAATAAAGGGGAAATTTTTCTAGTAAATGTGTCTAAGGGACGTATTGGAGAAGATAATTCTGCACTTTTAGGGGGTATGATTATTACAAAAATTCAATTGGCTGCAATGGAACGTGTACGTATTCCAGAAGATCAACGTAAGGATTTCTATCTTTATGTTGATGAATTTCAGAATTTTGTTACTGATGCTTTTGCTGGTATTTTATCTGAGGCTAGAAAATATAGATTAAACCTTACGATTGCACACCAATATACAGCTCAGCTTGTTTCAGATAAAAGTACGGCAGTGCGTGATGCAGTATTTGGTAATGTCGGGACGATGATAGTTTTTAGGGTTGGTTCAGATGACGCAGACTTTCTGGAGAATGAATTTGACCCAGAATTTACCCCACAAGATATTGTGAATTTACCAAATTATAAAATTTATTTAAAATTAATGATTGATGGAGTAACTTCACGACCATTTTCTGCTAAGACATTACCTCAATTGATTAAGTCTGGCAATAAAGAAGTTGAAGAAGAAGTTATTAGAAATTCTAGGGAGCGTTATTGTAAAACAAAAGAAGTAGTAGAACAGGAAATTACTGATTGGAGTGGTATGTCTATTGGTGATGATAATAGTTTGAGTGGTGGTGGTATGGCAAAGTTTGATATAGATTGTTCTTTATGTAAAAAAGCTACAACCGTTCCTTTTAAACCAGACGTGGGAAGAGCAGTATATTGTAAAGAATGTATAGCAAAAATAAAATCCGGAGAAGTAAAGATTGCTAAAAACGATAACAATCAAACTAAATATGATGATTCAAAATTTTTTAAACCATTAGCTGATTTAGGTATAGAATTTGAACAAAATAATAAAGGTGTTGAAGTTAAAAACAGAGATCCTATTTTAGCAAGTAAAAAGACATGGAAAGACAAATCGACTCCAAAAATGAAAGAGAATCCTGGATTGAAAGAAATAATTAATAAAATCACCGCCGATGGCGGGGCCCCGCAGGAAGCGGTGGCTCTCCCAAGTTCTGATATTTCATCTGTCGTGGTTCCTGCACCTCCAGTAATTTCCTTGGAAAACCTAAAAGACAAGACGAAGGAAATGACTTCAAATAAAGACAGATCTGCAAGTCCTATGAAGATGAATAAATTAAAAGATTTAATTATAGAAAAAACTGAAGTCAAAGAAGAGGTTCAGGTACCTATACCAGATATTCCAGAGACTATTCCAGTCCAAGACGCTAAAGAAGAAATTATTCCACCAAAGCTTCCAGAAAAAGAAGATGTACCAACACCACCTAAAAAAGTTTTGACACCTGATAAAGCTTCAATTTCCAAAGACGTCGAAACAAAAGAAGTCCCAGAAGATGTTTTAAGAAAGATTTTAGAGTAAAAATTATCCCGCCTGCCTGCCGGCAGGCAGGTACTAAATTTTTGAGTAAAATAAATAACCATTATAAATAAAAATTTAAAATTTTAATACTGGGATGAAAAGTGAAAACAAACAATGTCAAAAATGTAAAGAAGATTTTGTTATAGAACCAAACGATTTTTCTTTTTACGAGAAGATGAAAGTACCAGCACCCAATGTCTGCCCAGACTGCCGTTTTAAAATGCGAGCAGTTTTTCGAAATGAGCGTACTTTATATAATGGAAATTGTAAATTATGCGATCGTTCAATAATTACAATGTATAAAATAAAGTCCCCCTACGTTGTTTATTGCAATGATTGCTGGGTTTCTGATAAATGGGATCCATATTCCTACGCCATTGATTATGATTCTTCTAGGTCATTTTTTGAACAATTAAAAGAGCTTACACTTAAGGTTCCAAAATCTGCTACCTATAGTAGTTCATCTACCGGTCCTAACATAAACAGTGAATATGCTAACTTTGCAGGTGGAAATAAGGATGGTTATTTAATTTTTAATAGTGGGCCTGGTAATGAAAATTGTGCCTATTCACGAGGAATTATTGAAAGTCGAGATATTTATGATGTTTATTATGGAAATAATATTGAAAATATTTATGAAGGTGTAAATATTCACCATAGTAATGGTATAGCTTGGGGGCAAAATGTGTCCGACTGTATTGATTCATCTTTTATTTTAAGTTGCATAAATTGTCAAAATTGTTTTGGTTGTGTGAATTTGCGTAATAAATCCTATTGTTTTTTTAATAAACAATTAGAAAGAGAAGAATGGCTGAAACGCGTTGAAGAAATTTCTGGAAGTTATAAAAAAACAGAAGAATTTAAGAAAAAATTTAGAGAGTTTTCTCTTAAATTTCCATATCGCAATAATACTAATTTAAAAACGGAAAATTGTTCTGGTGATTATATTTTTGAATCAAAGAATTGCAATAATTGTTTTGAACTTTCTTCTTCTGAAGACATGTCACATTCATTCTCAGTAAAAAGAGCAAAAGATTGTGCTGATATGATAGGACATTGTCGTAGTTCAGAACTTCTTTATAATGGTGTTGGTGTTGGTGCTGGTGCAAGGAATATCATGTGTTCATGGTGGGTTGAAAGTTCTCAGGACGTTGCATATTCTATTGCAACTCGTCAAAGCAAGGATTGTTTTGGTTGTGATGCTATAAAAAATGGAGAATATTGTATTTTAAATAAAAAATATAGTAAGGATGAATACCAAAAAATAAAAAATAATATTATAAAAGAATTAGAAGATAAAGAAATTTATGGTGACTTTTTCCCTTCTGAGCTTGCCTTTTTTGCCTACAATGAAACCATTGGTCAAGATAATTTACCCCTAACTAAAGAAGAAGCATTAATGCAAAATTTTAAATGGGAAGATGAAATACAAAAAACAGAAGGGAGGGAAACAATAAAAATAGAAGATATTCCTGACCACATAAAAGATGTGCCAGATAGTTTTATTAATGAAATATTTTCTTGTATTAAATGTTCTAGAAATTATCGTTTAATTCAAAGAGAGCTTGATTTTTATAGAAAAATGAATATTACCATTCCTAGACAATGCTGGAATTGTCGTTTTATAAATCGTATTATTCGTCGAGGCCCTTATAAGTTTTGGAAAAGAAATTGTGCAAAATGTCAAAAAGATATAAATACAAATTATTCTCCAGAAAGACCAGAAATTATATACTGCGAACAATGTTATCAACAAGAAGTGTATTAATCGAAGGGGTGCCCTTGGATAGTAAAATTATGAAAAAAGAAACACAAACTCCCAAATTTGACGCATTACTTGATAAGATTCTAAAAGACCTTGTTCCGCATAAGCGTATATGTAAATGGAAAGGAGAACATATACATTGTGAAGAAGAATTTGAAATTGTATCAGAAGATATAGAATTCTTAAAAATGCTTCGTGCACCAGTTCCGAATTATTGTCCGACATGTAGAAGAATGAGGCGTTTTGTACATATGAATTTTTGTCAATTTTTTAAAAGATTATGTGATGTTCCTGACCATAATGAATCAATGATTTCTATTTTCCCAGAAGAATGTCCTTTTCCTGTATATGATTATCAGTATTTTATTTCTGATAAATTTGATGCTTTTTCTTATGGAACAAAATTACAAGAAAAAATAAATCCATTTTCAACACTTTTGAAACTAAGGAAAAAGTTTCCTATGCCTTCTTTTTTAAACAAAGACCCCCTTGGTATAAATGATGAATATTCTAATGGTGGTAGAGATGTTAAGAATATTTACTATGCTTTTGGATGTTATCATTCAGAAAATGTTTGGTATTCTGGTTTAGTAAATCGAAGTAAGGATATTATGGATTCTAAAACCATTTCCAAGTCAGATTATCTATATAGGGGAGTATATTCAGATCATATTTATAAATCATCATTTATTTATTTTTCTAAAGATTGTACAAATAGTATGTTTCTTTTTGATTGCAGGAGTTGCATTGATTGCTTTGGTTGTGTAAATTTACGAAATGCAAAACATTGTGTGTGGAATAAACAATTATCTAAAGAAGACTATCAGGTCTTTATTAAATCAATTTATCCATTTTCTATAAATGCTATAAAAGAATATCAAGAACAGTTTTGGAATTTAGTAAAAAGTTTGCCAATCAATGCATCTAGAAATATTGCTGTAAATAATGTTAGTGGAGCATTGATAAAAAATACACGTAATGTATATGATGTAATTGATGCTCAAAATTCAGAACACATTCGTCATTCTGACGGATGTTTATCTCATCAAGATTCTATGGATTTGCTCTTCTCTGGTGGTGAATCAAGTATGCTATATAGTACGACAAATATAGGTTCACAATCTAATAATGTAAAATTTTCAGTATCTTCTAAGTTTTCTAGAGATTCAGAATTTATTTTTAATTGCAACAATGTGCATCATTGTTTTATGAGTTTTGGGCTTCGAGATAAGTCATATTGTGTACTGAATGTACAATATTCCAAAGAAGAATATTATAAATTAATTGATAAAATAAAAGTACAAATGCTGGAAAACGAAGAATATGGTGATGGTATTGGTATGGAATTTTCTGCACAAGCATATAATTTTTCTATGGGTCAAACTTATTTTCCACTTTCTGATGATGAAATTATCAAATTGAGTGGATATGTGGCTAAAGAACCCGAAACAAATGTTGGTGATACAAGAATATTAACTGCAAGTGAAATACCACAAACAATTAATTTAGTATCTAATGATATAATTGATTATGCTATAAAATGTGAAATTACAGGTAAACCTTTTCGTATTACTTCTTCAGAACTTCAATTTTATCGAACAATGAACCTTCCACTTCCCACCATACATCCAGTTGTTCGGATAGAAAAAAATTTACTTTTAATTCCATATGGTAAAAAATATTTAGTTAATTGTATAAAGTGTCAAAATCAGACTTATTCTATATTTGACCCGAAGGATGATTTTATTTTTTATTGCGAACAATGTTATCAACAAGAAGTGTATTAGCGTCGCGCCATAAGGACGATTGCGCGACATGATTTCGTTAAATCATATGGAAAATAAAACAAAAACACATTCGAATAACTCAGTATCTACGACTTGTCAAAATTGTAAAAAAGATTTCATTATAGAATCCGAAGATTTTAAGTTTTATGAAAAAATAAAGGTTCCACCACCAACTTTTTGTCCGGAGTGTCGACTAATTCGGCGTATGATGGTTACTAATGAACGAATTTTATATAAACGCAAGTGTGATTTAACCGGTAAAGATATTTTTAGTATGTATGACGAAAATGCACCATATCCAGTTTACGAAACAGATGCTTGGTATTCTGATGATTGGGATGCATATAAATATGGTCAAGATTATGATTTTTCAAGACCATTTTTTGAACAATTTCTAGAACTACAAAACAAAGTTCCAAGAATGGCTCTCGTTAGACAAGGCAAAGCAATAAATAGTCCATATACGCATCGTGTTACTGACCCTAAAAATTCTTATATGGTTTTTAGGGCCACACGGCCAGAGAGCTCTTTTTATAGCTACATTGCAACTAATATAAAAGATTGTTGTGATTGTATGTGGGTAGTTAACTGTGAACTATGTTATGAGTGTGTTAACTGTGAACGGTGTTATAATGTTCAATTTTCCCAAGAGTCGAAAGATTGTCGAGATTCTTACTTTCTTTATGCTTGTCGAAATTGTTCTAATTGCGTGGGGTGTGTAAATTTAGTTAATCAAGAATATTATATTTTTAATAAACCCCATACTAAAAAGGAATATTTTGAAAAATTAAAAGAACTTAAATTAAATAGTACTTCTGGTATATTAAAAATAGAAAGAGATTTTTCAATATTTCGTAAAAAGTTTCCACAAAGGGCTATTGCTTCCATAAAATCAGAAAATGTTTCTGGAAATTGGTTTTCTAATTGCAAAAATGTTAAAAAATCTTTTGATTGTAATGAAGTGAAAGACGGAAAATATCTTTTTACTGTTTTATTAAGTGCAGAAGATTGTATGGATTATTTTCAATGGGGTAATAAAGCAGAATTAGTATATGAATCTGAGAATTGTGGACTTAATATAGCTAGAATATATTTTTCTGGGCATTGTTGGATGGGGGCAACAGATTTGTATTATTGTAATACTTGTCCAGGCACTAGAAATTGCTTTGGATGTGTGGGTCTCAAGAAGGGGGAGTATTGTATTCTAAATAAAAAATATTCCAAAGAAGAATATGAAATTCTAAAAGAGAAAATTAAGCAACATATGATAGATATGCCTTATATAGACAAACAGGGTATTGTATATAAATTTGGTGAACATTTTCCAAATTCTTTTTCTGACTTTGCTTATAACGAAGGTGCAGCTAATGATTTTTTCCCATTAAGTAAAGAAGAAGTCTTGTTAAAAGGATATAAGTGGAAAGAACGAAAAAAAAGAAACTATGCCACTACTATAAAAGGCTCTAATTTACCAGAGACTATTACTGAAGTTGATGATTCAATACTGGATGAAGTTATTGAATGTGCAGAAAAAGATAGTCAGGATTCAGTCGGAGCCTTTCGTATTACCCAAAATGAACTTGCTTTTTATCGTCGGATGGATTTACCACTTCCGCGTACTTGTTTTGATGTTCGTCATATGCGTCGTATACACAAACGTCCATCGTCTAGATTAATTAAAAGAAATTGCTCAAAATGTAAAGTTGAAGTTGAAACTGTATATGATGAAAAATACGCTCCCATTATATATTGCGAACAATGTTATCAACAAGAAGTTTATTAAAATTATGAACAGCTCAATGGTTGAGTCGTTTAGGTAAAATATCCTTATTTTTAGGTTTTTATTAGTTTTTGGTTATTTTTGATATAATAAAGATATGAATGCAGAGACTCGAAATTGTCAAAATTGCAAGAAAGACTTTATTGTTGAAATAGAAGATTTTAAATTTTATGAAAAGATTAAGGTTCCGCCTCCGACCTTTTGTCCGGAGTGTCGGCTTATTCGTAGGATGATATGGCGTAATGAGCGGTCACTTTACAAGAGAGCTTGTGCTAAGACAGGAAAAGAAATAATTACCATGTTTCACCCAGATATCGATGTTGTGGTTTATGACAGAGATATTTGGTGGGGTGATAGCTGGGAACCAACTGACTATGGACAAGATTATGATTTTTCTAAACCATTTTTTGAACAATTCAAGAAGTTACTTTTAAAAGTTCCATTAGTTAATTTAGGTAATTCAAATTGTAAGGGTAGCCCTTATGGTAATCATAATGCAGATTGTAAATATTGCTATTTACTATTTGCTTCTTATAATAACGAGAGGGTGCATTATTCTTATGGGGCAGCCAGTACCAAAGACTGTTTGGATATTTACACTTCACAAAATTCTGAATTGTCCTATGGAGATATTTTATGTGAGGGTTTATATAAAACTCATTTTTCTTACGATAGTGATGAATCTATAGATTCATTTTTCTTGAAACATTGTAAGAACCTTCAAAATTGTATTGGTTGTGTCAATTTAAGAAATAAAAGTTATTGTATTTTTAATGTTCAATATACAAAAGAAGAGTATGAGAAAAAGAAGAAAGAATTAGATTTTGGTAGCTATAAAAAACTCACTGAATTTCAAGATAAGTATGAGAAATTTTCCTTAAATTTCCCCAATAGGTACGCCAATATAATAAAATCAATTAAAGCCACTGGTGATAATATTTTGAATTCAAAAAATATAATGTATTGTTTCGATGTTTATGACAATACTGAAGATTCAAAGTACCTAATTCATATTTTAGGGATGAAGGATAGTTATGATGTATATGGCGGTGGGTTGGCATCATTAATGTATGAAGGAGTTGATGTTGGAATAGAGGCATCAAATGAATTATTTGCTATTCTTACTCACAGTTGCCTAGAGACTTATTATACTTATCTGTGTTTTAATTCTAAAAATCTTTTTGGTTGTATTGGTCTTCGAGGTAAACAGTATTGTATTTTAAATAAACAGTATTCTAAAGAAGAATATTTTAAATTAGTGCCGAAAATTATAGAACATATGAATAATATGCCCTTTAAAGATAAAGAAGGTCTAATTTACAAATATGGAGAATTTTTCCCAAGTGAATTATCACCATTTACCTACAATGAAACAATTGCTCAGGAATATTTTACAAAAACAAAAGAAGAAATTATTAAAGAAGGTCATACTTATAGAGCACCCTTTGAACGAGACTATAAAATAACGCTAGAGATTAAAGATTTGTCCGATAATATACAAGATGTATCTGAGTCTATTTTAGAAGAAGTTATTGCTTGTCCTAATAATGGCAATGAAAAAACTCAATGTACTAAAGCCTATCGTATTATAAAATCTGAATTAGATTTCCTGAAAAATAATAATATAGCACTGCCGAGATATTGCCCAAATTGTCGTCATTATGAAAGATTAAAAAAAAGAAATTCATTTCATCTCTGGCGTCGACAATGTACGTGCGATAAAGAAAATCATGAACATAAAGGCGAGTGTCAAAATGAATTTGAAACCCCCTATGCTCCAGATCGTCCTGAGATTATTTATTGTGAAAAGTGTTATCAAGCAGAAGTGTATTAAAAAATGGATTGAAAAAATAGTTGGAAAATGAGTAAATAACTGTTAAAATATAAGTCTATATATGGTAAAACCAAATCGAGTACAAAAAATTAAATATGCCCCACCCCCACCAGAATTACCTGTTTTTGGAAAAGTTGACTCTGCGGATGTTTCTTTTATTGGGCGAACAAATTATGTAGCTTCTCTTGAAGAAAAGAAGTTTATTTTTGGTTTTAAGCGCATAGATCGCAGAAGACACCTTTATATTGTTGGAAAGTCTGGAGTTGGTAAAACTAAATTACTTGAGCTTCTTATACGTCAAGATATAACATATAATCATGGTTTATGCTTAATTGATCCGCACGGCGATGTGATAGAAGAGATGTTAAATTATATACCAAAAGAACGAATAGAGGATGTTTGTATTATAGATCCTTCAGATACTGAGTTTCCCTCATCATTTAATCCATTAGCAAATGTAGACCCATTGTTTAAATTTCAATTGACCCAAGGTTTGATTGAGGTTTTACAAAAACAATTCGGGGCAAACTGGACACCTCGTCTTGAGCACGTTTTTCGTTTTACTTGTTTAGCATTACTTGATTATCCACATGCTACTATGCGTGGAATGATTTCAATGCTGACTGATAGAAATTATAGACAGAAAGTAGTGGAGTATATTACTGATGACATGGTTAAAAGATTCTTCGCTATTGAATTTGCAGATTGGTCTGAAAAATTTGATACAGATGCTATTATTCCACTTGTAAATAAACTTGGACAATTTTTATCTGATCCATTACTACGAAATATTTTTGGACAGAAAGAAAATAAAATAGATATTAGTGAACTTATGGATAAAGGGAAAATAATTCTTATTAATTTATCTAAAGGACGTATTGGAGAGGAAAACTCTTCTTTCTTTGGTTCAATGTTTTTAACGAAAATAAAACAAGCAGGAATGGAAAGAGCCAGTATACCTGAATCAGAACGTAAAGATTTTTATTTATATATAGATGAGTTTCATAATATTGTTACTCAGACATTTGAAAATATTCTTTCAGAAGCTAGAAAGTATGCTTTAAATCTTACAATAGCACACCAATATATTGGTCAACTTATTCCTCAAGTACAACATGCTGTGCTTGGAAATACAGGAAGTTTAATTTGTTTTAGAGTTGGTGGAGAAGATGCAGTAAAGTTAAAACCAGAATTTGCGCCTATTTTTGATGTTAAAGATATGATTAATTTAGCAGTAGGTGAAATTTATATAAAAATGACTATTGATGGTGAAGCTTATGATCCTTTTTCTGCAGAAACACTTAGAGTACTTCCTCCAACTCATACTTCTTACAAACAAGAAATTCTTGATGCTTCTCGTAGAAAATACTCAATATCAAAAGATTCTGCAGCTAAGCTTATTGCTAAAGAAGAAGCCACAATTATTAGAAGTGCTGAAGAGAAAGCAATTATTGAAGGTAAAACAAAAACAAGGGATGAGGCAACTGAAACTACAAAGGAGGCAGAACCAATGATTTAACCCCGTAGTAGATTTTAGTCATGCGACATAGTCGCGCATTCATGAATGCTTGACTAAAATTCACTACCAGATAATTTATATTTGACCAAAAAGACTATTTAAGTATAATGATTAGATGTCAAAAGATTATTATCAAACACTAGGAATAAATAAGGGTGCCTCAAAAAATGAAATAAAGAAGGCTTTTTATAAATTGGCACATAGATACCATCCCGATAAAAAAGAAGGCAATGAGACCAAATTTAAAGAAGTAAATGAAGCTTATCAAGTATTGTCTGATGATTCCAAAAGGTCTAAATATGACCAATTTGGTTCTAGTTTTGATAATATGGGTCATGGAGGAGAGGCAGGTTTTGAAGGCTTTGATTTTTCTGGATTTCAAAATAGTGGTGCAGAATTTGATTTTGGTAATCTAAATGACATCTTTAGTGACTTTTTTGGTGGCGGTATGGGTGGTGGTAGAACACAAGCACGACGTGGTAGAGATATTTCAACTGAAATCCAGATTTCTTTTGTTGATGCTATTTTTGGTATTATTAGAAAAATACTAATTACTAAAACATCTAAATGTATCACTTGTAATGGTTCTGGTGCCAAAAAGGATTCTAAAATGGAAACTTGTAAGCCCTGTAATGGTCAAGGAAAAATTCATGAAATGAAGAGAACTATTTTAGGGACAATTTCTAATACAAAAATTTGTGAAACTTGTGTAGGTGTAGGTGAAGTACCAAAAGACCCTTGTCATAAATGTAAAAGTAAGGGGGTACTTCGTCGTGAAGAAGAAATTTCTCTTGTTATACCTCTAGGAATTCGTAATGGTGAAATGATTAGAATGTCAGGTATGGGAGAAGCAGTTTCTAAAGGTACTGCTGGAGATCTTTATATAAAAATAAATGTGGCTTCACACCCAATATTTAAACGTGAGGGTAGTGACTTAGTAATGGCTTTAAACCTAAAGCTTTCTGATGCTCTTTTGGGTATAAAATATCCTATTGAAACCTTAGATGGAAATATTGAAGTTACTATTCCAGAAGGAGTAAGTATTAATGAAATTCTTAGAGTTAAAGGTAAAGGCGTCCCTGTCTCAAAAAGTAAAAGAGGGGACTTGTTAATTAAATTAAACATAAAACTTCCTTCAAAAATTTCTCGCAAATCTCGTGAACTTATAGAAAAACTTAAAAAAGAAGGAATTTAATTATATTATTTTTTTAAAACTTGTTGTCCAGTATTAGAGTCTTTTATTTCATAACCTAAAGAATTAATTTTTTCTCGTAATTCATCTGATTTTTTAAAATTTTTATTTTTACGAACTTCTTCACGCTCTTGTACCAAAATAAGTATTTCTTTTGGTATTTCTTCTTTTTTAATATTTTCAAAATTTAAACCAAAAACTTTGTCAAAGTCTAAGATCGTTGCTTTTTTATTAGCTGGGGATATATTTTCATCCTTAATAACATCCCATAATAAAGACAAAGCCCGAGGTGTATCTAGGTCGTCATTTATATATTTTTTGAACTTCATTTTATAAGCTTCATCCACATTACCTATTTCATCTCCTAGCTCTATATAAAGCTTATATAGGCGTTTTAAGGCTGTTTGAGCGGCTTCTACTGCTTCCCAGATAAAGTTTACCCTAGTCTTATAATTAGCCATTAAAAGCCAAAACCTAAAAGTTACTGGGTCAATATTTTTATCCATTAAGTCTCGGAGAGTATAAAAATTTTGAAAAGATTTTGCCATTTTTTCTTTATCTACTAAAACCCATTCATTGTGCATCCAATATTTTACAAAATTTTTACCAGTAGCACCTTCAGATTGAGCTTTTTCATTTTCATGATGAGGAAAAATATTATCTACTCCACCAGTATGTATGTCTATTTCTTCTCCTAAATTTGCTATGGACATTGCTGAACATTCTGTGTGCCAGCCCGGACGTCCTTTTCCAAGCTTTGTGTTCCAAAAGACTTCTCCATCTTTTTTCTCATAAGACTTCCAAAGAACAAAATCTTGCACATTATCTTTTTCATATTCATCAGTTTTTATTCTTCCACTCGCATTTTCTTTTTGATTTTCTATTTTTAAATGTGCTAATTCACCGTATTTTTTAAATTTTTTTATATTAAAATAAATACTTTCATCTGAACTTTTATATGCAATTTTATTTTTCAAAAGTTTTTCTATTATTTCAACCATCTCTTTTATATAATCTGTTGCCTTGGCAAACTTAGTTGGATTTAATATATTTAGAGATTTAATATCTTTATAAAATTCTTTAGTATAAAATTCTGTAAATTCTTTCAAACTTTTTTTCTCTTTTTGTGACTCACGAATAGTTTTATCATCTACATCTGTCAAATTCATTATTTGTTTTACCTTAAAATCATTGTAAAGTAAAACCCTTTTTAATATATCGGCAAAAATATATGCACGATAATTTCCAATATGTGCATAGCCATAGACTGTTGGTCCACAAGTATACATCCGGACTTCATCTGGATGTATTGGAGAGAAAATTTCCTTTTCTCGAGATAGAGTATTATGTAGATATATTTTGTCGATTTTGGGTGAATTCATTTCTATATATTGAAATTAGTGCGTAAAGTAGACTTAGTGTAAGTGGTCCAACCAATATACCCACTGGACCCAGAAGCGAAATTCCACCTAAAATTGAAAAGAGAATAAGTAATGGTGGTATATTTATTTGTCCTCCAACAATAAATGGGCTTAGTAAATTATCAATCATGCCGACAGCAACTACTGACCATATAAGAAGACCTATTGCAGGAACAGTTGCTCCTGTGGTGAATAGAAAAATAATAGCTGGTACAGAAACAAGAGCTGTACCAACGGTTGGTAGAAGGGAGCAGATACTTGCTACTACTCCCCAAAGCGCTGCATTTGGAATACCAAATATAAATAATCCAAAACCCATTATAATACCTTGAATAACTGCAATTAATAAAGACCCTTTTATGACAACATTAACTGAGTGTGACAGTCTTTTAATTATTTTTTCATCTTCTTTATCTCCTAAAGGACTTAGTATAATTAAGGTTTCTCTCCATCTGGTTCCATCTTTAAGAAAATAAAATATAATTAAGAGCATTAAGATAAATGAAAAGAAAGCAGATATAGTTGCACTAAAAATATTTGCTATATTGCTTGAAATATAGGAAACAAATTCTGATGTTTTTGCCTGCATGTCAAAATTTATTCCTGCTGGTAGAAATCTATTTATTGTACTATCTAATGAGTCTAAAAATGATCCAATATTTTTACCGCCAACAACTTGGGTATAAAGATCTTGGCTTTGGTCAAAAATCAATACTCCGATACCGAGAAGCGGGCCACAAAATATTACTGTAAAAAATATTACTGTAAAAAGTGCTGCTATCCAATTCGGTGTCCATTTTTTTAATATCTTGTATAGAGGATAAAGTACAATAGAGAATGAAATACCAAGTACTAATACTATCCAAAAAGGACGAAAAATAAAAAAAGTAAAAAGTAGAGTAGTAAGCAAAAGTCCGAAGAAAAAATACTTTTCAGCTATTTTTGTTTGCATACTAGATATTATAGCAAAATATGTTTTTATTACAAATATTTTAAATTTACTTATTTTAAGCTTCAAAACGAAACTTGCCTTTTTGTAAAAAATCATATAATATAGGCGTTATGGTAAAAAAGGAATTTGCAGTAATACAAACAGGTGGTAAGCAATACAAAGTCTTTAAAGACAGTATTATTTCTATTGAAAAAATAAAACCTGTCCGCTCTCACGGTGTTTCGGGAGCAGACGGGGGGGAGTATAAGAAGGGGGATAAATTATCTTTTGACAAGGTTTTATTAGTAGATAATGGTAAAGATACAACTATCGGCACTCCATATATTACTGGTGCAAAAGTAGATGCTGAAATAGTAGAAATTGGCCGTGCTCGAAAAATCCTAGTGGTAAAATATAAACAAAAATCTCGTTACTTAAGGAGAAGTGGACATAGGCAACCTTTCTTTAAGGTTAAAATTACTTCTATAAAATAAAAAAATCCGTATCAAGCGGATTTTTTTATTGTCTATTTTTTAAAGCATTACTAAGAGTTGCATTATCAGAATACTCAAGTTCGGTACCAGTAGAAAGTCCTCGGCCCAAAGAAGAAATTTTTATATTAAGTTTTTCTGTTATTTCTTTAAGCTCCTCGCGTATATAGGAATCAGTATGGTCACCTTGTGGATTTAAAGAAAAGGCTAAAATTATTTCTTTTAAAGAAGTATTATTTTTTATATTTGTTTTTAATTCTTCAATTCGAACCTTACTTTTAGTATTTTTTTCAACAATGGGTACAAGTCCCCCTAAAATAAAATATTTACCATTATATGTTTTACTTTTTTGTATGCTTTCTAGGTCTGAATCTTTTTCTACGATCATTAGGAGGCTTATATCAGTATTTGGACCAGCGCAAATTTCACAAATAGGCATAGCCTTTTTGGTAGATGAAATAAAAAACTTAAAACACGTTTTACATTGTGAAATATCTTTTTTGAGTTCTAGAATTAATTTTGATAAATTTGTAGAATATTCACCATTTCGAAACATTAAAAAATAGACAAAGCGTCTTGCTTGTCTTTCTCCAATACCAGGGAATTCTTTAAAAACTTCAGTTAATTTATCTATTATATCCATTTATAATATCTTAGTACATTAAAATTCATCTAATTCACCACCTACTTTAGATGAAGTAAATTCACTAATATTACTTTTTTCAAGATTAAGGAAGGTTGTAGTTTTTTCATCAAAAAATAATTCTATTTTTCCAGTTGGGCCATTTCGATGTTTTTCAATTAAAATTTCAGCAATATTTGTTTTTTCTGATTCTTCTTTAAATTTATCTTCTCGATGAATAAACATTACTACATCAGCATCTTGTTCAATAGAACCAGAATCACGAAGGTCAGAGAGCCTAGGTTTACCACCACGAGATTCAATAGCACGAGAAAGTTGAGAAAGAGCCAATACAGGTGTATCTAATTCTTTAGCCAAAGATTTTAGTGATCTTGAAATTTCTGTTACTTGATTTACCATTGAATCGTAATTTTTAGAAGTTGTCATTAGTTGTAAGTAGTCTACAATAATAAGGTCAAGGCCTTTTTCCATTTTTAATCTTCTTGATAATGCTTTCATTCTAACTATAGAATTACTAGGTTGGTCATCAATATAAATTTTTGCTTTAGCTAATTTATCTAATGAATCTCGAAGTAGTGAAAATTCTCTATCAGAAGAAAGACGTCCAGTACGTAAATTCCAAGCATTAACTCTAGATTCAGCAGAAAGCATTCTGTCTACTAATTGTTGTGAAGACATTTCTAGAGAAAATATAACCACTGATTTTTCATGAACCACTCCAGCCTTACGTGCAATATCTAATGCTAATGTAGTTTTACCCATACTAGGTCTAGCAGCAAGAATAATTAAATCTGATTTTTGAAAACCAGAAAGCATGGTGTCTAAATCTTTAAATCCAGTAGGGAGTCCACGAAGCATTCCCTTGTGTTCATGTAATTTTTCTAAGCGTTCATAAGCTTCAGGTAAAGCATCTTTTAAATTTGTATATTTTTGATTTTTTGGCGAAGAAATAACACTGAAAACTTTTTTTTCTGCCATATCTAATATGTCATCCATGTGGTCGTCTCCTTCTTCAAAAGCAAGTTCTGAAACATAGTCTGCTGCTTCAATTAAGCTTCGTAGCACATATTTTTTTTGTACGATATTAGCATAGTGTTTAATACTAGTTGAAGAAGGAACTTCATTTACTATTTCTGCTAAATATTTATTTCCACCGACAGCTGATAATAATTTTTGTTCATTTAATTTTGTAGACAAAGAGAGCATATCTATTGGCTCATTTTTTACCAATAAATCAAGCATGGCCTTAAAAATCATTTTATGTTTTTCAACATAAAAAGATTCTGGATTGATTATATCTTCTACTTCATGCATTGCTTCTTTGCGAAGCATAATAGAACCCAAAACTGCTCTTTCTGATTCAATATTTTGAGGAGGAATTCTAATATTATTGTTTCTTCTATTACTTTGTTTTTTTATTGCCATTGGAGTTATATTTTAGCATGTCAAAAAAAATGTCAAAGTCCAAAAATGCGTAAAATGTTATTAAAATGTGGACAATTATTTATGCTGAAATAATTAAAATATGATAATATATGAACATGTCAAAAAAGGTGTTTTTATCAGGTGTTCAACCCTCTGGAAAACCTCATATTGGTAACTATTTTGGGGCCATGAAACAATTTATTAGCTTACAAAATGAAAATGACGGTTATGCGATAATAGTTGATTATCACGCTTTACACTCCCTACGTAATTCTAAAGAAATGAATGAAAATATTAAGGCCGTATTGCTTGATTATTTGGCAATTGGTCTTAATCCAGAAAAAGTAGTACTTTTTAAACAAAGTGATATTTCTGAACACACAGAACTTACTTGGATTTTTGATACTATTATTACAATGCCGTATTTAATGCGTGCCCATGCTTTTAAAGATGCCGAGGCAAAAAATAAAGAAATTGATGTTGGTACTTTTAATTATCCAGTTTTAATGGCGGCTGATATTTTACTTTATGGTCCAGACATGGTTCCCGTCGGTGCAGACCAAAAACAACATGTAGAAATAGCTCGTGATATTGCAGAAAAATTTAATCATATTTATGGTGAAACATTTAAATTACCAGAAGCAATGATTATGAAAGAAGTAGCTGTAGTACCTGGTACTGATGGCAGGAAAATGAGTAAAAGCTATAACAATACTATTCCACTTTTTGCCGAATATGAAGAAATAAAAAAAGCAGTGATGGGTATTGTTACTGATTCTGGGGAGGGGATTCCAAAAAATGTTTATGCAATTCATAAGCTTGTGCGTGAAGAAGGTGAATTAAGAAAAATTTATAAAGAAAAAGAAGGTAAATATAAAGAATTAAAAGAATTATTAATAGAAGATTTAGAGAAATTTATAGCACCATTAAGAGAAAAAAGAAAGGAATTTGCAAAAGATATGCCTAAAGCACTAGCTATTCTTAAAGCAGGTGGTGAAAAGGCTAAACAAGTTGCATCTACAAAAATGAATGAAATACGAGAAAAAATAGGGGTGAATATATATTAGGATTATTTTAAGCATGAAACATATTAATAAGAAAATTTCTAAATATGAAAAAGAATTAGTTGGGGTTTTTTCTAAGATTTATGGAGACAAAAAATTAATGATTGAATTTTTGTTAGATATTTTGACACCAGCTGAATTTGAGGCTTTGGCCTTAAGATGGCAAATAGTTAAAAAGTTGAGTAAAAATGAAGATCATAGATCTATAGCAGGGGACTTGGGTGTAGGGATAAGTACTGTTACTAGGGGTTCTCGTGAACTCCGTAATAAAAAAGGCGGTTTTCATTTAATGCTAAAGAAATTAAAAAAATAGGCACCCTAAAGTTATCCACAGTTAATTGTTGCAATATTTTTACATTATAGTACTATGTACTAGTACATGAGTATAAGGTAAAAATAAGGAAATATGAAAAATAAATTAAAAATAAATAAAAAAATGAAATCTTGGTGGAGCGCAGAGCTTGTTGCTTTTGCGCTACTCTGTTGATTTCTTTTCTTAGCTTGACCCCAAAAGGAATCCATTAAGCGGTGCAAATAGCGCCGTTTTTGTTCTTTGTTAACCAAGGAGGGTGCCATGTTTTATGATAACTTCCAATTGCAATGGGCGGATTTCCACCGGGACACCAGCAAACTGGAATGGAGTTTGGGAAGCCTTCCGGGCAATCTGGAGGGCAGACGCATCGTGTATAAGATAAAGTATAATAACAGAGTCATAGTATCCGGTGAATTTACACCATCTAAAATTTGGCTTCCTCTGGGTTGCCATCCTGCTTTATGTTCTGGAATAGATCACGTATTCCAGCTAAGGTGGGAAAATTCCATTCGCGGTGGTGATTGGGGAGGAAGCTATGTTTTTTCTTATTTTCCAAAAGGAGGAGCGGAATCGTACAGAATCCAATGCATAAGATGCAAATTGATTGTTGCACATGGTAATCTAGGAGACATATAACACTTCCAAGTAAACAGGATGAGAGTCCTGATCAACTCTCGTGAAAGCCAGTAATAACCGAAAGGAGGATACTGGCTTTTTTATTTTATTATTACTATTTTGAGATAATTTACAACAAAATTATTTAAATTAAATTAAGACTTGCATTTTAAAATTAATTTGATAGAATAATAGCGTGAATAAAAATATACAGGCAAATAATTTTTTCTTTTTCAGCCACAACTTTAGAAGGCTGATTTTTGCGCTGTAAAATAAACTCCAAACAAAACTACAACTCAAACACCAGCTTTCTAAACAAAGGCTGGTATTCTCGTTTGAGGCGAAAATAATGTTCTTTCTGTCACTTACCACCAAGAGGGAGATGTTCAAATGAATCAACCAGATGATCATCAGCAACCTGAAACCGGTTCTGCTGTTACAAAAAATGACAGCCCAGAACCCCAAGTTGCTCCTGAGGGAACTTCTTCAGCAGTTCCCAAAACTGACCAGTTGAAAGAGGCTTCTAGGAGGCTACCAGCTGGTAGCCGTATCGTTCTAGTGGAATGGTTGTGAGTAGGTTTTCTGGTTTTCCCAAAACCAGACGTCGAATCCTGCTAAGACGTAAAAATAAGCAAGGGAAATAAGGGCTGTTCGCGATCTAACCGTCGCAACAGCTCTTTCTCTTATCTTTTTGTTTATTTTTATGATAAAATAGAAATTATATGAAAAACAGGATATATATTAAAGATTTAAAAGATAATATTGGTAAAGAAATTGTTATTGCTGGGTGGGTAAATACTAGGCGTGATCAAGGAAAATTAGTTTTTTTTGATATGCGTGATATGACTGGGAAAATTCAATGTGTTGTTTTACCAAAAAGAGAAGAAATAATAGAAAAAGCAAAAGAAATAAGACCTGAATGGGTGCTTAAAATAACAGGTATAGTAAATAAACGACCAGATAAAAATATTAATGAAGAAATTTTAAATGGCGACTTCGAACTTGAAGTAATAGATATTGAAATTTTAAATAAAGCAGAAACTCCACCATTTCAAATAAATGAAAATTCTGTGGGTGTCAATGAAGATATTAGAATGAAATATAAATATCTTGACTTGCGAACAGAGCGAATGCAAAAAAATATTCGTATGCGAGATAAAATAATTACTTTTTTTCGTAAGTATATGCATGATAATGATTTTATTGAAATTGAAACGCCTATATTAATGAAGGGAACTCCTGAGGGTTCACGAGAATATGTTGTACCATCTAGGCTTTTTAATGGACAATTTTATGTATTACCTCAATCTCCACAACAATTTAAACAATTGTGTATGGTAGCAGGATTTGAAAAATATTTTCAAATTGCTCGTTGTATGCGAGATGAAGACACTAGAGGGGATCGTCAACCAGAATTTACTCAACTTGACTATGAAATGTCTTTTGTCACGCAAGAAGAAGTATTGGAATATACAGAAAAGATGTTTATTGAGCTTATAAAAAATGTTTATCCAGAGAAAAAAATTACACAAATTCCTTTCCCTAGATTATCTTATGCAGATTCTATCAAAAAATATAATTCTGATAAACCAGATTTGCGTGTAAATAAAGATGACCCTAATGAACTTTCTTTTGTTTGGATTATAGACTTTCCTATGTTTGAAAAAACAAATGATGGAGAAATTCAATCAGTGCATCACCCATTCTGTTCTATAAAAGAAGAAGACAAAGAAAAGTTTATGAAAGGAGAAGATTTATTCTCAATTAAAGCAAATGCTTATGATATGGTACTTAATGGTTTTGAGCTTTCATCTGGTAGTATTCGTATTCATAAAAAAGATATGCAAGAACAAGTTTTTAAACTCTTAAATATTAGTAAAGAGGAACAACAAAAAAGATTTGGTCATATGCTTGAAGCATTTACTTATGGAGCACCTCCACATGGAGGTTTTGCACCTGGAATTGATCGTATTGTTATGATTTTACAAAATGAATTAAATGTTCGTGAAGTTATTGCATTTCCTAAGACTGGTGAGGGTAAAGACCTAATGATGAACTCTCCAGCAGAAGTTTCTGATAAACAATTAAAAGAATTAGGGCTTAAGTTAGGTAAGTAATTAAATATCCGCCAGAGGCGAACAAGTATTATGTATTACGTAATATACGGTAAAGTAATAAAAGGAGATGGCCATGGTAAGAAAATTGGTTATCCAACGATAAATATAACTCGAACCTTTTTTTCTAAATTAAAAAAGAAGCCAAATCATGGTATCTATGCTGGGCGGGTTTTTTTAGGTAAGAAGTTATATAAGGCAGGAATAGTAATAGGCCCGAAAGATAAGAGGGGTTTACCGAAGCTTGAGGCTCACCTTGTTGGCTATGAAGGTAATGCACATGGCAAGAAAGCAATGTTTGAAGTTGGAGAATTTATTAGGAAATTTAAAAAATTTAAAATTGAGAAAGAATTAATAGCCCAAATTAAAAAAGATTTAAAGAAAATTGATGGAAAATAACAAATCATACACCGGACCTCTTTTTATAATTATCGCAGCTTTTCTGTGGGCATTTGATGGGCTTATCCGACAGCACTTGTATATGCTTCCGCCTATTACCATAATTTTCTTTGAGCACTTGATTGGGCTTATCATCCTCTCGCCGTTTGTTTTTAAATATGTTCTAGAGACAAAGCTTGCAAAACGAGATTGGGGATTAGTAATATTGATTGCAATTTTAAGTGGATTATTAGGAACACTTTGGTTTACTACTGCTCTTGGCAAGGTTCATTTCATTTCCATCTCTGTGGTATTTCTTTTACAGAAACTTCAGCCAATTTTCGCTATTATCACAGCTCGTATTTTCTTGAAAGAGAAATTAAATAGTAAATATATTAAATGGGCCTTACTCGCTATTGTCTCGGCGTATTTTGTAACTTTTCCAAACGGAGTAGTAAATCTGGAAACAGGAGAGGGGACAATCATTGCCGCCCTATACGCACTCGGTGCCGCTTTTGCTTGGGGCTCATCTACTACTTTTTCCAAGATGCTTTTAGGAAAAATTGATTTTAAGACAAGTACTTTCTATAGATTTCTTTTAACCCTCATTATTTCTCTGCCTTTACTTCTTTTGTTTGGCAAAACAGGGGAAGGGACACTGTCCGTACCTACAATGTCCCAATTCGGATTCTTGGCAGTTATAGCTTTATCTACTGGGATGGTGGCGCTTCTTATCTATTATAGGGGATTGGCGAAAACACCAGTTCATATTTCAACCATCCTTGAGCTTACTTTTCCATTTATCGCAATCTTCCTTGATTTCATTGTAAATGGCACGATACTTTCTGTTTCCCAATGGGTCGCCGCTTTCGTTCTTGTATTTAGTATTTATCAAATAGCCAGATTGCGAGAAAATATAACATAAATACAAAAGATTTATCAAAGAAAAGTGTGTTATAATCAAAATTATGAAAATAACCTTTAAAGACAACATAAAAACTATACAAAAAGGGGTACTTTTTGTTTCTGTTGGTCCTAAAAATAAAGATGAAATTATAAAGGAAAACGGAGTAAAAACACTTTATTTAAAATGTGACGAAATAAAAAAAATGAATTTACATAAGCTTTTTTTATTAGTGCGCAAGATGGTAATAAATGCAAAAAGTACTAAAACAGAAAAGCTACTTTTTAATTTTACTGATTTTAAGTTTAATTCCATAAAAATCAAAGATACTGAACTTGGAGAAATTATTGGTTCACAACTTGATTTTGCTAATTATGAATTTATAAAATATAAGACACCGACTAAAGAAGGTTTTTCTTTTATTAAAGAAGTTATTATTTCTGGAACAAATAAAGAAATAGAAAAATCAATTTTAAAAGGTCATACCATTGCTGGAGAGGTAAATAAAACCAGAACTCTTTCTAATATGCCAGGTGGGGACATGACTCCACAAATTTTGGTAAAAAAAGCTAAAGAAGCGGTAAAAAATTTACCAGTAAAAATTACAGTATTAGGTGAGAAAGAAATGGAAAAACAAAATATGCGAGGAATACTTTCTGTTGGGCGTGGTTCAGATGAAGAATCAAAATTTATTATTATGGAATATAAGGGAGGAAAGAAAAACGAAAAACCCATAGTTCTTATTGGAAAAGGTGTGACCTTTGATACAGGGGGAATAAATTTAAAACCTTCATCTTCTCTCTTAGGTATGAATATGGATATGTCTGGAGGTGCGTCTGTAATTCAGACACTTTCTCTTGTTGCTAAAATGAAAATAAAAAAGAATGTAATTGGCTTAATTCCTTCCGTTGAAAATATGGCATCTGGAAAAAGTTATAGACCCGGAGATGTAATTCATTCAATGTCTGGTAAAACTATTGAGGTTTTAAATACTGATGCAGAAGGCAGGGTGATTTTAGCCGATGCTTTAACTTATTCGCAAAAATATAAACCTGAGGTTGTTATTGATGTTGCGACATTAACAGGTGCAGCAGTCGTTGCTCTTGGAGAACGAATGTCAGCAATTTTTACTGATGATGATAAATTATCAAAAATACTTGAAAATGCTGGAGAAAAAACTGGAGATTATGTTTGGCGTTTGCCGATGTGGGAAGAATATGAAAATGAAATAAAGGGAAGCTTTGGAGATTGGACGAATGTTCACAATAAAGATTCTCGTTATGGTGGAGCCACATATGCAGCAATTTTTCTTCATCAATTCATAAAAGGCTTTAAATGGGCACACATAGATATAGCTCCTCGTATGGTCGCAATGGCCGGAGAAAACCTTGCAACTGGTGCTGTGGGCTCCCCAGTTAGGCTTTTATATAAGTTTATTGAAGAATATAAATAAAAAATGGAAACGGATACGCTGGATAACTTATACAAAATAAAAACTTCTTATTTTGAGGGGCCTTTTAGTTTATTGCTTCATTTGGTAGAAAAAAAGAAACTTTTTATAAATGATGTATCTTTAGCAGAAGTAACAGAAGATTATTTAAAATATTTAAATAACTTGGGTAAAATGAATTCGGATGAAGCGTCTACTTTTTTGATAGTGGCTTCTACTTTACTTTTAATTAAGTCTAAATCTCTTTTACCAAATTTAGACTTAACTGATGAAGAAAAGGGTGACATAGAAAATTTAGAAGAAAGATTGAGACTTTATAAGCTTTTTGGTAAATTATCTCTTCATATAAAAAATAATTTTGGTAAAAAAATAATTTTTGCTCCACTAGAGAGAAAAAATAATGTTTTAGTGTTTTTGCCCGACAAACAAATTACAAAAGAATCAATGATGACTTTTGTTCGTGGCGCTTTACATGCAATGCCTAAAAAAGTATTCTTACCAGAAGTAGAGGTTAAAAAAGTTATTAGTATAGAAGAAATGCTAGATAGGTTGGTTGATCGTATGCAAAATACTCTTAGGACGAGCTTTCGAGAGTTTACTTCAAATGGAAAAAGTCGCGAAGAAAAAATGGTTGTAATTATTGGTTTTCTTGCTATGCTAGAGCTTGTGAGACAAGGAATAATTCATGCTATACAAGAGGGAGATAAGGGAGATATTTTTATAGAAAAAAGAGAAAATGAACAATAGTTTAGAATCAAAAATTGAAGCAATACTTTTTTTTAAAGGGGAAACAATTTCTTTTAAAAAAATTAGTGAGATTTTAAAAGTTTCTAAAGAAGAAATAAAAGAAGTAGTCTTAAGTTTAAAAAATAACCTTGCGAATAGGGGAATAGTACTTTTAGAAAAAGATGAAGAAATTAGCTTGGGTACGGCCCCAGAATTCTCTAGTCTAATTGAGCATTTACAAAAAGAAGAATTAAATAAAGAACTTTCTAAGGCAAGCCTAGAGACACTTTCAATAATTCTTTATAAAAATGGCGTAAATAGAGCATTAATTGATTATATTAGAGGTGTTAATTCAAGTTTTACCTTACGAACTCTTTCTATTCGTGGATTGATAGAAAAAACAATAGATAAAAAAGACCATAGACGTTATATTTATAAGCCTAGTTTTGAACTATTCTCTTTTATGGGCGTAAAGTCAGTAGAAGAATTGCCAGATTATGCCGAGATAAAAAATTCTATTTTAATTAGTGAGGAAGAATTAGCAAAAGAAGAAGAGATTTAAAATCTTCATAGACAATCTGGATTAATACTTAAAACATAATTATTAATTAAGTTTAATTTTTCTACATAGATATCGCCGTCAAAGCCTTTTATGTCTTCTGGTTTTATTAAATTAGCATATTTTTGAGTAAGTTCTTTTGCAATAGGAAGATATGACCAATGCCACTTTTCTTCATTAAAACCTTTTATTCTTCCTTCTCCTTTTTTATTATATATTTGACAGAAGCCAAAGTTTTTTGCATTTTTTACTAGCCAATTATATTCTTTTTGTCCTTTTTCAGAATTAAAATAAATTGAATCAGCACCATTTATATCAATATCTGTACCCCAATGATGTCTTGAAGTAGAAGGGGCAGCACTATATTCTAAAATTTTCTTAAATCGTTCTATGTCACTTGGAGCACTTTCTGGTAATCTTTTTCCATTAACTAAAGTAACACCATTCCATTTTCTAGTCCAAATATTATTTTGATAATCAAAATTTCTAGTTGCTGAAGATATTTTTAAATTTATTTCATCTGTGGCTGCAGCATTTTCCATTTTTATAAAAGCATTTAAGACCTCTTTTCTTAAATACATATTTCTACCAGCATACATATGTTGTAGTGGTATTAAAATAAACTCTTTTCTATATGCTGGGTCAAATTTACCTGTTAAGTAGTTTTTTTCTCGTATTTTTAATTCTTCTTTTAGAAGTTCTTGATAAATTATTTCATTATCTTTTATTTGTTTTTTTTCTAAGAGATATGAACTAAGGTAGGGTATAAAAATAATAAATATTAAAACAAGTACTATCAAAGACAAAATAAAATTTTCAATATTTTTATTATTCACAAAAAAACCATAACATATTTAACTATTTTAATCAAAAGAAAATGGTAGTATAATAAAGACTATGAAAAGGCAAGAAAAAAATTGCCAAAACTGCAAGAAGGACTTTATTATTGAGCCGAATGATTTTGGATTTTATGAAAAAATTAATGTTCCACCACCAACTTTTTGTCCAGATTGTAGAAGACAAAGACGTTGGGCATGGAGAAACAATATGTCTCTCTATTCTCGTAAATGTGAACTATGTGATAAATCTGTGGTTTCAATTTATTCTCCAGAATCCGCTTTAATTATTTATTGTAATAAATGTTGGTGGAGCGATAAATGGGATCCTAAAAGTTATGCCGTAGACTATGATTTCTCTAAACCTTTTTTTACTCAAATGCGAAAACTTATTCAAAGAGTTCCACACATGGCAGTGGTCAATGATGATGGTATTGCCAGTTTAAATTGTGAATATACTCACGATTGGTGGTTTTCTAAAAATTGCTATATGTGTTTTTCCGGCTGGTATACTGAAGATATTATGTATAGTTTTTTTGTATTAGCTGGGAAACATATGATTGATTGTATGAACATTAGATCTTTTAGTGAATTACTTTATGAATGTATACTTTCCTCTAAATCATACCAGCTTAAATATTCACAAATTTGTTTAGCTTGTATCAACTCACAATTCTTATACGATTGTCGTGACTGTCAAGATTGTTTTATGTGTTATGGACTTCGTGGTAAGCAATATTACTTTAAAAATAAAAGATATTCTAAAGAAGAATATCAAAAAATCTTAAAAGAATATAAATTAGATACTTTTTCTGGTGTAGAGAGAGCACAAAGGGAATTTGATGCTTTTCTAGCAAAATTTTTTAGACGATATGTTCACATTTTTCAGTCTTTAAATTCTACTGGTGATATAATTTCTTTTGCTAAAAATATAAAAGATTGTTTTGTGACTAAAAATGCTGAGAATTGTCATCATTGTGAATATGTTGGAGATGGCAGTAAAACAACAAAAGATTGTTATGATCTTACATTATCTGGTGGATTATCAGAAAGTTATGAATGTGTGGTGGGAGATCATTCTCAACTAAATCTTTTTGGACTTTTTTCAGTTAAAAGTCAAGACATTAAATATAATCAACATTGTCATAATTGTAAATATGTTTTTGGATGTGTAGCATTACGTAACACTAATTATTCTATTTTTAATAAACAATATACAAAAGAAGAATATAAAAAATTAATGCCAAAGATAATAAAACACATGAACGATATGCCCTATATAGATAAGAAGGGAAATGTTTATAAATATGGAGAATTTTACCCCATTGAATTATCTCCCTTTGGTTATAATGAAAGTTGCGCAGTTGAAATGACGGTACTTTCTCAAAAAAAAGCGGAAAAACAAGGTTATAATTGGCAAAACAATATGCAGTGTACCAGGGGAACAGAAACATTGTTACCAGAAAATATTCCTGAAAGTATAAACGACATAGAAGATTCTATATTAAAAGAAGTGTTAATGTGTATTGAATGTAAAAGAAATTATAAAATAGTAAAAAATGAATTATTCTTTTATAAAAAAATGCAGATTCCAATACCTAGGCGATGTTTCAATTGTCGACATCAAAATAGAAT